>Ga0335075_10001603_pt1 | contig 37113 bp, 26 predicted proteins | sample Lox_Sample_24_FD_206723 | JGI IMG/M metagenome (GOLD analysis project Ga0335075, IMG submission 206723) | Soil microbial communities from Loxahatchee National Wildlife Refuge, Florida, United States - Lox_Sample_2.4 | ecosystem: Environmental > Terrestrial > Soil > Wetlands | place: USA... | reverse complement strand
TCGACGAGGCCGACCGCCGCGACCCGCAGCGGGTCCGCCAGCGGATCTTCCTCGTGGACGGGAACAAGCAGCAGATCACCGCCATCGCCGGCCACGCGGAGACCCGGGGCCTGAAAGTCCCCGTCCTGATCGACTTCATCCACGTGGCAGGCTACCTCGGCAAGGCCGCCGCCGCCCTGCACCCCGGCGACCCGCAGGCGGCCGGCCAGTGGGCCGACGGGCAGAAACTCCGCGTCCTGCACGGCCGCGCCAAAGCCGTCGCCGCCACCTTGGCCTCCGTCGCCGCCAAGACCCGCGCCCATCCCCGCACCCGCCACCTCGACCTCACCGACGTGGACAAAGCCGTCACCTACCTGCAGAACAACCACCCGCACATGCACTACGGCAAGGCACTGGCCGCCGGGTGGCCGATCGCGACCGGGCTCATCGAAGGCTCCTGCAGATACGTCATCGAAGACAGATCCGGGATTACAGGCGCCAGATGGTCACCCGACGGCGCCGAGGACATCCTGAAAATCCGCGCCGTCGTCGTCAACGGCGACCTCGACGACTACATGACCTACTACAAGACACGCTACCTGCACGAACACCACCTGGCCCGCTACGACCCCGCCAGCATCCCCGGCCTCGGCCTCGCCGCATGACCGAACGATCCAGAAATGACACGCCCCTCAAAAAGATGCACCCCCTCAGTCCGACCCGGGTCGGTCGCGCTCCGTGACAGCTAGAGCCGCACAAAGAGCGCTGCCGTTGATCATGGTCGTATGCGCAGATAAATAGGTCGCCAGCAACATCAAGCCTGGCAGTGCGCTCACCGCGGTTAGTTAGCGGGTGGGCCCGCGGGGCCGCGGTGGTGGTGGTCGCCGTGGTGGTGGCGAGCTTGCTGGATCGGAGCCGGGTGCGGGCGGCTGGTGGCCTGGCCGGGTCGGCTTGGGGAACGACATGGCCGCGAGTTGCGCGACGCTGTCAGGCTGCGGGTCTGGGCGTGTCCGCGAGGGTGGTGCCGGGCGCGGCTGCGCGGCCGGAGCGGTAGCGGCGTGAAGGTGCCTGGCGGCGCGCAGTGCAGCGGCGGCCTGGGCGGCGTGCTGCTGGGCCTGGCGGAGTTCGGCAACGGCTTCGGCGAGCGCGGCCAGTTTGGTGATGAGCAGGACCGGGGCCATCGACCGGTCCTGGGTGAGGTAGGCGAAGGCGGAGATCAGCCGGGCGGCCTGCCGTAGCCGGTTTCCCACCGGGGTGGGTGGCGGGATACGGCCGTAGGGTGCGCGGGCGGCGCGGTCGTAGGCGTCGGCGGCCTGCCGCAGGATGCGGCTGCCCAGCATGGCGGCGGCTACGTGCAAGGCATCGGAGGTCGCCCAGGCCGCGTCGGCGGCGGCGGCCGGGTCGGTCCGGGCCAGATTGCGGATCTGCGTTGTGGCGTCGGCGGCGATCCTGGTGGCATGCTCCCAGAGCGCGTTGCGTTCCTCTGCGGTCAGGTCCGGGTGAAGGCGGCCGGGCGCGGCCCGGTCCGGGGTCCACCGTCGCCGCAGCTTCGGCCAGGTCAGATCGGCTGCGAGTTTCCGGCCGCCGTACCAGACCGGGCCGCCGTTCTTGGTGGTGTCGCCGGGCAGGGCGACCGAGTATCCGGTGACCTGGCCCGGGCTCGTGACGCTGAACCGCTTGCGGACCAGCACCGCGGCCTGGTCCAGCCGGGCGAAGAACTCCTCCTCGTCGTTCGCAGACGCGGCGGCGGTGGTGACCTGACGGCGCAACGTGATCCGCGGGGCCTCGTCCAGGCCGCGCCGGGCGGCCTTCTCGTCCTCGGCGCGGGTCGGACGGCGGGCCGCGGTGCGGTCGGCGGGAGCGGTGGAGCGCAGCCCGTAGCGCTGCTCAGCGGCCAGGCAGGCGGCGCGGACCTTGTACCGTTCCCACGACACGCTGGGCTTGCCGCCGTCCTGGCGGGCCAGCATCGCCACAATGTGAATGTGGTCGTCGCCGTGGCGGATAGCGACCCAGCGGACAGCCTCGTCTTCCTGGCCGTACGGTGACAGCCCGGTGCGGTCCATCACGTCGTGCGCGATGGCGGCCCACTCATCATCGCTCAGCATCCGGTCTTCGGGTGCTGCGCGCATGGCGCAATGCCATACCGGCCGGGCGTAGGCTCGTTTGCCGAGGGCGGCCTGCGGCTGGAGCAGCAGGCCCGCCAACTTGGTGTAGTCGCGTTTGCCGTCGGCGCGTAGCGGGGGTTCCAGGTCAGCGGGGTGACGCCACCCGGCGACGATGTGGGGATCGGTATGTTCTTCCTGGCGGCCGGGGCCGAACAGGTAGTACAGCAACGGCTGGATGTGTTCCCCGCGCGGGGTACTGATCTTCCCGATCACCGTCGTCCTCGCCGTGAGCGGTCACTGCAGGGCTTTGCGTACCACGTCGGCGACGGCGTCGATGTGGTCGGCGTAGCGCGTGCTCTCAGTCGCCCAGCGGGGTAGCTCTCCGGCTGGCTGCCCGGTGGCGGTCAGCTTGGCGACCGCCTGGTTCAAGTTGGTGGTGATGCGGCGGACCAGCCCGGCCGCGCGCATCAACTCGATCAAGATCAGCTCCAGCGGGTCCTGGCTGCTGGTTGTGGTGCCGTTGACGGCGCCGTCCAGTATGACCGTCGCGGCGTAGGCTCGCCAGGCCATCCCTGCCTGCCGGGCCGCCTCCACCAGGAGGGCGTGCTCCTGGTCGTTCAGGGTGAATTCCACCGTCCGGGTGCGCGGGACCGGCTGCCGTGCCCGCCGCCTGCCCTGCCCGCCATGCCCAGCCGGGCTGCTGCCGCTGATGGTTCCTGCCATTCCTGATGCTCCCCGCTGGCCGCCCGGAATTCCTGACCGCCCTTTTCTGCCTCCCGCCGAATTCCTCGGCGGAGGCTTTCCTTGTGGCCATGCTCTGCTGCCAGGGTATGTCAGGACCGCGCCCGGTCCAGACGTAAAGGGGGTATTAGCCACACATCTTGCTTCAAGCAGCGCGGGTTTCATCTGATGAAGCACTGGAATGGTTTTGATGCGGCGTGCTAATGGGTTATGAATAGTGCTGCTGAGGTGCGCTGAATTATGCTGGGTGCTGTTCAGTCCGGCGCATTTTGCAAATGGCCCGGGGAGGGTGGCGGGCGTTGCGGCGGGGTGCTGCCTGCCGGGTTGCGCATCTCTTACATCTGGTGAAAGATTCCTTCGTCTGATGTAAGTGACGGAGGGTGGTCATGATGGGGATGGGCCGGGACGGGACGCCGGGGTCGGCAGGGCTGCACCTGGCGGCGGGGGTGCCGCTGCTGCATCCCGATGAGCAGGTGTTCGCGGCGATGCTGGAGGGGTGGCGGGCGCAGCAGCTGGCCCGGAACCTGGCGTTCTCCACGGTCGGGCGGCGGCAGGCGATGGTGCGGGCGTTCGCCGTGCACGCCGACGCCATGCCGTGGCAGTGGGGGCCGGGGATGGTGGATGAGTGGCTGGGCGAGCTGCGCGGGGTGAAGAGGCTGCGCCGGTCGACGATCCGGTCCTATGCCTCGTCGGTGTCGGCGTTCTGCTGGTATGTGACCGATCCGGCCTACGGGTGGGCGGATGAGTGCCAGGCGCGGTTCGGCACCCATCCGGTCCAGGTGGTCCACGAATGGAACATGGCGGTGCACGTCCAGCAGAGCGAGGCGGACCCGCGCAAGCGAGCGTTCACCCTCGATGAGCTGGAGGCGCTGTTTGACTACGCCGATGAGCAGGTGAGCCGGGTGCGCGGCGGCGGGCGCAAGGGGTGGCTGCCGGTGTTCCGGGATGCGGTCGCTTTGAAGGTGGCCTACGGATTCGGGCTGCGCCGCACCGAGGCGCAGATGCTGGACGTCGCCGATTTCGGCCCGAACCCGCACGCGCCGGAGTTCGGGGAGTACGGGGTGTGCCAGGTCCGGTTCGGTAAGGCGATGAAGGGCTCGCCGCCCAAGCACCGCAGCGTGCTGACCGTGTGGGAATGGGTGCCCGAGGTGCTGGATCAGTGGATCGCCGAGGCCCGGCCGCTGATGCCCTCGGCCGGGGAGTCGGCGGCGCTGTGGCCGTCCGAGCGCGGGCCGCGGATCGGCTCCGGGGCGCTGCACAAGCGGCTGTGCGACTACCGGGACGCGCTCGGCCTGGATGAGGGGCTGGATTTCCACTCGCTGCGCCGCTCGTATGTCACCCACCTCATCGAGGGAGGGTGGGACCCGTTTTTCGTGCAGCAGCAGGCCGGGCATGAGCATGCCTCGACCACGGCGATCTACACCTGCGTGTCCTCGGACTTCCGGACCCGGACGCTGCGGCGGGCGCTGGATGCGACGGCGGCCGCGGCGATGCGGCCGGGAAGGAGCGCGTGATGGCGGCGAAGCGGCAGGTCTCCTACCAGTGGCGGCTGCGGGAGGTGATGGCGGCCGCCGGGCTGTTCAACGCGGCCGACCTGGAGCCGCTGCTGGCCGAGCGGGGGATCACGCTGTCGTCGGTGCAGGTGTGGCGGCTGGTCACCCAGACCCCGGAGCGGCTGTCGCTGCCGGTGCTCGCGGCGCTGTGTGACATCTTCGGCGTCACCCCCGCGCAGCTGATCGCCACCCGCGCGGAGAACGTCCCGGCCCGCCGCCGCGCCAGCGGCAGCGGCGGCGGCGGGGCGGGCGTCACTGACCTGAACGCGCTGCGGCCGGCCCGCGCGAAGCTGCGTCCCGGGCCGTGACCACGTGGGAGGCCCGGAAGCGGACCTGTGCCCGGTGCGGCCACCGCACCTGGCCGGGTGCCTCCTTCCCCGAGGGGCACTTGTGCTATCCGTGCCTGGACGCGGCGCTGGCGACGGCCGGCACCTGTCCCGGCTGCGGCACCCCGGGCCGGGCGCTGCTGGGCCTGCGGGACGGGGTGCGGATCTGCCGGGACTGCGCCGGGATCACCCGTGACTTCTCCTGCCTGGGGTGCGGCACCGAGGCCGGCATGGCCACCAGCAGCCGGCGGTATCTGCGCCGGATGTGCGGCCGGTGCGCGGTGACCTGGACGGCCGGCCGGCTGCTGGATGACGGGACCGGCTCGGTCGCTCCGCCGCTGAAACCGCTGGCCGATGCGCTGGCCGGGTCGGCCAGCCTGACGGCCACGCTGAGCTGGCTGCGCAAACCGCACATCCAGGAACTGCTCACGCACCTGGCCACGGGCGAGCTGCCGCTGACCCATGAGGCGCTGGACGCCTGGCCCCGCCGGCGGGCCGTCCCCTACCTGCGGGAACTGCTGACAGACTGCGGTGTGCTGCCCGCTGCCGACCGGCAGCTCCGCGAGTTCCAGGCATGGCTGGAGCGCCGGCTGGACGGCCTGGCCGGCCACCCGCACCTGCGGCTGCTGCGCCAGTTCGGGCTGTGGCACCAGCTCCCGGCGATGCGCGCCAGGGCCGCCGCAGGGCCGCTGCGCACCACCGCCTGCCTGTATGCCAGGACCCGGTTCACCCAGGCTCAGACCTTCCTGACCTGGATCGCCGGCCTGGGCGTGCGGCCGTCCGCCATCACCCAGGCGCACATCGACGCCTACTACGCCGGACGCGGTACCTACCAGCGCGAGGGCGTCCGCGCGTTCCTGGTCTGGGCATCGGGGCACGGCCACATCCCCCGCCACCTCGACATCCCCCGCCAGCAGCCCTATACCGGCCAGGTCATCACCCAGCAGCGCCGCCTGGACCTGCTGCGCCGCTTCGCTACCAGCACCGGCATCCCGGTCCGGCCCCGCGCCGCGGCCTGCCTGATGCTGCTGTATGCCCAGCCGCTGAGCCGCATCCTGCGGCTGTCCGCCGCCGACCTCACCCGCGATGACGACGGCCAGACCTGGCTGCGGCTCGGCTACCCGCCCAGCCCTGTCCCGCCGCCGTTCGACGCGCTGCTGCACCAGCTCGCCGCCACCCGCCACCACCAGGTCCCCGCCAGCCACGGCAGCGACTGGCTGTTCCCCGGCCGCCACGCCGGCCAGCCCGCCGCCTACCAGAGCATGGCCGCCCAGCTCCGCGACCACGGCCTGCCGCTGCGCACCGCCCGCATCTCCGCACTGCGCCAGCTCGTCCTCGCCGTCCCCGCCCCCGTCGTCGCCGACGCCCTCGGCTTCCACCACACCACCACCACCCGCCAGCACGCCAAAGCCGGCGCCACCTGGAGCCGGTACGTCGCAGGCGACCGGCCAGGCCAGCATCCCCGGCAGGACCACGATGACTAACGACGGCGCGGGCACCGGCCGCGGACACCAGATGTCCTCTGATGGAGGACACCCGCCCATGAGAACCCCGGCCGTGACGACTCCCGCTGGCAGCGGGCAAACGCCACCCGCAAGGACATCACGAACTCATGTCCGCCATCAGAGGACACGATTGGAAGGACCGGCCGGTGACCAGGCAGCTAGAAGGCCGCGGGCACCTCGCCCCGCTCCTGGAACTGCTGGCAGACATCACCCCGGCCGCAGCGGACGCCGCCACCGCGCTCGCGGGCCTGGCCGCAGCCCGCGCCGCCGCTGCCTATACCGAACGCGCCGAACTGCGCCTCATCCAGGCTGCCCGGGACGGCGGCGCGACCTGGCAGCAGATCGCCGCCGCGCTGGGCATCAAGACCAGGACCGGCGCGCAGAAACGCCACGCCGACCTATCCCGCCGCTGGCCGCGTCCGCCAGCAGAGGACACCATCGTCCCCCCGTCACCGCCGCAGCAACGGCCAGACCCGGCACAGCCAGCACCAGCGCCGGCCGCCGCGAGCGCTCGTGTCTCCGCAGGCCCGCCCCCGGCGCACGGCCGCCCGGCGCCGCCGGCACGCAAACCCGGCACCGGCACCAGGCACCCGCCGGACCCCACGATCACACCCGGGATCATCGGCAGCAGCCAGTACGACATCGTCAAGGCACCCGGCCACGCCGACACCCGGGCCTGGCACGTGCTGGTCGGCGGCCAGCGCGCCGGGCTGGTCCGCCCCACCTGGCGCGGAGAACGCAGCCGGCCCGGCTGGGAGGCAGTCACCAACGCCGGAACGGCACTCCCGGCCACCGGGACCGGCCGGGTCACCGCCGCCGGCAACGCCCGCACCCGCGACGCCGCCGCCGTCAGCCTGCTGAACGCGCTGCTACGGGAACAGGAAAACCAGCGAAGGAAGAGGAAACAGCCATCCCCAGCATGAACCTGGACGTCGTAGACGCCGCCGAACTCGCCGAGCTCCTGCAATTCCTCACCGGCTGGACCACCAGCGACCCTGCCCGCCTCGCCCCTTCCCTGCTCGCATACGTCGGCCACCCCGCCTACGGCCTGGCGCAGCTCCGCAACGACCTGAACCGCTTCACCTTCCTGCTCGGCGGCAACGACGGCGAACCACTCTTTGAACCCGCCCCATTATCCGCGCTCCGCCCGCCATCGGCCGACCCTACTCATTACAGCCGGTAACCCGGAAACAGGCTGACTGTCAAACACGTCAACAACGAATACGAGCGTTCACCAGTCGCGGCCCTGACGGCCACCTTCATCCAAGGTAATAGATGCCGGCTAATGCTCCCACATTCCTCTTCCTCGCTGCCGACCTGACGGTCACCTGAGCGTGCCGGAAGCGGAATGGCGTCCTGGCTGGCAACGAGGACTCCATGTCGCTGCCGGGGTTGTCGGCCTTGCTGAACCGCAGACCAGCGCCGGGCGCATGTGCCTGGTGGGGTCGCAGTGGCAACCGGTGCCGGGCCGGCGGCACCAGCCCGGTAGCACCGGATTGGTGTTCACGGGGAGCACCAGGAAACGCGGACGCCGCCATAAGTCGGGTGTACGTGTTCGCTGCCAGAGAAATCTGCCGTGCCATTCAGTATTGTCCAGTGCGGCTGAGTTATGTCCAGTGCGTTCCAGTGCGCTTCAGTCCACTATAAAGAGGTCCATGTTGCGGTATCGCGATTTGCCGCCTGAGCGCCGGTAATTACCCTTCAATTCATGCGTGCTAGGGGATCAGCAGCACAGCGGGAAACCGGAACCGGGACGGCAAGCCGGCCGGGTACCCGTCCCCGGCCCGCAACCCCAGGCCCTTCCCCGGCCACCCGGCCTGAGCCTGGCGAACGCCACGACCACGACGAGGACCCGGCACGCGAACCGGGCAGCGGCCTGGATGCCTGGGTCCGGGAACTGGTCGATGCGGCACCACCGCTCACCGTTCAACAGCGGCGCGCGCTCGCGCTCCTGCTGAACAGCCCCGCCCCGATGCCTGCCCGGCCAGCCGGGAAGGCGGTGCCGGACCAGGCACCGTAACTAGCCGGACGGGCTAGGCGGGGCTGGGCGGGAAGAACGCCCGCAGCGAGTCCGCGGTGCTGATGGCCGCGTCCGGGCGCTGGGCCGGGTCCTTGGCCGCCAGCTCCCGGGCCTTGCCGAACAGGGCCTGCGCCTCGGCCTCATCGGGTGCCAGCGCAGCAGCCCACAGCAGCTTCTCCGTCCTGCTGGCCCGGCCGGTGAGCTGGACGCGCTGGCCGGTCTCGCCCAGGATCGTGGCGTACTTCTCGCTGAGCAGCTCAAGTTCCATCCGCAACGTCATCAGCGAGAACTGACGCCGCGACCGCTCGCCCGCCGCGCGCCTGGCCGCTTCCACCCCCGCCCGGACCTGCGGCGGCATGCTCTCCAGCAGCTTGCGGTCTTCTTCGGCCTGGCGGCGCTTCTCCTCGGCCTGCTGCCGGGCCGCCTCGGCCCGCCGGTCGCGTTCACGGCGCTCGGCGTCGGCGCGATCTTCGCGCTCCTGGCGTTCGCGTGCTTCGGCGGCTGCCCAGGCCGGATACCACGGCTGCTGCTGCCACCAGTCATCGCCGGAAGCGGCGCGCAGCCGCTGCCCGGCCTTGCGGCACGCAACACCGCAGTACCGGCGAGGCCGACCGCCCCAGCCCGGATCGGCCTGGGGCAGGTCCGCTCCGCAGCGCAGGCACGGACGCCTCATGTCACGAAACCATCCTGGTGGACAGTACTAGGTTTCGTGACAGGGCCGGGGCCGGGGCCGGCGCTGCGATGGCCGGTTCCCTGACGGTCATCTCCCCACGCTAGGCGATGCCCGGCGCCTGCCGGTCCCGCGACCATGCCACTGTACTGAGGGTGGCCAGCTTGGACGAGTTACCCATGGTGGACTCTTCCAGCCGGCACGTGGCGGGCGCCGGTCAGGTGCCTGGGGCAGCGTCCGGCCCTGATTCGGGCGGCAGCAGGATCAGCTCGGCGAGGACGGTCTCTCTCTCCTGCCACGGGCCAGGAATACATATATCTAACCTCCAGGCCAGATTTCGTTCCGTAATGTTCCTGAGTCATCACGGTGCAACTTCGGCGTGTCTACTAGCTAGGCTGTGTGGCACCGGCCCTCACCGGCGGCCGGTGCGACCGGTTGTTCCGCTGCCGGGAGCGTCCGCACCACGGCGTAGAGCATTCGTGCTGACTTGGGGGGCAGATGAGCGAGGAGCTTGATGAACTCGCGCGAGCGGCGGCGGACGCCCTCGTGTCGGCGATGGTGACCGATTCATGGGAGGCGATGCGGCGCCGCTTTGCAGCCATGATCGGGCAAGAGCAGCGCATGGACGCCGGGCGGGCAAAGCTCGCCGCGATGAGCGGCGCCGCTCGCGATCGCGCTGTGCAGGAGCAGGCGCAGGCGTGGACGACCCGGTTGCGGGACGCGCTCGATGACGATCCAGCGCTGGCGGCGAGTCTCCGTGCGCTGCTCGCTGATGATGGCATGGACCGGCCAGCGCCGGAGCCGGGTTCCCAGCATGCCCGAGCAGGCCGGCAATCCCAGGCGGTCAACATCGGTGGAAGCATTACGGGAAACACGGGGGAGGTCTATGTCGGCGTCGGCAAGGTGGATAAGCGCAAGGTCAATATCGCTCTGGCTCCGTTCGTGGCATTCGGCCGGGCAGCTAAGACGCTTGCTGCCGCGCACCCGGTCACGGCGGTTGCTGCGACCGCAGTCGTGGTGCTCGGATCGGCAGCCGTCGCCGGGTCGAGCGCACACTGGCCGAGTGCCGTTTTCGGCGCGACCACGACCCGTGCAAGCGCGGCTGCCCGGCACCAAGCGCAGCCGCCCAGCAAGATGGTCACGCTCACCTATTCAACGACGGCACCGGCCAGCGGCAGTATGCTCAGCGCCTCGGTGCAGCTGATCAGGCAGCGTGCGGCCCATCTGGGCGTGCCGTACACGACCGTTGCCGTGGACGGACAGCACATCGTGGTGACCGGCCCGAAGGACGACGAGGCAGCACTCCGGACCCTCGCGATTTCCGCGGTCCTGCGCTTCCGGGAAGTGCTCCTCGAAGCACCAGGCGGCACCACGACTAGCCCAGCGCCCAACGCCAGCCCCAGCCCCTCAGCGACAAGCTCAGCGGAAACCGCCAGCACGCAAACCCTCGTACATGGCGATGCGAGCCTCGTACAGCCGGACGTGCTCAAGCTCTTCAACTACCTGGTCTGCAAGCCAGGCGAACAGAGGCCGACCTGGCAAACCCAGATCGGCTACACAACCCCCCCGGACTGGGACAACCCGAACGCCCAGATCGTGTCCTGCGGCAGTGACGGCACTAAATATGCCCTGGATGTCGCTAAAGTCCTCGGCGAGGAGGTGACCAGCGCCACCGCCACGCTATCCGCGACGAGCAACCAGTGGCAGGTCAATCTCCAGTTCAACCATGCCGGCACCGCAGCGTTCAGCACACTGACCGCCAGCCTCTCCAACCGGTACTACCCGGACGCGGCATCCAACATGGACGACCAGGTGCTCGACGAAGTCGCGATCGTCGTTGACGGCTCGGTTATTTCCGCGCCGGAGATCCTATCGGCGATACCAGGCGGCCAAGCCCAGATCACCGGTAGCTATTCGCGAGCTGCCGCGCGGGAACTGGCCGCACAAGTGCAGAGCGGCTACCTGCCGGTAAGCCTCCAGATCCTCAGCGTCAGCACGTTCACGCCAGCCGGCAGCCCCTAACTGGCCGGCTTCCATGAGTGCCATGGCGAAGGCCGGTACGCCGGCATGCCTCCGCAGCCGGGGTCATCTTCGCTGGCACCGGGTTCGGGTGGCAGCAGGATCAGGTCGGCGAGCACGATTTCTTCGGTGGGCGCGTGGCGGTCAGGGTGGTCTGCAAGGAGTGCGCGATGGAGTTCTCCGCGCAAAGGTCTACGCGAAGGTACTGCGGCGAGGCGTGCAAGCAGCGTGCGAAGCGAGCCCGCGAACGGGCGGCGCAGTGGGATCACCTGCCGCCCGAGGCGAGGTGCCAGTGGTGCGGCGGTCTGCTGTTTCCTGATAAGTCAGAGCGCGATAACGAGCGCCTCGCTCTGTACGCCCTGGGTAATCCCCGGCGGGCTCATGCACGCAAGTACTGTTCCTGTGGGTGCCGGAACGCCGCGCGCAGGTTCCGTTACCGTGTCGCTCACATGAGCGAAGAGAGCGCTTACCGTGTCACTGATCCGGTACCCGACCCCTACGCCCTGACCGAGCCAGCGCCGTGCTGGCGGTCGGCCCAATGGCATGAGCAGGCCCGATTTGTACTCACTGCGATGAAGATAGGGTGGGTGCTGGCACCCGCGCCGGACCAGGAGCACATAGGGGAGATCGATCTGGCTCTGGTCCGGGACTTCGCGGCCAGTAAGCACTCTGGTCCTTCGCCCGGTGACGGTCGTGCGGATCGAGAGCTTTCCCTTCGTGAACAAGACCCGGCTAGCCCGGACGCGGCTCCAGACTCAGGGCTGGTGCAAGATTCCGCGCTGCCTGCGGCTCCGGATGCCCATACGGCCTGGCAACCAGCCGGGCACAGCGGGCAGGCCGATGCCAGCGATTCATGGGGCGATCTGTGGGAGAAGATGCTGCACGGGCCGCTGTAGTCGGCAGTCGGCCGCCACAATGGCCTCGGGTCCGGGCCTGGCGGTGCGCCCGGGGAGTCTGGTGCCGGGACCATCTTGCAACGGAGAGATTCATTCGTAGAGATTGCCAGTCCTCTTAATCTCTCACCACAGTGTCTGACCTGCGGGTTTTGGTGGTAGCTGGTCGTGTTCCCGGCTTGCGCGGCTAGCTTTCCCGGCCGGGGCGGCATGGAGATTCGCAACGGCTGCGAGGCCCATAGTCACTAGCCACCGTGCCTGACCTGCGGTCTGATGGTAGTTCCCGGTGTTCTCCGCTTGTGCGGCGAGCTTCCCGGCCAGCTGCCTTGCGCGTACAGCGATGCGTGAGGTTCTTTTCCCTGCTGGCGGCCGGAGGAGAGGTGGCTGCGATCGTCACCGCTGTTCCGGTGCTGGCGGGTGGCTGTGCGCTGCTGGGTAAGAAGTTGCGGCTGTGGCGTCGGTATCCCGGACGGCATGCTAGACGCGGGCGACACGCTCGGACAGGTGAGACCCGGTCCCAGAGCGTCGCTTCGGCGGAAGCGCCGTCGGCCCCTCTGCCACTTTGGGCGAGTCCGCAGTCCGCAGTGATGGCGGCGTGGATAGGAGTCTTGCTGGCTCTGATATTGGTAATCCTTGCCGTTGCAGCTCGGCGAGCACGATTTCCTCGGCCTGCTTGCGCAGCGCGTTCAGCCGGGCGACCCGGTGCAGGTAGTCCTCGCTGGGCGGATTGCCGGCCTAGGCGCGCATCTGGGCCCACAGCTGGGTGATCTCGCTGGCCGCCTGCTCGCCCAGGTTAGTGAAGTAGGCCGCAGGGTCGGTGATCGCGGCGTAGCTGCCGGGCCGCCACCGCATCCAGTGCTGCCGGGCGAGTGCTCCGTACTGGTTCACGTGCCGGGGCTCCTTCCTCGCGGTGCGTGGCCACGACACCGGCCGGTATTAGGCGGACGCATAATACCGGCCGCCCCAGCCCGGATCGGGGGCGGCAGCAGCAGGGTCCAGGACAGCGGGCTGTTCGTGGTCATGGCCGGTCCTCCCCGGCAGGCGGATCGCCGAGCCGTTCGCGCTGCTCGGCATCGACTTCCGCCCACGACGGGTGGCTGCGATCCACGACTGCCGGCCGGTCCTCGTCGGGCGGGAGCAGCAGGTACTCGCCGAGTACCCGTTCCTTCGCGTGATCTCGCGCGGCGGTGAGGCGGGCGACCTTGGCGAGGTACCCTTCACCCGGCTGGTCGTCTCCGGCCAGGTGGTCGGTGTGTTCGTCGATCCGCTGGGCGATGACCTCGCCGAGCACGGCGAAGAACGCGCCGGGGTCGCGGATCTGCTGATAGACATCGGGGAGGCAGCCTTCCCACTGCCTCCGGACGAGTTCGCCATAGTAGTTGAGCGCCAGGCTCTGGCGGCTGGCCGCCGCATCTGGCCGGGGCTGGCCGTTGGTCATGCTGCCTCACTTTCACAGGTGGTGGCCGTACTGGCCACGACGGTGGCCGGTGTCAGGTGGCCGGGGTGCGGGCGGTGCGCCGCGTGGTCCTGACGGCGGCCGGGGCGCTGCCGGTGCGGGCGGGGGGCTGGCGGCGCGGAGCTGGCGGAGTTCGTCGCGGTAGGCGTCGGCCTGCTGCTCGGCTCGGTCGGCGCGGGCGCGCAGGTCGGCGCGTAGCTCCTCGCGTTCGCGGGCCGCGTCGGCGCGCAGCTCGGCGGTCATCTTCTCGGCGTCGGCGCGGACCCGTCCGGTTTCGTCCTGGGCGGCGCGGGCGGCGGCCTCGGCGCGGGCAGTCTCCTGCTGGGCCTGCCGGACGCTGGTCTCGGCGTTGGCTGCCGCCTGGCGGGCCTGGTCGCGGCCGGCCTCCGCAGCGCGGACACGCTTGTCAGCGTCGGCGCGGGCCTGGGCGATGGCGGCGTCCCGCTCGGCCTGGACGGCGGCCACCCGCTCCTCGACCTCGACGCGGGCCTGCCGCACCGCGTCGTCCCGCTGCTGCTCAGCGGCGGCGGCGCGCTGCTCAGCGGCCTGGACGAGAGCCTGGGCGGCGGTCAGGTGCTCGCTCATCTCCTCGGCGGCGGCATCAGCCTCGGCGCGGAGCTGCTCAGCGACAGCGGCCTGCTGCTCGGCGGCTGCCGCGCGGGCCTCGGCGGCGGCGGCGCGCTGGCCGGCGGCGGCACGGACAGCCTCGACTTCGGCTTCGGCGGCGGTCGGGTCGGTGAGCGTGCCGATCTGGTCCCGCAGTCCGGCACCCAGCGCGGTGATCCGGTCGGCCTCGGCGCGCAGCGACCGCAACAGTTCAGCGCCGGTCATCTTGGCGGTGGTGAGCGGGCTGCCGTCCTCGGCCGGGCTGATCGTCGTGCCGGCCTGCTCGGCGGCCACCCTGCGACGTTCCCGCCACGCCGACACGCGGGTGTGACCGCGCCCAGCGCAGTACTCCGGTGGCCGTCCGGTCCCGGCCGCCGGGGCGGCGGGCTCCCGGCAACCCGGGTACTTGCACGTAGTCCGCGCTATCGTGGTGGTGCTCATCGGCCCTCCTCATCGTGGTGGCCTAGCGGTCCGGGCCGCGATACGTATCGCGACGTAACGAAACGAACGAAACGGTTCCCGTGCGGGCAGGGTCAGGCGCCGCTCGCGCTGCTTCTGCCGTGCCAGTCGATTCGCAGGTGCAGCTCAGGGTTGAACGGCTTGCGTGTCCGGTTGGGGAACAAGGTCACGTCGCACAGCATCCGGACGATTTCCCGCTGCCGGGGCAGGGACAGCTCTTTCCAGACACGTGCGGGGTCGGCTCCGGGGGCGCGCAGCTCGGGCAGCAGGTCGATCTGGGTCGCGTCGGCGAGTTCGGTGGCGATCTCGGCCAGCCGGGCATCGATCCTTTTGCGTTCTTGCCGGACCCCGGCCTCGGTGAGGATGTCTTCGCTGAGCAGCCGGGCCAGGTCATCGCGCTTGGCGTGCAGCTTGCGGGTCTCGGCGCGCAGCGCCTTCACGTCCACATCCGGGCGGGGCTCGGGAGCCGGAAGAAGGTCGGCGGCATCGTCGCGGGCCAGCCGGGCGATCATCACCTTGGTCATCGTCTGGTCGACCAGGAGGGCGGGCGTGGCGCAGTGCGACAGCTTGTCGCACCGGTAGGCGCTGCCGCGCTCCGTGCCGTACCCGCCCAGCCCGGACACGTGCATCGTGGTGCCGTCCTTGCAGATCCCGCACCGGGCGTGCCCGGTCACCAGCCAGCGCGGCGCGTTCGCGTTGCCGGTATTGGTGCGCCGGGCCGGGTCGGTCAGCAGGTCCACCAGCCGCTCCCACCGGTCCGGCTCGATGATCGGCTCCAGCCACGACGAGGCGTCATACCGCGCCCCGTTGCATGTCGCGATGCCCGCCACGTGCGCGGATAGCAGCGCGTCGCGCAGCGATACGGCGCTGAACGGCTTGCCGGTCACCGTGCGGATACCCCGGTTACGCAGGTCGGCGGCGACCGCGCGCAGCGAGATGCCCCGGTCCAGCACATCGGTCACCGCATCCTGGAGCACCTTGGCCTCCTCGGGCACGGTGATCAGCCGCTTGGCGTGCTTGGGCGCGGCCGGGTCGGCCATCCGCCCGTACGGGCGCCGACCGCCCCAGTACGACTTCCCGGCCCACCGTTTCCGGCCGCGCTGCACCTTGTCGGAGATATCGGCGCTGTAATCGTGCGCGGCCCTGGCCCGCTCGCGGAAGGAGCGGATCTCCTCGCGGGTGCCGCCCCGGGTAATCCGCAGCGACCCGATACCGTCCGCCGAGTCATCATCGGGAGAGAACGCCGATGCCCGGCCTAGCTCGCACGCGTCGATCAGGTCCAGGGCATCCCGCTCGTCACGGGCGATCCGTGACACGTCATCACAGATCAGCACCCCCGCTTTGCTCGTCTGGAGGTCCAGCAGTACCCGGGCGAACACCGGGCGGCGGGTCCGCATCGTGACCAGCCCCGTCGCGGTGGTCACCCGGACCGGCCGCTTGTACGCCGATGCGGGCCGGAACTCGCCGTTGCCGGCGTCGTTCTCAATGGCGACCCGGACCCGCTCCTGCGGGATGCCCAGGACTTGCACGGCGAAGTCGCGGAGCTGCTGCTCGCGCTCGGAGAACGTCCTGGAGTCCTGGTCGCGGAAGTCTGACATCCGCAGGTAGATGATCGCGTCGCCGAGGATGAGCGCCTCGCCGAGGGTGACGGTGCCGTTGCCGCTGCTCATGATGCCTCACTCGGGGGTTCCGGTTTACCCCTTAAGTGTATTTGCTCATAGATTGGGCAAGACCGCGCTCGCGGTGCACTGGGCGAATCAGGTGGCCGCGAGGTTCCCCGACGGGCAGCTCTACGTGAACCTGCGCGGCTATGACAACGATCAGCCGATGACGGCGGCTGATGCACTCGCCAGGTTCCTGCGCGCTCTTGGCGTACCTGGACCCGACATCCCGTGCGAGCCGGATGAGCGTGCGGCCAGGTACCAGAGCCTGCTGGCCGGCCGGCGGATGCTGGTACTGCTCGATAACGCCGGGTCTGCCGCCCACGTGCGGCCGCTGCTGCCCGCCAGCCCGTCGTGCACGACGGTGGTGACGAGCCGTGACGCGCTGACCGGGCTGGTCGCAAGGGACGGCGCGGTGCGGCTGGACCTTGACCTGCTGCCAGAAGCGGACGCGGTCACGCTGCTGTGCGCCCTGATCGGGGTGCGGGCAACGGCTGACCTTGAGGCCACGGCTGCGCTGGCCGGACGCTGTGTCCGGCTGCCGCTGGCCCTCCGGGTCGCGGCCGAGCTCGCCGCTGCCCGCCCCGAAGTCCCGCTGACTCACCTGGTGGCCGAGCTCGCGGACCGGCAGGGGCGGCTGGACCTGCTTGACGCGGGCGGCGACCCGCAGACCGCTGTGCGGGCGGTGTTCTCCTGGTCCTGCCGGCACTTGTCAGGGGAAGCCCTGCGCATGTTCTGGCTGCTCGGCCTGCATCCTGGCCCGGATCTGGATGCCTACGCCGCCGCCGCGCTTGCCGACCGCGCCGAGAACCAGGCGGCCCTGTGCCTGGACGTGCTGGCCAGGGCACACCTCCTCCAGCCTGCCAGACCGGGCCATTACAGCATGCACGACCTGCTGCGTGACTACGCCCGCGAGCTGGCCATGGCCAACGCTGATCCGGACGAGCCGCGATCAGCCCTGACTCGCCTGTTCGACTATTACCTGTCCACGGCGGCCGCCGCGATCGACACGCTGTATCCGGCCGAGCGGCACCGCCGGCCGGCCATCCCCCGTCCGGCCGCTCCCGCCCCGCCGGTGACCGATCCTGGCGCCGCCAGGGCATGGCTGGACACGCACCGGCCGAACCTGGTGGCTGTCGCCGCGCACGCCGCTGAACACGGCTGGCCGGGCCACGCCACCCGGCTCTCGTTCGTGCTGTTCCGCTACCTCGACGCCGGCGGCCACTACTCCCAGGCCCGTACCATCCACACTCATGCCTGCCACGCCGCCAGGCAGGCCGGTGACCGGTCGGCCGAGGCTGTCGCGCTGACCTGCCTCGGGGTGGCCGACTGGCGGCAGGGCCGTTACCAGCAAGCCACCCGCCACCACCAGCAGGCCCTGGTGCTGTACAAGAGAACGAACGACCTGATCGGCGAGGCGGGCTCAAACGGCAACCTGGGCTTGGTCGAATTCCGGCGCGGCGGCTTCTCGCAGGCGTCCGCGCATTTCGGGCGGGCCCTCGCGCTCTACCGCCAGCTGGGCAATGGCGATGGGCAAGCTCGCGCGCTGAACGCGCTAGGTGACGTGCATCTGCGCCAGGGCCGCTACACCGAAGCGCGCGAGCACTATCAGCAGGCGCTGGCCCGGCACCGGGAGACCGGCCACCACCCGGGTGAAGCCGACGCGCTGACCGGGCTTGGCAATGTCTTCCAGCGGCAGGGCCTCTATGACCAGGCAGCCAGCTGTCTCCAGCAGGCGCTCGCGCTGTGCCAGGAGACCGGCAACCGGGAGGGAATGGCCCTCGCGGTGACCAAGCTCGGCGACGCGAACCGCCAGCAGGGCGCCTACCGGCAGGCAGCCGCGCTGTACGAGCGAGCCCTCGCGCTGTACAAGGAGACTGGCAATACGTCAGGCGCGTCAGACGCGCTCAACGGCCTCGGCACCACGCAGCTAGCCGCTGGCGAGGCCGACCGCGCACGTGCCACCTACGCCGCCGCCCTCTCCCTGGCGACCCGGACGGGTGACGGCTACCAGCGGGCCCGAGCACATGATGGCCTCGGCGACTGCTACCTGACCGACGACCCCAGTCAGGCCCGGAGCCACTGGCGGCGGGCCATTGTCCTCTACGCGCGCATGGACGTGCCCGAAGCCGGCCGGCTCCTGGCCAGGCTGGACGCATCCGGTCTGGCATGAACGCCGCGGCCCGGTGAAGATCAACTGTTAGCGCGCCGACCGATACTGCAAAAGTCCCCGATCACAGCATATGAAGGGAGCCGTCCCACATGCGCACGAACGCCCTGACCCGCTTCGGGTGCCTGACGCCTTCCCTGGCGAAATAAGCGCATCTTCGCCCGCGGCGGGCTTGGCTTTGCTTGAACCAGTCCACGATAGTGGCGGGGGCGCTGGCCGGTGGGAGGAGAGCGTGAGTGCTTGATTTTCGGCTGCTTGGCCCGGTTGAGGTGTGGACTGGTGACCGGAGGCTGGCCCTGGCCGGCGCCGCGTCAGGGAAGGTTCGCTGCGTACTGGCCGTCCTGCTGCGCACGCCAGGCGCAATAGTTCCCACGGATGCGCTCATCGAACGAGTCTGGAATGAACGCCAGCCCGGACCCGCCGTGCGCTACAAGTATATCGGCTGGCTGCGGTCCGCACTGGCTCCCTACGATGTGGTAATCGCGCACCGCGACGGGGGCTACGTGCTCGAGGTGGACGATCAGCAGGTCGACCTGCACCGGTTCCGCAGCCTGATTTTCCAGGCCAGGCAAGCCGAGCGCACGGGTGCCATCGGCGAGATGTCACGGCTCGTAGACGAGGCGTTGCGCCAGTGGCGGGGTCCGGCGCTCTGCGGCCTGCCGGGGGCCTGGGCCGACCTCTTCCGCAGCCAGCTGGAACGGGAGCACCGCGCTGCTCGTGTGCTCCAGGCCCGCTGCGCGATCGACCTGGGCTTGTGCGGACAGGCGATCGACCGGCTTGACGAGTGGGAGACTGAGTATCCCGTCGATGAGGAGGTCATCGGCCTTCGCATGATCGCGCTGTACGGCTGCGGGCAGCACGCCGAGGCGCTGACCAGCTATGAGCGCGCCTGCCGTCGGCTGCTGGATTTCCTCGGCACCGCACCCGGTCACAGCCTGCGCGCCATCCATCAGCGTATCCTGGACCGCGATCCCGGTCTGGACGCCAGGTCTCCCGCGAACCAGGAGCAGCTAAGGTAACGGATGCTCAGTAACGCACCGGAAGGGCCTTGAGGCTGCGGTTCAGCAGCGAGGCTTGCCACTCGTGACCGCTGCCTTCGAATGCGAGCGCGGGACGGTGCCGTACAACAGCTCCGATCGCGGACGTGGCGAGCAGCCGGGCGAGCGGCGCGCCTATGCAGAAGTGAATGCCGAGGCCGAAGCCGAGGTGCGAGACGGCACCACGACGCACGTCGAACCCGTCAGGATGGGAGAAAACCTGCGGATCCCGATTTGCCGCCGACGTGATCAGGAAGATCCGGTCCCCCGCCCTGATCCTCGCGTCACCCAGGTCAAGGTCCTCCGCCGCCACCCGGATCGACATCTTCGAAGGCCCGTCGAATCGGAGTATCTCCTCGATCGTTCCGCGCAGCAGCCATTCGTCGGAGCGCACCGCCTCGTGCTGCTCTGGATGCATGAGCAGCGCCCGCACACCGTTGGCGATGAGGTTGCTCGTCGTCTCGCCGCCGGCGAAAGCCAGATGCGTCAGCATCCCGACGAATTCCTCCTCGGTGACCGACGCGGTTACCTCGCCGCCCGCGAGTACCGAGCTGATCAGGTCGTCTCCAGGGGCTTCCCTGCGGTCCCTGACCAGCCCGCCGAGATACCGGTACAGGCTGGACAGAGCATGGAGGGACCCGCGGTACTCATGCTCCGCCTGCACGGCTCCGAGGATGAGATCCCCTACCCGGGCGTTCCAGAACCAGAACGCAGGGCCGTCCTTCGCCGGGATGCCGAGCCAGCGCGAGAACACGAGATTCGGCAGCGGTCTCGCCAGGTCAGCGACCAGGTCCCCTGTGCTGCCCGCGGGCGCGCGCTTGGCCAGCAGCCAGGCCGCTGTACGGTCGATCATGGCACGGTTCCTGCTGGCCGCCCTGGCGGCGAACTGCTCCTGGAAGATCCCGCGCAGCCTGCGGTGATCCGGCGGGTCGTTGAACACCATCCAGTGCGAGAGGATGTCGAGCGCCAGCCTCGACTCGTCGTCGAGCACGTGGGCCGGGATGCGCTCCAGCAGAGGCCTGACCCGGTCCGCCGAGACGGCCGGTGACCGCAGGCAGGCCGCCACCTGCTCGTATCCCGTAACGAGCCAGGCCGAGTGCATCTGGCTCCAGTAGACGGGGCTGTGCTCGCGCAGCAGTGCCAGGTACGGAAACGGGTTGGCATTGATACCCGGGTCGAGCAGGTACCTCTCGGTGAATACGGGAGCCGTCATGGCTCACGCCTGCGGCGCAGCAGCGCGTCAAGCACTGCCACGACGTTGCCGACCAGCGGCTCAGCCAGCATCGTCCGGTGCCCGCCCGGCACCCGGTGAACGACGAGACCGCCTCTGGCGGCCTGATGCCACGCCTGTTCGTACTCGTGGTACGTGATGTCCATGTCGGGAGCCTTTTTCCCGGCTGGCGCTCCAGCGAGATCCTCGCTGACTATGAGGTGCACTGCCCCGGCATACGGGTGGAGCTCGTACGTCGCCATGGCCTTCAGCAGGGAGTACCAGACATTGATCGGCGCGGCCTGCGCGAGATCAGCCTCATCGGGCAGCATACCCGCCTGGAGCAGCACGTCCCGCAGTTCTGCGTCCCGTTCCTGCTGGGCGGGCATGCCCTCGGCCGCGTCGCGGATGGCGAGCGCGCGCTCAAGCAGTGCCGCGACTGACGCCAGCTTGCGCTGCGACGCGGCGGTGGGCACGACCGGCTCGATGAGCACGAGCGGATCGGTTTCGATGCCCTGAGCGCGCAGCTGCGCTGCCATCTCCAGCGCGATGTTCGCGCCCATCGACCAGCCGAGCAGGGCCGGCGGCCCGTCTGCGGAGCGGGCAGTGATCTCTGCCACGTACCCGGCGGCAAGCTCGCCGACGCTCGCCGGATCCAGACCGCCCGACAGGCCGCGCGCCTGGAACCCGGTCACGGGACGGCCGCCGGGCAGGGCCCTGGCCAGCGGCAGGTACCAGGTGACACTGCCGCCGGTCGGGTGCACGCAGTACAGCGGGTCACCGACGCCGCCGCGCAGCTGGACCTGCGAGGTCACCTCGGCCGCCGATCCCCGTGCGGTTACCCTCGCTGCGAGCTCCTCAATGGTGGGCGCCTCGATAAGGTCGCGCACGGTAACGTCGAAACCGCGGTCCCTGAACCGGGCGGCCGCCCGCACCGTTGACAGGGAACTGCCGCCCAGGTCGAAGAAGTTGTCGTTGACGCCGACCCTCGCCACGCCCAGGACCTCACGCCACACATCGGCGAAGGCGGACTCCTGTGCCGTCCGCGGCGCGGTGTAGTCGTGACCGAGATCCGGCCGTTCCGGCCCTGGCGCTGGCAGCGCCTGGCGATCGATCTTCTCGTTGCCTGTCAGCGGGAGCGCGTCCAGGACGACGAAGCTGACCGGGACCATGTGCGCGGGCAGCCTGGCGCGAAGCGCCTGGCGTATCTCCAGGAGCGCGAGTGCCTGGCCGGCCTCGGGGACGATATAGGCCACCAGGCGCGGCTCCCCAGGCAGATCAGAACGCACCAGCGCGACCGCATCGCTGATTGACGGCAATTCACGCAGCGTGCTCTCCACCTCGCCCAGTTCGATCCGGTGACCGCGGAGTTTCACCTGGGTGTCAATCCGGCCGAGATAATCGAGCGAGCCGTCGGGCAGGCGGCGGGCGACATCCGCGGTCCGGAACAGCCGACTTCCCGGCTGATCGCTGAACGGGTCGGGAACGAAGCGCTCGGCGGTCATTCCCGGCGCGTTCATGTACCCTCGCGCCACGCCGATTCCCCCGACGTACAGTTCGCCTGGGACGCCCGCAGGCACGGGTGCCAGCTCACTGCTGAGCACGTATGCCTGGGTGTTGCGAACCGGGCGGCCAATCGGAACGCGCCTGCCCGGGCGCTGGCTCTCCCAGCGCACCGCCGTGGTCCAGACCGAGGTCTCGGTGAGCCCGTAACCGTTGAGGAAACGCCGGCCCGCAGACCAGCCGGCCGCTATCTCCGGCGGGCACGCCTCGCCTCCGACGATGAGGGTCCGCAGACCCGGCATCTCCTCGCTCCTCACGACCTGGAGCGCCGTAGGCGGCATCGCGGCCGAGGTGATGCCGTACCGCGCCACGGCGGCGGCCAGGTCTGGCCCTGGACGCAGCTCATCCCGCTGCGGCGTGCACAGGCAGGCACCGTTGGCAAGCGCCCAGGTGAACTCGAAGACCGAGACGTCGAAGCTGAACGACGCGAACTGGAGTACCCGGTCGGTGCGTTCAGGGAGCAGCAGGTCGCGCTGGGCCCAGACGAGGTTGGCCAGGCCCCGGTGAGTGACCATGGTGCCCTTGGGCCGGCCTGTCGAACCTGATGTGTAGATCACATAGGCCGCGCTGTCCTGCTCAGCAGCGTTCTCCTGCCGCCTGCCTGGCGGAGCGGTCTCCCGTGCGGTCTCCCTGCCCAGGTCGTCAAGGAATCTCGTGTGCTCGCAGCCTGGCACGATGCCCGCGAGGCGCCGCTGGGTGAGCAGCACCGCGATACCCGCGTCCTGGGCCATGAAGGCGAGGCGGTCCACCGGGTAGTCCGGGTCGAGCGGCACGTAGGCGGCACCGGCCTTCAGCACGCCGAGCAGTCCGGCAACCATCTCGGGGCCACGATCCGCGCAGATCCCGACGTAGGACCCCGGACCCACCCCGAGCACCCGGAGCATGTCCGCTACCTGGCTGGCCTGCCTGTCGAGTTCCGCGTAGCCCAGGTCGCCGCCCCGGTGAGCCACCGCGATCGCCGATGGCGTGGTGATGGCGTGGTCGCGGACCATCTCGTGGAAGAGGTGATCGCCGTTCGCGGCAGCCGGCCCCGCGCCCCACTCGATTAGCTCCCGGACCCTGGCGGGCTCGCTGAGGACGGGTCCGCCGGGCGGGCCAGCCGGGTCCGCGACCATTGCTGACACAAGCCCGCAGAACATGTCGGCGAGTTCCTCGCCTGCCTCGGGGCTCAGGAAGCTGGAGTCGGCATCCAGCGTCATCCCGTGCGGGTTCGTGTTCAGGGCCAGCGGAAAACTGGTGCGGGCGACCTCTATCGAGTCGTGCCACGCCTCCTGCGGCATGCGGTGGAAGTTCACGAAGCTGAACAGTGCCTCGGGGGGGCCAGCACCGATATGTGACCGGTGCATCTCAGCAAGCGGGAACCGGCGGAAGGGCATTATCTCCTGCTCGGCCGCGAAAGTCTCCTGCAGGAAGCCGGTCCAGCTGCGCGCTTGGCTGCGGAAACCGAACGGAACCGTGTTGAGGAACAGGCCACGCATGCGGTCCGAACCTGGCTGTTCAGGACGGCCGTTGGTGATGACGCTGACGCAGTACGGGTGGCCGGTGGCGAACATGCTCATCAGGCGGTAGAAGGCGGCGAGCAGGACGGTCCTGCGCGGCACGCCCGCCGCGCGAGCCAGCCGCCCGATCTCCTGCCAGGATACGGGGAGATCGCGGGCAGCTTCGTGGCTGCTTGCCTCGATGCCACCTGGTGACTCGCGGCGCAGCTTTACCGGCTCCAGCGCCGCTAGCCTGCGATGCCAGAAAGAGCGTGCCTCGGCGGAGCCGACCGCCGCTCTCTCGAGCGCGACATAGTCGGCGAAGCGCAGTGTCAGGCTGACGGGACCGGCCACGGCCTCGCCTGCCAGTGCCCTCCCGTGCGCGTCAGCCAGGTCGGCGATGAGCGAGGTCAGGCTCCAGCCATCAAGGACAGCGTGGCAGTCAGTCACCGTCAGCCGGAACTCCGCATCACTGAGCCTGTGCACGAAGAGCCGCACGAGCGGAGCGACGGTCAGGTCGAACCAGCGGGCGGCCTCCTCGCCGATGTACTCGGCTAGCGTCTTGTGCTGCATTTCTGCGCTCATGCCGCGCAGGTCGGCGAAGCCGACCCGCAGGCGGGCCTCGCTGTGCACGATCTGGAGGGGCTCGGAGTAGCCGGCGAGATCGAACGACGTGCGGAGGATCTCGTGCTGCACGACCAGGGCGTCCACCGCAGCCTGGAACGCGGCGAGGTCGAAGCCGCCCGACTCCCGGAGCCTGAGGCTGGTCACATTGTGGTAGGCGCCGCGGGCGGGGTCAGCCTGCAGCTCGTGGAGCATGCCCGCCTGGAGCATGGTCAGCGGGTAGGCGTCCTCGGCGCCGGGCGGGATGCGGCTGGCATCGGCGACGCCGATCATCGCGAACGGCCCGACGGGCTCTGCGGCTGGCTGGGCCGGCTGGCCTTCGGCTATCCGGGCTAGCTCATCCAGGGTCTGGGCACGGAAGAGGTCGGGCATGGTCAGCGCGAGCCCAGCGCTCCTGCTCAGGCCGATGACGCGCAGCGCAAGGATGGAGTCGCCGCCGAGATCGAAGAAATTGTCCCGCGCACCCACCTGGTCCAGGCCAAGGACCTCGGCCCACGCGTCGGCCAGCAGTATTTCGGAATCCGTCCTTGGCGCCGCGTATTCCTGGCGCAGGCCGGCTATGCGGCTGTGGATGCCGGCCAGGGATCTGCGGTCGATCTTGCCGTTGCGGGTCACTGGCAGGCTGTCGTGCTGCATAATCAGCGCCGGCATCATGTACTCGGGCAGCCGGCGGCGGAGGTGATCACGCAGCGCCGTGGTGTCCGCAGGCCGGCCGTCCGCCGCGACCACGTGGGCGATAAGTCTCCTGGTGCCCGGAAGGTCGTTCGCGGCCACTACCGCAGCGTCAGCAACGTGAGGATGGCCCCGCAGCACCGCCTCGATCTCGCCGAGCTCGATCCGGAAGCCGCGGATCTTGACCTGATCATCGGCCCGGCCGAGGAACTCGAGTTCCCCGCCGGGCAGCCATCTCGCCAGGTCTCCTGTCCGGTACAGCCGGCCCCCGCCGCCGCCGAACGGGTCAGGCAGGAACCTGGCCGCGGTCAGGCCGGGACGGCCGGGGTAGCCGCGGGTCACGCCCGCCCCGCCGACGTACAGCTCGCCGGGCGCGCCGGCCGGAGCGAGCCGTCCATGACGATCGAGAATGTGGACTTGCAGGTCAGCCAGCGGCCGGCCGATCGGCGAGACCACGTCATGATCCACATCGCCGGCACCGACCGGCTTGAGGGTCACGTGGACCGTGGTCTCCGTTATGCCGTACATGTTCACGAGCTCTGGCGTCACGGGTCCGGGCCCGCCGTCTCCTTGCTGCCCGAACCAGTCCCGGTAGTCACGGGTGCTGAAGGCGTCACCGCCGAAGATCACCGTGCGCAGCGCAAGCTCGCTGAACGAGCGGCCAGCCGCCGCGGCCGCGCCGCGCAGCGCCCTGAACGCGGCGGGGGTCTGGTTCAGCACGGTGACCCGCTCGGAGCGAAGCAGCTCGAATACCGCGAGCTGGTCCCGCGCCACGTGCCCGGGCGCGATGACGAGGCGGCCGCCGTGGCTCAGTGCTCCCCAGATCTCCCAGACCGAGAAATCGAAGGCGTAGGAGTGCATGAGGATCCATACGTCGCGGCGGCTGAAGTGGAAGTGACCGCGGGCTGCCTCGAAGAGCCTGGCGACGTTCTCGTGCGAGACGCCGACGCCCTTGGGAAGTCCCGTTGACCCCGAGGTGTAGATCACGTATGCCAGGTTTCCCGGCTCCGCGCCCGCAGCGTCGCCTGTGACCGGGCCGGCCGCCGCCTCGCTGGCGACCGCCCACTGCGCGCCCAGCCCCTCCGCTACCGCCGCCGACTCCGCATCGGCCAGCACGGCCAGCACGCCGGCATCGGCGGCCATGAACGCCAGCCGCTCAGCCGGGTAGTCCGGATCCAGCGGCACGTACGCCGCACCGGCGAGCCACGTTCCCAGCAGCATCGCCACGAGCCACGGGCCCCGCACCGCGCACACTCCCACGCGCGACTCCGGGCCTACCCCGCGTGCTCGCAGCCACCCGGCGACAGCCTCAGCCCGCTCGGCGAGTTCCCGGTACCGCCAGCTCGCCGTTCCGCACGTCAGGGCCACCGCCCCAGGCGAGCGCGCCGCCTGCCGCAAGAACAGCCCGGCCGCCAGCTCCGTGCCTGCCGCCTCCGCAGCACGCGCGAACGCATCCGGCGGGCTCCCCGCGGCGAACCGGGCGAGTTCCGCCCGCTCCTGTGCGGACAAGAGCTCTATCTCACTTATCCTGACCGCCGATGACGCGGCGACCTGCTCAAGCAGCCGCTGCATATGCCCGGCCAGCTGCTTGACCAGCCCCTGGCCGAACAGGCCATCCCGGTAGACGAACGAGAGGGTCAGCTGGCCGGCGCTCTGCGTGGCGTGCAGCGACAGGTCGAACTTGGCCGGACCGGAGCCGACCGGCACCGGGAGGCCGCGCGCGCCGCCAAGCATGAAGTCCTCAGGTGCGGCATACTCATAGGCGAACAGGACCTGGAACAGCGGGTTGCGGTTCAGGTCACGCTCGGGGCGCAGCTCCGCCACAAGCCGCTCGAACGGCAGATCCTGGTGATCGAGCGCGGCGAGCGCCTGATCGCTTACCTGCCGCAAGAGCTCCTCGAACGTCGGCTCACCCGACAGGTCGGCGCGCATCACGAGAGTGTTGACGAAGAACCCGATCACCCCTTCCGTCTCCGGCCTGCTGCGGTTAGCGACAACCGTGCCGACCGCGATGTCGTCCTGGCCGGTGTGGTACCCCAGCGTCACCTGGAAGGCAGCGAGCAGCGTCATGAACATGGTGGCCACGTTGCGCGCGCTGAGCTCGGTCAGCTTGCGCACCAGGCCGGCGGGCAGTTCCTGGATCTCCATGGCCGTATCGCGCCGCGGCTGCGCGCTACGCTGACGGCCGGGGGGAAGATCCAGCGTCACCAGGCCGTTGAGGCGCGCTTTCCAGTACGCGAGCTCCCGCTCTGCTTCGGCACTCGCCAACCAGGCGTGCTGCCACAGCGTGTAATCGATGTAGCGGATCGGCAGCTCGGGTAGCCGGGCACGGCCGCCTGGCTCGTCCCGCCCCAGGCGCGCCGCGTAGAGCTGCCCCAGTTCCCTGGTGAGGATGTCAAGGGACCAGGCGTCGCAGACGATGTGGTGGAACACCATGATCAGGAGGTGATCATCGGGAGCGAGCGTCACCAGGACGCACCGGAAGGACGGCTCGGTGGCCAGCTGGAATGGACGCTGCGCCTCGTCGAGGGTGATCTGGCGGGCAAGGCGTTCGCGCTCCTGCGCCTCGCGGGCCGTCAGGTCGACCTTGCGCAGCAGTGGCCCCGGGCTGTCGATGACCTGCTGAGCGGGCTGCCCGCCGCGCATGGGGAAGCATGTGCGCAGCTGCTCATGGCGAGCTGTCAGGTCACCGAGCGCCTCTTCCAGCACCATGGCATCGACGGTCCCGGCCAGTCGCCATGCGACGGGCATCAGGTACTCAGCGCTTCCAGGCTGGATCTGCTCCAGGAAGAACAGCCGCTGCTGCGCCGCCGATAGCGGGATGCTGGCAGGCAGGGCCGGCAGGCGGGGAATCCCGGCCGTGGTGTCCGCAGTACCGCCGGGCAGCTGGCCGCTGAGCTTCTGCTCAAGCAGGCGTCGCCCTGCAGGGGAGAGAGCCGAGCGCGCGGTGCCAGGGGTCGGGTTCGTGCCGCTCATGGGAATGGCTCCTAAGCCAGCGTAGAGACTGGTGGCCCGTCAGCAGAGTTCAGCGCGGACCGCCGCACCGGCTTCCTTCGTGCTGAGGGAGCCGCCAAGATCGGGAGTGCAGCGGCCGGCCGCCACGGCTGCCCGCACCGCGCGGTCGATGGCTGACGCCTCCGCGCTGTGGCCTCGATCGGAGATCAGCAGTGCGGCGCTCAGGATCGCGCCGATGGGATTGGCGAGACCCTGCCCAGCGATGTCCGGCGCGCTCCCGTGCACCGGCTCGTAAAGCCCGAACCCGGTGTCGGGATTGATGTTCGCCGACGCCGCCGCGCCGACGCCGCCTGCCAGGACGGCGGCGAGATCGCTGAGGATGTCACCGTAGGAGTTGTTGGTGACTATGACGTCGAACGCGGCGGGATGGCTGGCGAGCTTCATCGCCGCAGCATCCACGTACAAGTGCGAGGCGGCGACGGCCGGGTATCCTGCCGCGGCCTCCGCCCAGCACCGCTGCCAGAGCCGTCCGCCGTTTGGGACGGCATTGGATTTGTCGACCATGCAGACCTCACGCCTGGCCACGGAGAACGCGTATCCGAGTACCCTGGAGACGCCGCGGTAGGTGCTGATCTCCTCGTCGACGGCTACCTCGTGGGGGGTGCCCTGGCGCAGGGCGCCCCCCACGCCCGCATACAGCCCTTCGGTATTCTCCCTGACGATCACGCAGTCGATCGCTCCCCTGCTGACGTCGCGCAGCGGGCTGAGCCGGCCATGAAGCAGGCGGGCAGGCCGGGAGTTGATGTAGAGATCCAGCTCAGCCCGTAGCCGGAGCAGCACTCCGCGCGCATAGTCCGCGGTTCGCACCCGGGAGTCGCCCACTGCCCCGAAGAGCACCGCCCCGGCTTGCCGCACCCGCTCCATGTCGCTGTCCGTCATGGCCGTCCCTGAGCGCAGGTACCGGTCGGCGTTGACATGGCTGAGGACATCGAAGCCGAAGCCGAGGCCGAGTTCCTCGAGGGTGGTAAGCGCCTCGTCGGTGACCTCGGGCCCTATCCCGTCACCGGGAATGACCACGATCGACTGCACCGCGCATCTCCTCTGTTCCTGTCCTGGAGTAGCGGGCCAGCCGGCGCCCCGCTACATCAAGCGTTCCGCGCGGCCGGTTGAATGCCACCCTGATAAAGGGCCTGCCAGCAAGCGGGTCATCGAAGAACAGCGTTCCCGGCACCACGAGCACCCCGGCTTCGGTCATCAGCCTGTGCGTGTACGCCTCGCTGTCTTCGCTGGTGACGGGGCGGATATCGGCCATGATGTAGCAGCCGCCTTCTGCGGCTGTACAGGCAAGCCCCATGCCGGTCAGTATCTCGACCGTGCGGTCACGCAGTTCCTGAAGCTGCCAGGCGGGTTCCCGGCCGACCGCGCCAAGGACACCAGGCATGGCGGCCGCACGCTGCAGCGGTGCTGGCGCACCGCTCGTAGTCGCCATGTGCAGCGCTCGGATCGCCTCGCTGCGCCGGGGCTCGGCCCAGGTGAACCCTAGCCGCCAGCCGCTGACCGCATGGCTCTTGGACAGGCTGCCGATCACGATGCTGCGCTGCGCCAGGCCAGGCACGGCAGCGGCCGACAGGTGATCCTGCGCGTCAAAGGTGAACGCCGCGTAGGTCTCATCGCTGATGACCGTGACGTCCCACCGGTCGCAGAGCCCGGCGATGACCGCGAATTCGCCTTGGTCAAGCACCCGGCCGGTCGGGTTGCCTGGCGTGTTCACGATAATGGCCCGGGTACGCGGGCCGAACATCGCGGCGAGCTCGTCCTCGTCGAACCGCCAGCGCGGCGGGTGCATCCGCACGAACCGCGGCTGGCCGCCGACCAGCGCGATCGCCCCGATGAAGTTCTCATAGAACGGCTCGAGCACGATGACCTCATCACCGGGATTCACCGTGGCGAGCAGGGCCAGCGCGAGCGCCTCACTGGCGCCGACGGTGACCGTGATCTCTGTGTCCGGATCGGCTGGTATGGCGAGCAAGCGGGCGAGCTCGGCGCGCAGCCCTGGATCCCCTGCGGGGTCGGCGTACTGATTGACGCCCGCGCGCAGCGCGGCGCATGCTCCTTCGATGAGCGCCTCTGGCGTGGCCGGCGAGCTGGGCGTGCCCACCGCGAGGTCGACGACATCGCCTCTGGCCCGGCCCTCGCGCAGCAGGGCCACGAGCCCGCCTCGCGGCAGCTGGCCCACCCGTGCGGCAGCGCTGAATCCCGCGTCCGTGGTCAGCGGCCGGGCGCCAGCGCTCACCGGCGGGCTCCCTGCGCGGACCCGCGGCCGGCGGCGCCTGCGCTGATGGCCGGCAGCCAGTAGTCCCGCGCCCGTTCGTACCTGGCGATATCGTCATCATGCTGCAATGTCACCGCGATATCGTCATACCCGTTCAGGATGAGCCACCGGGCCCTGTCGTCGATCTCGAACGGCCAGCACCCGAGGCTGCCCGCGGCCGCCCGCACCTGCTTCTCTTCCAGGTCGATGGTGATCTCCAGCCCAGGATCGGCATCCACGGCGTCCATCAGCGTGCTCACCACCTCCTGCGGCAGGACCGTCGTGAGGAGGCCGTTCTTCAGTGCGTTTCTAGCGAATATGTCCCCGAAACGTGCCGAGGCCACAACGCTGAAGCCGCCGTCGCGCAGCGCCCACACCGCGTGCTCACGCGAGCTGCCGATGCCGAAATCGGGACCCGCGAGCAGCACCGTCGCGCCCGCGCTGGCCGCCCGGTTGAGCACGAAGTCCGGCTCCAGCCGCCAGCGCGCGAAAAGGGCGTCGGCATATCCGGTCTTGGTTACCCGTTTGCAGAACTCGCTGGGGACGATCTGGTCAGTGTCAACATTGCTCCGGCGCAGCGCGACCGCGCGTCCGGTGTGCGATGTCAGCGGTCGCACCAGGCCTCCTCTGCCCGCTGCAGGTCGCCAGGCGCCGCGAGGTGACCGGCCACGGCCGTTGCGGCGGCTACGGCGGGCGACACCAGGTGGGTGCGTGCCTGCGGCCCCTGACGGCCCTCAAAGTTGCGGTTCGACGTGGAAGCGCAGCGCTGGCTGCCCGCTAGACGGTCCGGGTTCATGCCCAGGCACATCGAGCAGCCAGGCAGTCGCCACTGTGCGCCGGCCGCCTCGAATATCGTGTGCAGCCCTTCCTGCTCCGCCTGCAGCCGGACCGCCATCGAGCCCGGTACCACCAGCATGCGGACACCGGCAGCTACCTGCTGCCCCCGCAGGACGGCTGCCGCCACGCGGAGGTCCTCGATCCGCCCGTTGGTGCAAGAGCCGAGGAAGACGGTATCGACGCGGACGCTGCGCATGGGCACGCCAGGCGTCAGATCCATGTACTCAAGAGCGCGCAGCGCCGCAGCCCGTGCGGCCGGATCGGCGAACGAGTCAGGATCCGGCACCGCGTCAGCCAGCGGGACAGCCTGGCCGGGGTTGGTGCCCCAGGTGACCATGGGCGTCAGGCCGGAAACGTCAACGACGACCGACGCGTCGAATACTGCTCGCTCGTCACTGCGCAACTCCTGCCATGCGGCGAGCGCGTCATCCCACGCGGCACCGCTCGGCGCGTGCGGCCGCGACGCGAGATAGGCATACGTGGTCTCATCGGGAGCGACTATGCCCGCCCTGGCGCCGGCCTCGATGCTCATGTTGCACAGGGTCATCCGGCCTTCCATCGACAGCGCGCGCACGGGCGCGCCCCGGTACTCGATGAGGTGGCCCTGAGCGCCGTTCGGGCCGATCTGGGCGATCAGCCTCAGCATCAGGTCCTTCGCGCCCGCGCCGTCGGCTGGCATCCCGGTGAACTCCACCGCCATCGTCGCCGGGCGGGCCACCGCCAGGGTCTGCGTCGCGAGGACGTGCTCGACATCACTGGTGCCGATCCCGAACGCTAGCGCGCCGAACGCGCCGTGCGTCGAGGTGTGGCTGTCCCCGCATACCACCGTCATCCCTGGCAACACCAGCCCGAGCTGCGGGGCGACAACGTGCACGATGCCCTGCCGCTCGTCACCGAGCTGGTACAGCTCGATGCCGTGCACCTCGCAGTTGCGCCGGAGCGTGTCGATCTGCTCCCGGCTCGCCGGGTCGGTGATGATGAGCGCGTCGGTCGGCACGTTGTGGTCTTCGAGCGCGAGCGTCAGCTCCGGGCGGCGCACGGCCCGGCCGGCGAGGCGCAGCCCGTCGAACGCCTGTGCCGAGGTCGCCTCGTGGGTCAGGTGCAAGTCGACGTAGAGCAGGTCGGGCTCCGCCGCGGACCGGTACACGACGTGGCGGTCCCACAGCTTCTCTGCGAGGGTTGCAGCGCTCACCGGCCGGCTCCGTCGGCATGGGCGTATCGTTCCTTGATCTTCTCGCGCACCACGCTGAGCTCCTCGCATGAGCCGTCGGGCCGGCTGGCGATGAACTCCTGGTAGAGCTGGTCGACGACCGCCTCGTCAACCGGGATTCCGAGCTCAGTCAGCAGATGCCGCAGCACGACCCGGCCGGAGTGACGGCCCACGAGGACGGATCGCTCACGGCCGAAGCGAGCCGGATCAAGGTATTCATAGGTCGCCGGATTGCGCAGCATCCCGGCCTGGTGAATGCCCGCCTGGGTGGCGAAGGCGTTGATGCCGAAAATGGGCTTGGTGCGCTGCGGCTCGAGCCGGATCGTCTCGGCGAGCATCTGGTAGATCGCGTACAGCTCCTCGGTCTTCACCACTGTGCTCGCAGGCAGCATCAATCCCCGGTACGCCACCGCGGCGACGAACTCCTCCAGCGCCGCGTTGCCCGCCCGCTCTCCGATGCCACCGAGTGTGACCTGCACCTGATCCGCACCGGCCGCCACAGCGGCGAGGGTGTTCGCGAGAGCCAGCCCCAGGTCGTCGTGACAGTGCACGGACAGGACGACGTCTGCCGGAAGCCAGGAATCGACCCGGGACACGAGGTCTGCGAACTCAGCGGGCAGCATCCACCCGGTGGTGTCGGCGATCACCACCGTCGTGCATCCCGCTTCGAGTGAGCTGTCGATCAGCGCCCGGAGCAGGTCCGGATCCCCCCGACTCGAGTCCTCCAGGCCCAGCGAAAGATCGGTGATACCCAGCTCCCCGGCGAAGACCATGGCCTGCCGTACCTCGCGGACCGCCTCCTGCCGGGTGATCCCGCGTTTTTGCTGCAGATGAAGATCGCTCGCGGTGGCCAGCAGCTGGATCTGGTGGTGCAGCGTGCCGCCCGCCTCTACTGCGGTCGCCACATCCTCCCGCACTGCGCGGCAGAACGACGCGAATCGTGCCGACGAAAGGTTCTGCGCGGCTAGCTGGACTGCCTTGTAATCGCTCGGCGACGAAGCCGGGAAGCCAACCTCGATGACATCTACCCCGATCGCTTCGACGCGGAGGGCATAGTCCAGTTTCTGCTCCGGGCTCATCGCATTACCTGGTGCCTGCTCACCGTCCCGCAATGTGGTATCGAAAATAGAGATGCGCCGCTCTGACGGTGCGCCGGCGACCGGCATGGCCACCCCTCCTATTGCCGCAGTGCTGCGGGCCCGAGCGCTCGCGGCACCATTTGATCCTGTAGCCAGGCAGTGGAAGGGCAGCTGGAATTCTGCACGGAAGCCGATCTAGAAGTTGCAATGGCCATACGGGCGATCACCGGGGACACGGCACGGCACGAAGACTCCCGCCCGCCCATTCCACGTTCATTCACCCGGCCGCTGGCGGCAATGCCCGGTCTGATCTGCTGAGAGCCCCCATCTGGTCAAACTTGCGCGCGACATAGCCGAGCGCGGCCAGGAGGTCTGCCGAGCTCATCCGGTGCGGGTGGCCGGCGGTCCTCAGGTGGCCGATCGGCATTGACCCGGCACTGCTCCACCGCAGCCGGCCGTCCTCGCCGATGTAGCTGGCCGAACGGCCGGCGTTGTCCGGATGCAGGCAGTAGGGAACGTCCAGATAGCCACGCTCGAAGGCCGAGGCAAGAGCCTCACCAGGCTCTGGCGACAGGTCAAGGACCCGCTCGATCAGGACGGCGGCCTCGGCTCCGACCTCGGAGTCGTACGTCCCGTGCTCCGCTGCGACCGGAACGGACGCAGCGGCCGCCGCGGTTTCCAGGGCTTCGACATTCTCCGGGATCGTCGGGATGCGATACGCCTCGGCGACGGTCTTGACGATCAGCCGCTCGGATGCGGTACGGCTGGCCAGCCGTGCGGCCTCAGTCAGCAGGGCTCGCGCTCCGGGCACGGTTGCCGGGTATACCCCCATGTAGGCGTAGATCACCACGTGCTGATCATCGGCAGGCACATAGCGCCTGGCCAGCGCCCGAAGTGCCGTGATCGCCTCCACGTCCTGGTCCTGGTTCGCCTGCTGCGCATAGCTCAGCGAGATGCTGCGGATGCCATGGTGCCAGAAGAACAGCGCTTCAAGGATGCTGATGGCGACCAGGAGGCTGGGCGGGCATAGCTGGCCCATCATGCATCCCCCGAAAGTCTCCACATGAGGATCGCCGACGTCGCAGCGTGCCGCCGCGAGCATGTCGCAAGATTGCTTCCAGTTGGCGATGGATTCCCTCAGGGGTACGCGGCCATAAGGCAGGCAGTAGGAAACGGGGCCGCCTTCGGTTGCCGCGAGCCCGGCAGCGGCCATCGCCATGATGATGCGCTGCGGCCTGGCCGAGCCGTGCCGGACCTGAATCGGGAAATCCGGCTTGCCAATCCCGTCGACAACGGCTCGCGTGGTCGCAGGAGAATGCGTGACCAGCGGATAGCCATTCAGGGCACCGCCGTTTTCCAGGGCACGGCTAGCAGACTGATAGTCGCCTGTCCGCGTATAGCTGTCGAGCGTTATCGTGCCGATCGTGTTCGCGGTCGCCTCGCGCGTTGCGATCAGGCCGCGGCGCATGGTCGCGGGGTCGCTGAATCCCATCCGCGGCTGTACGACCAGTCCGCCCGATCGGTAGGCCCGCCGCACGCTGACGCCGAGAGCCTGGCTAGGCCTGTCGGCTGAGATGCCTGATAGCACGCCTGGAATACCTTCCGCCAGTCAGCATCGTCCTGAGACCGGGCAGCGACGCCTCGCCGAAGACCGCGTCGAAGCCGGCCGCCACAAGCTGCTCCATCTGCTCGGTGCTGATCTGACCGGTCGTACTGAGCTTGCCGCCTATGGCAACCGGAATGCCGGAGAGCTCGGGCACTGCGCGCATGTACGTTATGACTCGCAGGCCGTCAGCCATCCCATGTCCGTTCACGCTGCTTATCACGACGAGATCGGGGATATACCTGATGCATGCGCGCGCGAGCTCCTCGGCTGGCACGCACGAGCCGAGATTGACGACATCGTGACCGCATTCTTCTATATATTTCTGCAGGAAGATCAGGTTCCAGGTGTGAGCATCTGACGGGAGGCTTGTGACGAGGACCCTGAGGGTGCGCCGCCTGGGGGCATCGTCGGCAGTACTGGGCATGGCGGGACTCAGCCCATTCCGCGGACTGGCCGGGACAGCAGCGTACCTAGTCCGACGATAGCGAGAAGAACTGCGGTGACGACAAAGATGAGCGCCGTGCTCTTCTGGCCCAGGACGCCTGCCAGGATCAGCGAGACGGGGGCAACCGCGTAGCCGGCCACCATGTCGACGGCGATGACACGGCCCAGGATGGCCTGCGGAACCTCGCGCTGCACCCAGCTTGCGCCGAAGACACCCTGGTATCCGATGCCGAGGCCCATTCCGAGCGCGACGACGATGAGCCCGGGAAGGTTATCTGTCACGGCCATCAGAAACATCCCTATGGCCAGCCATCCGGCTAGCGCAGCGATCATCATGCCAAGCCTCATGTGCCGGTGAATCGCTATGGCAATCAGCGCTCCCAGGATTGTTCCCGCCGTCATCGCACCCTCAAGTGCTCCCAGCGCGGCCGCGTCATCCGCCAGCCGGAACCTTGCCAGGCTGGCGAAGCCAACGGTGAATGGACCGGAGAAGCAGAACGTGACGGCGGCGTCGATTACCAGCATCGAGCGAATGCGAGGGTCGGACCAGGCATACGCCAGTCCTGCACGTATCCGGGAAGACAGGGATTCCGGCTTGTCATCCTGCCCGGGTTCATCCTCTGCCTCCGCCGCTTCAGCGCCTGGCTCCTGCTGGGCTGCCCGTTCCCTGACCGCAGCGACGCAGTACGCGCAGAGCGCGAAGCAGATACCGTCAACGAGGAAGGCGGTGCTGGAGCTGGATGCCGCTACGACTATTCCCCCGGCGGCCGGCCCGGCTACCGATGCGATCCTGGCGCCCGTGAGCAGCAGCCCATTAGCCGCCCTCAGCTGGTCAGGCTCAATAATGGAGGGCAGGATGGAGCTTCGCGCCGGCTGGAAGAATGCGTCAACCGCACCGAATACCGCGGCGGCGAGGAAGAGCATCCAGAGCACAAGCAGGTGCGAGAACCCGAGGGCCGCTACCGCGACCATGAGCGTCGCGCGGGCGCAGCTCGACAGCAGCATGAGGATACGCGGCGACATTCTGTCCGTTATCGCCCCGCCGACGAGCGTGAGACCCGCCCGAGGGATTGCCTGAGCGGAGAGGATCGCGCCGAGTGCGAGGCTGGACCTGGTAAGCGAAAGGGTGACCCAGGCAAAAGCAACATAGCTGAATCCGTCACCGAGCAGCGAGAATGACTGTGCCGCCCAGAGCCGCCGGAACGCAGGCTGCCGCAGCGGGACCCCGATGTCGCGTTGTGCGGAGACCTCAGTCCCGCTCATCCCGGCTCGGGGCGGGCTGTCTCGTTCCCATCTGGCATAGCTCTACTTTCGTCAGAACGGACGGTCCTGGTTCAGCGATATGTCTATTTCGGCGTCGGTAAGCTCAGCGATCTGGTCGATGAGAAGCTGTTCTACACTGGCCGCCAGGAAAGCTACGGTCGGGTTCTGGAATAGGTCGCGGATCTGGATCGGGCAGCCGAAGGCAGCCCGGAGGCGTGATATAAGAACTACGGCCTTCAGAGAATGACCGCCCAGCTCGAAGAAGCTGTCATCGATGCCGACTCTTTCGACACCGAGCACCTCGGCCCAGATGCTGGCGATGACATTCTGCGTCGGGGTAACCGGGGCGGTGAAGTGTTTATCAGCGCCCCGGCTTGCCTCTGGTTCGGGGAGTGCGCGCCGGTCTGCCTTGCCGCTGGCGGTCAGCGGCAGGTGGTCCAGGGTGACGAATACGGAGGGGATCATGTACTCGGGCAGGGACCGGGCGCACCACTGCCGCAGTGCCCGCGCATCCGGGCCCGCGGGCACATCCGGGTCGGGGAGGGTGTAGCCGATCAGGCGGGGGCCGGCGGCGGGGTCCTCGCGGACTGCCGCGACCGCTGCCCGGACCCCGGGGCAGCTGGCCAGCACGGCCTCGACCTCGCCCAGCTCGATCCGGTAC
>Ga0335075_10001602_pt1 | contig 37113 bp, 36 predicted proteins | sample Lox_Sample_24_FD_206723 | JGI IMG/M metagenome (GOLD analysis project Ga0335075, IMG submission 206723) | Soil microbial communities from Loxahatchee National Wildlife Refuge, Florida, United States - Lox_Sample_2.4 | ecosystem: Environmental > Terrestrial > Soil > Wetlands | place: USA... | reverse complement strand
TGGTCCGGCAGGCGGTGCTGACCTCGCCGATGTTCGCCGCGCGGTGGCGGTGGAACCTGAACACCTCGCTCGCGGTGCTGCGGATGCGCGGCGGCAAGAAGAACCCGCCCGCGATCCAGCGGATGGAAGCCGACGACCTGATGGCGGCGGTGTTCCCGACGCTGGCCGCCTGCCAGGAGAACGTCGCCCCGGGCCCGCTGGAGATCCCCGACCACGTGCTGGTGCATCAGACCCTGGAGGACTGCCTGCACGAGGCCATGGACATCGACGGCCTGCGCGAGCTGATCGGCGGCATCGAGTCCGGCCGGGTGTCGGTGGTGGTCAGGGACACCACCGAGCCGTCGGTGCTGGCGCACGAGATCCTGAACGGCCAGCCGTTCACGTTCCTGGACGACGCCCCGCTGGAGGAGCGCCGGTCGCGCCAGGTCCCGTTGCGCCGCGGCCTGCCGGTCGCCGCCAGCGAGCTGGCCAGCCTGGATCGGGCCGCGATCGAACGGGTCGAGGAGCAGGTACGCCCCGATCCTCGCGACCCGGACGAGCTCCACGACCTCCTGATGACTGCCATTGCGCTGCGGCCGGTACCGGACTGGCAGGCCATGTTCGCCGCCCTGGTCGCCGCGCGCCGGGCTGCCTCGGTCCACGGCCCGGCCGGGGAACTGTGGTGTGCGGTGGAACGGCGGCCCGCCATCGAGGTCCTGTTCCCCGACGCGGCGATCGTGCCCGACCACCCGTGCCCGGTCGTCCCCGCTGACCCGGCCGATGAGGACGTCGCCGCCGCCGACCTGCTGCGCGGTCACCTGGAGTGCCGCGGCCCGTCCACCCCGGCGCGCCTGGCCGAGGTGACCGGGCTGCGGGAGACCCTGATCGTGCGCGCGCTGGCCCGGCTGGAGGAGGAGGGCTTCGCGCTGCGCGGGCGGTTCACCTCCCGCGACGGTGCCGAGGAGTTCTGCGCCCGGCGGCTGCTGGCCCGGATCCACGCCTATACACGGCAGCGGCTGCGGGCCGAGATCGAGCCGGTCAGCGCCAGGGACTTCATGCGGTTCCTGCTGCGCTGGCAGCACGTCGAGCCGGAGACCCGGCGCGAGGGCCGGTTCGGCGTGCTGGCCGTGATCGAGCAGCTGCAGGGCTTCGAGCTGGCCGCCGGAGCCTGGGAGAACGCGGTCCTCGCCACCCGCGTCGAGGGGTACCGCCGCGAGTGGCTGGACGAGCTGTGCCTGTCCGGGCAGGTCACCTGGGGCCGGCTGTCGGTGCGCGACGCTGCCGTCCTGCCCGAGCCGGTCGCGCGCCGCAGCGGGATGGCGCCGTCCCGGGCGACCCCGATCACGCTGACGATCCGCGACGACCTGCCCTGGCTGCTGCGCGCCGCGCGCGGGGAGGCGGCCCCGGCCGAGCCGGGTCCCGGCCGCACCCGCGACATCCTCGACGCGCTGGCCGACCACGGCGCGCTGTTCCGGTCCGACCTGGCCACCGTCACCGGCCGCCTGCCCGCGGAGGTGGAGGAGGCACTCTGGGAGGGAGTGGCCCGCGGCCTGGTCACCGCGGACGGTTTCCGCGCCGTGCGGTCGCTGCTGCGCCGCGGCGGCCGGGGCCCGGCCGTGCCCAGACGCGGCCTGCGCCGCGGCATCGGCGGGGGCGGCGGTTCCGGCGCCGGGTCCGACGGGCGCTGGAGCCTGCTGCCCACCCCGGCCGCCGACCCCGACCGGGACGAGCTGGCCGAGGCCGTGGCCGAGCAGCTAGCCGCCCGCTGGGGCGTGATCTTCCGCGACCTGGCCTGCCGGGAGAACCTAGCCGTGCCCTGGCGTGACGTGCTGTGGGCGCTGCGCCGGATGGAGGCCCGCGGCACGATCCGCGGCGGCCGGTTCGTCGCCGGGTTCAGCGGCGAGCAGTTCGCCCATCCCGACGCGGTCGACGTCCTGCGGGCGGTGCGCAAGCAGCGCCCGGCCGGCCAGCCGGTCCGGATCTCCGCGGCCGACCCGCTCAACCTCACCGCGATCGTGCTCCCCGGCCCGCGGATACCGGCGATCCCGTCCAACTCGGTGACCTACATCGACGGCGCGCTCCCCGACGGCGCCCTGGCCACCGGTCCCGCCGCGCACGCCGCCAGCGCCCCGGCCTGAACCGGACCGGCCACCCGCGGGTCGCCGGCCAGCTGCCTGGTTGATCGAGTTACCGCCCCAGATTTGTCCGGCGCCGGCCGGACAAATCTGGGGCGCTGATTTCAGGTCGGCGGAATGTGGCCCGTAATCCGGTTATCGGTTTCGCCGGAAAGCGAAATCCGGGCATGGATGCGACCACTGATGTGTGCTAGCATCGGTACATGTCGCTTAAGCGGACCAACGTTTATGCCGACCCGGAAGATCTCGCGCTGATCAAGGAGATCGCCGCCCGCCGGGGAGTGCCTGAGGCCCAGATCATCAGGGAGGGCATTCACCTGGCCGCCATGAGCAACCGGGTATGGGACAGCCCGTTCGACTGGCCCACCTTCGAGGGAAGCGGCGAGCCAGCCACGAGCGATGACGTCACCGAGACGGTTGCCCGGGGAGCCGCCGGCCGGTGATAGTGATCGCCGATACGTCCGGTGTCATCGCCGCGTCCGACCGCAACGCGCCCGAGTCCACAGCGTGCCTCGGTGTCCTGCGGGAAGCGGGCACAGTGATCATTTCGCCACTGGTCCTGACCGAAGTTGATCACCTGGCCAAGGCCCGTTTCGGGCCCCTGGCCCGGACTGCGATCATCGACTTCATCCTCGCCCAGGCACGGCTGGAGCGTTTTCAGATCCCGGAGACGAATCTCGAAATCCTGCACACGGCGCGCCTGGTCCAGCAGCAGTACGGAAGTCTCGATCTAGACCTGGCCGACTGGGTCAATGTGGCGCTGGCCGCCCAGTACCGCACTGACGTGGTGCTCACGCTCGACCGCCGCGACTTCCGCGCGATGCGCCCCCTCACCGCCCACAAGTGGTTCCGGCTCCTGCCCGACGATCTATAACTACCTAAACCTGGTGGTGCCAGTAGACGGCTGTGGCGTCGTCCCTGAACTTGCCGCGGGGCCAGCGCTCACCGTCAGGATCGGCGTCCTCGGTGGCGCGAACCTGGCGGATCAGCGCGTCTGGGCCCTGGTCGCGGACCACGTCTATGACATCGGGCCAGGTCAGGACGTGGTAGGTGTCGGTGATGCGGGTAGCGCCGTCGCTAAGCAGGGCGACGCCGCGCAGGCCCGCGTGCGGGATGGTGCCGGTGACGGCCACACTGGCCGCTGCCGGGTCGGCGGCGGCGGCCCGATGCCGGTCGGTGATCACCAGTGGCGGCCGGCCGTCACCGAAGTCGGCGACGACGCTCGAGTCGGACAGGGCCAGGTAGGCGAAGCCGTCGGGCTGGGCGCGGACCGCGGTGACGGTCGCGGCCGGGGTGTGCCGGAGCGACAGGTCGCAGGTGCCGGCGTGCCGGTCCCGTACCTGCTCGATCGCGCCCGCCAGCGCCTCGGCCAGCGGGACCTTCGGCTCGCCGGTGATCGCGGCCAGCAGTTCGGTGCCGAGGCTGCGGGAGTACCAGGCGACCCCGTGCACGCAGCCGGTGTCCGAGCCCGGGGGAAAGGTGGTGCAGCCGTCCAGCAGCACGGCCGCACCGGGACCGATGCAGGCGTAGTCCTCGTTCGGCCAGCCGGGGGTGCCAGGATCGCTGGCCAATTGAATCAGCACGGCACAGTTCTATCTCACGCCGGGCCGCAGCCGTCCGCGGGCCAGCCGTCCGCCGGCCATGCGCCCGGCACCTCGCGGGCCTCGTCCTCGCCCGGCCAGGGCGGCATGGTCACGGCGACCGCCTCCAGCGGGCTGTCACCCGTCGACCGGAACTGGAAGTGGGTCCCCACCGGGATGGACAGGCAGGTTCCCGGGTCCAGCGGCACCGTCTGCTGCCGGCCGTCCTGGCTGCGCCACATTTCCCCCTGCCCGTGCAGCACGTACCAGATCTCGTCCACGGTGCAGTGGGCCATCGCGCGCGAGGTGCGCCCCGGCGCCAGTTCAAAGTGCGCCATGGAGCCCCCGGGCAGCCGCAGCAGCACCCGGACGTCCGAGCCGTCCGGCGCGACCACATCGCGGACGGCCGGCCGCCGCATGGTGTCAAATCGCTGGTCCACGCCGATCAATGTAGCCAGCCACCGCCGGTCCGGCCGCGACCAGGCGTCTTTACGCCGGAGTGTCGACCCGGGCGCGACCCGTTCGTGTGGAAGGTGAGAGAACGGCAAGATGCTGAGAACCGACCCGGAGAGAGGAGAACGCCCGGTGCCGGAGGTCGACCAGGCCGCGATCGAGCGGGTGTTCCGCGAGGAGTACGGCCGCGCCGTGGCGGTGCTCGCCCGCGTTTTCGGCGACATCGACATCGCCGAGGAGTCGGTCCAGGATGCGTTCACCGTGGCGGTCCAGCGGTGGCCGTCGGCCGGGATGCCGCCCAGCCCGGCCGGTTGGATCATCACCACGGCCAGGAACCGGGCGATCGACCGGCTGCGCCGCGAGGCGTCCCGCGACGCCCGGCAGGCCCAGGCGCAGCTCTTGTACTCCCCCGGCGAGCCCACAGCTAAGGAGGCATCCGTGCGCGATGACCGGCTCCGCCTGATCTTCACCTGCTGCCACCCGGCGCTGGCGCAGGCCGCCCAGGTCGCGCTGACCCTGCGGCTCCTCGGCGGGCTGTCCACCCCGGAGATCGCCCGCGCCTTCCTGGTGCCGGAGCCGACCATGGCCCAGCGGCTGGTCCGGGCCAAGGGCAAGATCCGCGACGCCAAGATCCCCTACCGGGTGCCCGGCGACGCCGAGCTCCCGGACCGCCGCCGCGCCGTGCTCGCCGTCATCTACCTCATCTTCAACGAGGGGTATGCGGCGAGTTCTGGCGATCGGCTGGTCCGCGCCGACCTCTGCGCCGAGGCCATCCGCCTGGCCCGGCTGCTGGCTGAGCTGATGCCCGACGAGCCGGAGGTGCTCGGCCTGCTCGCCCTCGTGCTGCTCATCCAGTCCCGCAGCGCCGTCCGGACCAGCAGCGACGGGGCCATGGTGCTCCTGTCCGACCAGGACCGCAGCCGGTGGGATCGTGACCTCATCGCCGAGGGGCAGGCCATCGTGCGGGCGTGCCTGCGCCGCAACCAGCCCGGGCCATACCAGATCCAGGCGGCGATCAACGCGGTGCACAGCGACGCGGCCACCGCCTCCGACACCGACTGGGGCCAGATCCTCCAGCTCTACGATCAGCTGCTCGTGCTGGCGCCCAGCCCGGTGGCCGCCCTGAACCGGGCCGTGGCCGTGGCCGAGGTCGACGGGCCCCAGGCGGCCCTGGCCGCTCTCGACGATCTTCGTCTCGACGGTTTCTACTTGTTCCATGCGATCCGGGCCGACCTCTTTCGACGTCTTGAACGGGACGCCGACGCCGCACTCGCCTACGACGCGGCGATCGCCCTGGCCGGCAACAGCGCCGAGCGGGCCTTCCTGGAGCGCCGCCGCCAGTCAGTGGCCGGTGCGGCTACGACCCAGAGGGGGTCTTCGTGACGTCATGGAAGAACACGAGCTCGGGATCGCCCTCGTCGAGGCCGGTGAGCACCCCGCTGTGAGTCCACCGTTCGGCGCGCAGTAGCTCCCGCATGGGCGTGTTCGACTCGTTGGTTGAGGTGAACACCCGGGACGTGGACGCATTTTGAAGCACCGCCCGCATGAGGGTCCGCCCGACTCCCTGCCGCCGTCGGCCGGCTGCGACCAGGAGCAGGTCAATGAAGTCGCGCCGGTAGAAGTGGCCCGGCTTGACCCCGGCAAAACCCACGACCTCGCCGCGCTCCACGGCCACCAAGCTGGCTTGCTCGCCGACGAGAGCCTGGATCTCCGCAGGCCGGGCCGGGCGGTGCGTATCGATGGCCACAATGGCGCCGACATCTTCCTCTTGCGCTGCGCGGAGTTCGGCCATGCCGGCAGTATCGATCACCGGGCGACGGGCGCGGGCTGGCTTATTCCAGGCTGTCGTCGATGAAGGTGCGGGTGAGCTCGTCGAGGCGGCGGCGGGCGGCGGCGGGGACGCCGCGCAGCGGTCCTTGCCCGGTGAGCACGGCCAGCCCGTGCACCGCGGACCAGATGGGGTATTCGATGCCGTCGCGGCGCCGCCGCTGGAGGACCCCGGCCTCGGCCATCTCGTCGAGCACGGCGCGGAGATGACCCAGAGGGCTGAGCTCGTCCCCGCCATCGGGGGCCTGGTAGGCGTGCTGCTGCGGCAGGGCGAACGCGGTGGCGAACAGCCCCGGTTCCTGGCGGGAAAACTCCAGGTACGCCGTGCAGATCGCGTGCAGCCGGCGGCGGGCCGCGGCCGGGTCGCCGCGCTTGCCGCGGACGCGGGCGACGCCGGCCGCCATGCGGCTGGCCAGCTCGCGGAGTGCGGCCGCGCAGACCGCAGCCAGGAGCTCGTCGCGGTCGGCGAAGTGCCGGTAGGCGGCGTTGGGCACCACGCCCACCATCCGCGTCGCCTCCCGGAGCACCACGGCGTCCGGGCCGCCGGCCCGGGCTAGCCCGAGTCCGGCGGCGACGAGCCCGTCGCGGACGGCGCCTCGCGGCCGCCGCCGCTGCGGCTCGCGCGCCTGCGCTGGCGATGGGCTGCCCGTCATGATCACAGAATAGCAGAAGTGGACAGTGTCCACTAACTGAGCTAATGTGGACAGCATCCACTTATCGCGAAGGAGCGGAAGCCACCATGACCAGGATGACTGCCCTGCTCGAGCGCAACGAGCAGTTCGCCCGGACCTACACCCCCGTAGCGCTGGGCATACCCGCTCAGCAGTTGTTCATCGTCACCTGCCTCGACCACCGCGTCGATCCCGCGATCATCCTCGGGCTCCAGCTTGGGGACGCCCCGGTCATCCGCAACGCCGGGGGACGCGTCACCCAGGCCGTCATCGACGACATCGCCTACATCGGCTTTCTCGCCGGCCAGCTGTTCGCCGGCCAGGCCGGCCAGGGTGCGGATGACACGCTGTTCGAGGTCGCGGTCGTCCACCACACCCAGTGCGGAACCGGCTTCCTGGCCGACCCTGGCTTCCGGAACCAGGCCGCCGCGGCGACCGGCCTGCCCGAGGCCGCCCTGGAAGCCTCCGCCGTTACCGACCCGCGCATCACCGTGGCCGCCGACGTGCAGCGCCTGCTCGCGTCACCCTCGCTGCCGCCGAAGGTCAGCGTCTCCGGCCACGTCTACGACATCGCCACCGGACGCCTCACCACCACCCATGACGCTCGGTGCCCCTAGTCATCCCGTCCTCAGCTGTTCGCGGTGCCTGTGCTCAGATGCTCCAGAGCGCCCGGGTGGGGGACAGGCGGGCGGCGCGGATGGCGGGCAGCAGCCCGGCCAGTGCGCCTATGAGCAGGGCGGCGGCCAGGCCACCGGCCCAGGCTTCGGCTGGGATGACGACAAGCTCGTGTTTGATGGAGGCGTAGACGGCGGTGGAGAGGGCGCCTGCACCGACGCCGACCGCACCGCCAATGAAGGCGAGGAGGACCGCCTCGGCGAGGAACTGGACTCTGATGTGGGCCCTGGTGGCCCCGAGCGCGCGGCGCAGCAACCGGCAGATCGCCCGGGAGCTGGCCATCGGCGAGCAGACCGTCAAGACCCATGTCCGCAGCATCCTCACCAAACTCGGCCTGCAAGACCGCGTCCAGGCCGCCATCTTCGCCCTCCGCCACCAAGCCGACCGCGACCAGGACCGGCCATAGCCGTGCGGGAATCCGGCTCGGCCCCGTGTCACAGGTGGCCGGGGCTGTCTCGTCTCGTTATCAAAGACCGCCTCGGCGTCAAGAAGGGTGTTCGTGATGCGGGTGTTCGTGGCAGGCGGGACCGGGGTCATCGGGCAGCGGCTGGTGCCACAGCTGGTGGCCCGCGGCCACCAGGTGACCGCGACGACGACCAGCGCCGCCAAGCTGGGCCTGATGGCGCAGCTGGGCGCGGAAGGCGTCGTGATGGACGGGCTGGATGCGATGTCGGTCGGTGAAGCGGTAGCCAGGGCGGCCCCGGACGCGATCGTGCATCAGATGACCGCGCTGTCCGCGGCGCACGCCGGGCAGCCCAACCTGAGGAACCCCGGCCGCTTCTTCGCCACCACCCTGCGGCTGCGCACCGAAGGGACGGATCACTTGCTGGCCGCGGCCGAGGCGGCTGGCGTATCCCGCCTGGTCGCGCAGAGCTTCGCGCAGAGCTTCACGGGCGGACCGGTGCTGACCGAGGAGGACCGGCCGGACCTGGGGCCGGACCCGATGATGCGGCGGATGGCGGAGGGGGTCCTGCACGTCGAGGACGCCGTGGTCGAGGCCGGCGGGGCGGCCCTGCGGTACGGCGGGCTCTACGGGCCAGGCGCCACCGACGATCAGGTCGAGCTCGTGCGCAAGCGGAAGTTCCCGCTGGTCGGGAGCGGCACCGGCTACTTCTCGTGGGTGCATCTGGACGACGCGGCGAGCGCGACCGTGCTGGCGGTGGAGCAGCAGGCCAGGGGCGTGTTCAACATCGTCGATGACGAGCCGGCCCCGGTAAGCGAGTGGCTGCCGTATCTGGCCGCGTGCGCGGGGGCCAAGCGGCCGATGCGGGTCCCGGGGTGGCTGGCCCGGCTGCTGGCCGGAGAATTTGCGGTGAAGCTGATGACCGAGGGGCGCGGCTTCTCCAACGCCAAGGCCAAGCGGGAGCTCGGCTGGCAGCTGCGCTATCCGTCGTGGCGGCAAGGGTTCAGGGAAGAGCTGGCATGACCAGGACCGAGGAGTTCGAGGAGCTGCGGCCGCTGCTGTTCGCGATCGCCTACCGGATCCTCGGCAGCGTGGCCGAGGCCGAGGACGCGGTCCAGGAGACCTGGCTGCGCTACCAGGCCTCCCCCGTGCAACCCACGTCGGCCAAGGCCTTCCTGTCCGCGGTGGTGACCCGGATCTCGATCGACGTGCTGCGCTCGGCCCGCGTCCGGCGGGAGGAATACGTTGGCCCCTGGTTCCCCGAGCCCCTGGTGGCCGACCCCTACTCCGACCCCGAGCGCTCGGCGGAGCTGGCCGACTCGGTGTCGATGGCCGCGCTGTTGCTGCTGGAGCGGCTCAGCCCGCCCGAGCGGGCGGTCTTCGTGCTGCGGGAGGTGTTCGGATTCGGCTTCCCCGATGTCGCGTCGGCGGTGGGCCGGTCAGAGGCGGCGTGCCGCCAGCTCGCGGTGCGGGCCCGGCGCCACATGGACGCCGGGCGCCCCCGGTTCGAGGCGGACCGCCGGGAACGGCAAGAGCTGGCGGCCCGGTTCTTCGGCGCGCTCCGCGAAGGCGACGTCGATGGCCTGCGCGAACTGCTCGCCGCTGACGTCCAGCTAGCCGGGGATAGCGGCGGCAAGGTCCCGGCGCTGGCCAGGACCATCACCGGCCCCGGGAACGTGACCCGGGTACTGGTCTCGATCTTCCCCTGGCTGGTCCGGATCGACGTGACGCTGGAGCCCCGCGAGGTGAACCGCCAGCCGGGCGCGATCTTCCGCGATCGGGACGGCAAGGTCCTCTTCACCTTGGCGCTGGACGTACTCGACGGCCAGATCCAGATGATCCGCTCGGTGAGCAACCCGGACAAGCTCGCTCACCTTGGCCCGGTCGCGGACGCCTGGGCGGTCACCCGCGAGGTGAACCGGGCTCGCCGGGCCCCGGATTGACCGCACCGCTCACGGTGCGGTGGTGACCACGGAGTAGCGGTCACGGGAATCGTCGAAGTCGGTGTCGACTTCCCGCAATCCCGCGAGTTCAATTCGCTCGCGCAGTTCGCTGAGCGTGAAGGGGCGGAACGTGATCACGTGTTCGTGCGTCTCGGCCCGGCCGCCGTCCTCGAACACGAACACCATGTGGGCGGTGTGCTCTTCGCCCAGACGATCCGGGATCTCCCAGGCGTAGAACTGCACGCACCAGCGTCCCTCGCGGGTGATCACCCGGTCGGCAACCTGCACGATCCGGCGCTCGTTGTGAAGCTTCTCCCAGTTACGGGAGTCAATCACCACATGCCCGCCGGGACGGGCCATCCGCCGCAACCCGGTCAGCGCCTCAACCATGGCGTCGCGGCCGGCCGCGTGCACCAGCGAGTTCCCCACGCATAGCACAACGTCGAACCGTTGCTCGGTGGCTGCGGGAAGATCCGCCCACGCACAGTGCAGCACCGGGATCGCCAGCCCCTCGTCCCGGAACCGGGCGGCCGCGCCCTCGACCATCGCCGCGCTGGCGTCGGCCGCCTGCACGGTGAAGCCCCGGCGGGCCAGCGCCGCCGCATCGACGCCCGTGCCGCAGGCGGCGTCAAGCACGGCGCTCGTGCGGCTGATCCGCTGCAGCAGGCGTGCCGTCGCCGGATGGTTTATCGCGCGGCCGTTAGCGAACGCGTCATCGGCGAACGTCCAGTCGTAGTCGGCGGCGAGCGTCTCATACTGACCAGCCACGAGATCGTAGTCTGCCAGACCGGGCCCGAATGCCGCCGCGACGCCAAGGCCCAAAATTCTTTCCGCCATGATGTCGAGATGGGCACCGGCCGTTCGTGTGGCAGGTGAGAGAGAGGAGAGCACAATGCAGCAGTACCTGCTCAGTGTGCAGCTGGTGGACGACGGCAACCCGCCCCCGTCTCCAGAGGAGATGCAGCCGACGTATGAGGCCGTGGCCGCGTTCAACGCCAGGCTGCAGGACAGCGGTGCCTGGGTGTTCGCTGGCGGGCTGCACCCGCCGAGCACCGCCACCGTCGTCCGCGTCCAGGCCGGCGAGGCGCTGATCACCGACGGCCCGTTCGCCGAGGGCAAGGAGTACATCGGCGGGTTCTGGGTGATCAAGGCCCAGGACCTCGACGCTGCTCTCGGCTGGGCCGCCAAAGGGGCCGAGGCGTGCGGCAGCCCGGTCGAGGTGCGCCCGTTCCAAGAGGAAGCCGGGGACTGAGTAGCCATGCGTCTCACCGTCACGAGCTTTCTGACCCTGGACGGCGTCATGCAGTGCCCGGGGGCGCCGGACGAGGACGGCACCGGCTTCGAGTACGGGGGCTGGTCGGCCCCCTACGGCGACGAGGACTTCGGTGCCTTCATGGCCGCCCGCTTCGAGAACGCGGACGCCTTCCTGCTCGGCCGCAAGACGTACGAGATCTTCGCCGGTTACTGGCCGCGCGTGACCGATCCGGGCAACCCGATCGCCGGACCCCTGAACAGCCTGCCCAAGTACGTGGTGTCGAGCACGCTCACCGCGCCCGGCTGGCACGGCACCACCGTGCTCACCGGTGACCTGGCCGGCCGCGTCGGAAAGCTGAAGGAACAGCCCGGCAAAGAGATTCAGGTCCACGGCAGCGGCCAGCTGGCCGGGGCGCTCATCGCGCACGGCCTGGTCGACGAGCTGCACATGCTGATCTTCCCGGTGATCCTCGGCGTCGGCAGCGGGCTGTTCCCGCGGCAGCCGGTCGCAGCCGCCATGCAGCTCGCCGACAGCAGCACGACGAGCAAGGGGGTCACGATCCTCACCCTGCGGCCGGCCGGGCCGGCCACGTTCGGCACCTTCGCGGAGGAGCCGTAGCGGTGGCGTCAGAGCTGGATTTCGGGGTAGAGCCGGTGCCGGGCCAGCAGGTCGGCGCAGCGCTGCCGGCCGGCCTCGGCCACCCCGGAATCCAGCTCGTACTTGGCCTTGGCGGTGGCCGCGGCGGGCGTGGTCGCGCGCAGCGTGGTGACGATCACGTCGGCCACCTCGTCCAGCTCGGCCGGGCTGAAGCCGAGGGTGGTCAGCGCGGGAGTGCCGAGCCGAACCCCCGAGGTGTACCAGGCACCGTTGGGATCCTTTGGCACCGAGTTGCGGTTGGTGACCACGCCCGCGTCGAGCAGGGCCTGCTCGGCCTGGCGGCCGGTCAGGCCGAAGCTCGCGCCGACGTCCATGAGCACGATGTGGTTGTCGGTCCCGCCGCTGACCAGCCGCACGTCCCGGCTCAGCAGGCCGCCGGCCAGCGCGCGGGCATTATCGACGATCCGCGACGCATAGGCAGCGAATGAACTCTGCCTGGCCTCGGCCAGAGCCACCGCCTTGGCCGCCATTACGTGCGGCAGCGGGCCGCCCAGCACCATCGGGCAGCCCCGGTCCACGTACGGCGCGTACTCGCCGGTGCAGAGCACCAGGCCGCCGCGTGGGCCGCGCAGCGACTTGTGGGTGGTCGAGGTCACCACGTCGGCGTGCGGAACCGGGTCGAGGTCGCCGGTCAGCACCTTCCCGGCCACCAGCCCGGCGAAGTGCGCCATGTCGACCATGAACGTCGCCCCGACGTCGGCGGCGATCTCGGCCAGCGTGGCGAAGTTGGGGTTTCTCGGGTAGGCCGAGTACCCGGCGACGAGTACGAGCGGCCGGAACTGCCTGGCCTGCAGCGCGATCGCGTCGTAGTCGAGCAGCCCGGACTCCGGGTCGACGCCGTAGCTGGCCTGGTTGAACAGCTTCCCCGAGATGTTGGGCCGGAACCCGTGGGTCAGGTGCCCGCCCGCGTCCAGCGACATCCCCATCATCCGCTGGTCATGCAGGTCGTGCCGGAGCCGCTCCCAGACGGCCGGCTCCATGTCGTTCACGTGCTTCGCGCCGACCTCGGCCAGCGCCGGGCTCTCGATCCGGTGGGCCAGGATGGCCCAGTAGGCGACCAGGTTGGCGTCGATGCCCGAGTGCGGCTGCACGTAGGCGTGATCCGCGCCGAACAGCGCCGTGGCGTGGCTCGCGGCCAGCGTCTCGATCCGGTCGACCATCTCGCACCCCGCGTACATGCGATGGCCCGGGGTGCCCTCCGCGTACTTGTCCGACAGCCAGTTGCCCATGGCCAGCAGCACAGCGGGCGAGGCGTAGTTCTCCGAGGCGATGAGCTTCAGCTGGCGGCGCTGGGATGCGAGCTCGCCCGAGATGGCGTCGGCCACGTCCGGCTCGGAGGCGGCAATGACCTCGAGGGCGTAGCGGTAGGCGGCGCCGGTGGCCGCGCCGATGTCAGTGGTTGTGTCGGCCATGGGTGCGCTCCTTGGGCGGGATCGGCCCAACGATAGCCGCTCCTCAGCCGGAACGCTGGTCCCGGGCGCCCCCGGCCCGAAGGGGGTGCGGCACGGTCACCTGCACCGTTAGCTATTCTTCGAGCAGCAGACTTCCGGGCGGCGGACGACGCGCCTGGGCCACCCGGTACCGGGTGCGTCGGCCCAGACCTGGTCACGCGTGCGGCTAATCACACCCGCGACAGCCCTGGGACGAAGGGGAAGGTACGGGGTCATGGTGCCGCAGGCCAGCAGGCTTAGGGACGTCCGCTACGACATCCGGGGCCCGGTGTTGCGCCGGGCGCGGCAGCTCGAGGCGGACGGGCATCAGATACTCAAGCTCAACCTGGGCAACCCGGCGCCGTTCGGCCTCAACGCACCCGAGGCCGTGCTGCGCGACGTGGTGTACAGCCTGCGCGACGCCCAGGGGTACAGCGATGCCCGGGGGATCTACCCCGCCCGGCTGGCGGTCGCGGAGTCCTTCCAGCGCAACGGAGTCTGCGGAGTCGGCCCAGACGACGTCTTCCTGGGCAACGGCGTGTCCGAGCTGATCGTGATGGCGTTGCAGGGGCTCCTGGACGGCGGCGATGAGGTGCTGATCCCGAGCCCTGACTACCCGTTGTGGACCGGGGCGGTGGGGCTGTGCGGCGGCCGCGCGGTGCACTACCACTGCGAGGAGCAGGCCGGCTGGGAACCGGATCTCGACCACGTCGCCGAGCAGATCAGCCCGCGGACCCGGGCCCTGGTGATCATCAATCCGAACAACCCGACCGGGGCCGTGTACTCGCGGCCGACCCTGCTCGGCCTGCTGGACCTGGCCCGGCGGCACGGGCTGCTCGTGCTCACCGACGAGATCTACGACCAGATCCTGTACGAGGACGCCGTGCACGAGTCCGCGGCCGCGCTGGCCCCCGACCTGCTGGTGCTGACCCTCGGCGGGCTGTCGAAGACCTACCGGCTGGCCGGATTCCGCTCCGGCTGGCTGGTCGTCTCCGGCCCGCGCCACGACGCCGCCGAGTATCTGGAGGGCCTGGAGCTGCTGGCCAACATGCGGCTCTGCCCGAACGTCCCGGCGCAGTACGCGATCGTGCCGGCGCTGGAGGGGAGCAACAGCATCGCTCCCCTGCTGCAGCCGGGCGGGCGACTGCGCGAGCAGCGTGACCATGCCTGGCAGGCGATGAACGCGATCCCCGGGGTGGACTGCGTCAAGCCGGCCGGGGCGCTCTACCTGTTCCCCCGCCTGGACCCGGATGTCCATAAGATCTCCGATGACGAGCGGATGGTCATCGACCTGCTGGAACAGCAGCACCTGCTGCTATCCCACGGCACCGGGTTCAACCTGCCGACCGCCGACCATCTGCGCCTGGTGTTCCTGGCCGGGGTCGACGTGCTCGACGACGCCATCGGCCGGCTCGCCCGGTTCCTGGACGGCTATCACCAGTAGCCGCGTCGGCCTCGGCCGCCGCCACCCGCTGTGGTTCCGGTGATGCGGCCGGGTGCGCCTCACGCCACCGGGTAACCATGGCCTCGGTGTTCACGAGCGGCACGAAGATGGGCGGTCCCAGCGGGATCCGGCGCCAGGCCAGGATCCGCCGGTTGAGATCCCCGGCGACGTCGCGGACCTCCTGCTCGGAGGACATGCCGGGGGCGTCTTCGGCCAGCCGCTCGATCTCCTTGCGCAGCTTCAGCGGGGCGGGCAGGAGTTCGTCGGTCGGCACACCCTCCCGGCGCACGTACTCGCGCAGCCAGGCCTGGCCGTCGTCGGTTTCCCTCCGCTTGGGCAGCGGCTGGCCGGCGCCAGGCAGGTTGTCGAAGGCTCCCCGCTGCTCTGCCTCGCTGATCTGCTGGTCGATCCATGAGGTGAAGCTCATGCCCGGCGGCTTGCGCTCGGTCATACGGCCAGGATCTCATCCCCCACCGGCTCGGCTTCCGGCGGCCGCTGTTCGCTGAGCTGGCCGGGACCGCCGGGGCGGTCGCGGGATGGCGCGGTCAGGCTGACCCACAGCACGCCGGTACAGACCACCGCGGCCCCGGCGATCTGGATCAGGCTCGGGCGCTCGCCCAGCACGGCCGCGGCGAGCAGCATCGACGCGGCCGGCTGCAGCAGCAGCGTCAGCGAGGAGATCGCCGCGGGCAGCCTGGGCAGCGATGAAGTGATCATCAGCCAGCCGATGGTCTGGCTGGTCATCGCGAGCAGCAGCAGCCACCCGAACGTGGCCCAGCTGATCCGGAACTGCAGCTCGCCAAAGGCCAGGCCGAGCAGCATCGCGCCGAGCGCCGCTCCGGCCGTGGCCTCAGCTAGCGGGCCCGCGACGTGCGGGGTGTCGCGTGACGTGCGCCGCATGGTGAGCAGGAATGCCGCGTAGGCCAGCGAGGTGGCGAGCCCGTACCCGATCCCCGCCACCGGGTCGGTGCCGCTCGCGGCGCCACCGATCATGCCGGACACCAGCACCACGCCGGCCATCACGACCGGCAGGGCGATCAGGAACCGGCCGTCCGGGCGCTCCCGGAACACGGCCCAGGCCGCGAACCCGACGAACAGGATCTGCAGGTTGCCAAGCACGGTCGCGACCCCGGCTCCGACCTCGGCGATCGCATGGTTCCACAGCACCAGGTCGACGGCCAGGCACAGCCCGGCCAGGAACGCCCCGGCGTGTACGCGCAGCGGCCGCGGCCCGCGCCGTCGCTGCTCCAGCAGCGCCAGCGTGATGAGCACCGGCAGGGCGAGCAGGCAGCGGTAGAACGCGGCGGTGCCCTCACCGGTATCGGCCAGCTTGATCAGGATCCCCGAGGCCGAGATGCAGGCCGCCCCGAGCCCGGCGGTCAGCACCGGATTGCGCCCCACGATCATGAACTCCAGGCGGGCTCCGCGCCGTCCGGCCTCGTTGCCGGTCATGACCGTACTCGCATATGGTGCTGACATGATGCCAACCCTAGGGGGACGCTCCGACAGGAGTCAAAGCGGTTTTGCTGCTGACTTGCTGGAGGCGCTGACCGCGTGCGCCGAGCTGATCAACACCGGCCGTTCCCCGGACGGTGAGGGTCTGCGCGACGTAGCGGACGTCCAGGCCTTCGGCGACCGTTACGCCTTCCACGGGACCGGCGCCGGGCCGAAGGACGTGCCGCGGCTGCGGGCCCACCGCCGTCGTCTGGACGCCATCGCGGCCAGCTGCGAGTCGGGTGAGGACGAGGACGCGGCCGGGATGCTCAACGCGCTGCTGGCCGAGACCGGTGCGGTCCCGCAGATCGTCGCGCACGACGGGCGCGGCCCGCACATCCACGTGTCCCGCCCGGCGGCCCCGCTGGCCGACCGGATCGCCGCGCATCTGGCCATGGGGCTGGCCGAGCTCGTGGTCTCCGGCGAGAGCGAGCGAGTCCGCAGCTGCGCGTCGCCGAGCTGCCGGGAGGTTTTCGTGGACCTGTCCCGCAACCGGTCCCGCCGGTACTGCGACAGCCGGACCTGCGGCAACCGGCTGCACGTCGCGGCCTACCGCGCCCGCAGATCGCAGGCCAGCTAGCCCCCTGCCGCGCGCGGTCCCGTTGCCCCTGTGGTGCGGCCGGCATGATGGCGCACGCGGCACGGGCACCTGAGCGCCCTGCTAAATTGTGCCTGGGGAAAACACGGGCCAGATCGGAGGTCTCGATGGGCCTTCCCACCCGTCAGCGCAAAATCCTGGAAAGGATCGAGCACGCCTTGCGCGGATCGGATCCGCGCCTGGCCGCGCTCTTTTCCATATTCACCCGGCTGACCAGCGACGAGGAAATGCCGCGCATAGAGCAGGTGCGCGCCAAGGCCACCATGTTCCTGCTCCGGATTCGCTACCGGCTCGTCGCGTTCGCCAGGTGGTTCGCGGCTCCGCGCCGGGCCAGGCTGCGCACGGCGCTGTTCTTCCCGGTCGCGCTCGCGATCGTGGCCTCGGCGATGCTGGCCGGGGCCGGGTTCCCGAGCACGAGCCGGTGCCCGACGGCGCAGACCACGGCCGGCCCGGCGCACGCCAAGACCAGATCCAGGATCTGCACGCCGCTGGCCAACCCGGTGATCCTCGGCCGCTAACCGGCCACGCCCGTGCGGCCTTCCCGGGCGGGAGGTCAGTGTCCGGGATGGGGCCGGTGCTTGACCATTGCCCGTCCCGGTGCGGCCCCACCTGAGTAGCGTTGGCATCGTCATCGTGGCACCGCACCGAGGAGGAGACCATGACCGACCGCGCCCCGCTGCCCTACGACTTCCTGCCTGAAGTGCCGTCGTTCACGGTGGACAGCGACGATTTCGGCGATGGCCAGCAGATGGGCGACGCCCAGGTTTACAGCGGGTTCGGGATGTCGGGCCAGAACATCTCGCCCCAGCTGCGCTGGCGCGGGTTCCCTAGCCAGACCAACGGATTCGCCGTGACCTGCTACGACCCCGACGCCCCGACCGGATCCGGCTTCTGGCACTGGCTGGTCATCGACATACCGGCGTCCGTCACCGAGCTGCCGGCCGGAGCCGGCGCCGCGGGCGGCGCCGGCCTACCCGCCGGCGCGTTCATGGTCAGGAACGACTACGGGACCAAGGACTTCGGCGGTGCGGCGCCGCCCGCCGGGGACCCGCCGCACCGGTACGTCTTTGCCGTGCACGCCCTCGACACCGGCAAGCTCGGGATCGACTCCGACGTCACCCCGGCGGTGGCCGGCTTCAACCTCCGGTTCCACACCATTGCCCGGGGCATAATCATTCCGGTCTTCAGCCACTGACCCACGAGATGCAGGGAGAGCAGATGCCGCTCGACGAGGACACGGTGCGCCTGGCCCAGGGCAAGAACCTGGCCACGGTGGTGACGCTGATGCCGGATGGCCAGCCTCAGGCCCTGCTGACCTGGATCGACAGTGATGGCGAGCACCTGCTGGTGAACACCGAGCCGCAGCGGCAGCGCGCCAGGAACCTCCGCCGGGACCCCAGGATCACCGTGCTGATCCACTCTGACTCCGATCCCTGGGACTGGTCCGAGGTGCGCGGACGGGTCATCGAGACCGTGGACGGAACCGAGGCGCGCGAGCACATCGACAAGCTGGCCCGCAAGTACGTCGGCACCGACTACCGCAACCCGATCGGCCCGCAGGGACGCGTGATCCTCAAGATCGCTGCGGACAAGGTGAACACGCCCCGGTCGCTAGGCCGCCGTTGACGCCAGCTTGAACGTGACGCCAGGGGGTTGGGCTAGCCGGACCGGTGCCGGCCTGGCCCGTGCCCGGCTGGCGGGATGCGGCCTTCCACGTCGGTGCGGCTCACCACCAGGTAGCCGACGACGCTGCCGTCGGCAATTTACACTTGTGATCTGAGTGACTGCTGAGGCTCAGCTGCCGGTCAGGCCGGCCAGGACCCGCCGCTCGACCTCCGGGCTCAGGCCGTGCTCCGGAAGCCCGGGCCGGGGCTGCGGATCTCCCTCTTCCTGCAGCCACCGCCAGGTATCGGCGATCGTCTGGCTCACCGGCCGGCAGGTCAGGCCGGCCGCGTACGCGGCGGAGACATCGCCGTCGTGCAGGCCGACGTACTCACCGGTCGGCGGCAGCCAGATGGGCAGCTCGGTCCACGGCTGGATGCCCGCGGCCTCGATCACCTCGGGCGGGACCCAGATCAGCGTCGCCCGGGAGCCGGTCACGTCCCTCGCCGCCTCGAGCAGGCTGGCCATCGTGGCGTGGCCACGCCGGCTGACGGTGTTGAAGGCGCCGCCGAGGCCGCGCTCGGCGGCCGAGAGCAGCCACGCCGCCAGGTCGCGGCAGTCGATGTACTGCAACGGCAGGTCCGGCGGCCCGGGGGCCAGCACGTCGCCGCCGCGCTCCATGCGCCGCAGCCACCACGGCATCCGCCCGACTAGCTCGTAGGGCCCGAGGATGAGGCCGGCCCGGGCCAGCAGCGCCCGGTCGCCGAACGCCGCGACCGCCGCCAGCTCCCCGCCCCGCTTGGCCGCGGCGTAGTCCCCGCCGTCCGTGCTGGCCGGATCCGCGTCCACCACCGGCGCGGTCTCGTCGGCCCCCGGGGGAATCGGCCATGTGTACACCGACCGGCTGGACACGTACCCGTAGTGCCCGGCCCGGCCAGCCAGCACCGCGGCCGCGTCAGCGACCACGCTGGGCGCCCCGCTCCAGGTGTCGATCACCGCGTCCCATGACTCGTCACCGAGAACGGCACGCAGCCCGGCCGGGTCGGTGCGGTCGGCGTGCCAGGGCCGCGCGCCCGGCGGCTGGTGCCCGCTGACGCCGCGGTTCAGTGTGGTGACATCGTCGCCCCGGGCCAGGGCCGTCTCCACGACCGCCCGGCCGACATGGTGTGTTCCGCCCAGTACTAGCAGTTTCATGCCCGACACCCTGCCCTAGCCGCGTCCGCCCGCCATCCGCTGTTCATCCTCGGCGTAGCTCCTATGTCCTCGGCAGAACCACTTGATCTCCGGTCTGGCTGGCTGTACCGAGCACGCGCGCCGGGGCGGGAGGATGGAGCGGGGCGGAAGGCTAGGTGGGGAGATCAGCCGCGAGGAGGTATCTGCACACATGACGGGATCGATGTTCGACCCGCTCGCCGAGGACTACGACGCCGCCCGGCCGTCGTACCCCGATGACCTGTACCAGGCACTGCAGGACGGCACCGGACCGCTGGCGGGCCAGCTGGTGTTCGAGGGCGGCGCCGGAACTGGCATCGCCACCAGGCAGCTTTCCGCGCGCGGAGCACGGGTCGTGGCCCTGGACATCGGCGAGCGGATGCTCCGGCGCGCGCAGGCCCGCAGCCCGCGGGCCTGCTTCCTGATCGCCGACGGGAACGCGGCGCCGCTGCGTGACGGCTGCATCGACCTCGCCTGCTTCGCGCAGTCCTGGCACTGGTTTACCGGCGATCACGCGACCCTCGAGATCGCGCGGCTGCTGCGGCCCGGCGGGTACTGGGCGGCCTGGTGGAACAACGAGTGGGCCGACGGTGACGAATGGTTCGACGCCTACCAGGGCCTGCTGGAATCAGCCTGCCCCGGGTACCACCGGCAGCATCGCGACACCCGCTGGGCCGACGAGAGCATCGAGCAAGCCGGCCCGTTCGAGCCGGGCACCGGGACGGAGGTGCTCTGGACAAGGACGCTGAGCGTGGGCCGGTGGCTGGCCTACCAGCGGAGCAAGTCCTACGTGGGCCAGCTGCCGCCCGCCGAGCGTGACCTGCTGCTGTCACGGATCGAGGACATCGCGAGCCAGCGCTTCCCGGACGGCCAGATGTCGGTCCCCTACTGCACCAGGCTGCGGCTGGCCAGGCGGCGGCTCAGTTAGCCGCCAGCCGCTATGCCTGGTCTTTCCAGGCATAAGCGCCATTGTCCGGCCATAGCTACCGCGACTTTGCGTCACGGAAGAAACCGTAACGGGATGGACCAAGTTCCCTGAGAGACATCATTCAGGTGGCACTCAGGTAGATACGCTTCCGTTGGAGGGGTAACCCCATCCCCTGGCGCGCCTTAGCATAGGGTCGGGGCGTCGTTCCAGCGGGCCGGGACGGCCGGGTCGGGTAAGCATTCGGACTGGTGAGGCAGGGGCATGAGCAAGGGAACCAGGCTCAGGCAGCAGAGCGCCAGGGAGAAAATCGCGGCGCAGCGGGCCGCGGCCCGGCGCGCCGAGATCCGCAGGCGGGCGCTGATCACGGCGGGCAGCGTCATCGCGGTGATCGCCATCGTGGTCGCCTTCGTCGTGATCAAGGTATCCACCAGCAACTCTCCCAGCAGCAAGGGCTCAGGAAGCGGCAGCGTGACCGGCACCGCCCTGCCGGCCAGCGTCATCAAGGACATCACCACCGTGCCCGCCAGCACGCTGAACGCGGTCGGCACGGGCTCGGTGCTCAGCTACAACCCGTCGCCGCTCACCCCGGTCTCGAACACGCCGCTGAAGGTCAACGGGAAGCCGGAGATGCTCTACATCGGCGCCGAGTTCTGCCCGTACTGCGCCGCGGAGCGCTGGGGGATGGCGATCGCGCTGAGCCGGTTCGGCACCTTCTCCCCGCTGCACGGTATCCACTCCTCCAGCACCGACACCGACCCGAATACCCCCACGCTGACGTTCTACAAATCCACCTACACCAGTAAGTACCTGGTCTTCACCCCGGTGGAGAACGAAACGGTCAGCCACGCGCTGCTGCAGACCCCGACATCGGCGCAGCAGGCACTCTGGAACAAGTACAACCCGAACGCCTACCCGTTCGTCGACATCGGCAACAAGTACGTGATCAAGGCGCCGTCCTATGACCCGCAGGCCCTGGCCGGCCTGACCTGGGCTCAGGTCGCCGCGGACGTGCACAACAGCCCGTCGAGCGCGCCGGCGCAAGGCGCCGACGGAACCGCGAACCTGATCACCGCGGCGATCTGCAAGATGACCGGCGGCCAGCCCGGCAACGTCTGCAACTCGGCCGGGGTCGTCAAGGCGAGCGGCTCGCTCTGATGGCCAGCCAGAAGCGGTCCCGGACCGCATCCGGCCAGGCCAAGAGCGGAGGCACCGCGACAAGGCCGGGCTCCACGGGCAACGGCTCCGGCGGCTCCGCCCGGGGCGGCGGCCGGGCCACGCAGGCCACCCCGGCCCGTGGCAGCAAGAACGCCCGGGGCGGCACCGTGGGCGGTTCCGGCCAGAACGGCGGCCGGGGCCAGGGCAGCAGCCGGGGACCTGGCGGCCGCGGCCCGGGCGGGCGCCCGGGGCAGAACCGGCCGGCCGGGCCGCCACGCCAGACCGCCACCGACGTGGCCGTGGCCGCCGTCAAGGCGGCGGACGACCGTTTCACCGTGCCGGCCTGGGTGCAGTGGACCTCCCTGGTCCTCTCGCTGGCCGGCCTCGGCGTGTCCATCTACCTGACGATCGCGCACTACACCTCGACGTCGATCCTGGCCTGCTCGGCCAAGGGTTTCGTCGACTGCGCGAAGGTCACCACCAGCTCGCAGTCGATGGTGTTCGGGGTCTTGCCGGTCGCGGTACTGGGCCTGGCCTTCTACGTGTTCATGGTCGCGGTCAACTCGCCGTGGGGCTGGCGGTTGCGAATCCCATTGGTCTGGTGGGCCCGCATCGGCAGCATCGTGGCCGGCATCGGGTTCGTGCTGTACCTGGTCTACGCCGAGATCATCCAGATTGGCAACATCTGTCTCTGGTGCACCAGCGTGCACGTCATCACGTTCCTGCTGTTCGCCCTGCTCATCTTCGCCGCCTCCATCGGCACCACCTCCGACACTGCCCTTGCCCGCTAACCTCGCCCACTGCCCTCGCCCGCTAACCTCCCCCACTGCCACTTATCATGCGACTTGGTCATGATCATGGTTGATTTGCCCTATTTTGCGGTTACGGTCTGGTTGATAAGTGAGCGCGGCGGGCTAGTCGACGTCGGCGGGGGCGCCGGCGGTAAGTTTCACTAGCTCGTCAAAGCTGGTAGAGAACATCGTGTGCTCGTCGCCGCCGCCCGCCCATACGACCGGGTATTCGGCGAGGGCCTGGTCGACCACCGTCGGCACCGGCGAGGGGTGCCCGACCGGTGCGACCCCGCCCACCTCCTGGCCGGTGTGCGCGAGCACGAAACCGGGATCGGCCCGGCGGATCTTGCCGGTCCCGAGCCGCCGCGCGAGCCGCCCGAGATGCACCCGGTGCGCTCCGCTGGCCACGACTAGGAGGGGTGCGCCGTCCGCCTCGAATATGAGGCTGTTCGCGATCGCTCCCACCTCGCAGCCGAGCGCGGCCGCAGCGGCGGCCGCGGTCGGCACGGGCTCGGGCAGCACCCGGATCTCGCCGGCGAAGCCGGCCGCCGTTAGCTGCTCGCGGACCTTCGCAGACGCATCCGTGCACACGAGGGGCGACCTTAGGGCGTGCCGGGAAACAGCACAAGCAGATTTTTTGTTAGGCTAGCGAACTGTAAGAATCACGTACCTTGGAGACGGGTGGACGGGAACCAGGTGGACGGGGAGCCGGGCGAGCCAGGCCAGGAGGAGCAGCACACGTCGCGGGTGGTAATGATCCTGCTGCGGCTGTTTCGCGCGCTGGAGCGGGTCGATACCGACCTGACCCCCCAGCAGTACCGCATCCTGAAACTGGCCGGGGCGGGTGGCGAACGTTCCGCGAAGCTGGCCGAGCGGCTGGCGGTCGCCAAGCCGACCCTGACCGCGACGGCGGACGGCCTGGTCGCGGCGGGATACGCGCGGCGTGACGCCGAACCCGGTGACCGGCGGGTGGTCCGGCTCTGCCTGACCGAGTCCGGGCGGGACGCGGTGGGCCGCGCGGACGCCGCGTACGGCCAGTGGCTGGAGCAGCTGCTCGCCGAGACCGCCCAGCCGGACCAGGTGCTGCACGCGCTCGATGTGCTCAATGAGGCGATGGACGAGGTCCGGAGGGCCAGGCACGGCGCACCGCGTGAGCCGGGCCGGCCGAGCGGGCCGGCCGAGGCAGCCGGACGGCGCATCACCGGCGCAGGCCCGGCATGAGGGCGCCCGCGCGCGGCACGGCCGCGAGCGGGGCACCGGGCGGGGGTACCGGTGCGGGCTGGCTGCGGCGGCTGGCCGGCTACTGCTGGCGGCACCCTGGCCTGGAGATCGCGGCGCTGGGCGGGTCGCTTGTGGCCACTCTCGTGCAGGCCACCATCCCGCTGATCATGGCCTGGATCGTGGACAGCGCGATCATCGCCCACCACGAGCCAATATGGCTGGGCGCCTCCGTGCTCATCGTGGCCGGGCTGCTCAGCTTCGCCGGGGTCTACACCCGCCGCTACCGGGGCGGGCAGCTGTCGCTCGACGTCCAGCACGACATGCGCACCGAGCTCTTCGCGTCGCTGGAGCAGCTCGACGGGGCACGCCAGGACCAGCTGCACACCGGCCAGATCGTCAGCCGCTCCATCTCCGATCTCAACATGGTCCAGAGCCTGCTCAGCATGGTGCCGATGCTGCTCGGCAACGCCCTGCTGTTCGCGCTGTCGATCGGCATCATGGCCTACCTGTCACTGGAGCTCACCCTGGTCGCCCTGGCGATCGCCCCCGCGCTCTGGCTGATCGCGATCGCCTCGCGGCGCAAGCTCTTCCCCGCCAGCTGGGACGCACAGCAGAAGGAGGCGGAGGTCGCCGGGGCCGTCGACGGCGCGGTGACCGGCGTACGCGTGGTCAAGGGCTTCGGGCAGGAGGAGCAGGAGATCGAGCGGCTGGAGGGCGTCGCCCGGGTGCTGTACTCCGCCCGGGTTCGCGTCGTCCGGCTGACGGCGCGGTACAACCCCGCCCTGGGGGCCGTCCCCATGTTCGGCCAGGTCGGCGTGCTCGCTCTGGGCGGCTGGCTCGCCCTGCACGGCTCGATCAAGATCGGGGTGTTCCTCGCCTTCTCCCTCTACATCGGGCAGATGGTCGCGCCCGTCCGCGCGCTGTCCAGCCTGATCACGATCGGCCAGGAGGCACGGGCCAGCGTGATCCGGGTGTACGAGGTGATCGACTCAAGGCCGGTTGTCACCGAGAAGCCCGGCGCGGTCGTCCTGTCGCCGGGAACACCCGACGTCGAGCTGGACGACGTGACCTTCGGCTACGTGCCGTCCCAGCCGGTGCTGCGGGGCCTGTCGCTGCACGTCCGGCCGGGCGAGACGGTGGCCGTCGTCGGCACCTCAGGGTCGGGAAAGTCCACCATCTCCCTGCTGCTGCCCCGCTTCTACGATGTCAGGGGAGGCGCGATCCGGGTCGGCGGGCAGGATGTCCGCGACCTGACCCTGGACTCGCTCCGCGCCTCGATCGGCCTGGTGATGGAGGACAGCTTCCTGTTCTCCGACACGATCCGGGCCAACATCTCCTACGGCCGGCCCGACGCAACGCAGGAGCAGATTGTCGCCGCGGCCAGGGCAGCCGAGGCGGACGAGTTCATTACTGGCCTGCCGGACGGCTACGACACCGTGATCGGCGAGCAGGGCCTGACCCTGTCCGGCGGGCAGCGCCAGCGCGTCTCGCTCGCCAGGGCCCTGATCACCGACCCGGCCATCCTGATCCTCGACGACGCCACATCCGCGATCGACGCGGCGGTCGAGGCGCAGATCCACGCCACCTTGCACAAGGTCATGGCCGGGCGCACCACGCTGCTCATCGCGCACCGCCGCTCGACGCTCCAGCTGGCCGACCGGATCGCAGTCCTGGACGAGGGGCAGCTGGTCGACGAGGGCACACATGAGGAGCTGACCGCGCGCTGCCCGCTGTACCGGCTGCTGCTGGCCGGGCCGGGCGACGATGCCGAGGGCATCGACGCCGGCGAGCTGGCGTATCACGAGAACGCCGGCCGGGCCGATCCCGCCAGGCGGGAGCCTGCCTCCAGCGGCGTGACCCCCAGCCTGTGGCCCGCGGCCGAAAGCGCCGACGGATCCGGCCAGAAGGTGGCCGCGAACGGCAGCCGGCTGGCCCGCGCGTCCGGCGCCGCGATCGGCCGTGGCCTGGGCGCCGCCGCCCGCGGGGGCCGCAGCGCGGCCGGCGGGGGCATGCTCGCGGGGATACCGCCGACGCCCGAGCTGCTGGCCAAGGTCGACGCGCTGCCGCCGGCCAACGAGCTGCCCCATGTCAGCCGCACCGAGGCCCGCGCCGGCGACCCGAACTTCACGCTGCGCAGGCTGCTGCGGCCGATCGCGCTGGCGCTGCTCGTCGGCCTGGTCCTCGATGGCCTCGACGCCGTGGCCAGCATTTTCATGCCTCTGCTGGTACGCGGAGGCGTTGACAACGGCATCATCGCCAGGGAGTTCCGGCCGATCGTCGTCGTCTCGCTTATCGGTCTCGCCATCGTCGGCGCCGACTGGGTCATCAACGTGATCCAGACGAACGTGGTGGGCCGCAACGGCGAGCGGATGCTCTACACGCTCCGCGTGAAGATCTTCTCCCACCTGCAGCGGCTCGGCCTCGACTTCTACGAGCGCGAGATGTCCGGCCGGATCATGACCCGGATGACCACGGACGTGGACGCCATGGACACGTTCCTGCAGACCGGGCTCATCACCATGGTCAACGCGCTCCTGACGTTCTTCGGCGTGCTGATCGCGCTGCTGGTCATCAATCTCCGGCTAGGCCTCACCCTGCTGACGATCATCCCGGTGCTGGTGGCGGCCACGCTGGTGTTCCGCGCGAAGTCCTCGAAGGCATACAGCGATGCGCGCGAGAAGGTCAGCATCGTCAACGCCGACCTGCAGGAGAATGTCGCCGGGCTGCGCACCGCGCAGGCTTACCGGCGCGAGGGGCGGAACCAGGAGCACTTTGCCGCGCTGAGCGACAGCTACCGCCGGTCCCGGCTGCGGGCGCAGCGCTTCATCGCGCTGTACTTCCCGTTCGTTCAGCTGCTGTCCACCGTCGCCGGGGCGCTGATCCTTTTCGTGGCCGCGGGCGAGGTGCACAGCAAGGTGCTGACCGCGGGCGGCCTGATCGCCTACGTGCTCTACATCGACCTGCTGTTCTCCCCCGTCCAGCAGCTGTCCCAGGTCTTCGACGGTTACAACCAGGCCGCGGTCGGCCTGCGGCGGATCAAGGATCTGCTGCGCCGGCCGACCAGCACTCCCGAGCCGGAGCACCCGCGGCGCATCGGCCGCCTGCGCGGCCAGATCGAGTTCCGTGACGTGCACTTCAGGTACCCCGGCCAGCCGAAGGACGCGCTCTCGGGCGTGAACCTGACCGTGGCGCCCGGTGAGACGGTGGCTCTGGTTGGCCAGACCGGGGCCGGCAAGTCCACCATGGTCAAGCTGGTCGCCCGGTATTACGACGTCACCTCGGGCAGCCTGCTCGTGGACGGGCTGGATGTCCGCGAGCTTGACCTGGGTGGCTACCGGCGGCAGCTCGGCGTGGTACCGCAGGAGCCTTACCTGTTCCCCGGCACGATCAGGGACGCGATCGCGTACGGCCGCCCGGACGCGACGGATGCCGAGGTCGAAGCCGCGGCCCGGGAAGTCGGCGCGATCGAGATGATCGCGCGTCTGCCCGGCGGGTTCCGGCACGAGGTGGCCGAGCGCGGGCGCAACCTGTCAGCCGGGCAGCGGCAGCTGATCGCCCTGGCCCGCGCCTACCTGGTGGATCCGGCCATCCTGCTGCTCGATGAGGCGACCGCCGCCCTCGACCTGGCGGCCGAGGCAGCGGTGAACCGGGCAACCGAGCAACTCGCGGCGCGGCGTACCACGCTCGTGGTCGCGCACCGGCTCACCACCGCGTCCCGGGCCGACCGGATCATCGTGGTCGAGGGGGGCCGGGTCGCCGAGACCGGAACCCATGACGAACTGCTGGCCGCGGGCGGGGTCTACGCGGCGATGTGGGCCGCGTTCACCGGCGACGCCGCGCTGGTCGGCTGATTGGGGTCCGGCACGCCGTCTCCGCCGACATCCCGATCAAACCTCACGGCGCGCATGCGGCGGACGTCGCGCGGTATCAGGGCGAGCGCCGATACCGCGACGATCAGGACGGCCGCACCGTACTGGGTCGCCGACACGCCGATGGCGGCGGCCAGCGGCCCGGCGATCAAGGCGCCGATGGGCATGGCCATGACCGAGCCGAGCAGATCGTAGGAGGACACCCGGGCCAGCTTGACCGGCGGGATGTTCCTGGCCATGGTGACGGTCCACTGCACCATCATGATCTCGATGGTGACGCCGAGGCCGAACGAGGCCAGGCAGACCAGGGGCAGTGGCCAGAGCATCGCCAGCGAGAGCGGCGCGACCGCTATCGCTGCGCCGATGGCGACCACGAACAGCATCGGCCGCCGCGGCGTGAACCGCAGCGACGCGGCCCCGCCGGCGATGAGGCCGACGGCGTCGGCGGCGGTGATCGCGCCCCAGGCCGCTGGGCCACCCAGGTGCGCCCTGGCGACCACGGGCCCGAGGATCTGGAACGCCCCGTACCACGCCATCAGGACCACACCGAACTGCAGCGATATCGTCCACAGCCAGGTGTGCGAGCGGAACTCTGACCAGCCATCCCGCAGGTCGCGAAGCATGCTGGTTTCCTGGGCCCGGGCGTGGCCGGTGGCCCGGATGCTCAGCAGCATTGGCACCGAGATCAGCGAGCCGACGCCGCATACCGCGAGCGCCCAGCCTGGTCCGAACGCGGCGACGCAAAGGCCGGCCACGACCGCGCCGCCCATCTGCGCCGCGTTCGTCGCCATGCGGCTGATCGCGCTGGCCTGCTGCAGCAGTTCGCCCGGCACCAGCCTGGGCAGCAGTGCTTGCGACGCCGGGTAGAAGATCGCCATGCCGGTGCCGGTGAGCGCCTCGAGCAGGACCATTTGCCACAGCCGGGGATGGCCGGCCAGGTCCAGGACACCGAACGTTCCTTCACCGAGCGCGATCATCACGTTGCCCGCGATGATCACCCACTGCGCCGGCAGCCGGTCCGCCACCACGCCGCCGACCAGCGCGAAGACCAGCGACGGCGCGATCTGAGCGGCCAGCACGTAGGAGAGGTCGGCCGTGGATCCGGTCGCGTCGAGCACCGCGAACGAGACGCCGACCAGCGAGAACGCGAACGCCGCCGGTGCCAGCAGTCGATCAGCCAGCAACAGTACGAAATCCCGGTACCCAAACACCGGGAAGCGGCGCACGAGCGCTCGCGCAAGCATGACTAACTTCCGATCTTGTCTCGTGGCCGGGACTTCGCATGCTATCGGCGCAGGTATAGCTGGGAAAACCCATTTTCAGCCCGGACCTGCGCCTGCCCTTCCGGCCGCTCTCCGGTCTGTGGCCGGAAAGTGCCGGCCCACATGCGCAGATGGCACTTCCCGGCCGCTGGTGCCGTTATCGCGTCGCCGCCGGATCGGCCGGAGCGCCGGCGCTCGGGGCTGTGCTGGCACCGGCCGACCGGGTCGGGGTGGGCGTGGGGGTGGGGGTTGCCGTCGGCGTGGGCGTCGGCGTTGCCGTCGGACTCGGGGTCGAAGACGGGGAGGTTGACGATCCCGGCGCCGGCGTCGGGGTGGTGGCGTGGTGCGACGCGGTGTGCGCGCTCTGGCCTCCGATCAGGCTGCCTATGGTGGTACCCGAGTTGTGCTTGCCCCCGACGATCGAGTCCAGCGGCTTGCCCGCCACCGCCTCGAAGGCGGTGATGCCGCCCATCGCCAGCAGGAAGACGCCGAGGGCTGCCCCGGCCATGACCAGCGGACGCCGCCATCGGGACCGGCCGGCGCCCTCGGGCGCGGGGGTGCCGACGGAGGCGGCGTCGTCTCCGTCAGGTTCACCGTTTTGGCTGCCGGCCCGCCCACCTGGCAGGCCTTCGCTCGGCCCGGCGTCGCCGGTGCTTTCACCGATCTCAGCGGTACTTCCGCCGCCTGGTTCGGCGGCGCTCCCCCGGCCGGCCTCGGCGGCACGGCTCGCGGCTGCGCCGCCGATGATCTCGGTGGCGCCGTCAGCCGGGCTGTAGGGGTGGTGGGCGAAACCGTTGGCCCGGTCGGCATCGTGCCAGCGGTGCTGGCCGAACCCGACCGCCGGGAACACTTCGGTCTTGTCCGCCTCAGCCCCGGCGACGTGGCGGTGGTCAGAGACCGTGGGAGTGCTCTGGCCAGTCTGCCGCGCGGTCTGGCTGGCCCGCTGCAGGCGACGGAGCGCAGACCCGGCCCCGCCGCCGACCAGCGGCGGGATTTTCGCCGCCTCGGCGGCCGCGCGTATCCGTTCGTGGCTGCGGGCGATGTAATGCTTGTAGACCGAGGCCACCGCGGTGCTGGCGACGCTCATGACGGCCGCGCCGATGACGGTCCCCGCGATCCCCAGCGTTGATGCGGCCACCGCCCCGGTGACCGCGGCCAGCATGCTGGCGACGACTTGGGTGGCGCTCAGGTCAATCCGCCGCCCACTCATGACCCTCCCTCCATGACGGTCTCCCGGGGCTCGTCATGTCTGCCCGGGATGCCTCAAGCCAATCTTCGAGCCTATGCAAGCTACGGGCCGCTTCAAACCAGAGCGCGCATTCCGCAGCCTCGGCCGCTGACCGCGGAGCCTTTCGTCACACAGCGGTACCCAGGAGTTATAATATCGCTCTACGACATAAATTGCTGATCAGGCTCACGCTGATCAGGCTCACTTCGAGGAGGTACACGATGCGCATGGGGCGGAAGAACCGGCATCCCCTCCGGCGGATCGGCGAGGACCTGCGCCGGGAGAACCCGCTGCTCGCGGCTATGCTGAGCGACAGTGATGAGCCCGCAGGCAAGGAACCACATCCTGAGAACAGCGACGCGCGCAACCGGGCAGCGGCACAGTCCGCCCGGCGCCGCGACTCGTACACACCCTTCAGCATGTTCTGAGGCCGCATGTTCTGAGGCCGCGCCCACCCGGCCGGGGTCCGGCAGCGGGTCGTCCCGGCGCGCGGGCGAGGCCGGGCGAAGCAGGTCGGCCCGGGACAATGACGCCAGTTTGACCTGGTGCGGCGCGACGGGGCACGATCATCTCTGAGATGCCCGTTCAGTCGCCAGTCGCTTTCATCCGGCCACGGGCGCCACGAGGAACACCGCAGCGCGGTAGGCCGACCGTTCGCGGTGGCCGGCGCCAACGTTGGAGGGGAGCTGATCGCTGGTGAGCATCCTGGGCACACGCGTCCTGCGGACCGAGGATCCGCGGTTCTTGACCACGGGCGGGGTCTACACCGAGGACGTCGTGGACGAGCGCCTGACGGGCGCTTATCACGTGTTCTTCGTCCGCTCCCCGGTCGCGCACGCCAGGATCGCGCGCGTCGACGTCAGCGCGGCGCTGACCGCGCCGGGGGTTGTCGCCGCGTTCACCGGTGCCGACGTCGCCGACCTGCCCGCCGTCAAGCCGGGGGCGATGTTCAACCAGCAGATGACCCGGCCGGTGCTCGCCACGGACAAGGTCCGCTACGTCGGTGAGCCGGTCGCCGTTGTCGTCACCGAGCAGGCCTATCAGGGCGAAGACGCCGTGGAGCTCGTGGATGTCGACTACGACCCGCTGCCCGCCGTGGTCGACTACGCCGACGCGGCCGCCGGCAAGGTGCTGCTCTACGAGGAGGCGGGCACCAACGTGGCCGCCAACTTCGGCGACGCCACTGCCCTCGACGAGCACCTGTTCGACGAGTGCGAGGTCGTGACCACGCGGACCATCCTGAACCAGCGGGTCGCGCCGGCCCCGATGGAGACCCGGGCGGCCGCGGCCACCTGGGGCGAGGACGGCCGGGTGACCGCGTGGATACCCAACCAGGGCGCGCAGGGCACCCAGGGCGGGCTGGCCAGGCTGCTCGGCCTGAAGCCCGAGCAGGTGCACATCATCACCCCCGACGTCGGCGGCGCCTTCGGCGCGAAATTCGGCGCCGAGCCGGAACACGCGCTGGTGGCCTGGGTGGCACGACGGCTCGGCCGCCCGGCGCGCTGGACCGAGACCAGGTACGAGAACCTGGTCGGGATGACCCACGGCCGGGCGCAGCAGCAGACGGTGACGATCGGCGGCAAGCGGGACGGGACCGTGCTGGCCTACCGCTTGGAGATCGTCCAGGACTCCGGGGCCCAGGTCCGGATCGGCGCCATGCTGCCGTTCCTGACCATCCTCATGACGCCCGGCCCGTACGAGATCCCGCAGGCCGAGGCGATCGCCAAGAGCGTGGTCACCACGACCACGCCGATCGGCGCCTACCGCGGCGCGGGCCGGCCGGAGGCCTCTGCGGCGCTGGAGCGGGCCATGGACCTGTTCGCCGCGGAGATCGGCATGGACCCGGCCGACGTGCGGCGGCGGAACCTGCTGCCGCCGTTCACCGAGCCGCACCGGACCAAGTTCGGCGCGCTCTATGACACCGGCGACTATGCCGCCGCCCTGGACAAGGTGCTGGCCGCGGCCGGCTATGACGAGCTGCGCAAGGAGCAGGCCGAACGCCGCGCCAGCGGAGACCCGGTTGCGATGGGCATCGGCCTGGCCAGCTACGTCGAGATCACCGGTATGGGCGACGGCGAGGAGTCTCCACCTCAGGAAAATGCCACGGTCGAGGTGCATCCGGATGGGACCGCGACGATCCTCACCGGCACCTCGCCGCACGGCCAGGGCCACGCCACGGCCTGGGCCATGCTGGCCAGCGAGGAGCTGGGCATCCCGGTGGACAAGATCACGCTGAAGTGGGGGGACACCGACCTGGTTCCCGAGGGCGGCGGGACCGGCGGGTCGCGCAGCCTGCAGCACGGCGGTTCGGCGGTCCGGCAGGCGGCCCAGGAGCTGCTCGAGGTCGCGCGGGAGCGCGCCGCCAGCGAGCTCGAGGCCAGCGCGGCGGACCTGCGCTTCGACGTAGAGCGCAGCGCGTTCGAGGTGGCCGGTGACCCGGATGCCTCGGTGCCGCTGGCCAGCCTGGCCGAGCAGGAACGGCTGATCGTCCGCACCGTGTTCACCGCGCCGGGCGCCACGTTCCCGTTCGGGTCGCACGTCGCGGTGGTCGAGGTGGACACCGAGACCGGCAAGGTGACGCTGCGCCGGATAATCACCGTCGACGACGCCGGGTTCGTGCTCAACCCGCTGCTGGCCGAGGGCCAGCGGCACGGCGGCATCGCCCAGGGTGCGGCCCAGGCGTTCGTCGAGGAGGTCGTGTACGACAGCGACGGCAACCCGCTGACCGCGAGCTTCGCGGACTACCCGTTCCTGTCCGCCACCGAGGTGCCGAGCTTCGAGCTGGCCGACATGCAGACCCGCACCAGCTACAACCCGCTCGGCGTCAAGGGGATCGGCGAGGCCGGATCGATCGGCGCCACGCCGGCCGTGCAGAACGCGGTCGTCGACGCGCTGGCCCACCTCGGCGTCCGGCACATCGACATGCCCGCCTCGCCGCAGCGAGTGTGGCAAGCCATCCAGGCAGCAAAGGGGAACGCGTAGATGCAGGTCGAGATCACCGTCAACGGCCAGCAGCGGTCCGACGATGTCGAACCACGGCTGCTGCTCGTGCATTACCTGCGCGAGGTGTGCGGCCTGCGGGCGGCCAACGTCGGCTGCGACACCACCTCGTGCGGTGCCTGCACGGTGCTAATGAAGGGGGCAGATGAAGGGGGAACGGGGAGGGGGGGCACCTCGGTGAAGTCGTGCACGGTGCTGGCCGTCCAGGCGAACGGGCAGCAGGTCACCACCGCCGAGGGCCTGGCCAAGAAGGGCGCAGGGGAGGGTGGGGAGGGACTGCACCCGGTGCAGGCGGCGTTCCGGCAGGAGCACGGCCTGCAGTGCGGGTTCTGCACCCCCGGGATGGTGATGGCCGCCGTGGGACTGCTCTCCGAAAACCCGCATCCCACCGAGGCCGAGGTCCGGGAGGGACTGGAGGGCAACTTCTGCCGCTGCACCGGCTACCACAACATCGTCCGGGCGGTGCTGGCCGCCGCCTCGTCTGGGAACGGGGCAGCCGAGGTCGGGAATGCGGCCGCCGGGGAAGAGCGGGCGGAGGTGGGCGCGTGATCCCCGCACCGTTCGACTACGTCGCTGCCGAGTCAACCACCCACGCACTGGACCTGCTCGACAGCCTCGGCGAGGACGCGAAGCTGCTGGCCGGCGGCCACTCCCTGCTGCCGATGATGAAGCTGCGCCTGGCGACTCCCGCGGCGCTTATCGACATCGGGCGGCTAACCGAGCTGATCGGGATCAGGTCCGACGGGGACGAACTCGTGATCGGCGCGGCCACGCCGCACGCCGCCGTGGCCGGCTCCGACCTGGTCCGGGCGGACGCGCCGTTGCTGGCCCACTCCGCCGCGCAGGTCGGCGACCCGCAGATCCGGCACCGCGGCACGATCGGCGGCTCGCTGGCCCACGCGGATCCCGCGGCCGACCTGCCGATGGCGCTGGTCGCGCTGGGTGGCCGCGTCGACCTGCTCAGCCAGGACGGTACCCGGAGCGTGGCGGCCGACGACTTCTTCACCGGGTTCTTCGAGACCAGCCTGGAGCCCGGCGAACTGATCGCATCGGTCCGGGTGCCGCGCCAGCCCGGCGCGGCCTGGGGCTACCAGAAATTCGTCCGGCGGGCCAATGACTGGGCCATTGTCGGCGCGGCCGCCATCAACGGCCGCATCGCCCTGGCCAACATGGGCCCGACCCCGCTGCGCGCCCGCGCGGCCGAGCAGGCCCTCGCCGACGGGGCCAGTCCGGCCGAGGCCGCCGAACTGGCCGCCGAGGGAACCGAGCCGGGCGAAGACGTGCACGCCGACCGCGACTACCGCCGGCACCTGGCCCGCGTCCTGACCCGGCGCGCCCTCGAAAACCGCACCTGAAACGACGCGGCCCGGGCCGCGACGACTAGCCAGTCAGCTGCGCGAACGGCGCGTAGGACACAAACCAGCGCGCCGAGCTGCTGGCCGGGTTGACCACCTGGGCCAGGGCGCTGCTGACGCTCGCCTCGTTGTTGGCGTCACCGGCGTAGGACGCGGTGATCTCATCGGTCCCGGCCGGCAGCGCCGAGGTGGCGAAGGTCGCGACCCCGCTGCTGTTCAGCGTGCCAGTGCCCAGGGTGGTGGTCCCGTTCAGGAAGGTCACCGTGCCGGTCGGCACGTTCGCCGATCCGTCGGCGACCGTGGCGGTGAACGTGACCGGCCCACCCACGGCCGACGGGTTGACCGAACTGGCCAGGCTGGTGGTGGTGGCCGCCGGATTGATCACTTCCTTGACGGTATCGCTGGTGCTGGGGTGGCCCGTAAGCGCCCCATCCGGACTCCCCCCGGCATTGCCGCCGCCGGGATAGATGGCGGTGAGGTCGTCGGTCCCGACGGGCAGCGTCGAGGTGGTGAAGGTGGCGACCCCGCTGCTGGCGTTTATCCTGGCGTCGCCGAGGAAGCTGGCCCCGTTGTAGAAGTTGACCACGCCGGTCGGGATGAAGGCGTCATTTTGCACGGCCACGGTGCCGGTGAGCGTAACTGCCTGGCCGTACGTCGCCGGGTTGACCGAGCTCTTCAGCGTGGTAGTGGTGAGCGCCGGATTGACTGCCTGGGTGACGGTGTTGCTGGTGCTGGCCGGGTTGCTCGAATCACCGCTGTAGACGGCGTCGATCGTGCTGTTGGCCGGTCCCAGCTTCGAGTAGGTGAAGGTGGCGACCCCGCTGCTGTTGAGCGTCGCCGTGCCGAGGGTGGTGCTGGCGTGCATGAAACTGACCGTGCCCGTCGGGGGCGTGGTTGTCCCGTTGCTGACGGTGGCGGTGAACGTGACCGATTGCCCGTAGGTGGACGGGTCGGGCGTGTTGGTCAGCGTGGTCGTCGTCGGCCCGGTGATCGTCAGGCAGCTCTGGCAGGTGCTGGCCACATAGGGCGAGGAACCCGGCTCGATGACCGTTATGTTGATGGGTCCGGGAAGGGCCGTCTTGGAGACCGACAAGGTCACCGAGAGGGAGGTGGGCGAGAGAACCTTCTTGGCGGTGACGGTCACGTTCGTTCCGGAAACGATCACCTTGGGCGTGCCGGAGAAGCCGCTGCCGGTCAGCGTGAGCGTGTCGCCCGTCGAGTTCACGTCGACCGTGTTGGGAGCGACCTTGGTGATCGCCGCGCCGGGCGTCGTGATCTCGTACGCCTGCACGAAGTCACTGCCCGCCACGAGCAGGTCGTTCCCGGCGAAGACCGGCTGGGAGAACATGATCGCCTGGGGCAGGGAGATCTTACCGATGATGTCACCATTGCTGGCATTGAGGAGATAGACGCCCATGTCGGCTTCGGTATCGGCCTCGTACACCTGCGCGGCGACCACGCCCTCAGCGTCCTCGGTCGGCGTGCCGACGACAAAACCAGGGATCCCGGTCTGCCAGAGCGGCTTGCCGGTGGCCGGGTTCAGCGCCTGAACCGATCCGAGGGAGGTCGTCCCGCCGATCGTGGTCGGCCCACCGCCGCCGATGATCAGGCTCTTGCCGTTCCAGATGGCCGCCGAGTCGCACTCCTCGGCGCCGCCCGGGTACGGGATCGCGATGGTCGACTGCCACACCGGCCCAGCGCCGATGTCGTTCTGGCGGACCGCGTAATAGACCCCGTTCTTGTTGCAGGCTCCAATCATCGGCGTGGACGTGCCGTCGAGGTCGGCGGTGAACAGCGTCGGAGACCCCCCGAAGTCCGCGTCGGACACCTGCTGGTCCGGCGGTATCGCCCAGGAGCCAACTATCTTCAGCGTCGAGCCGTTCAGCTTCACGATCGATTCGTCGTAGCGCGGCTGGCCAGTGGTGTTGTACCCGTTCCCGGTCGTGGCGATGATGTCGCCGTTCGAAAGAGCCGCCGCGCTGCTCCAGATGCTGGCGCCGATCTGACCGGGTGGCAGGCTGTGCCAGAACGCCACCTGGGCGCCGGTCGACTGGTTGTACTCCCCCAGGCCCGCGGCCACCAGCGGAGTGTCGCAGTCCGATGCCGTGCCAATATAGACGTTGCCGTTGACGACCAGCGGCGAACTCCACGAGTAGAAGTCATTCTCGGTTGTCGATGGCGTATCGACCTGCGCCGTCCACACGGTGGCGCCGGTGGCGGCGCTGAGCGCGAAGAGCGTGCCGTTGGAGCCGAACACGTACACCGTCAGCTTGCCGGTGGCGGGATCGGTGGCGACCGCGGCCGTCGAGGTAATCCCCAGAGCGCCTGCGCCACAGCTTCCCTTGGCGGTGTCGAGACCGAGGTTCTTCGACCAGAGCACCGTCTGGGTCGCCTCACTGACCGCGTAGAACATGCCGTCCTCGGCCCCGATGTACACGACGCCGTTGACCTCGGTGGGACTGGCCCACAGGGAGTTCGGTCCGGCGTTGGTCGAATTGGGGACCTGCCAGCGCCAGACCGGCTGCAGGTCTCCGGCCTGCACGCCGGCCACGGTGATCGACGTCGCGCCCCGGTTGTACGAGCTGTGGCCCGGGCCGTACAGGAACTGCGACCAGCCCGTGGGGGTGGTCGCGGCGGCCGCCGGGGTGTAGGACTCAGGAACGAGCAGCGCCGTCATCAGCGCGGTCACCAGCGGAATGACGAACAGCTGACGCGGAAAGTGGTGCCCCCTCGCCCGAAAGGCTATAGGAGCTGTCCACGATGTCGGATTCTGCCTGCGGATCCGCAGCCACGACCGTAGCATGTCTGGTCCTTCCCCGAAGTCCCCTTCCAGCGCCCCTCAGTGTGGCAGGCCGAACCCGGAACATGTGACGCATTCACCAAACATTCGGAAATTTGGCCTTCGCCCAGGGCCAGGCTGCTATCCCGGCCCACTGCGCAGCAACG
>Ga0335075_10001601_pt1 | contig 37131 bp, 21 predicted proteins | sample Lox_Sample_24_FD_206723 | JGI IMG/M metagenome (GOLD analysis project Ga0335075, IMG submission 206723) | Soil microbial communities from Loxahatchee National Wildlife Refuge, Florida, United States - Lox_Sample_2.4 | ecosystem: Environmental > Terrestrial > Soil > Wetlands | place: USA... | reverse complement strand
TCCTCGATCCAGGAGACGCCGGTCATCTCGCCATTGCCGTTCTGCGAGTGGAACCCGGCAGCCACCGGGTCGCCGGGGTTCGCCTTGCCGCGAGGGTGGATCGCCGTGACGCCTGTCCGTACGCTGTCGCCCTCGATGAGCGTCTCGTAGCCGACCTCGACGCCGGGGACGTCGGTGATCGCGTTCCACCTGCCCGGAGTGCCGCGGAACTTTAGGCCTAGGGAGCGAGCGCGCGGCTTGCCGGTCGGGGTGGCCAGGTGGGGGTCGGTACTCATCGGACCAGGGTAACCAGCGGACCCGGCGCGGCCGTGGCGGCTGTGTTTGCGCGGCGACTACGGGACGCCGCACGGCGGCCTTCGGGTGGGCTGCGGGGCTATGGCGCAGCTGGTAGCGCGTCTGCATGGCATGCAGAAGGTCAGGGGTTCGAATCCCCTTAGCTCCACCGCAGGTCAGAAGGCCGGTTCCGATCTCGAAACGAGCCTTCTTCATGTCCGTACAGCAGCAAAGTACAGCAGCAGGCCTGGTTCAAGGGGACCTCCACCGCTGAAGACCGAGGAAGAAGGCGGTAGGACATGCCGCAGAAACCGCAGCGGAGCTGGGATGCCGTGATCCCCGACGGTGAAGGTGAGACTGTGGCACCTCTAGTATTCCCACCACAGATGGACCAGGAGCTTGAAGCCCAGATTGCTGAAGGGCAGAAGATTCTTGAGCAGGCGGCCGAGATCACGGCAGAACTCAACGGGTCCAGTCCCACCCCGTCTGACCTTGATGCTTTGCGTGACAAGTTTCATAGCTGGAACGAGTACAACGAGAAGCTTCTAAGAATCCGGTTCACGAGCGGGACACTGGCCGATAGCTATCGGCTTTTGAGAGGTTTTGACATTGAAGCCCGAACTCCGCAGGCAGAATTTGACTTGCTAAGGCGTGACATCAACACTCAACTGCGGAGGCTGGGCCGCATCCGTCAAGACCTCGACAAGTACAAATCCGTCGTAGTTTACCCCACCGACATGGTTTACCTCACTGAAGATGGTTCAGTGAGCCCGCGCATCGGCGATAAGATTTTTATCGTTCACGGCCACGATGGCGATACAAAGCTACAGGTGGCGGGATTCGTTGAAAGGATTACCGGGGAGCGGCCGGTAATCCTGCACGAGCAAGCCGATTCGGGCCGGACGATTATCGAGAAGTTCGAGGAGCATGCGTCGGACGCGGGGTTCGCCATAGTCCTGCTTACGGCGGATGACCTAGGAAAGGCAAAGGGCGCGACTCGGCTCAGCCCGCGCGCCCGCCAGAATGTAGTGCTCGAGTTCGGGTATTTCATGGCGAAACTCGGCCGTGGCCGAGTTGTTGCCCTCCACGAGGCTGGAGTTGAGCTGCCGTCTGACGTTACCGGCGTGCTCTACAAGTCGCTGGCCGGGAACTGGCACACGGAGCTGGCCCGCGAACTCAAGGCAGCGGATATAGAGGTCGATTTTTCGAAAGCTCTATAACTAGCTGTCCGCGCGTGATTCCCGCCGCCGAGCTACCGCTCCTCGTCCATGCGCTTCCGGCTCGTCGCCCTGGCGGTGGTCGATGTCGGCGGCCGGGCTGTCGTCGAACAGGTCGAACAGTCGCTTGAGGGCGTCGCGGGTCGTCTTGTCCGGTACCTGGGTGTAGATGTCCATCGTGAGCGCTATCCGGCTGTGCCGCAGGATCGCCATGGCGACGCGCGGGTGGACGTCGAGCGCGGCTAGGAGCGAGCCGCAGGTGCGCCGCGTGTCGTGGATCTTGATCTGCCGGACTCCGCCGACCGTGAAACGACCTTCTAAGCAATGGCTCCGTGGGCCACGCATGGGCCCAGATGCCATGATGCCCTAAGGGCAGTCACGGTCAACAGCGGATCGTCGGACGCTCGTGACCAGCACGCATGTACCAGCACGTCGCGCCGGATGGACCGATACCGATCTTCCAAGCTGGTGATGGATTGGGGTCTACGCTGTCGCCGTGACGTCTCTGCCAACGTGGGCTGTCTGGGTGCTTAGTTTCGGTTCTCCGACGCTTACGGCCATCATCGCTATTATCGGCCAGTCCATTAGTCGCCGTGGCGTGAAGGAGCTGGAGCAGCGATCTCGACGTGAAGAGATCTTGCGCAACCTCCGTTGGGCTGCGGAGCTGGCAGTATCCGACGACACAGGCAGAGCCAGGCTAGGACTGCAAGAACTCCAAGCACTTCATGAATCGGACTTGCTTAGCTCAAGCGAGGAAAGATTCATCGATGCAGCGTTGTGCGCTGTCATCGAAGCACCGCGCCAGGCAATCATCCAAGAAGGTGATGACGTGGAGGTGGTGGCTGCTAGCACCCCGCCCCCTGCCAAAGAGGAGCCCGTATGATCGGGAGAAGGAAGCAGGAAGAGGCCTCCAACTGATGTCTGAGAAGATCGTCGTGACTGATGCCCAGGTCAAGGCTGCCCAGATGATCGTCGATCGTGACCGAGCCGCCGGTCGGGAGACCGACGAAGCAACGCGCAAGATCGCTGAAGCCAAGCTGGAACCTGTTGCGGGGAACCGGTCGCCGCAGGCAACTCTCGCAGCGATCAGGGCACCGGCGGGCAAGAGCAGCGACCTGCAAGTCGAGGCAGAAGTATCGCCCGCACAGCAAGCCAACGCGGTCCTTGCAGTGTGGCGTTTTCAGTCGCCGTACGGCGCCGATGCGGCGCTGCAGAAGCTGCAGGACATGCAAGTCCAGCAACTCACACTCCAGGACGCCGCGCTGGTGAGCTGGGAGCCCGGGAAGAAGAAGCCCAAGACCCGCGCGCTCGACCCGACGGAAGCCAGCACGCTCGGCGGCGGGTTCTGGGGCCTGTTGTTCGGTTTGATCTTCTTCATCCCGATACTCGGGTTGGCGATCGGCGCCGGCGCCCCCGCCCTGTTCGGCTCCCTGGCCGACCTCGGCATCAGCGACTCGTTCATCCAAAACGTGCGGGACAAGGTCACCCCCGGTACCTCAGCACTGTTCACGATCTGCTCGTACAGGGTGCTAGAGCGGATAATGGACGAGTTTGAGGGCACCGACGCCGAGCTGATCAGCACGAGCCTGAGCGATCAACAGGAGGCCACGCTGCGGGAGGTATTCGCCCGGGAAGACTGACGCAAACGCGGTGCCGATGCGGAGCTGTCCGAAGCTGAAGAATCAGAGGTGCTCCGGCCACGCGCGGCCGCAGTACAGCAGGAAAGTACCGCAACCGCGGCCGAAATCAGCGGACTTCGATGGACGGACAGCAAGTCTTAGAACACGAGTTTTCAAACGTCGGTTCGATGTGTCTTCAAGATGGCATGCGGAAGGTCAGGGGTTCGAATCCCCTTAGCTCCACGTAGTTCTAGGAGCCGGATCGGTCGTCGGGAGCCGAAACGGGAGCCAGCGCCTATCTAGGCGCTCTTCTTGTTTCCAAAGATGGTGTTCATGGCGGTCGCGCCCATGCTGATCATGGGCTGAGCTGATGGCGGTAGACCTTTTGGGTAACGATCGTCGTCCGATGGCCCACGAGATCGGCTGTCTGCTCAATGGTGACTCCGTTGTCACTCTGAGCCGAGGTCGATGGCTCCGGCGTGCCCGTTGTCTTCCGGGTAGATGGTGCCTCCGTACTTGCCGATGATGAGTTTCGACGCCTCCCTCCTTCCTGGATGGCACGCGCCCGCTACCGCCAGCAATACCTCTAGACATCCCTAGACGTTCCCTCGATGCTGACTGAAGGCGTCCCTGAGCACCCCGCGTGGCAGATCGAGACTCCTCGCGCTCACGGTCTCCTACCGGCGGCCTCGAGCCACCATTCGGCGATCTTTAGGTCCATCGAATAGATGGCTTCGCCGCCCTCGGCATATTCGGCTGTCATAGGCCAAATGATTTTCTCGAACAGGCGCTTAGAGATCTTCGACAGAGACCCGAGCTGCGCCCGCAGCACATTGCCCTCTATCCCCATTGCCTGGACCGCGTCCTGAAAGGTCAGTGTCCTCGGCGCTTGTTCAGCGAGGCGCGTGATGAACGTTCCGAGTGCAGGGTTCCGTAGGTGCTGTAGCGCGGACTCAAGTCGTCTAATCATCGATGCTGTCCACGCCCCTTGTCCGGCGACTTCGACTGTCTCCTCTACCCGCGCAAGCGCGCCGGGCGCCGTCGCCGCATCGCCCATGGCTGCGTAGACCTTCATCAGCAGGCTCCGAGGCACGGGGACCATGACGACCTCGTCGTCCTGGTAGGTAGGCACGCGGTACCCCTCATCTACCGTCGGACAATAGTCCACTAACTATGTGGTACTGACACAATAGAAGTCAAGTACAAGATAGGTACTAACCTTACCCGGCGCTGCTCTGCACTGCTCTGACGTCAAGCTCTGTCATGCCGTTCAAGTGAGGCGAGTCCGGGAATCGGTGACGCCGACCGAGGGAAGCTAGGACACATGGCGCGCAGAATCGACTTCCACGACGACCCCGCCGCACCTGCGGCCAACAGTCTCGTGCCGTCTGTCAACGTGGTCGTGACCAATGCCGCTGACGATGTCTTGCTCATCCGGCGGTCAGACAACCAGAACTGGGCCGTGCCCGGCGGCGCGATCGACCTGGGTGAATCGATGGTGCAGGCGGCCGTCCGGGAGACCAAAGAGGAGACTGGCATTGACTGCGAGATCACGGGACTGGTCGGCATCTATACCGATCCGAAGCACGTGATTCTCTACACCAGCAACGGCGAAGTCCGGCAGGAGTTCTCTATCCTCCTGACCGCCCGCGCGACCGGTGGCGCGCCAACGCGCAGTGATGAGAGCAGCGAGGTGCGGTGGGTGACGCGCGATGACCTTGACAGCTACTCGATGGACCGGTCGATGCGGCTGCGCATCGGCCATTTCCTCGAACACCGTGCGGGACCATACCTGGGCTGAGGCGAATTTACTCTTCCAAAAGGAACTCAAGCGTCGTCCTGCCGGGGCGTGCCCGCCCGCCGAGTTGCCGCCAGGCCGGGTGGTCGGCCTCGAGAAGTGCCTTAATGGTACGCAGCCGGCGTTTCTGTCCTCTGGTGAGTTCGGCCGCGGTACCGATGGGGTCTGTGACGAGAGTGAGCAGGAAGGCCGCGTCCCTCCAGTCCCGGTCAGGGCTCTCCCGGACCGGGATAGTCGTGGCAGCTGCCTTGGCGAGAAGCGCGGCGATAAGCGAAGGCCGCAGCACATGCCCGCTGTGCCCGCGGAGCACGATTTCGATGGCTTCAGCGGTATCGAGGGCATAACGAGTTCCGGGAGCCGAAACCGTTCGGGCTGGCGGGGACGTAGTCAGGTCCGCGCGCTGCCCTACATTATCCGGTGCAAGGACATCGAACTTCACCTGGCCTGGCCCTGGTTATGTGGTGGACACGAAGCGGTGGCCGATGCCATCCTTATTGATTCCTTCAAGCCTGAACTGCCGCGATTCAAGCCAGGCGCACAAGCGCCTGATAGCTTCCTGATTGGCACGGACGTCGACCGCAACATCGACGTCGTCGGTTAGCCAAATTGGTTCTACGCCATGCTCGATAGCAAGCAGCCATACCATCTGGCCGCCAATGAGACACCAGCCGGTGCGGAAGTCCTGATAAAGATCCAGCAGGGTCCGCCAGCCCTCCTCTTGCGTCGCCGTCATAGAGCTGAGCGTTACCGGGGCCATAACGTCAGCCATCCAACGGCATGCAAAGCACCCAGGCAGGATCGCAGTTCAAGTGCTCCGGCATGGCGTGCGCGCGGGTCCTTGTCTTCGAGCAGGTCCGATGCTGCGGCCGGAGCGGGCACCGGGCTCCCGCGGTCCGGAGCCAGCCCGGGAGGAACGCTGGACGGCACGATAAGCAGGTACACCTGACCGTCACCGTCTTCACGCATCCGGTACCGGCGAATCAGGTCATCGGCATCGGCTTGATGCACGTATATGTCTAGCCGCCCCGGACCCATGGTCAGGCCGTCATGGCCAGCCGACATCGCGCCGATCCCGCCGGCTGACACCTTCGGATCAGCCGCCAGGCGGTCAAGGACGCCAGAATGCACCCACATGCGATGCGCCTGCCCGCGGGCCGAAAGCAAACGACGCCACGGTACGTCATCCGCCACCGGATCAGGCAAGCGTGAGAGCACGCGCAGGATGCGGTGACGCAGCTTCCGGTCAGGTACCACCTGTGCCGCAGAAACACGACACCCGGACCGGGGCTGCGATGCACAAGCCGAGGCTGCGGCAAGCAGGGCAACCGCCGACCATGCGGTATGCGGCTCTGGAGGCCGGCCTCGATGCAGTCTCTCCGAGCGCTCCGCGACAGCACCTGCTTCAATCAGCCATCCCCCGGACGAACGACGCGCGCCAAGCTGACCCGCATGGATCATCTGCCGAACCCGTTGCATGCTGATACCGAGCAGGTCCGCAGCCTCATGCACGGTGAGCACTTCTGGGTCAGCCAAGTCTTACTCCTTCGGCCTGTAAGCCTTTGCAATACACAATACTTGTGCGACGCTTTCGAGTCCAGAACAGTTGCGCAAAGGAAATACTTCCTTGATATTCGGTCAGCTATCTCCGGCGGCCGGGGTGTTGCGGGCGGACTGCGAGGGGGTGATCCCGACAACTGGCCGTCCGGCGGCGGCCCAGAGCCGGGCGGCTTCGGTCATCACCCGCGTCTTGCCTGACCCGGCCGGCGCGTTGATGACAGAGACGCGCTTGCCGTCGGTCAGCACCGACAGCACAGCCGCGGCCTGATTGTAGTCAGCCCGGTACGTTCGGGATGATGATCTTGAGTTTCTTGCGCGCGTCCGGCCAGCGTGTCCTCAAGCCGCGCCAAGTCGGCGCCGAGTGCCCGCGCAGCATCGGCGGGCGTCAGGCGAGGCGCGGCGTCTGCTCCGACTTACGCGACGAGGCGTTCCTCCGTGGCTAGTTGCGCGCGGGTGGCGTACCGGATGCCGCCGTGCCGCTGGTAGATGCTGCGCCCGTCAGCGCGCAGCAGGCTGCGCGGAACCTCGACCGCTTCCGGCGCCTCCAGGCAGATCACCGGCTCGAATTCCGAACCCAGCGCGCGTTCGGCCAGGTCCTGGATCAGGGCCGCGGCCGCGGCCGGTTCCCTGCCGGTCCTGGGCAGCACGCGGCCCAGGTACTTGATCGGGTCCGCGCGGGTCCAGGTGCTCTTTTCCCGCTGGGCCAGCGCGACGGCCTTCTGCGCGGCCCGGACGAGCTCCAGCCGGTCCGGGGATTCCGGCCCGCGCGTGCGCGCGGCCGCCTGCTCCGCGCCGTCATGCCATACCGACGGCGCGACCGACGCCAGCGGGATGCCGAGCGTGCGCGTGAGCTTGTCCGCCCATCCCTTGGGTAGTTGCGCGAAGTCCAGCGTGCCGTCTTTCGCCTTGCGCGTGGTGAAGTTCGACGCCTGCGCGAGCTGGGCGAGTTCCCGCTGCGACGGCGCGCGGCCGTAGCGCTGCTCGAACTGCGCCGCGCGGGCGCGCAGGTCAGCAGTGATCGATTCGCGGCGCGAGGAAAACAGGCGCATCATCTGTCCGGAGATGCCCTTGATCTCGAACCCGTGGCCGTCGTCGCGCGCGACCCACTGCACGCCGAACCGGCGAGTCAGCGCGACTACTGCTAAGCAGACCTCTGCCGACGCCGGCCGGAGGCAGCTGAATTGCCCATGATCATCTGATGGTGCATGGGTGTGATGCGGTCAGGAATCATAAATAAAGGGTGACAAAAGGAGCTATCAAGATCAGAAGGGATGAGGCGGCTCAATAACGTCAGAAGAAGGTTCAGTGCAGACCAAGCCGCCCTTGATTAAGCGTCGTTATGGGCGCTGATCGCCGCCACAGAGTGGCGTGCAATCCGTGTACCTCTCGCATATTCGAGGTGGTTAGGGCGGATCGCGCTCTGTGTCAGCGGTTTGTTCGCCAAGTACGCGAGCGCGGCGGTACCGTGGGGCATGCCCATGAGCGGGGCCGCGGAGGGCGGCAATGGGTGAAATGAGGCTGTCCGGGCCAGCCCGCCGGATCGTCACACTGCTTGCCGAGTACCCGGAGGGGCTCTCACTCGCCGAGCTGGCCGATTGCGCCCATACGCGGTTCCGTGGGCTCCCCGCTGCACGAGTGGCGATGCTTGCAAGGGAGGCGATCACCGCCGGGGCGATCACGGATGACGGCGGTCAACTGCGTGCCGCTGCTCCCGTCGGTGGCCTGGCAAGCGCGGGCCCTCCATCGGGTCACGTGACCGGCCGCCCGCTGCGCGCCGTCATCGTCGACCTGGAGTCGGTGGTGCGGGCCACAGCAGCCGAACCGTACACCGAAAAGCGGATCTACCAGGTCGGGGCGGTCCGCACAGGTGCCGACCGGGCCTGGGTAACCGCTGCGGAGCCGTTCGCTCGCTGGCTCGAACTGCCGGACGACGACTGGGTCATCGTCTCGGATCGGATCCGCGCCAAGCACGCCGCGTGCGCGGTGCTGCCCGCGGAGGCGCTCGCGGCGCTGCTCACGTTCGCCGACGGCGCCGACGTGATCGTCGCATACAACGGCTTCGCCGCCGACTTCCCGATGCTCGCCGAAGCCTGCGACCGGGAAGGGCTGCAGCGGCTTGCTGGCGAGTACGTCGACGCCTACTACCTGGCGCTGGCCGTGTGGCCGACCGCACCGACGCACCGACTGGCGCACCTGGCGGCCGCCGTAGGCGTGTCGACCGGCGACCTGACTTGGCATGATGCGGCCGCCGACTGTGTGCTGCTGGACCGACTGCTTGCCGCCGCGGCCGCCGATCTGCGCGGGTGGCCGGAGCCGCTGCGTGACCTGATCGCCTCCACAGTGCCCGATTCGCCCGGCTGGCGGCTCCTGCGCGAGCTGGCCGCCGACGGACTGGCGGTCGAACACGAGCGGGTCTACCGGCACGCCGACGTCGCCGTCGTCGTCCAGGACGGTCTGGGCGCCAACCCGCCGCGTCGGTCGGCGACCGGCATGGGCGGCCTCGGCGCGCTTAACGTCGGCGCCGAGCTGCGCGGTGCGGACGGACGGGTCAACCCGGGCGCACTCGCTCAGGTTACGTACGGCACTGCAGCCCGCCGGACCGCGCAGGAGCAGATGACGACCGTGCTGCACCGCTGGGCCGACGACGGGCATCCCGGGATGATCGAGGCCCCGACCGGCACCGGCAAGAGCCTCGCGGTGCTCGCCGCCGCGCTCGACTGGCTCGCCGACCATCCGCGCCGCGTCGCAATCGTCACCACGTTCACCAAACAGCTGCAGGCGCAACTGGCCCGCGATGTCGACGCCCTCGACGCGGCCGTGCCTGGCCTGCTCACGGCCACCGACGTCGTCAAAGGCGCGGGCACCAGGCTGTCGCTTCGCGCGTTGCTTGCAGCCTTCGCCGACGCGACCGCGATAGGAGCCCATGGCGCCCGCAACCGGTTCCTAGACCGGCTGGCGTTCCGCGAGCTGCTGGTGTTCTTGCTGCTGCGGCTGCTCGCCGCCAATGACCGGATCAACGGCTGGAGTGCGCACTCGGTGGATCCGGTCGACGTACCAGCGTTCTTTGGCGACTACGCCGGACCGGCGCTGCCGGTCTGGCTGGAGAGCTTGTCGCAGGCGTCGAACGGGGAGTACGAGGCGACCGCCACCACCCCGGTCGCCGCGCACACTGACCTCGTGCCGGAAGCGCTGGCCGGCCACCGGCTCATCCTCGCCAACCATGCGCTGCTGCTCGCGCACCTCGACGAACTCGGCGCGCTCGGCGAGGACACGCTGCTTGTTGTCGACGAGGCCCACCAACTCGAGGATGCCGCCACCTCAGCGCTGACAACGACACTCGATTACAGGGCGGTGGAGGACCTATTCTTCGAGCTCGCCGGGTGGCTCGGTGAGAACCGCGGCGCGGCCGAATTGGCTGCGGTTGCCGACGCGGTGCGCAACCTTGGCGTCCTGCTCGACCATGAGCAGCTGCCGAAGGTCGCGGGCCAGGCATTTGATGCGCGCTCAGCGGGCGTTGGCGTCCTCGTAGGATCCCGCACCGTCACTCTCGCCAGCCCCTACGTCGGCACCGCAGGCGTACCACAAGTGCGTACACTGGCCGCCCTGCTGACCCGGCTCGCCGGGGTGTGCCGCGCCGTGACCGGAGCTCTCGGCGCGTTCCTCGCCGCAAACGGTACGACACTGGACTTCTTTGCCGCCGAACGGCTGCGCATGCTGATCACGAAGACCGCGGCGGCGGAGGCGGCCGCGACTGCAATCGTCGCTGACACCAACGACGTTCTGGGCCCGCCGCACCGGGAGACCCGCGGCAGCACCGGCCAGCCCACCGACCCTGCGCCGCAGGCCGGTGTCACCAATGGAGCGGTCCTCAGAGGTGCCGACGATGCTGATGCGGCTTCGGCCGATGATGAGGACGATGTCAGCGTCACCGACGACGACCTTGACACCGATGACGCGGAGATGACCGAGGCTGCAGGAATTAACGAACCGAACGGCGCGGCTGCGGCACCGCAGGCCACTGCGGCCAGCGCAGGGCTGACGAACCAGGTGGTATACGCCGAGGAGATCGATGCGCTGCGCACCGGGCTGCGTGGTTACCGGTTCCGGATAGCCACCTCGCCGATCGAGCTAGCTGCCGACCCGACCTGGCAGCTGTTCGTGGCCGCGTTTACCCGCACCTACTACGTGTCGGCGACACTACGGGTTGCCGGCAACTGGACCTTCCTGCGCGACCGGCTCGGCATCGACCCGGCCGTGCCCACCCTCGCCCTCGGCACCCCATTCGACCTGGCGAACCAGGCCGAGCTCGTTTGCTTCTCCGATTTCCCGTCATGGGCGGAGCAGGCGGACGGGGCAATGCGCACCACCGCCCACCAGCTCGCGGGTTACGCTGCCGAGATGATCCGGCCGGTCCTCGCGCCGGGCACCGAGCAGCAGCCCGGCGAACGCGGCGGATTCGACAGCGGCGCGATGGTGCTGACGACCGCCCGGTCGACCGCCGGCGGCATCGCAGACTACCTGGCCGCCGAGCTGCGCCGCCGCGGCGACGCGACCCCCGTTCACTCCGCGCTCGTGGTCGGCAACCAGCGCGCTGTCCGCGTGTTCACCGACCACGAGAACGGCGGCGGGCTACTGGTGGGCACAAAGGGATTGTGGCAAGGCGTCGACGTCGCCGACGCCAGCCGCCTGCGGCTTGTGTGGATCAACAAGCTGCCCTTCGCGCCGTTCGCTGCCCCGGTCATCGAAGCCCGCAGGGAGGCGGTCAAAGTGCGGGCGGAACTCGCCGGCGCCGACGACCCGGACGCGGTCGCCACCGAGACGTATTACCTGCCGCTGGCCGCCCTGCAGTTGCGTCAGGCGGCCGGCCGGCTCATCCGCTCCGAACGGCACCGCGGTGTCATCGTCATCTCCGACCGCAAGCTGGCCGGCGCCACCGCGCTGCGCCGCACCTACCGGCAAACGTTCCTCGGCTCACTCGACCCTGGGCTGCTGCGGTCCGACCCAGACACCGGCGAGCCCACCGGCGGCAACGTCACCACGATGGCCGACGGCTGGCGCCGGATCTGGGGATTCTTCGCCCGCCATGGACTGCTCGACCCACAGCGAGCCGCCGAACTGTCGACCGACGAGGCGCTTGAGGCACACACGCTCCTACCGCAGACCCGCCGCATCCGCCGCCTCGCGCTCACCCCCGCCCAGGTCGAACAGTTGCGCGCAGCCGACCGGCTCGCCGACGAAGTGGCCGAACGGGCCGCACAGGTGGCAGGGCTGCTGCACCTGTCCGACGACCCCGCCGAACTCAAGGCCAGCCAGGTCGACACCATCCGGGCGGTCGCTGAGGGACGGAATGTGCTCGGGCTGCTGCCCACCGGGTTCGGCAAAAGCTTCTGCTTCCAGCTGCCTGCGCTTGTGCTGCCGGGCGTGACGATCGTCGTCTCGCCGCTCATCGCGCTCATGCACGACCAGACGCTGGAGCTGAACCGATCCATTGGCGGGGCGGTCCGCGCGCTCGTCGCCCCGCTACGCGAATCGTCATCCAGGGCTGGCAAGACCGAGGTCGCCGACCAGTTGCTAGGCCGCGCCGACCACGGCATCCGGCTCGTGTACATCTCCCCGGAACGGCTGTGCCAGCGCCGGTTCCGCGAGCTGGTCCGGGCCGCCGTCGCCGCCGGCCGGGTACGGCGGATCGCGCTGGATGAGGCACACACGTTCATCCAGTGGGGCGACGATTTCCGGCCAAGCTTCCGCCGCGTGGAGCGATTCCTCGCCGAGCTGCGCGCCGAGTTCGGCCTTCCCGTGACCGCACTCACCGCGACCGCGAACCGGGCCGTGCACGCCGGGTTGCGCGAAGGCGTGTTCGGGCTGAACGCCGAACCGCCAGACGGCGGCGACGGAGAGAAACTCGTCACCGTGCGGGAAAACCCGATCCGCCCCGAACTCGCAATCTTCCGCCGGTCGCTTGCCGCAGCCGGGCCGGCGATCGTCGCCGGGCTGGCCGAGGAAGTCCTCGACCGCCTGGACGACCACGCGATCTTCTACTGCCTGACGGTAAAGGAAGTCGTCCGCTTGCATGCGCACCTGCGCGAGTACCTCGGCGACGCCGGTGTTCGGGTGCTGCGGTTCCACGGCCGACTCACTGAGGCGGAGAAGTCAGCGGTGATGACCGAGTTCCGCGAGGCACCTCGTAAGGGCGAGGAGGGCTTCGCCCCGCTCGTAGTCGTCGCCACCTCCGCATTCGGGCTCGGCATCAACCGGCCGGACATCCGCACCGTGTTCTGCGTGTCTCCGCCAACCGACCTGGCCGCGCTTTACCAGCAACTCGGCCGCGCCGGCCGGGACGCCGCCGGCAAAGCGACCATCGGATCGGCCGACCCAGACGATGACGGGGTTGCGGACACCCCGCCACACGACGGGCAGCGCCCACCGAACGTGGGACTTGCCCTAATAACCAGCCGGGGGCTGCGCACCGTCGCATTCATGACCGGGCAGGACCTTCCCGACCCCCTGCTGCACCGGATGGCGCAGGCCGTGCTTTCTTGCGGCGGCGTACTCGACGCCGGATCCTCCGCCGAACTGCTCATAGGTCAAGACCTCGACGCCGACCGGCTCACTCCCCTGGAGGCCGGGCAGCGGCGCACCCTTGACACCTACACCGCTGGTGTCGTCCGTGCGTTCGCCTCGCTCGCCGGGCTCGGCGCGGTCACCGACCTCGGCGACTTCCCGCCGCTTGCCACAGTGAAGGCCGGCGAACTACTCGGCCGCGGTGACCCCGGCGACATTCCGTCTGCAACAGCGGAGCGGTCCGTCGTCACTGCGCTGCTTACGCTGCCAGCCCACAGCGGCCACCGCCAGCTGCAGCGGTCCCGCCTCGACGTGGCGCAGGCCGACGCGTGGCTCGCTACGACCGTGCCCGGCTTCCGCAACCTCGCCGCTGACCCGCCAGCGACCTGGCAGCTACTCGCTGACCTGCACGACCGCGGGCAGCTGGATGTGTCCGCCGCCCCGTCCCGCAAGCTTGTCACCGGCGTCGAGGTGCATACCGCCGACGTCCCGGCCGGGTTCGCCGCCGCAGTGGCCGGCAAGGCCGCCCGCGCTGCGGCCGAGATCATGCTGCTGCAGGACTTCTTCGCAGACTACCGCACGTGCGCCAACCGCAAGTTCGCCGACTACTTTGGCGCCGACGTCCCCGGTGCCTGCTGCACGACCGTAGCGAACCGCTGCTCGGCGTGCTGGGACTTCCGCCCCGACTGGCCGGCGACCGACGCCCAGCCGGCCGTCGCCGATGCATTCCTTATCGACCGTCCCCGGCCGGCCGGGTGGCGGGTCGATGCCGCGGCGAAGGCACGCCGACTCGACGAGCAGGTCCGCATGCTGCTGTGGGCGGTGGACCGGGGGCTGTCGGCCCGCGACGTGCAGCTGGCGCTGCGCGGCCAAGACACCTGGTTCCACGCCCGGGCACATCGCTGGGTGCGACTACCGACCGCAGTCGTTACATCCCGCTTCTTCGGCGCCAATCCGTCAGTGACGCTGCCGCAGGTCGAGGACGCGCTCGCCCGGCTCGCGGCCGTCGGCCGCGCTGTCGCCGCCGACCGCCGGTGGCGCGACGCCGACAACGTCGCCCGCGAGCAGCGCCGGCTCGCCAGGCAGGCCGCTGCTGCGGGAGCGGCACCATGACAATCACACCGGCGCGCCAGGCGGTGTGGCGGCCATATGAGGATGAGCCGCTATTCGTTCCGCAGATGCTGCTCGGCTTCGACGCGCTCGAGCGGGCCGACGCTGCCCGGCTGGTCCATTACCTGACCGCGCTAGTCGCCCGCCGCGGCGTCGTCCACACAATCGTCGCGTTCAACGCCGTCTACTTCGGCTACGACCTGACCTTCGGCGGGTACGTCGGCGGGCCGATCGACTTCGATCGGTTCGAGCAAGTCACGTTCGGAGAGACGACCGCGGCGCTGCCAGTGGGTGCGATGGTCAATGTCGCCGCTGGCGGCGACCCGCTGTTCGCGGAGGTCGTATACAAGGAGGGTGCGCATCCTGCGCTGCGCGACGACGGCGACGTACCCGGCTGGCTGTCTGGCGCGCCGGCCGGCGCCTCCGGCCCGGGCGCGCCGCCAGAGCCGCAGGCCGCACCCGTGCTCACCGAGAGGCTCGTCGTCGACTTCGACGCGTTCGGCCCGGCCCTCATCGCCACCCAGGCGAAGCTGGACAGGCTGCGGCGCCGCGGCAAGTGGCTCGACGCCGACGGGCACCTGCTGCTTCAGGGACGGTACGCGAGCGCCGAGGACGCCGAGGACGCCGACACCGAGTTCTACGCCCGGTACCTGCTCACCCGGGGCCGTGAGCAGCTGCTAGCAGGGCCGCTGCCGCTGCTGCTCACCGACGACGCCAGGGAAGACCAACTGGGCGCAGGACTGCGGGCCGCGCTGGACACTATCACCGCAGCTCTCGCGTCCATCGGCACGCTACGGATCTGGCGCGGGTACGCGTTCCCGCGCGCCGCACTCGGCGACCGGCTGGCCAGCCCCGGTTCGCTCGGCCGCGGCGACCTCACTGCGCTGGCTACCGCAATTAGCCGCCCCGCCCCGGCCACGCGCCGTCGGTTCGCCCCAACCGAATCGGTGCGCTACACGGCCGTCGGGCCCTTGCTGCGCACCATGTCCGGTGCAGCCCCGCAGTTGGCCGGGCTCGGCTACGCGGCCGCGGTATGCCATGCGAACACGGTCATCGGCGACTACGCACGCCGGGAAGCCGACGATTGTGGGGTGCTGCCGTCCGGTGCACACCTGCGTCTCGACGACGCCTGGCAGGGCGGCGGCGTCTGGCGCGCGTCCCATCCAGCAGGGCAACACGCGGGCATCGACCCGCTCGTCCCCCTCGGCCTCGGCTGGCTCGAAAGCTGCCAGCCGCCAGCCGCCGAGCCGACGCAACCAGGAACAGAACCAGAGCTGGCGCCCGACGACCTCGACTCAGGCGCCGATCTGCTGTCCGTAACGGACAGCCACCTGTCGTGGACGGTGACGCTGCGGCTCGTGCACACCCTAACCGGCGTCGCGGCGCTGCCGGACCGGGTCGCCGGGGAATTCGCGACGGCCGGGCTGGCCGACGCGGCGCTCCGCCTCCGGCTCACCCACGACGGGTACGAGCTTGACCCGCAAGATGCCGACCAAGCCGCCACCGTCACCTGGGCGGGACCGCGGATGCGCCTGACGGGCATTCAGTGGCCGCTTGAGTTCTTCCCCGGGATGGTGCTGACCTTCACCTGGCAGCGCGGCGCGGTCGTGCTGCGGGCGCGCAGCACGCTGCTGGAAGCACCGGTCACGATCGACGGCACCGAATACGAGCACCGATACGATCCGGGCACCCTCACTCGTGACACGGCACCCGGCTGTGCGCGGCGCGGCGCCGGTGACCGGGGCCCGCTTACGCTGCGGGAGCGGGTGCTGCGCGCGGTGCGGCGCGCCGGTCACCTTGATCCCGACGGCGTCGCCGTGCTGCGCCGCAGCCTGCTCGCCGACCTCGTGTACGGCCGAGAAGCGGGCACGGCAGGCATCGCCGCGCTTGAGCCAGTCGTTGACGCGATGCTCGCCGACGGGACGCTGGCCATCGCGCAGGCCAGTGTCGGCCCCAGCGGCCTCGCTTGGCCCGCAACCGGACCTGGCGAGCGGGTGCCAGTGCTGGTGTGGCAGCCGCGGCCGGTCGTGGGCATCCCGCGGCAGCGGGGCGGGTCACAGCCAGACCTGTCGCGGTACGTACGCGAGTACTCGGTGGCTCCGTTCCTGCGCCGGCTGCCGAAGGGCGCGCAGGCGAGCCCGGAAAAACACACGCAGTACGGGCGGCTGCTCGCCCGCTATGGCCGCGCCGGCGACCTGCCGCCCGGCTACACCTTGGTCGACGGACACACCCGGCATCGGTAACCCATGAACCGGCGTGAAACGTCAGACCTAAGAGCAAACCGAACCGAAAGGTACAGCCGAGCACACTGGGGGGTGAGCGGCATATGACCCGAAACCGGCGGTCGCTGTGCGGGCACCGCGACGACGATCCACTCTACGTGCCCTGGATCGACCCGGACTACAAGCCGCAGGACCATGCGAAGGTTAACGCGGCACTCCAGCATCTGGCCGAAGTACTGAACGCGCTGCCCGGCCCTGTCGACGGAGTCGTCGCCGACCTGACCAACCGAGACATCGCGACGCTGCTGTCGCGAGCACCCCTAGATCGACGCAGGCACGCGCTCGGTGCGATCGGGATTTCGGTCGCGCCGCGCTCGGTCGGGCAGGCACTGTGTAGCGACGTGCGGGCCCGTCTGGAGCGGGCACACGTGCACGACGTGATTCACTGCGGGATGGTCCTGGCACAATCTGTGCGCCGTGACCTGTCCGACTCCGCTGCCGGCCTCCGCGATACCAATGACGGCGCGGTAGATCCAACCACCAACTGGACTGAGGCGACCCTGCGGTTCGCGCTGTGGACCGGTGTGCTGGCGTCTCCTGCAGGCGCGCGCCTGCTCGTCTGGGCCGCGCCCCAACCCTGGTTCCTCCCACGGACTCTGTCCGAGGCGCACGGCAAGGAGGTCCTCGCCGCGGCCCGCGCCGTAGTAGACGCGACGCCGGACTTCCGCGCCGGCGACATTGAGGATGGTGCCAGTACTCCGGCTGCTGCCGCCGAGCCGAATGCCAGCCGGGCCCTCGGCAGTCCCGATTCCACAGACGTTGGTACCCATGCCGACACGGAGGTTCCGTCAGAGAGCGAGGACCACATGCATGTGTCCATGACGACTGCTGCGGACCGGATCGACGGCCTGCGTGCCGAACGCACGAACCTGGAAGCGGCACTGACGTCCGCGCGGGCGGCAGCGCGCAGGCTGGTGGAGACCGTCAGCGCAGGAGAGCTGCCAGCCGCGACCGACATCGACGCAATCACCGCACTGCGCGACATCCTCCGCCACCTTGCCGCCGCGCTGCTGCCCGAGGTCGCAACGCTTCCCAGTGTCGAAGCGATCGACGCCGCCCTAGCGGCGCTCGAGCAGCAGGCACGCCTATCGGCGGTGCGCGCCCGGCTCGAGGCCCTGCGCACCATCGAGGGCGGGTCGTCGCTCGCCGAGCCACTGGCCGCGCTGCGCAGCCTTGTCGACGACACGCTGCCGCGCCTTGGAGATCCGGACGTTGCCGATACTGTCGCTGGGTTGACTGCGCTCGCCGAACTCCTGGACCTCATAGCCACCGACGGGCCGACTAACACAGACCCGCAACAGCTGATGGATCTGCAGGCACGCTGCGCCGCCGTCCTGCCGCCTCAACTCGCGCTGCTGCCTGTCGCGGCACTGGCAGGCCAGCTCAGCTGGGCGACGGCATCGGCCGAGACCATCGGCGCCGCTGAGGAGAACGTCGACCCGGCAGCGGCTCCTGATACGACTGCCGCCGGACCAGAGCAGACGACGGCGGGGCCGGACCAGTGCGGACCCGGTGACGCTCCCGAGCGGGCAGTCGACAAACGACGCATCGCGGATTCTGACCGGTCAGAGCCGGATATGAACGACGCCACGGCGCGCCCCGCTGAAGCCCCGGCTGCCCCTACCCCGGTATCTGCCGCCATGTCCATGCCGACCCCGCCGTCGAGAGCCATGCCGGAACCAGTGTCATCCGGCATAGAGCCGAATGTAGTCGCCGCCGTCAGTGAGCTTATCGTTTCACGCCGCTTCGGCCTGGCCGCCGTGCTCGCCGAGCAGGCGGGCATGGCCCAGCCTCGGCCGGCAGTGCTCCGGCTGTCCGCGCTCGCCGACGCCGTACGCGGCGAGACCGGGCCATGCGCGAGCAGGCTACGGCTCGAGCTGCCAACGCTCGACCCGGATCTGCTCGCCGCCGACCCGGCCGCGCTGCGCCTCGCTGTTCCGGCGCTGATCCGAGTCGCCCTCGTGACCGGGGAGCCCGCCGCCGGCGCTCTGCTGATGACTTTGTCAGCCCACGTCGACCGCGATCTGGCAACGATCTCCGAGCAGGTCGGCCGACGCGCGCTGCAAGGCGTCCTCATCGGCGACCCGCTGCGCACCGTACTCGCCGACGTCAGCGAGCTCACCGCCCAGGTCGATCAGGCCTGTGCGGCCGCTCGGGAGCGGCTGCGGCCGCGCACACTCCGATTCAAGCGCGCCACCGACGTCGCCAACGAGTGGCTGGCTTTCGACGGGATCCTCGGATCGCTGCTCACAGCCGCAGCCACCGATGACCGCAGCCGCCATGCCGAGGTCACCGCCCAGGTGCTGCGCCTGTCCAGTCATGGCTCGATCAGCAAGGAGATCGACCGGCTCGACGTCAAGTACAAGGGCAACTCAGGAAAGCCGCTCCAAGGCGCCGGACGTCAAGACCTGATCAATCTCGCCACCGACGCAGTGAACCGGGTCTCGGCCTGGCTGGATAGCGTCACCGCTTTGCAGCACGCGACGCAAACCGGCTCGGCGTGGGCAACCGGCGAGCTGACCGAGATGCGCGCCGCCGTGCTCGACCACGCCAGTGACGTGCTCGCGAGCCTCGATGCGCAGACCGAGCGGGGTGACGCTATCGTCGGCGCGGCCGCGATCGCCGGCCACGACTCGCTCACTACAACGTTCGCGCTGCTCGACGGGTCAGCTGCGCTGCCGCCGCGTGAGCCGCCCGCCGATTTCGCCGTGACGGCCGAGTTGCTCAAGGTACCCGGAGCCACCGTGGAGTCCGCCTCTGGACTGGTTACCCTGCCGACCGGCACCGTAGTGGCCGCGCTCATCGCTGCTGCCGGCCGTGGCTGGCAGGACGCGTTCGATGCCCAGCTCGCCGCCGAGGAGTATCCGACCGCGAGATATCTGCTGGCCACTGGTCGGTCCGTCGCTCTGCCCATGTCAGATGGTGAACTTGCCCAAGACGCTGTGAGGACGTTGCAGACGGCAGAGCACCGCTCGCAATCAGAGCTTCGGACCATCCGTGAACAGCTGCTTGCGGAGCTGCGCCGTGCCCGGCTTCAGAACGAGATTTCCGAGGAGCAGGACGGCGAGCTCACCACGATGCTCGAGGCCGCCGATCCCTACACGCCTGACGACAGTAGCCGGGACGAGCCGCAGGAGCGCCGCAGCCTCGCGGCTGTACGCGCGCAGCTCAACGCGGTCGCCAGGCTGCTACCCGCTTACCGTGAGGAGGCGGCGAGGCGCCTGCAAGACCGGCTCGAGCGCCTCGTGCAACAGCCGGCGAAACAGGTGCCGGTCGACACGCCGCACATCCAGCGACTCATCGACGCCGGTGAACTCTCCACCGCCGAAGAACTTATCTACTACTGCGAGGTCGGCGAGCCGGTCCCGCATGTCACGATCCGCGAAGACCTCACCCGGTTCTTCCCGGCTGTTCCCGACGCACTGCAAGGCGGAATCACCGCCGATGTCGTCGAGGCCGCCCGGGCCGGCGGTGTCGTCCCCTTCTGCGACGTGCTCGACTTCGGAGGGCTATCCGAGGACGCCCGCGCAGCCGTCGCTGACGCGCTGAACGCCTGGCGGCTGCTCGGCCTCACGCCAGTCGACGGGCGCAGCAGGATCAGCGAACGCTCGCAGCTGCTGCCGGCACTGCGCGTAGCCGGGTTCGAGTTCGACGCCCAGACGAAGGCAAACCGGCTAGAGAACCTGCCGAAGGGCCGCGAGCGGCGGTTCGTCGAAGTGACGAACGTGTACTGGAACGGCAAGGCTGCAGTACCGCAGTTCGGGTCGAATCTGGGCGGACGGCTACGGGTACTGCTGTGCTGGGGACAACCGGCCGAAGACCTGCTGATGAGCTGGGCTGACCAGGACACCTCCAGCGACGCGATCCTCGTCGCCTATTTCGGCACAATGTCGTCTGGAGCACGCCGGCGGCTTGCTGCTCGCACTCCGGGCACCGACGCCCCCGTCATCGTCCTTGACGACGCGGCGCTGGCCTACCTAGCCGCACATGGCGACCGGCAACTCGATGCAGCCATGTCGATAATGCTGCCGTTCTCCGCCGTGCAACCGTACGTGCGTCACAAGCGATCGCTGGTCGCGCCGGAGATGTTCTACGGCCGCGACAAGGAACGCAAGGCCGTTATGGATCCGAATGGCACCCAGGTCATCTTCGGTGGCCGCGGCCTAGGCAAGTCGGCATTGCTGCGTGACGCAAAGGCCGCATTCGAGCGGGAGCCGGAGCGGGTCGCCATTCATATCGAGCTGACCACTGCCGACATTGGCCCAGGCCGGCAGTCGGCAGACGCGGTTTGGGACCTGCTGCTGCGAGACTTGGACAGCACCGTCATCACGCTGAATAAGGCAGAACGGCGCGGCAAGTCAAACCACGAGATCGTGCGGGCGGGGGTACGAGCCTGGCTCGAAGCCGATAACCGCCGCCGACTGCTGATCCTGCTCGACGAGTCCGACGGGTTCTTCGAGGCCGACTCGACGCAGTTCCCGGAGACGAACCGGCTCAAAGACCTTGGCCAGATGTCTGGGTTCGAGGGCCGGACCAAGGTGGTGTTCGCCGGCCTGCACTCGGTGCAGCGGTTCGCGAAAGTGTCGAACAACACCTTCAAGCACCTCGCGCAGAGCCCTACGGTCATCGGGCCGCTTCGGCCTCAGTTCGCTTACAACCTGATCGCGCGCCCTATAGAGGCGCTCGGCTATAGGTTCGCCGACCCGGATCTGGTCAACCGGATCCTCGGCTATTGCTCCTACCAGCCGTTCTTGCTGCAGATGTTCGCCCACCGGCTCGTCGAGCATATGCATATGCACCGGACCCGGCCGCAAACGACAACACCAGGCGAGCCGCCATTCGTCGTTGCCGCCGAGGACGTGATGGCGGTCGAGGCCGATCCAGAGCTCAAGGCGGACATCACCTCAACGTTCCGCGACACGCTCAACCTGGATCCGCGTTACAACGTGATTGCTAACGTGCTGGCTTACCACGCGCACGAGCACGGCATGGACCATCGGCTGACCGAAGTTGAGTTGCGCAACGAGTGCCAGTCTTACTGGCCTGAAGGGTTCGCCGGGCTGGACATCGAAGCATTCCGCGCGTACCTGCACGAAATGACGGGACTCGGCGTCCTCGCGCCGAACAACGACCAGCGCGGCTGGCACCTGCGCTCACCGAACGTGCTGCGCATGATCGGTAGCCAGCTCGACGTACTCGCAGAGCTGACGCAGGCGGCGTCCGAGACCGTCCCCAGCGAATTCATCGCACTCACTACGCGCCGAGCCCTACCAGACAGCACCCGGGCCCCGCTGACCGCAACCCAGATCGACGACCTGCTCGGCGACCACGCTAACCAGGTTCGCCTCGTGCTCGGTTCAACAGCGACTCGCGTCGAGCAGGCCGGCGAGACCTTGCGCGCGGTGTGCGGGGACCTTGCTGGACGCTACACCCTGATCGACACGCGCGGCCGTCGGCAATTCGAGGACGCACTGGTCGACGGCCGACCCGGCGAGCGTCGCGTGGTACTGTCCGACCTAGCCGCGCTGGGCACCAAGAACGACGGCTGCGCGGCTTCGCTCGCGGCGGCGTTGCAGCAGCGGCCGACGATCGCAGGAGTGACCCGGTCAGTCGTCCTGGTCTCCGGACCAGACCAGCTCGGTTTCTGGCAGCAAGCATTCGCTGTTGGCGAGCAGCCAGGCCTCGGTACGGTCGCGCTACGGCGGCTGGATCGGCGCGCAGTACACGTGTGGTCGCTCGACACGGGGCACTTCACCACGCCAGAGCGGCAGGCGAGGCTGCTCGAGGTGACGGGAGGTTGGCCGCACCTGACCGAGCAGGCGGTTACGCTGGCCGTCACTCACGGGTCGGAGGATGCGGCGCTAGCCGAACTGGCCAAGGAACTTAGTACTGACGACGGTGCCGCTGACCTCGTGGAGGCGGTCGGGGTGACCCAGGACGAGGGCCTCGCAGCCGCGTTCAACACGATCATCGCCTATGCCGGGGCCAGTGTCAGCGTGTCGGACCTCCTCGAGGCGATCGGACTGGCCGACCACCCCGACCCGGATTCTGCTCTGGCGTGCCTGGAAGCACTCTCCGTGTTCGACTTGGACGCCGCTGGAGTGCACCACGTCGAGCCGCTGCTGCTACGCTGCTGGCCGTACCGACGGCCAGGAGCAGTCAGTGCCGAGTAGCGTATCGCCATGCCGCACTTTGGCGCCGACGACCTCGAAGGATGGTTGGCATGGCTCGCCGACCCTGGTTAGCGGGAATGGTGCGTGCCTGGGCGAGATTGACAAGGGACCATGCGCGAAGGCAGCGCGGAACTTGCAGCGGATGCTCCTCCACGTCGCCGCTGCATGGGATCCTTACTGGTGAGAACGCCTATCCAACCGTCCGAGTTCTCGCAGGGCGGGTGAGCGCCCGGCCGACGGTGACCGCCTCGATGCGGGTCCTGATGACGCCGATCATCGCCCCGTTCATGCGTGGGAGCGAGTCATGACGCTACGGCCCCGGCGTTGGCCACGGCGTCCCCGGGCAGTTTGCGCCGCAGCACACCGCAAACTGTTCATCTGGTTCGGCGGCAACTGAGCGCAGGCTCCGCGCCCACAGGGAAAATTCCCGCTTATTAGGGATTCTTCCTTTTCGGTCCTGATTCCTGGTTCCCCAGATTCCTGAGCACAGCCGGAATGTCGGTGGCAGCCTTTATGGTGGCGTCAGTTCCTGCCTCTTTATTGTGCGAGGGATGTTCACATTGTCGGTCCTTGATGAGTGGCGTGGCGTGGTGACGACGGCTGCGCTGCGGTCTGCCGTGGCCTGGTCGCGACGTGCTGATGAGCCTCGCGCGTGGCGGGAGTTGGCGCGGATGACGGGCGTGGTTATGGGCGCCTTCGGCCCAGGTGCCGGCCCCGCGACTCCGTCGCAGCTGGTGGCGTTCCTGCGAAGGCCTCTGGGTGAACTGCTGCCCGATGCGGATGAGCCGTCGCCGTTCGACGACGTGATCCTCCTTGATGGCGAGGACAGGCTCACCAACGGGGCAATGGATATCGCGTGCGATTACAACCAGGTCCTGTTCCACGGCCGTGACCCGGCGTCCGACTGGCTGCCGGGTTGGGCGTGGCAGCGCAGTGAGCAGGTCGAGCGACTGCTGTTCCAGAGCCTGATCCAGTCCGGCAGCCAGGATGCGTATGCAGCTTCGCGGCGCTTCGTGATCGAGCGGCCGGCCGGCGTGCAGCGCGCGCTCACTGGCGAGCGGACGACCGCACCGGAATATGCCGGCGCACGGCTAGTGACCGATTACAAGCCCATCCCTCCGGACCGGGTCTATCGGTTCGGGGGCGGTGACGCTGACGAGTGCTGGTGGCCGTGCCCCGTGTGCCGGTGGCCGATGCGTATTCAGGGAGCGGTCGCGAGCTGCGCCTACAGCCCCCACCAGGCGGTATTCCGTATCACGGGGGCAGGAAGGCCTGCCGGGAGCGGGCCGGTCCTGGCCAAGACGTCGGCTGCCCGCCTGCGGGTCCCGGACGCTTATCCGAAGGCCGGGAGCACGTGCGTCGACCAGGCGGTGTGGCGCTTCATCACCGTTCCCGGCCTCTCCGAGGTGTTGCTGGAGAGGCGGCTGCGGGCCATCCCCGGGGTCGAGGTGCAGATGTGGCCGGTCAGGGACGCCTATGACCTGCTCGTTACCGCCCCCGACGGGCATCCCTGGCGGGTCGATGTCAAGGACCACGTGTCTCCTGCGGGGATAGCAGCCGATCCTCCTGCTGCCGAGTACGTCGTCGTCCCGGCGTACCGGAAGGGTCAGGTGAGCCAGCTGAGGCGAATGCTCCGGAACCGGCAGGTGCGGACCATTGACCAGTTCATCAGCGAAGTCCGCGAGCACGCGGCAAAGAAGGGCGCGGAGTGAGCGAGGGCCGGCGCGACGCGCCTGATTTCAGCGAGGTCATCCCGCTGGTGCGCGGCGCGCTGGCGCTCGCAGCGGTGTTCTTCCCGCGCGCCACCGAAGACGGGAAGGCGTACGTGCGGGCGGCGGACGCGCTGTTCTTCCTGTCGGGACAGATGGACAAGTGGTCACTGTGGCCGCAACTCCCCGAACCTGACAAGGAGCTGATCGCGGGGCTGCTGCGGTGGCGGCCGGTCGAGGTTGCCAATCGGACCGTCTTCGGCGAGCTCCTCGGACTCCTCGTGCCGGACCACATTCCCGACTTCCGGGCGCTCGGAGACGGCACCATCCTGGTCGAGACCGGCCGCCATCCCCGGGAGGTGGTCCAGGACTGCGCCCAGCAACTATGGCTAGAGCAGCAGGCCCGGCCTGAGCGCCCGGTCCCTGTCGCGAACAGCGGGCAGTACGCGGCATGGGTGCGCGGCAGCACGCCCGACACCCGAAGCGCACGGGCAACCTACTCGCTGGAAGTGACACCGAAGACCGAGCCCGAGTCTCCGATTGATCTCGGTCCAGCTGCCCAGGCTGACACGATCGAGGTGCCGATCGCCGACCTGGCCGCTCTCGCGGCTCGCACCGACGACGCCTTCGGCGAGCGGCATCGCGCCGCCTCCGTGCAAAGGATCTTCTCGCGCATACAGGCCGCACCCGGCGAGCGGCCCGATCACGCGTGGACCCTGCACGCTGGGCCCACGCAGATGCTCAACGCGCCAACCGGCGTCGGGAAGAACGTCGCAGCGGAGCTGCTGGCCTGCTGGGCAGCCGCCCGCGGCATGGTGACGGCGCTGCTCGTGCCGAGCAACTCGGGCGTGGTGCGCACTGCGCACTCGATCGAGGCGAGCATGCGCGCGCTCGGCATCGACGCCGACGTGGTGCCGCTCATGTCCCCGGACTCGGTCCAGGTGACGGCCGAAACAGCCGCCACTCACGCCGAGGGAGGCAGCGCACTGGGCGAGTGGGCCTACGAGCGGCTCGCGTACGGATGCGGGCTGCCCGCAATGGCGCATACCGAGGAGGCCGTCGATGCCTGGGTTCCCGGCTCCGAGCCGTGCACCGGCCTGCGCACGGTGAAGGATGACGGTTCAGTCGGCGCAGGCCGGAGGATGTGTCCGTTCAAGCCGTCCTGTGGCAAGTTCCGGCTTTCCCGCCAGGCGTGCCACGCGGCGGTCATCGTAACTAGCCACGCCAACTTCTACGCTGGCCGACTCCGCGTCCCGGTCCTGATCAACGGCCGAGTGGAGCAGAACCCGTCGGTTGAGGAAGTGCTCCTGTACCGCTGCCACCTGGTCCTCATCGACGAGACCGACGTGTTCCAGGCCGGCATGATCAGCCACAGCGCAGACCATCTTCTGTTGGCCACGCGGCGGCCCAGCCCGGTGTCCCCTCTGCGCCGCTTCGACACCGAGTTCAACAGCGCGCTGGGGCGGATGGGCGTCGGTATCGAGGGCCGCGTGCACGCGGCCCTCGCCCAGGCCAGGTACCTGGCCGAGCAGTACAACAGGCACCTGGCCGCGGGCCACTTCCGGCGCGGCCGTAGCGGCATGACTCCGGGGCACCCGCTGTTCGGCCGCTGGCTGTTGCCGCGCCGTTGGGACGCCTGGCTGGCGGCCACGCTGTTCAACCTGCCCGACGGCCAGGACCCGGCCGAGAACCACTACCAGGCGCTGCAGGCCCTGTTCCCGATGGAAGAGGACTCAGCGGTACTCCTGCCGGACTGGCTGGAGCCGATCGCGGCGGTCCTCAGCGCGCTCATCGCCCCGTCTGGCGGGTACGACCCGTTCGACCGGACATGGGAGCTGGTCTTCACTCTGTTGGCCAAGCACCCTTATGACGGCAGCAGGCTGGACGACGACGCGGTCCGCGCCCAGGTGACCGACCGGATGATCCGACGCGCGTACCTTGAACCGCTGCGCAGGCTGCTGTTCACTCTGGTGCACGCCGCCCCGGAACTGCATGCCTCCGGCATCGCCGCCGCGACCGAGGTCGCCAGCGCTCTGCGCCAGTTCGGCACCTGGCGGGCGGCACCCTACGGGTCGCTGGGCCGTGTCCTGTTCGCGTTCACCGAACTCCACGACGATGACCACCCTGAAGACACGCAGCTGCGGGTCAGCGGGTTCGGCGGCGACCCGCACACCTACGTCACCGGCCTGGGCGAGCTGACCGCCCTGGCCCACGCCGGGCACCAGCGCGCCGTGGTGGGGCTGTCGGCTACCGGCTACTTCCCGGGGGCGCCCCACCACCATGTCGGGGTCCGTCCTGCCTGGTGGGTGCCTGACGACGAGACCGGCGGCGTCGTGATCCGGCCGGCTCCCGTCTCCGATGAGGAGAAGCGGTTCTTGCGCGTCTCCGGGGTTCCCCTGGACGAACGCGCCAGGAACCTGGTCGACCTGGGCAGGCTGCTGTGGGTCAAGCGGCTGTCCCCGGCACTGCGCGCCCTGGAAGCCGACCCTGGCAACGCGCACCGCGCCCGCCTCCTGCTCGCCCTGACTTCCTATGACGCGGGGCGCGATCTCGCGGAGGGAATCTCCGCCGCCGGCGTGCCCGCCGACAAGATCGTGCTGGCCGTCCGGCCCGGCCCCGCAGCCGGGCCGGCCCGCAGTATCCGGTGGACTGAGTTGCCCGCCGACCGGCTGGAGGAATTCGGGAGGAGCGTCGGGGCCTCCGTCGGCTCGGTGCTCATCGCCCCGCTGGCCCGCGCCGAGCGCGGCATCAACATCGTCGATGACACCGGGCGCCCGCTCATCGGCTCGGTCTGGCTGGTAGTGCGGCCCATCCCGATCATGGACGAGCCCGCCCAGATCCTCGCCCACGTCAACGCCCGCGCGCACGCCGAGGCAGCCCCGGCCGAAGACCCGGCCGCAGTGCTCGACCTGATGCGGATCGCCGCTGGCAAGCACTACGGCGAGCTCTTCTCCAGCCTCCCATACTTCACCGCGCTTCCCGGTGAGACCCAGCTCGCCATCGCCCGCGAGACCCTCAACGGGCTAATCCAGCTCGCCGGGCGGGCCAGGCGCGGCGGAGAATCCGCGGAGATCTGGCTGGTCGACTACGCCTTCCACGACACTAGCGGCAACTCCGACCTGCCCGCGCTGATCCGCCGGATCCGCGACGACTGGGACCGGCGCGGCCAACTGGACCTAATGCGCTCTCTGTATGGGGAGACCCTCAATGCCATCTTCCGCTTCGCCGATGAAAGAACCCTCGAGTGACCCCAGACCTTGATGCCGGGCTGCACACCCTGTGCTATCCCGCCGACCCGGCTGCCCTCGGCAGCGTGGTGCTCTACCCGCTTGACGCCGACTTCGCCGCCGCCTGGGACGTGCTCGCCAGCCACGCCAGGGCGAAGGTCGGCCGCGATGCGGCCACCCCTAGATACAGCGCGGTCGCCACAGCGCTGACCGCCGCGACCGGCCAGCCGGTGCGACTCTTTCCCGGCCGCGACCTGGCCAGGGCCGACACCGAGCAGGGTACCTGCGCGCTGCTGGCCACGACCGCCGAGATCGACCCCTGGGTGATGGCAACCGCACTGCGTGTGTTCGAGCGGCTGACGCTCAATGACTCCTCCTCGGACATCCTCGCCCCCTTGATCACCCAGGTCGTGGCGCAGCGCAGGGCGCTGGCCGATTTCATCACCGTGAACCCCGCGACGGGGGCCGTGAGCGCTCCCGGGTGGATCTACGACGCTGCGCGGTGGAACCTTGCCGCGCAGATCGCCGCCGCGCCGCTCATGATCGACGGCCACCTCCCAGTCGTGCTCCGGCTGGACACCGACGGCAACCTCATCGCCTGGGACCTCCCCCTGACCCGCGAGCCCCGCGGCGATGGCCGCGCCGCGCACGCCACCACCTGGGTATCCGTCAACATCATCACGCTGCCCGGCGCGGCCGGCCTGTACCTGCGGCTCGACGGACACATCTCCCGCCACCCCGGCTCCTGGTCGTTCGTCAAGAACGCTTGGCTCGACCGCGGAGACCCGGCCCTGCCCATCCTGCGGCTCCCGGTCCTGTCCCCCTATCCCGAGCGGGGACGTGACCTCCCCTCGCTGCCGGGCTTCACCGCCGAGGTCACCGAGGCCACCGGCCAGCACGCCATCACGCTGCCCGCCGTGCTACCTGACCGGCCCGTCTCCGTCCGCCCTATAGGGAATCCGTGGCGCCACCCGATCGGCAAGGGACCGGGCGTCCGTTTCCTCTACCAGCTCGGCACGCACGCAACCCGCCAGCTTCAGGCTAGGCCCCTGCGCTATGCCAAGACCCCCATCTCCGTCGGCGAAAACATCCAGGGCATGATAGCCCCGGCGAGGCTCGACGACGCGATAGCCGCCTCCGGGACCGAGCGCCTGCAGATCACCTGCCTGTACAGCACCGACGCCGCCCGCAGGCGCATGATCGACGCCCTGGCCCCCTACGCGGTAGCCGGCCCCACCACACTCACCGGCGTACCGGACGACACCCCGGTCATGCTCACAGCACAGCTCACCGTCGTGGTACACCAGGCCGCCGACCTGCTCCGCCACGGGTCACATCAGCGCCACGCCGAGGCAATCGCGTGCCTGTCCGCGCCCGAGGGAACCGCAATAGCAGTCCTAGCAGAGACCGACTACGACCCGGACAGCCCTCCGCCTGATGACGCCAAGCCACTCGTCCGGCAGATGCTCGCCAGCCACGACATCGTCTCGCAGTTCCTCAACGCCAATTGGGCACCACCCAGGCCGCGGAAACGCAAGGTCGGCGACATCATCAAGGAAATCGAGCCTGCCGACGAGCCGGCCATCGCCGCCGTCCGCGACCTGCTCCGCAACGCCGGGGTACTCGACAACCGCCTCGCCGCTGCAACCGCCGCCCCCGGACGCGCCGATGCCCTCGACCGGGAAGCGACCCTGATCGGACTGCACATCCGCCAGCACACCCCTAGGCGCAAGGGCAGCACCAAACCCCAGAACCAGCTCGTCATCCAGCTCGTCGCCATCCAGGCAACACCCGACCCCGAACTCCCATGGCGCATCACCGCCTACGACGACAAGCACGGACAGTGGCTGCCCTACCGGCAGGCCAACGCCGCCTATCACGCAGCCGACATCGGGTACGCCGGGCTCACCCGCGAAAGAAAGAACCAGCAGGCAATCCGCGACCTCATCGAGGAAGCGCTCACCGCAGGCGCGTTCAGCACCGCCGTGCCGCTAGTCATCTTCACCGACGGTGAGGCCTGCTCCGGCATCTGGCCCGGGCTGAACAACTCCTCCCTCGGGCGCGGGCTGCTCCCGGGCTCGTCACTGAGCCACCCCGACCTTGCCATCGTCCGCTGCGTCAACGGCGAACGCGTTCCCCAGGCCACCCACCGCGGGCACGGCCGCATCTCGAAAGACGATCCGCACAAGCCCCCGCTACCCAGGGCCAGCCTCTACGAGCACAACGAGAACGGCACGCACAGCTGGCTGCTCGCACAACCATCACGCACCTACCGCTCAAGCCAACTCGGAGTCCGCGCGGGCGCCGACTACACCCGCTGGACCCTCCCAGACAGCGAAACGAGCCGCATGGGCAAAGACTGGCACAGCCTGACGGCCACAGAGATCACGATTGCCGCACCAGGACAATGGGACCGCCGCCACCTCGCCGCACTCACCGCACGGTTGTGCCAGCAAGCCGCATCCTGGGACGACCGCACCCAGAACCCGGCACCAGTCCACCTTGCCGAAAGACCAGATCTCGACCATCCCCAGCGTGCAGAGCAGCCTCTGCAAGGTAACGGCGGCGCGTGAGGTCAGGATCTACGCATCCGCCTGTCGGCAGGGTCGACACAACATCCTGGAGGATTAGCTGCGACCTGGAAAAACGAGACGCCGCCATCACACCTCGGATCCGGAGCCCTCCAAGCTGGTCGTGCAAGGTCGGATCAGTTGGTTGCTAAAGAGCGCCAGTAAATGATCCGTGACAGCAGCGCCTTGTGTGCCACCTTCTTTCTCCCCCTGGTTGCTTTGCGCGTTGACGTCGCGGAGCAAGTCAGTGCGTACCCAGTAGGCGTTGCGCATTCGCTGATAGTTGAACTCGCGCCCTTGGGGGCGGCGCAATATGGTCACAAGCCCGAACGCCGTTAGTTCCTTGAGCGCCTTGCTCCAGGTATCGGGGGATAGATCGTATCGGCGGCGAGCCTGGGTTGGCGAGATCCACTGCGGTTCTGTTCGGGCGCTCTGCATGTCGAGCAGGACAATCAACAGCGCCAGAGCGGTGCCGGACAGCCGGGCGATCCAGCCTTGCTCCCACAGTCCCAGTGGCAAGGTGATGTAGCGCTCGCGTTGCGTGGGACGTGCATATGGGCGCCCGCTCAGGTCCGAGTGGAGCAACTGGACCGCACCAGGCGCACCCTGCCGCCGCTCCGTCTCCAGGAATTTGTGCTCAGCGAGCCAGGTAATCGCATCGCCCACCCTTCGCGCTCCCCTGTTCTCCGGATCTGGGATGCCCAGTGCCGCGGCCCAGGATCTGGCGGGGACGGGTTCTCTGATATCGAAGGGCGGACGCACGGCCAGCATCAGCATCGTGAGGTAGAGCTTGAGCCTCACCTCGCCGCCCTGACCGCCCCGCAGCAGCAGCGTCAGAGGGGGCGCGCCATCGGATTGCTCGGCGCGACGGATGAATAGTTCCGGCAGTTGCACCCCCGATCGCCGACGCGATCGCTCGACGAGCGAACGGAGTACGTCGAGCACGTCCTGCGATGGCATGGCGCGAAGACTGACCTGCTTGCCCGCAGACCTTACGGCGGCTTCTTCATCAAGTAGTCCAGTAGTAGTTCGGATATCCTTATTCTCCGGCACAACCAACATGTTATCACGTCGCCAACGTAGAAGTACTCCGCTGCTACCAGCTAGAACTTCGGCGAGAACGAGGTTAATAAGTACCTCCTAGGGGCCATAGTTCCTGCAGGGTTGGCACTCCACCGGTTTGACGGAGGAGTCCGGCGGCGTACACTGATCCTACGGTGCGACCGTGAGGTGCTAAAACAGAGCATGGCGAGACGCCCACGGTCTCCATAAGGCTGGTCGCCCTCACACTCGGCTTTGGGGATGAAGGCGCGTTCCGATGTCACGGACGATGCAGGTCGGCAGAGCGAAGGTAGGTAGAGCGTTGACGGTTAGCGCCGCGGCGATCGTGGACAGCCGCAACATCTTTCACCAGGCAAGAGATGCCGACCCGGCCGGTGGTGACGGCGATGCCTGACCCGTGGCTGATCCACTTCTTCCAGCGCCAGAAGGATGACGACCCGGCGCGCCAGGTGCCCACCATCGACTTCCTCAACGGGCTGTCCGACAAGGTAGCGGCCGAGATCCAGGCCGTCCTGGAAGCGGTGGCCGCCGCGCCACCTCCGTCCTTCTCAGGCGGGGGAAAGTGGGAGGCTATGCGCGAGGACATGGCCGGGTTCTACGAGGTGCGCGTGCAGGGTGACGGCGCCAACCACCGGCTGTTCTGCCTCCTTGACCGCAACGCTGATGACCTTGGCGGGCCATCACTCATCTGTCTCGATGGACTAAGCAAGCCGGTGCGGTCCGCGGCTGACCCGCGCGACTACCGCCGCGTCAGGCAGTACGCTGCCGAGTTCCGGAAGCACCGGACTGTCTATCGTCAGCCGGGACGCTGATCGTGACGTCCATCGACATGACACTCGCCAGGGAGATCACCGTCGACAGCGTTGGATTAACAGGACCAGCGCCCAGTATCCGGCGGACCACCTCAGGACGCATTCCTGCCTGCCGGGCCAACTCAGCCTTCGACAGCCCAAGATCTTTGCGCCGCTCATCCAGGGCTCTCACCACGCCATCAACAGCAGCGATGCGCGCACGGGCAACGCCTAGAGCCTGCCGGTACTCCCGGCTGTTGGCTGCTCGCTGCTCGAAGTAACGCTCCGCGCCCGTAGGTCGTGCCATGTATTTAGCGTAACATAAAAGTCGCGTACCAGCCAGTTTTCCGAGCTGAGCGCCAAGTTAGCCATGCCCTTCTCCGCAGATACGGGCAGCGGAGGGACCCGGACGCACGCTGACTAGGACGCCCCGGCCATCCGGTACTACATCAAGTCCAAACGGTCCCGATTGGCCCGAATAAAGCGAGACTCGGGACCAGCTGCAAGCGCCTCTACAGGTGCCTAGCATCCGTCCAGACACCAAGCAGGACCAAACTAAGAACCAACGCGCCCCGATCCCGCCAGACTGAGCCAGACGTCCCCAGACACCACATCCGCTCTGAAGTGCGGTAACCGGACCCAGCGCGACGCGGTCAGACGAAACCATGCTGCATGGCATGCAGAAGGTCAGGGGTTCGAATCCCCTTAGCTCCACCGCAGGTCAGAGGCCGGTTCCGATCTTGGAAACCGGCCTTTTCCCTACCCGTACAGCAGCAAGGCCCTGTCATCGACGCAGCCCACTAGCTCGCTGGTGTAGGCCATGGTGGACCATGGCCTGCCATACTGGATGTCGTGACTCGTGTCGTCCACGTGCCCTACACCGTCGAGCAGGATGAGGACGGCTTGTGGTGCGCCTCTGCCCAGCTCCGCCCGGGCGTTGGCGCGGTCGGCGATGGCGCGACCCAGGAAGAGGCGGTCGATGACCTGCGCGCCGCTCTTGAAGCTCTAATCGATGTTGTAGGGCCACCGGACGAGTTGACTCTGACGCTCAACGTCGCCTGACTTCTGGTAGCTTCCTGGCTTGCGCCGAGCGCATCCCGGTCGTAACGGGAGCGAAGGTAGTCAGGGCGCTGGAAAGCGCAGGATTCGTTGTCGAGCGAATCGCTGGCAGCCATCACGTGATGCAGCACCCCGATGGACGCGCAGTCCCCGTCCCAGTCCACGCAGGCCGGGACATGCCCAAGGGCACCCTGCGAAACATCCTGTCCATCATCGGCATGACTCCAGACGAGTTCCGGGCGCTGCCTTGACGTCAAGCTGCGTCGCATCACTGATCGATCGCGCGAAAGCACCGTCTCGGCCGCTTTGGCGTTTCTGGGTGCAAATGTCGATGACGTTGCAATTTGTTCGAGAGAACGGAAAGGGTTCATTGCTTCCCGAAGGTGATTCCTCCGTGGATGTCGCGCGCCTGGATGAGGTTCCCGCTAACGGTCCCGGTGTTGAGGTTGACGACGCCGCCGTCAGATGCCGTCCCGCTCTGGAGTGCCGCCCACCGTGCTTGCAACTCGGTGCCGAACGCCTTGTCGAGTGCTGCGGTTGCTTCCAACTCCTGTGCGAGCGTGATCACCTCCGGAGAGTCCTTAGCTGTCCCATCCACAGATTTCAGCTTCTCTAGTGCCCTCCGGTGGTTTTTGAACCTTTCCCGCACGAACTCGTAGACCGACTCCGCCGTCTTCGCGGCCAGCGCGGCCGCAATCTCAATGAAAATCGCCTCAGGCATCCGTCCCTCCCGCGGTGTCCCTATCTAATACCAAAATAATCAACGTTGGCGCCAAATTCCGAGACTGGACCACGTTTCCGTCGCGGTTGTTAGTCATACCACCCGTCGCGACCGTCGCGCTTCCGACAGTGAGGACGATCATAGAGCTGGTGATGTGAATGAGGGAGCGACCCTTGATGTGCTGGGCATGGGGGGCCATGTTGGACTGGTCGAAGCTGATCAACTTTACGACGTTCCGTCATTGGGGGGAGTCGAGCTTAGGCGATAAGCCAGCGCCGCAAGCCTCTCATTTAGGTATCTGGCCCGGGCCGCCCGGCCTTGCGACTCGAAGAGGTCTCGAGCAAGGTGCCATGCGTCATGGACCTCCCTTCCCTTGCCCAATTGCAGGTAGGCCTGACCGAGATGCTCGAGAGTGTCAGCCTCCTCATATACGTTGCCCAAGCTGCGAAAGAGGTCGAGGGACAGACTGTAGTAGCGCACCGCAGCGCTCGGATCAGCGGTGTGCTCGGAAATATAGCCCAAGCTGTCAAGTGTCGCCGCTTCGGCCTCGCGATGGCTGAGGCGGCGGCTCAGCGCCAACCCCTTCTCGCAGTTTTCTTGTGCCTTGTCATACTGGTGAAGTTGAGCTTGGTACCAGCCAACCTGGTTGAGCCCGTATGCCATCCATGTCTGCTGACCGGCAATCTGGAAGAACTCCAAAGCTTTTATAGCGTGCTCCAGAGCACATTCAACCTCGTCCCGCTGTTCGCATAGCCACGCAAACGTGTGATGGACGTGCCCCTGACTAAGGACGTCCTGGTGATTTTCGGCGATGGCGAGGCCTCGCCGCAAATGCGTCATGGCCGCGTCATACTCGCCCGTACGGCTCGCCACGTCGGCCAGCGCACGATGCGCGCGTATCTGCATGTCCACCTCCCCTGCCTGCTGGGCGGCAGTGAGTGCCAACGCCCAGTTGGCGGCCTGCTCCCGCACGTATCCCTGCCGCCACTGAAACGTGTGCAACGTCCACGCTAGGCGCCACACCCGCGCAAGCCAGCCACGTTTGAGAGCCAACTCCTGGCTGGCGTGCAGGCATGGCAGTTCGGCCTTAAACCACGCCACTGCGTCCGCCTCCCCCGACAGTCTTTGCCGACCACCTTCGGGCGCTTCTCCCATCTCTATCGGCGTGCCGTGTGGATCCAGTAGCATCCGTGCTTCGAAGGCTGTGTGCGCGTAAAAGTCGATTACGCGTCTAAGCGCATCATCTCTGGTCTCTAGCGCTTGGCGGTGTTGAGCACGGTCAATGGCGTGCAAACGGATCAGGTCGTGCATGTGATATCGCCTTGGTGTCGCCTGCTGAACCAAAGAGAGCTCCTCGAGCCTCCGCAGCATCGATACGGTCTCACCGACCCCCCGACCGAGCAGCACCGCGGCGGAGGTAAGTTCGATGTCTGGGCCGGGGGCCAACGCAAACAATTCGATCGCATCAGATTGTTCCGGCTTTAGCGCGGCATAGGTCCAAGACAGAACCACCGGCACGCTGGCCACAGCGTCGGTGTCGTCGAGAGCCTCCAGCCTTGTCGCGGCACGCCGGATCTCGCTCACTAGAACGGCGAGCGTAAGGTGGGGACGGAGCAGGGCCCGCGCACCGACGATGCTCAACGCCAGGGGAAGTCCAGCGCACAGTTCGACCAGCTCCGCTGCGGCCTCAGGCTCCGCGTCCAGACGGCCGGATCCCATATGTCGTGCTAGGACGGTCCGGGCGGCTTGCGTGTCGAAAACGTCGACCGATACGGGGCGGGCACCGTACCTGGCGACCAGACCCGGCATGTGGTCACGGCTGGTTATCAGAACCGTGCACTTAGGACTTCCTGGAAGGAGTTTCACCACCTGTTCGCTGCTGCGGGCATTATCCAAGACGATCAACATTCGTCGGTTCGCGACAAGGCTGCGGTACAAACCGACCCTCGCGTCCAAATCCACCGGCATACGCCCGGACTCCACGCCTAGGGCTTCAAGAAAGCCCCGAACAGCGACCGTCGGCTCCAGCGGAGTACTCGTAGGCCAGAAACCCTGCAAGTCCACGAACAGATGCCCGTCCGGGAACTCGTCAGAGTGCTGCCGTGCCCAATGTAGTGCCAGGTAGGTCTTTCCGACCCCCCCTGATCCGGCCAGCACGGCGATCCCGACCGTGCTATCTGCGCCGGTTGCTTTGTGGAGAATGGTAGTGAGTTCGGCCAACTCTGCAGAACGACCAACGAAAACTGGTGGAGCGGACGGCAGGTGTCGGGGCGCGGGAACCTCGTGCACTGCGGCGTGGAAATGGATACCACCGGCGATGGAGCCCGCTTGGACCACTACGCCCGAGACGACACCGGCAACCAACTCATTGTGGACCCTGGGCTCGGACAACTGGCTGTCCGATTCATCATGTGCACCGTCGATGGGCATCGGCTGGCCCTCCGTCAAGCCAATGATTCAAGGTTAGCCGTTACAGTCTTGTCGAGCGTGCTGGCGTGGACTCGAAGCTTTGTTGCATCCGGCGGCCCAGTGACGCTACGGCCCTTGCTCATTCTGGTGTATACACGCGGAGCGTACCTGCTGCCTGGCGTTGGCAGCCATCGCGTGATGCAGCACCCCGATGGACGCGCGGTCCCCGTCCCAGTCCAAGAACCAGATCAGCATGGACTTGGCCACACAAAACGCAATGAATGGCATGCGGAGCATGCGGTTTGTTAGTCGATGGGCGGGCGTGGCAGCCTGGCTTCACCCGGCTCGAGGGTGAACCTGCATTCGAGGGAGTACCAGGGTGTTTCGATGCTGGAATCGGTTGGGTGCGGCTCGTCGTGGCGCTCGAAGGCGCCGATCGTCGCTTGGGTGACACCGAACTGGACATCTGTGTCTAGGTGCGGGTCGTCGGGCGCGTACACCTGCGAGATCAACGTCTTGTAGCCCTCTTTGAATATCAGGATGTGCAGGTGCGCCGGGCGGAAGGGGTGGCGGTTCTGGGCCTTGAGCAGGCGCCCCACGACCGTGTTCGTCGGGATGGGGTAACCGGCCATCTTCACCGTCCGGAACCACAAGCGCCCCGCCTCGTCGGTGATCAGCTTCCCGCGCAAGTTCATCGCCGCCTGATCGGCGTCCTGGTGCTCATACAGCCCGACCGGCGAGGAGTGCCATACGTCGACCTCAGCCCCAGAGACCGGCGCTCCGTCGCGGCCCTGAACCCGGACGCCGACAAACAGCGCCGGCCCGGGTGTCTCGGAGCGGACAATCGAGCCGCCGTTGTCCACCTCTGGCGAGTGCATCCTCCAGAACGGCCCCAGCAGGGACTGCTGTGTTTCGGTGGCGCCCCGGTCGCCGTTGTTGAGCAGGCAAACCAGCGTCGACACCCCGAGCGAACCGGCCATCAGCACCATCTCG
>Ga0335075_10001600_pt1 | contig 37162 bp, 32 predicted proteins | sample Lox_Sample_24_FD_206723 | JGI IMG/M metagenome (GOLD analysis project Ga0335075, IMG submission 206723) | Soil microbial communities from Loxahatchee National Wildlife Refuge, Florida, United States - Lox_Sample_2.4 | ecosystem: Environmental > Terrestrial > Soil > Wetlands | place: USA... | reverse complement strand
TGAAGTTCTCCGCCCAGGAGCTCGCGGTCGTGTGCGAGCTGCTGCTGCGCGGCCCGCAGACACCGGGCGAGCTGCGATCGCGCGCCAGCCGCATGGCGCGGTTCGGTGACGTCTCGGAGATCGAGGCGGTGCTGCAAGCTCTGCAGGAGCGCGAGTCCGGGCCGCTCGTCGCGCGGCTGCCGCGCGAGCCAGGACGGCGCGAGTCGCGCTACACGCACCTCTTTGGCGGCGAGCCGATGCCACAGGCCGCGCCGGAGGAAGGAGTGACGCCAGGCGAGTCTTCGGCGCCGGCGAGCGAGTCCCTCCAGAGCCGGGTCGCGCGACTCGAGGCGGAGCTTGCCGCGCTGCGAGTCGAGGTCGAAGAGCTCAAATCCAGGGGACGGTGACAGGATCGCCGTCTTGGCCGATGTCCGCGTCTTCGACGGGGTCTGCGAGGAGATCGGCCTGGCGCACGGCCTCGATGAATGCACCGAGCTTGCTCGCATCCAGTCGTCCTTCGGTGCGAACTCCGGAGCACAGGTCGACCCCAAAAGGCTTCACTCGCCGAATCGCCTCGCGCACGTTTGCGGGCGCTAGCCCGCCCGCCAGGAAGACGGGAAGGGGGCTGCGGCGCACGAATTCCGCGCTGATCTGCCAGTCGTGGGTGCGGCCGGTGCCGCCAAGCTCCGGCACGGCGAGGTTGGGCCGCCCGGAATCGAGGAGGTAGGCGTGAACATACGGCGCGTAGCCTCCGATCAGATCCAACACCCCCTCATTCTCCACGTGGACCACCTGCACGCGCCGTGTGGCCGGCAGCAGTTGGGCAAGCTTCGCGGCCTCTGCCGTGGCGATCTGCGACACGATCTGCACGGTTGAAGGGTGGGTGCGTTCGACGTGTCGAGCGATACCCGCCGCAGTCACTTCCGCGGTCAGGAGGAAGGTGGCGATCGGCGGTGGCACGAGCGCCGCGAGCTCTGCGATGGCAGGGTCACCGAGGGAGTGCGAGCTGGAAGGCATCGGACCCACGAATCCCACCGCATCCGCGCCCGCCCGAATGGCGAGCTGCACCTCTTGCAGGGAGGCCATGCAACAGATTTTGATTCGGGTGCGCATTGGGCTCCGACCTCATTCTCCATCCCAAAAATCGACCGCTCGAGTCTCGCAGCCGACAAAGATGACTCGCTGCGGTGTCCCGTCCGGCGCGGCTCCGAGCTCTGCTTTTACGGCAAACTTGCCCGAATCCGGATACTGCGCCATCTCCAGGGAATGCTCGGTGCTGACGGCGAGATAGCGCAGCTCTTCGCTTCCGGTATTGATGATCTGGTGCGCCGTCTCTCTGCCACCCGCCGGGCAGGAGATGATGTCGCCCGCCCGGATGGGGTATCTTGCCTCTCCGATCCGTGCTTCGCCGCTCCCCTGCAACACGAAGAACATCTCCTCCTTTGCCGGGTGATTATGAAACGGCCAGGCCCGCTTTCCGGGGGGCACGGCCGTGATGTTATATCCAAGCATTCGGGCGCCGATGCGCGCACCGATCACTCCCGTCTTCGCCTCGAAGCGCTCGGCCGCGGGCCCGCTCGGCGCCCAGGCCGGTGGGGTCGGCTCGAGCGAGACTTCGGTGACATTCATGATCGGCTTAGAGAGCATGAGGTCCTCCACGATCTGCTTTGCGTACGCCTGACTAGGGTACGGCGCTCCACGAGAGTCCGCATCGACGCCTGCGGAATTTTTTTCTCCCGGCTGTCCGCGCTCGGGTCCCGGCTGCGCATATATTGACGTATGCGCAGCCGCTGGAATCTGAAGCACGTGATGTTCGATCTGCGCGCGAAATCCCAGCGCAGCGGCCTCAGCCCGTCATTGGACTCGCTCCGTGCCCGTCGCCCGATGAAGGACGATCCCACGTCCGGCTAGCCACGGGCGATCACGCCGCTCACCACCGGGAGCTCGCGCAGTCGCACGCCCGTTGCGGCGAAGATCGCATTGACGAGAGCCGGCGCGACGGCGGGGACGCCCACCTCCCCGGCGCCGCCCGTGGTGCTGTCGCTCTCGATGATGTGCACGTCGATGTCCGGGCAGTCCGCCAGGCGGATGACCGGATAATCGGGAAAGTTCTGCTGCACCACCGCACCTCGCTCCACGGTGATGGCCCCGTACAGCGCCGCGCTCAGACCAAAGACGATGCCGCCCTGGAGCTGCGCCCGGAACCCGTCCGGATTGACCACCAGTCCGCAGTCCGCGGCGCACGTGATGCGGCGCACGCGCGGGGGGCTCGATGTCCCCCCCTCGACCTCCGCAACCTGCGCCACGATGGTTCCAAAGCATTCCACGAGCGCAATGCCGCGCCCACAGCCGGCCTCGAGCGGCGCGCCCCAACCGGCCTTCTCGGCTGCGAGATTCAGCACCGCCAGGTGGCGCGGCTCATGGGTGAGGAGCATGCGCCGATACTCGAGCGGGTCCCGCCGGGCCTCGTTCGCGAGCTCGTCGATGAAAGACTCGACGAAGAATCCGTGCCAGGACGACTCGACACTGCGCCAGGCGCCGGTGGGCACGGGGCTCGTGACCTTTACCGCGCCGTAGGCCTGGTGAGGCACCTCGTAGAGAATGTGCGCCTCATCATCGGCATCATCCAGGGTGGTGTAGTCGTTCACCCACGCGAGTGGCGCGCCTTCCGCACCCAACGCACCGCGGAACCGACTGGTCACGCTTGGGCGGTAGTAGTCGTGCTGGATGTCTTCTTCACGAGTGAATATGAGCTTGATCGGCACATCGGGTACCGCCGTCGCGGTCCTGACGGCGTACTCGAGGAAGTTCCACTGATCCGGGAGTCGCCGTCCGAAGGCGCCGCCACTCGGCTGCTGATGAAACACCACATCGCTCATGTGTATTGCAGCGACTCTGGCGCAGAAGGCACGGGCTCCGAGCGCGTCCTGGGAGCCAGCCCAGACTTCGAGTGCACGCCGCGACCGATAGAGGACCGTCGCATTCACCGGCTCGAGTGGAGCGTGCGCCAGATATGGCACGTGGTAGAGCCGCTCGACAACATGGCCGCCGAGAGCAGCGGCGCCGCGTCCCACGGTGCGGTCGCTCTTGACTCGGTCGCTGTCGAGCGCGGCGATCTGAGCCTGGCGTAGGCCAATCGAGGACACTTCTGCGCCCGGGCCAGCGTCGAACTTCGGCGCCAGCACATCGAGCGCCTTGCGGGCCCGCCAGAAGCGATCGGCGACGACCACCAATGCATCGTCGAGCCGCACGACGTGGCGCACGCCGCGCAGCCCCGTTGCCGCAGCCTCGTCGATGGACCGCAACTTCCCGCCCGACACCGGCGCGATCCGGATGGCCGCGTACAAAACGTTGGGCGGGCTCGCGTCGATGCCGTAGGCGGTGGCGCCGTTGACTTTGGCAGGGATGTCGAAGCGCCTCAGCGAGGAGCCGACCAGTGTGTACTTGCTCCGCGCCTTCAGCACCGGATGCTCGGATGGGCGGTAGTTCGCCGCCTCCACTGCGAGCTCTCCGAACCCGAAACTGCGGCCCGAGGCATGGAGCACGCGACTCATCGCAGTGTGAAAGGAGTCGCGCGGCGCATCGAGACGCGCCGCGGCCGCCTTCACCAACATCTCGCGGGCCGCGGCCGCGGCGATACGAATCCCATATACGCCCGTCATGCGCACCGCCGAGGAGCCTCCTGTCGTCTGCACGTGCATGTGACGTGCGATCGCGCCGCTCGCATCCGCCGCCGCGCCGCGAAGAAAGGTGGGAATGGAGCTCAGGGTAAGGTTCTTCGTTTCGCACAGAAACCCTTCGACCAGGGCCCCGTTCGCGAACTCGCTGTCGGCGGGAGCGGTCTCGGCCCGCACCCGGTTCCAATCGGCATCGAGCTCCTCGGCCGCCATCTGCGCCAACGCCGTCGTTATGCCGGTACCCATGTCACAATGCGGAATCAACACCGTGACGATGTCATCGCGTCCGATCTTGATCCAGGTCGCGAGAAACCGCTCATCGGGGCCGGCGGCGAGCCGGTCGGCGCGCGCGAGCCGATCGTCGGGCCAGAGTGCGTAGCCGACTATGAGCGCGCCGGCCGTGCCGGCGGTGCCAAGCAGCAAGCGCCGTCGCGTGATCACGCGGGGCTCCCGGAGCGCTTCGACAGCGCTCGCACGGCCGCACGGATCCGCGGGTACGTGCCGCAGCGGCAGATATTGGTGACCGCGGCCGCAAGCTCTTCGTCTGTCGGGGCGGCGTTGCGGGCGAGCAGGGCGCTCACCGCCATGATCATCCCCGGCTGGCAGTAGCCGCACTGCGGCACCTGCTGCTCGACCCACGCCCGCTGGACCTCGGTCAGCGTGCCCGCACCCAGCCCCTCGATGGTCGTGATCGGCTGCCCGCTCACGGCAGACACCGGAATCTGACAGCTGCGCACGGCGGTACCGTTGATGTGCACCGTGCAGGCTCCACAGGAACCGACGCCGCAGCCGAACTTCGTGCCGGTGAGCTTCAGCTCATCGCGTAGCACCCAAAGGAGCGGAGCGTCGTCCTCGACGTCGACTTCATGAGCCGTCCCGTTAACGTTCAGGGTGAGCGCCATGCAGGCTGCTCCAATGAGGCTGCGCAGGCGCGAGTCAACCACAGGGCCAGGATCATCACAAGGGGCGGCCCGAGCACCACGCCTGGAACTCCAGCAGCGCGCCCTTGAGCGTCGCGCTGCTCCTTTCGGACCGCGCTTCCGCCGCGTCTTCATTCGTCAAGTCGCGGGGAAGAGCCCCCCACCGACTGACGACCGGAAATTCGTCGGGACTCCAGTCGCTACGACGATGCGGGGGCTCGCACCGTGCCCCTGAGCGGGGTCGCCGGAGCCAGTCGGTACAGAACGGCGGCACAAAGGCCCGACAGGACCCCGAGTGCCACCAAACGCCATTGTGCCGCGCCGTGTACGGGGAGGACGATGGGCACCAGGCTCAGCGCGAAGTTCATTCCGTTGTGCGCCAGCAGGTTGGAGAGGATGTTGCGTCCGCCATGGTGGTAGCACCACGCCATGAGGAAGCGAAAACACACGGCGGTGACGACGAACACCGGATAAGGGATCAGGCTCTGGTCCAGACCCGGAACGATGAGGAAAAAGAGCGGCAGGTGCCAGAGCGCCCAGATCAGTCCCAACACCAGATTCGAGGAGAATGGCGCCAGCCGCTCATCGAGGCGGTCGGAGAGGTATGACCAGCCGAATTCCTCCGCGAGCGGACCGCCCAGGATCAGAAGCCACACGTAGGCGTACGGGACGTCTTTCCAACCCATCTGGAAGGCCAGGGACTGTCCCGCGAGGGTGGCGCAAGCCGCCGCGACTGCCACCCCCAGGAGTGGTATGGCAAACACCGACACTCCGAATACCGGCCAGCCCATTCGCAGGTCCAGACCGCGGCGGTAAAAGTGGAGAGCTGCCCGCGTGTTGCTGTCGAGCCAGGTGGCCAGGCCACTGGCGACGAACGGCGCGAACGAGCCCGCAATCACCGCGGGCACGAGAGCCGATCCCGGCGTTCCGTGGCGGGCCATGAGGCCGCAGACGATCCACACCGCCCAGGCCCCGATGAACCCCACAGCGAGATACACGGCCAGCCCCCGTGTCGACTTCTCGCCTGGCGATGCGGTGTCAGCTATGGATGCGGCTGTAGTCATTCAGGGAGCCTTCGCCGTGGTCGTGGTTCCCCAAGATTGTCGCACAGACATCCATCAGCGCCTGGGCCATTGTGGGCTCTCGGATTGGACCAGGGCCATATCTCATGTAATATATCATGACATTACTATAAGTTATTATAATCATTAAGATATACCTTCACGATGAACTGCCACTTCGCGTCAGGTTCTACCGCCTGTACTATTCACGCCTCGTTCACCGTGAATCCCGGGGGAGTAGGCGCGATGCAACCGAATCAGATCGTCTCGCCGGATGAGTGGCTCGCTGCCCGAACAGCGCTGCTGGCGAAGGAAAAGGCGCACATGCGCGCCGGTGACGCTCTCGCCGCGGAGCGCCGTGCCTTGCCGTGGCTGAAGATAGAGAAGAGCTACGTGTTCGATACCGCCCTCGGGCGCCGCACGCTGGCGGATCTCTTCGAGGGCTGCGAGCAGCTGATCGTGCACCACTTGATGTTCGCGCCCGACTGGACCGCGGCCTGTCCCGGATGCTCGTTTCAGGCGGAGCACATTGACGGACCCGCGCGGCATCTGGTGCACCACAACGTGAGGATCGTTGCGGTCTCGAGAGCTCCGCTCGCCAGGATTCTGGCGTACCGGCAGCGCATGGGCTGGCGGTTCGATTGGGTGTCCTCGTTCGAAACTGATTTCAACTACGACTTCCGCGTGACGTTCACCACGGACCAGATCCGCGAGGGCCGCATCGACTACAACTTCGGCACCATCACGAGTGACCGGAGATACCTCCAAACCGAGGACCTACCGGGTGTCAGCGTATTCGCCAAGGGAGCGGCGGGTCAGGTTTTCCTGACCTATGCCACCTTCGCGCGGGGCCTCGACTTTCTGCTCGACGCCAACCATTACCTTGACCTGACACCCGAGGGCCGGAACGAGAAAGCCTATGGCGCGTGGCCGCGCCGCTTCGACGAATATCCGGCCAAAGCCGACCCTGGCGAAGACGCGGCGCGCTCTGCCGCCAGCCGTTGAACCGAACGGCCGCTTGAGCACCGCTACCGCCGCTGATCGCGCGCCCCCGGCGCGACGGCACCGTCCATGGAGGGCCGCGTCACTATTCTGCATGGGCGTGGTCTTCGGCGACATCGGGACCAGTCCGCTCTATACGCTCAATGTCGCGGCAAAAGCCGCCAGCCCGGGCGGGGTAGTCACGCCCGAGGCAGTGCTCGGCGTGGTCTCCCTGATCTTCTGGTCGCTGATCGTCGTGATCTCGATCAAATACGCCATTCTCATCATGCGTGCGGACAATCACGGCGAGGGCGGCATCCTGGCGCTCCTCGCTTTGGTGAGTCCGAGCCGGACACGCGAGAGCCGGCTACGCGCCGCAATGGTGGTCGTCGGTCTCATCGGCGCTACGCTGCTCTATGGCGATGGCGCCATCACGCCCGCGATCTCCGTGCTGAGCGCAATCGAAGGCATCAAGGTATATGCGCCACAGACCGGCCACGTCGTGGTGCCGCTGACCGTGATGATTCTCATCGCGCTGTTCATCATTCAGCGCAGAGGCACCTCATTCGTCGGCGGGCTGTTTGGTCCGGTGATGCTGCTCTGGTTCATCGTCATCGCGCTCCTCGGTATCACCGGGATCGCCAGGGCGCCGGCCATACTGGCGGCGCTCAGTCCGCTGCCGGCGATCTCCTATCTATTCCACGCCGGCCCACTGGTATTTGCCGTCATTGGCAGCGCGTTTCTTGCCGTGACCGGCGGTGAGGCCTTTTACGCCGACATGGGCCATTTCGGACCGCTTCCGATCCGCGTCGCCTGGTTCGGGGTCGCCCTCCCGGCACTCACGCTCAACTACTTCGGCCAGGGGGCGCTGCTGCTCACGCACCCTGCGGCGCTCGCGAGTCCCTTCTTTGAGCTTGCGCCACCATGGGCGCACATTGCTCTCGTATCCCTGGCAACGGCTGCGACTGTCATTGCATCGCAGGCCGTCATCTCCGGCGCCTTTTCGCTTACCCATCAGGCGATGCAGCTCGGCTTCCTGCCGCGGATGACCGTGGTGCACACGGCCGGCCGCGAAATCGGCCAGATCTACCTGCCGTTCGTCAACTGGGCGTTGGCCGCGCTGACGCTCGCGGCGGTCATCGGCTTCGGTTCCTCCGACGCCTTGGCCGGCGCATACGGTATTGCAGTATCCCTGCTGATGGCGATCACGACGCTGATGGCCACATTCGTGGCGTTGCAATGGAACTACAGCGTGTGGGCAGTGGCACTGGTCAACGGCAGCCTGCTGTCGATCGATCTGCTCTTCGTCGCGTCCACCTCCACCAAGCTGATCCAGGGCGGCTGGTTTCCGCTGCTGACCGCCTGCGTAGTCTCGTTTCTGATGCTCACGTGGCGCAAAGGCGAGCGGATCATGGAATGCGTTCGCAGCCGACTGCGGCAGAGTCTGCAGGAATTCGCCGCGGCCATCCAGCGGGACCCGCCTCATCGGCTTCCAGGAACCGCCGCCGTGCTCGGCCGCCTGACACAAGGCCTTCCGTTGGCGCTCACGCAGAACCTCAAGTACAACCACGTGATGCACGAGCATCTGCTCCTGGTGTCTGTTTCGGTGGCCGAGATACCACGCGTGTCTGCCGCGGAGCGCGCCGAGGTCACACCCGTCTCGACCGGCGTTGCTCGAGTCGAGCTGCGCTACGGCTTCATGGAGCAACCGAATGTGCCTCTCGGCCTGAGTGAGGCGGCAGCGCTCGGCAGGATCGAGCCCTGCCGCCTGGAGTCGGTCATCTACTTTACCGGGCACGAGACCATCAATGCGCTCGGACGGCTGCCACAGATGGCCCGCTGGCGCGAGTCCGTTTACACATGGATGCACCGCAACGCCCAGCGGCCGGGAGCCTATTTCAAAATCCCGGCAGCGCAGATCATGGAGATCGGCGTCGAGTTCGAAATCTGACAGGTCGGGCAGGGCGTGTCATCCCGGCGCGCTCAGCCGATTCAGCAGAGCCATCGCGTACTTTGGATCGCTCTGGCTCGAGACATCGCGCGCCTGGACCGGGGTGCTGCAGGGCGGTACCACCCCTGGCCGGCGTCAACGCCCTCCGTGGCACGTGGGTACGGGGGCCGAGGAGCGGCCCAGCCCCGGCGCCCGCCAATGGCGATACGGCCGAGAGAGCCAGCGTCGCCGCGGCCAGAGCCACGGGGGCTGCGGCTCGGCGACCTTCAGGCTCGGCCCGTCGCCCCTCGACGGCGGGTCCCGCCCTCCTGGCGAAGCTGCAGCCGCCCCACCGGCTCGCTGCGGCCCGGATCTGGGTATCATTACCGCCGGGTAGCATACGGTTACTCGCAAGAGCGGGCTGCTGCGGAGAGATCATGTCGGATACAAAGTTCATCGTGCGCAAAGCGGCCGTGCTCGGCGCCGGAGTGATGGGCGCGCAGATCGCGGCGCATCTGATCGATGCCCGGGTGCCGACGCTGCTCTTCGACCTGCCGGCAAAGGAGGGCGACAAGAGCGGCATCGTCAGGAAGGCAATCGAAGGACTGAAGAAGCTCCAGCCGTCCCCGCTCGCCGGTCGCGAGACGGCGGCGTTGCTTCAGGCCGCCAACTACGACGAGCACCTGCCGCTCCTTGGCGAGTGCGACCTCGTGATCGAGGCGATCGCGGAGCGCATGGATTGGAAGATGGACCTGTATCGAAAGGTCGCGCCTCATCTTGCGCCGCACGCGATCTTCGTATCCAACACCTCCGGATTGTCGATCAATGCGCTCGCCGAAGCGCTTGCCCGCGAGCTGCGGCCGCGCTTTTGCGGCGTGCACTTCTTCAATCCGCCGCGCTACATGCGCCTCGTCGAGATCATTCCCTGCAAGGACTCGCTCCCGGGCGTGCTCGATGACCTGGAGCGCTTCCTCGTCACCACCGTCGGCAAGGGGGTGATTCGCGCCAAGGACACTCCCAACTTCGTCGCCAACCGGGTCGGGGTGTTCTCGATGCTGGCGACGATCGCCAACGCCGCGAAGTTCGGTATCCGCTTCGATGTGGTGGACGATCTGACCGGGCCGCGCCTCGGGCGGCCGAAGTCGGCGACCTTCCGCACGGCCGACGTCGTGGGTCTCGACACCTTCGCCCACGTGGTGAAGACCCTGCAGGACACCCTGCCGCAGGACCCCTGGCATGGCTTGTACCAGTCTCCATCCTGGCTCGCGAAGCTCATCGCGGCCGGAGCGCTGGGCGCCAAGACCCAGAGCGGCATCTATCAGAAGAAGGGCAAGGCGTTGCGGGTGCTGGACCCGGCGAGCGGCGAGTACGTCGATGCGGGCACCGAGGCCGACGCGAGCGTCGTCGAGATCCTGAAGCTCGATGATCCGGCACAGAAACTCAGGCGCCTGCGCGAGAGCGAGCACGTCGAGGCGCAGTTCCTCTGGGCCTGCTTCCGCGACACCTTCCACTACATCGCCTATCACTTGAAGGAGATCGCGCACTCTGCCCGTGACGTGGATCTCGCCATGCGCTGGGGTTTTGGCTGGAAGTTCGGCCCGTTCGAGACCTGGCAGGCGGCCGGCTGGCGGCAGGTGGCGGGGTGGGTCGAGGAAGACATCGCCGCGGGGAAGGCTCTCGCAAGCGCGCCGTTACCCGCCTGGGCACGAGAGCCGGAACGCAAGGGCGTGCACTTCGCGGCGGGCTCTTACGACGCCGCCGGCAACACCCTGGTGGGCCGCTCGAGCCTCGATGTCTACCGGCGTCAGCTCTGGCCGGAGACGGTGCTCGGCGAAAGCAAGCCGACACTGGGGGAGACTGTGTACGAGAACGCCGGGGTGCGCGCGTTCACCGGCGAAGATGGGGTGCTCGTCGTCTCCTTCAAGAGCAAGGCGCATTCGGTGAGTCCCGAGGTCCTCGAAGGGCTGAATCGCGCGATCGAGATCGCAGAGGAGCGCTTCAAGGGACTCGTCATCTGGCAGACCGAGGCGCCGTTTTCCGTGGGCGCCAATCTCGAGTCTCTACGTCCGGCGCTCGCAGCCGGCGATTGGCAGCGCATCGAGGGGGTCATCTCGCTCTTCCAGAAGACCTCGATGCGCCTGCGCTATAGCAGCATTCCAACAGTGGCGGCAACCCAGGGATACGCGTTCGGCGGTGGATGCGAGTTCGTCATGCACTGCGACCGGGTGGTCGCAGCACTCGAATCCTACGTGGGCCTGGTGGAGGCGGGCGTGGGACTGCTGCCGGCGGGCGGCGGCTGCAAGGAGCTGGCGTTGCGCGCGGCGCGCGAGAGCAAGGGCGATCTTTTCGCATCCCTCAAGGACTACTACATGATGGTCGCCACGGCCAAAGTGGCCGGCAGCGGCATCGAGGCGCAGGAGCTGAAGTATCTGCGCGCAAGCGATGTGGTGCTCTTCAATCCCGCCGAGCTCCTTTACGTGGCCAAGCAGCAGGCGCTGGCGCTGAGTGGGGCCGGCTACCGTCCGCCTCTTGCGGGCAGCCGCTTCCCGGTCGCCGGCCGCACGGGCGCCGCCTCGATCAAGGGGCAGCTCGTGAACATGCTGGAAGGGCATTTCATCAGCGAGTACGACTTCGAGATCGGCTCGCGGATCGCTGAAGTCATGACCGGAGGGGATGTCGAGCCCGGCACCGAAGTCAACGAGGATTGGCTCCTCGCCCTCGAGCTGCGGCACTTCCTGGCGCTCCTGAAGAACCCCAAGACGCAGGAACGCATCGCCCACACGCTCGCCACCGGCAAGCCGCTGCGTAATTGACCTGCGGAGACGGAACATCATGTCCAGTCAGATCAGAGAAGCCTACATCGTTGCCGCCACGCGTACTCCGGTCGGCAAGGCCCCCCGCGGCATGCTGCGCCACGTGCGCCCGGACGACATGCTCGCTCACGTCATCAGGAGCGCTCTCGCCCAGGTGCCCTCGATAGGGCCCAGGCAGGTCGCGGATGTCGTCGTCGGGTGCGCCTTCCCCGAGGCGGAGCAGGGCCTGAACATGGCCCGGATCGGGGCACTGCTCGCCGGGCTGCCTGATGCGGTGCCCGGTGTCACGGTCAACCGCTACTGCTCCTCCGGCTTGAATGCTGTGCAGATTGCTGCCGACCGCATCCGCGTGGGTGAGGCGGAGGTAGTCATTGCCGGGGGCAGCGAGTCGATGTCCATGGTGCCGATGATGGGCAACAAGGTGGCGTTGAACCCGGAGATCTTCGCCAAGGACGAAAATTATGCCATCGCCTACGGCATGGGCATCACGGCCGAGAAGGTGGCGCAACAATGGAAGGTCTCGCGCGAGGACCAGGACGCCTTCGCGTTGGAGTCGCACAAGCGTGCCGTGGCGGCGACCACATCGGGGGCATTTGCCTCGGAGATCTCACCGCTCGAAGTCACGGACCGCACGCCGGATCTCGACTCCGGCCAGGTACGGTATACGAAGAAAACTCTGCGCCAGGATGAGGGTCCCCGGGCCGACACCTCCCTCGAGGCGCTGGCCAAGTTGAAGACCGTCTTCGACGCCAAGGGAACCGTAACGGCCGGCAACAGCTCGCAGACCTCAGACGGTGCAGCCGCCGTGGTGCTGGTGTCGGAGGACATCCTCAGGCGCTATGAGCTGACACCGCTTGCCCGTTACGTCACCTTCTCCGTGCGCGGTGTGCCGCCGGCGATCATGGGCATCGGTCCCAAGGAGGCGATCCCAGCCGCACTCCGGCACGCCCGTGTCGCGCGCGATGATCTGAAGTGGATCGAGCTCAACGAAGCTTTCGCCGCCCAGGCGCTCGCCGTCATTCGCGACGTCGGTCTCGATCAGCGGCTCGTGAACCCGAACGGCGGCGCGATCGCGCTTGGTCATCCGCTGGGCGCCACCGGCGCGATCCGCACCGCGACGCTGGTGCACGGGATGCGCCGCAAGGGCCTCAAGGGCTACGGCATGGTCACCATGTGCATCGGCACCGGCATGGGCGCCGCAGGGATATTCGAGCTGCTCTAAGCCGCGTCAGCGCAACGGTTTGCGCCGGCCCAGGCGTGGGGCTTTCGTGTCCGATGCAATATACTCTTCGTCTTCGCCGTATATCCGCGCCTACCTCTGAACCGAGAGGAATGCCGTCATGAATCGATTCGACCGCACCCTGAAACCACTCGCCTGGATATGCCTCGTCGCCACGGGTCTGGCATTGCTCGCCAGCCCTGCGTTCGCCGACAGCTATTCCGACACCATCTTTCTCTTCAAGAAGGCTGGCGCCAGCGCCGGCTTCTTCAAATCTAGCTACGGCTATGCCGTGTTCCCGACGGTCGGCAAAGGTGGCTTCATCGTCGGTGGGGCACATGGCAAGGGCAGGGTATACAAACGTGGCCGTTTGGTCGGCGACACGACGGTGAACCAGGTCAGCGTCGGATTTCAGGCCGGCGGCCAGGCGTATAGCGAGATCATCTTTTTCGAGACAAAGCAGGATCTTGCCCGTTTCGAATCCGGTAAGTTCACACTCGGCGCACAGGCCAGCGCCGTAGCGATCACTGCGTCTGCTTCGGCGAGCACCAGCACGGCTGGGACGACCGCCGGCGCGAGCGGAACCGAGATGAACGCGGTGACCACCGGCCGCTACCAGGACGGCATAGCGGTGTTCACGATTGCCAAGGGAGGTCTCATGTACGAAGCCGCAGTGGCGGGCCAGAAGTTCACCTACGAGCCGCGAGACTGAGGGAGTAAGCGCCACGCTATCCTGATTCAACACGCCTCTACAGACGCCAACATCAGCGTGCGCTGGGGACGCAGAGCCCGGAAGTTGAACTGTTGCTGGCAATTGCGACTCACTGGCAGAGCGCCTATGATTCCTGATGCCTAGCACGAAACGGAGTATAGGACGATGGCACTTCCACAGCGCGACGCACTGCGCCACACCTACGCGGAATACCTTACTTGGCCTGAGGGTGGGCAGAATGAGCTGATCGGCGGCACCGCATATATCAAGGAACCACCAGCTCCCTCTCCATCCCATCAGGAAGTGGTCGGTGAGTTGTATCACCAACTCAGGCTGGCTCTCGAGGGCAAATCCTACCGGCCTTATATCGCTCCCTTCGATGTCCGCTTACCGAAGTCCGGAGAAGCCGACGAACTGATCGACACGGTCGTACAACCAGACGTCCTGGTTATCAGTGACTTTGGCAAGCTCGACGCGCGTGGCATGCGTGGTGCCCCCGACTGGATCGCGGAGGTTCTCTCCCCGACAACTGCCAGCCACGACCAGATCGTCAAGCTGCCGATCTACGAGCGCGCCGGGGTCCTGGAAGTGTGGTTCGTCCATCCCATCGACCGCATGCTGACTGTCTACCGGCTCGAAGGTGGACGTTATGGACGGCCCACGATCCAAGAGCTCAAAGGCACAACGGCAATCAGCGCGATCCCAGGCGTCGACATCGACTGGGACCGCCTTCGGGCAACGCCGCGGGCAGAGTGGTCTTAGCGAATCTTCATGCCGATTCGCCTCCAGATTGGGCCACCGCTGCGGTCGACGTCCCAATTGAACCAGATACGGGTAGCCTTCCCGAGGAGCTCGTGTTCCGTCACGAATCCCCAGAAGCGCCCGTCATCGCTGTTGTCGCGATTATCTCCAATCATCAGGTACTCGCCTGACGGCACGACCAAATCGAATACCCGGGGCTCGATCTGCGGATATGCGTCCGGAGGAGCCTCTCCGCCGCAGGTATACCCGCGCGCATCACGCCTCTTGCATCCAGGCAGGGGATCAGGGCTGACCGCAAGAGGTACGGGACACAGCAACGCTTGGTGCGTACGCGTACCGAGCTGTTCCGTAGCAAGTTGCATGTTCGAATAGCAGCCGTCGTTGTAAGTACCGGTGATCGTGAACGGGACCGGCTTCCCGTTGATCGTGAGCCGGTCATCGCGCACCGTCACATGATCGCCAGGAAGGCCGACGACTCGCTTGATCCATACCTGCGATGGCTGCATGGGCGGATGGAACACCACTACATCGCCTCTCTTCGGCTCGCCGGTGCCGAGGATCTTGGTGTCCGTGATGGGGAGCTTGAGGCCGTAGGCAAACTTCTCGACGACGATGAAATCCCCGTCGAGCAGCGTCGGCATCATGGAATCAGATGGAATGCGATAGGGCTCGAAAACGAACGCCCGCAGCAGGAGCACTGCGACAGCCACCGGAAAGAAGCTGCGAGCGTAATCGACGGTGAGCGGTTCAGGGATGAGCGCCGGATCCTTGCCGGCCATCTCGGCCGCAACCATGCGTTGCCGAAGGAGGAGCGTCGCGTCGGCAGCCAAGACGAGCCCCGTAACCGCCGCAGTCACCACCAGCACGACACTGAAGTCGAGCTGCTCGGTCACGAATACCCGCACCACGGCCGCCCCGATCAAGACCGGCAGCAGAAGATAGGCCAGCGCCAGAAGGGGTGGGTCGGCGGTCGATTCCGCAGCGGCCACCATCCGGCGCCTCGGCCTGAGCAGCCAGTCATCGATGACGCAGATGAGGCCCACCGGTACCGCGAGCCAGGAGAGCGCGCGAACGACTTCCGCTACGGCAGGCGGCATTCCGCGCTTTCGGTCAAGGGCGCACGCAACTGAGGCCACCCGTGGCGGCACTCGGTGGTCACGGAAGCGGCGAGCGCTGGAGGCTGTCGCATCGTCATGCAGGTTCGCCCCCGAGCCGCGATGAGCCGCCGCTGAGTCGCACGAGCATCGCATGAGTCTCTCGCGCTTCCCTGATCCCGGCTGGGCTCGGTCGGAAGTAGGTACGCGCCCTGCCGCCTCGCTCGACCCGGGGCTCTCCGAGTCTCGAGACCACCAGCCCCTTGCGCTCGAGGCGCTCCAACGCGGCATAGACGCTTGCGAGCGCGACCTGTCTGCCGCTGCTCCCGGCGATTTCGCGTGCGATCGAGATGCCATACGCGTCTCGCGCGGATGGTCGTACGACAGCCAACAGCACCAGCAGCTCGAGCTGGCCGAGATATTCCCGCCTACGCATAACTTCTATAATATGGAATAAATTGATGGGGCACAAGTGGACCGGTTGGGTCTCGAGCCAATGAGTCCAGCTGTCGCGGCGCGGGCATATCGGGGAGCGCGAGCATTATGTGAAGAGTTGATGCGAAATCCACGTCGCTGGCACGCGACGTTTGCGACCCGACACATGCACAGGCCGGCGGATTCGGGACGAGGGTCGCAGGATATCGAGAAGGGTGCGCGCATCATGGCCTCGGGGTCTTGGCATGCCAGTCGCGCAGGTGATTATGATTCCGCCGCCTTTCAATTCCCGCGCACTGGCGTCGTCTTCCTCTGCGATCACATACAGGATGATCCTCGTCATCCTGGCTTGCGCATTATTCACCGACCCGGCGGCGGCACAGTTGGCCACGCCGCCGGCGCCGGCCCCACAGCGCTTTGTCGAGCAGTCTCATGCCGAATCGGGTGCGAGCTCCGCTGACTCCTACCGGCGCCGGGTCACGGCTTGCCTGGTCGTCCTGTTGTTCGCAAACAGATTGCTCGCGCATGCAGCCGCAGCCGCCGCGACGCCGCTGACGTCGGCTCCCGACTCGGCGCAAACGCTATCGCTGCTCGAGGCCGGGCGATTCGTCGACCTGAACCGGCGCTATGGCCTCGTGCAGTCTCAATTCGACCATGGTGAGATTTCCGACGAGACTCTCTGGGCAGTGTTTCGCAATTTCTCGCACACGGACCCGGTCCTGGAGGCTCGGTACGCTTCATGGGTGCGACAGATGCCGCGCTCATACGTCGCGCATCTCGCCAGGGCCATCTATTACCTCCGAATCGGCGAGGAGCGGCGCGGCGGTGGCTTTATCAGTGATACCAGCCACTCTCAGCTTCAGGGCATGGAAGCAGCATTCGCGGTAGCACTGCAAGAGCTCAAAAAATCTGTTGCTCTCGAGAGCAAGCCGCTTCTCAGCTACCTCTATGCTCTCGAGGTCAGCAGGTATGAAGGTGATTCGGACGACAGCTATCAATGGTTCCGTGCCGCAATCGCCACCGACCCGCGGAACTTCATCGCGCGCCAAACGTACATGATTACGCTTCAAACCGCATGGGGTGGCGATAGTGAAAAGATGAGGGTCTTTCTCTACGACTGCTGGCGCGCTGGACTGCCGACGGCCCAGATGCGTCGCTTGGATGCGCTGGTGATAGCAAACGACGGCTGGGTAGACGAGTTCGTGAAAAAGGATCTCCCGCGCGCCGAGAGAGAGTATCTCCGTGCGAGCACGCTTGCTCCGGATGAAGTGCCGAAGGACGAAGCGCTGACAGTCCTGCGGATGCAGCGCGCCGCTGCCAACGGCAATCTCGCGGCGCAAAGCCTCCTTGCGAAGGGGGCCGACAGTCGCTACATGATCCTTCCCGTGGCCCACTGAGTGAGCACGGGCCCCGTGGCGGCCTCAGCGATGAGGCGGCGGGTCGGTCGATGCGAGGATCTGGGGCACTGCGGCGTCGAACAATTTCGGGTATTGCCACAACACGTAGTGGCTCGCGAATGGCGAGGGACGGTGATGACGTCAGCCTTGCAGGTCGTGCTTCGGGAGGCACTGATGTGACGTTTCGCTGCCCGATGCGATCCCTCCTGGCATCAGCCAGCGCGCGAGTCGCCGAGTCCACTTGCGTACCGTCCTTGATGCCGTGTCGCGCAAAGACGATTTTGGGAATCTCGTTCATGGAGTCCGCGAGAGGCGAGGCCGAATACGGCCAGAATGCCGCCTCATCGGGTTCGTGCCTCCGTCACGCCTGAGCCTGCCCGATGGAAGGTGCCCCTACGAGCGCCAGGTACCCCCGGATGTGCTTTTGCATGATCAAATCCCCCAGATTTGAGGCCTATGGGTTAACCGAAGGGAGCACGCCGGAATCGACAGCGGAACCTCATCCGCCGCGACATTTCGCCATGGTCGGAGGGGCAGGGCGTGCATCCCGAGGGCATTTGCGCCCGGCAAGCGTTCGGCGCATGCTCAGGGAAATACGTAAAACGCTTCACGATCAACCCTGTGGGCGAGCCCCGAGACGTTGCACCGCAGCCAAGCGCGCCACAAGCGAGTGCTGCGCGCGTCCCGCCCATCTCGGAAGAGCATTCTCACTCGGTATGGGAGACGATCAAGCACCACAAGGTCGTCGAATGGACCCTCGCGTACGCAGCTTTTGGCTACGCGCTGCTTCACTGCGTGGAGATGGTAAGCAACGCCTTCGAGTGGCCCCCCGCGGCCGCTCGGCTCACCGTCTTCGTATTGGTACTCGGAATCCCCGTGGTCGCTACGCTTGCCTGGTATCACGGTCACCGGGCCAGGGGCCGGATCAGCGGGCTCGAGTTGCCGATTCTCACCGCGCTGCTGGTGATTGCAGGGAGCGTGCTGTGGCTGGTCTCGCGGGAAGGTCACGAGCGGCCCGGCGCACAGTTCGCCACCACTGTAGGTACGAGCACGGCGCCTATTCAGTCGGTTTTCTCGCCGCCACCTCATTCGATCGCCGTGCTGCCATTTACCAATCTGAGCGGCGACCCCAAAGAGGAGTACTTTTCCGATGGCGTTTCCGAGGAGTTGATCAACGCGCTCTCGCAGATCAACGCTCTGCAGGTGGCCGCGCGCACCTCTTCCTTCTCTTTCAGGGGGAAGAGTGTGGATATCCGCACGATCGCCCGCACGCTGGGTGTCGCAGCGATTCTCGAGGGCAGCATTCGCCGGTCCGGCAACGAAGTGCGTATCACCGCCCAGTTGATCAACGCGGTGAACGGCTTTCACATGTGGTCGAAGGAGTACGACCGCAATCTGACGAACATCCTCGCCTTGCAGAGCGATATCGCAACGACCGTGGCGGCGCAGCTGCGGGCGAGACTGCTGGGAGATGAATCGGCCAAGATCGAGGCGGGCGGTACACACAATCCGCAAGCCTACGACGCCTACCTCCGAGGTCTGCAGCGCTACGACGCGAGCGACATTGACGATGAAGGCATCCGAGTCGCCTTGGCCTGGTACGATCGGGCCATCTATCTGGACTCGAACTACGCTGCCGCTTACGCGCAGCGTGCGCGTGCACTGAGTGCACTCGCTCGAGTCGCGCCGCAGACGCAGCGGCGGCAAGAGCTCTTTCGCCAGGCACGGGAGGCGGCCGAGAGAGCGGTCACGCTTGCGCCGGCATTCGCCGATGGCCACGTGGCCCTGGGATGGCACGTGCTCCTGTTCGGCTACCTCGACTTTCAAGCCGCAGCGCGCGAGATCAAGCGCGCGATGTCCCTCGCGCCCGGGAGCGTGTACGTGCTGAGGACCTACGGCAGCTTCCAGTGGGTGCTGGGCCACCGAGACACCGCGGTCTCCGTGATCCAGCGTGCGGTGAGCTTGGATCCGCGGAATTTTACGTATAACATCGACCTGTTGTTTGCCTTCGATAGCGATCGTCGTTTCAACGATGTGCTGACGGAAGCTCAACGTATCAGGATACTCAAGCCGGACTCGCGCAGCGTATCATTGGCGCAAGCGGACGCCTACCTCGGGATGGGACATCCACAGGAAGCTCTGAAATTCTGCGACTCGCGCTCAACGCCGTTCGAGGAGGACGATCGGCACGGTTGCTTGGCCCTGGCTTACCAGGCGCTGGGAAGGCACGAGGAGGCGGAACGGGAGCTCGAGGCACTGCGAGCCTTGGATGGGGATTACGGTGCTCTGTGGTATGCCGCGATCTACGCGCAATGGGGAGAGCCGGCAGCGGCCCTGCAGTGGCTCGCAACGGCTGAGCGGTTGCGGGATCCAAACTTGGTTTGGCTCAGGAGAGAGTGGAAGCTTGACCCGATCCGCAGCGAACCCGACTTCAAGGCGCTCGAGCGCCGGCTCAATTTCCCTTCCTGAGGGTTTCGCGTTCGAGACCTGACCTACGCGAGGCTGCTCGGGCGCACAGATTGTGTGCCGAGCCGCGGCGCGCAAACAGCCGCCGAACAGGTCGGACGGCAAATCAGGCGGCCCTCCGGAGAAGACCGCCCAATCTGTTGCCGCGTTTACTGGTGGGAAGGCATGTAGGTCAGGGACGGGTCGTAGCGATCGACATGTGTTTCTGCGCTTGCGATCGCCCCATCTATGGACTTGTGTATCTCATCGGCTTTCCGCTGGCCGTAGACATTGGCCAGCATTTTCCACACAGACGGCGATTCGGGCGTGCCGATCTCCGCCCAGCTTTGGGCTGGAATGATCAATTGGAAATCCGGCGCGCCGGGCCCCGCGTAGTTCATCGTATCCAGCTCGGAGTAATGCGGCCAGTTGGATTTGGCCTCGGCCGCGTAGATCGCTTTGACACCGTTCGTGAAGGCGTCATACGCAGCCATACCCGGCTTGAGCGTGAAGGAAATGACCTCCGTGAGCGGCGTCATCGGGGCCATATTCCCGGGATAGTGGCTGAACCCCGGCATCACGGTCGTAATCGCGGCGGTTTCGCTCAGCAAATGCGGGTTGATATCCGCCTCGAATGCTGAATCGCAGACGCCGGCCATGGCGTGATTGGTGTCGAGGCCCGCCCAGTTCGGCAGGATGACGACGTAGGAATACATATATGTGTTTCCGGTCACGTGTTCCAGGGCCGGTACGGAAAACTTGAAGCCGTGTTGGCTCAAGCAGTGATTGTAGGTTTTGACGCCAGCCTCGTAGGCCGCCTGCTGTACCGGCGCCACGGTGTCTTCGATATCGAAGGTCAGGCTCGTCGGACTAGTGGCCGCAGCCTGAGCCGGTGCCGCGGTAACCGCCTGCGCCAGCCCCAGGGCGGCCGCAGGAAGCGACGCGGAAACGATGGCCTGGAGGCGTCGTATGGTGAAACGCATGATGTTTTTCCCCGGATGAGCCGCATGATGTTTCGAGCCGCACTGCAAACGAGCAGCCCGACTGACGGGCCAAACCGAGTGCATCGAGGCTAGTCTGGCGCACCGACGGCGCCGCACTTTGCCGTTTGTCTCAAACGCGCCCGGGCGATGCCTGGCGTTCGCTCCGATGAGACACATGGCAAAGCGCGACACTCGCGGCATGCGAGCATGACACGGGTATAAGGCCGGCAAAACCACCAGGCATTCAAACCATGTGCGGCGGCAGTGAAACCTACCCCAGCTCGTCGTGCCGCCCGGTACTCGGTACCGACACGATGCCGCCACGGTCGGGTCACTCCCTGACGGCCGCCGCCGTTTACAAGGGAGCCACCGGGTTGCACGCGTATCGCAGAGCGAGCGCAGAGACCTGCGCGATCTCTCTGTGCGATCCGCGGAGCTTCCGCGCGCAATGCCGTATCCATCACCTGGGGTCCGCAGTACTCGCCGACGTGCGCAGCAGTTCGTTGCGATACCTCCGTTCGGCGCGTCACGTTGCTCGCGGCGCCTACGATCATTATCAGATCGTCTTCAATCTATCGGGCGAGATCCACTATCGAGCGGGGCGTCGGTCGGCAGTCGTACGACCCGAAGACGTCATCATCCTGGACAGCGCGCGGGAGATCGACGCGTGCGTTCATGCACCGGATCCGGGCCTGGCGCGTGTACTGACACTGTTCGTTCCGCGCGCTGCCTTGCCGCCCCTGCTGCGGGCGCCGGGCGGCGGGCATCTGTTGCTGTTGAACCGCGAGGCGCGGCTGGCGCAGTCGGCGCGCGATCATCTGGGGAAGATGCTCGAGACAATCGAGCGCAACGCACAGGCCGAGATGCATGCCGCCGCGCAGAACCTGATCCGACTGCTGGCCGGCGGCTTGGGCCGCCATAGGCCGCTGCCGGCTGCGGGGCGGCGGGCCACGCACCGCTCGGCTGCCGACTCCCTCGAGCGCCTCATCGAGCGGCGCTTGGGCTCCGCCGCGCTTTCCATCGGGCTACTGTGCGCGCACTGCGGCTGCTCGCGCGCGACGGTGTACCGGTTGCTCGAGGCGGACGGTGGCCCGATGCGGTACATCCGGCAGCGACGCCTGCAACGGGCTTTCCGCGACCTCATATCCGCTGGCGCGTCGCAACGGCCGCTCCTCGAGTTGGCGCTGCGGCACCGCTTCGCGAGTGAGGCGACATTCAATCGGGCCTTTCACCGCACATTCGGAATGCCGCCGGGCGAGACGCGCGAAATCGCGGCGCGCTCGCGGCGGGCGGCACTCGCTGGCGGCATGGCTCTGGGTAGCCCTCCCGACGGTGCGCGAGTCATCGAGTGGATCAGGACATTGGGCAGTGGGGCCTGAGCCCGCAGTCCGGGAGCCAGTGGTCGTCCTCGTCAGCGAGTGATTCATCGGCTGATGCGGTCCTCATTCCCCCGCGAATCCTGCCTGCGAAGGACGGACTCACCGGCCTGCTGCGTCTCTGGTTCGGTGAGCTTGGAACGATCTCTGGCCGTCCGGGCGGCGGCCACCAGGAATACGATCAACTGTGTGGCGTAGATGTGGTCTGTTGCGGCACGGCCGGCCGTCGTAAAGACCAGAGCTTCATCGGCCAGGCGAAGGAGCCCCCCCCGCTGCGCTGCATCCATCATTCGACGCACGTGTAAGCGCGAGACCGAGAAGCGCCTCGCGGTCTCGGTGGGGTGAAAGGGGATGGGATCGCGGGGTGGAAAGGCGTCTCTTGCGGCGACCACCAGGCCGTGCATGATCTGAGTCCCGGCATAGCGGTGCATGAACGTTCGGAAAAAGGGATCTTCTATGTCTACGTCCTTGAGACCCTCGAGGTACGCTTCGCTGATATAGCGCACGTAACTTTCGAACACACCTGGCGCGTCAAGGCAGGCTAGCACCGTCGAGACGGCCGGCTCGAGGACGGCCACGCTCTCGAGAGTAGCCTGCATCTGCCGACGCCAGGTGGCGAGAAAACGCGCCGTAGGGTCATAGCGCCGGGGCACTTTGGCCTCGCGACGAGGCGAGGGCGTCGCATAGCCCAGATGTTGAAGATAGATCAGCAGCATCCGCGCCCGGCCCGGACTGACCAGGCCGGTCGAGGCGCAAAGCGCCTTCAGGCGCGGCAAGGTCAGCCCACCGGTCACGTGCAGGTAGGCAAGGCACTTGGCCGCCACGTTGCGGCCCGCGTCCTTCAAGACCCCATCGAGCAGACGATCCGCCTCGGCCTGCGACAACATCGCGCGGGCGAAAGCGCGCGCAGCGTCCGGATAGCGAGGGTTTGCGCGCAGGCGCGCATAGCGGTCCTCGGCCGTCACGACCGGCGCATCCCAAGCTAGCAGGTCTGCTGTCCGGCCAGTCGCGCCCCCCATGCCTCCAAGGCTATCACGAGATCATCACGAAGCCGAGCCCGCCACGATTCGCCCGCCCGTGCGCCGTCGCCCCTCGCTGAGCGCCACTGCACGCGAGCTCTCCTCCGTAAGATTACGCACTTTGCCCGGCGGGAGTCCGAAGACGCGGCGGAACGCGCGATTGAAGGTCGCTTCGCTCGCGAATTGATGCGCGAGCGCCAGATCGACGATGCGCAGGTGCGGCGCTCGTCCGGAGGTGAGCTCCCGGAAAGCATGCAGCAGGTGCCGTTTCCGGATGTACCGGGCGAGGCCTCCTTCCGCCTCGAAGAGCCGGTAGACGGTCGCGCGTGACCAGCCGGAGCGCGCGCAGACGAACTCGGCCGAGAGGCCGGGTGAGTCGAGGTTCTGCTCCACGAGGCGCTTCAAGGAGTCGAGCGCCGTGCGCCGCAGACGCTCCCGGACGAGCGGGGAGGGACTCCCACTTCCCTCGAAGTCCGGCAGCCCGATCGCCTCCTGCGGCAACCCCAACGAAGCGCTCTTCAGGTGCACGGTTTTCAAGTGACCCTGTTGTTTTGGCCGCTGCAGGCTAGAGCGCCGAGGGCGGAAGATCAACGTACATTTTTGATCACGACGGCAAGACCATTTGAGACAATCGGCAAAGCGCCGCTCGGCCCCCTCGTTCACACTGAACTCTCCTTGCAGGGCGTCGGAATGGTGCCACCCCTTGCCGGCCGAACTCAGACCTACATCGAACGCCAGCTCTACGACATCCAGTACGGCTATCGGCGCGGCGCGGCCGTGGCGCCGATGGCGCCCGAGGTCGCCCATCTGACGGCGCGCGACCGTATCGCCATGGCCGCCTACCTCGCCTCGCTGTCCCCGAGTAGTCTATGAAAGCAGCCCGCTCTATCTTTCTCCTGACCGCCGTCCTGCCGGTCTTGACTCACGCCGCAGCGCCGTCGCGAAGTCGCGAGGCCGAGATCCGGAGCGCTCTGTCGGCGGCGCCAACCGCGATCGCCGCCCGCGCGACCGTGGAGCAGAGGGATAAGCATGGGAACTGGGTCGTGCTGCGCCACGGGGACAATGGTTGGACGTGCATTCCCCGCAGCAGTGGCGACCCGGACCCGCTTCCCGCGTGCTTCGACGCCAATGCGATGGCCTTCATCCGGACGTTCGATACAGGACGGTCGCCTGACCCGGCCAAGCCGGGCCTTTCGTACATGCTGCGCGGCGGGTCCGCCTGGAGCAACATTGACCCGCGTGCCTCGCGGCTGCCTCCTGGGCGGAGCGACTACATTCACATTCCGCCCCACATCATGATCCTCGACTCGAAGCTCGCGAATGAATCAAGCCTTCCGCTGCATCAAGCCGATCCGGATACGCATATGCCGTTCGTCATGTTCGGTGGCACAAAGCAGGCCATACTCATCATTCCGGTGAAGTGACACCGCTTGAGTCCTTGCGGATGCCGCTGCGCCGCGAGTTGAACGAGGTATGGGGGACCATGTGTGAATCTGAACCGATTCGTCGCGCTGCGGTCTTGACCGTTCCGGTCGAGGGCTCTCGCGAGATCCTCTCGAAGTGACCTCGACCACAGCACTCCATCAGAGAAGGCCAACTATGAAGACGGTAATCTCCCGCTGCTTGCTGCTCCTCGGTCTGGCCTTGCCGCTGATCGCCGCCGCCGCGCCGCCTCCCAGCCGGTATCTTTTCGTATGGGCGATGGAGGCCCAACATCCCTACGCCTCTACGCTCGCATTGATGTCGCCCGATCTCGCCTCGTGGCACAGGACGGAAGGATCGGGGAAGGACTTCCTCGCGGTCTTCGACATCCGTCCGGGGGCATCGTTCGGCAGACTCGTAAGGATGCTGCCCGTCGGCGAGGCGGCGATGGCTCATCATACGAACTATGCGGAGCCTCCGAATGATGTCCTCTACGCGAATGACTGGATCGCGAACCATACGTACGTGTTCGACTTACGTGATCCCCGGCATCCGCGGCTCGCCCGACAATTCGGCGGCATCGGCGCCTATGGCTATCCACACTCCTTCGTTTATCTTTCCAACGGCAATACGCTGGCGACATTTCAGTATTCCGGCGGGTTTAACCGCGCCGCGGGTGGGCTGGTCGAGTTCGACCCACAGGGTAGGGTAGTGAGAACCGCCTCGGCGGTCGTGCCCGGATATCCCAATATCCGCCCCTACAGCCTCGCCGTCGTTGAGAAGCTCAACCGCGTCGTCACCAGCAGCGGGGATATGATGGGCGCGCAGGACAGCCATGTGGCCCAGGTCTGGCGGCTCTCCGATCTGAAGCTGATCAAGACCATGCGGTTGCCGCCGCAAGCTGACTGGTTTTACGACACGGCCGCCAATTCTTCCGAGCCTCGTATGCTGGCGGACGGCAAAACGGTCGTCGTTCCAACGTTCAACTGCGGTCTCTTCCTGGTTCGGAATTTGGCGGGAGACAATCCGACGCTGCAGCATATCTATGACTTCGGCTACCGCACGTGCGAAGTGCCGGTGGTTGCAGGCGATTTTATGGTGGAAACCATGCAAAGCGGCCATGCGATCGTGAGCCTCGACCTGCACGACCCGGAACATCCCCAGGAAGTCAGCCGAATTCTTCTGCCGCCGAATGAGTATCCGCATTGGCTCGCGCTCGAGCCGGGTGGTGACCGGCTGGCCATCGCCGGCTACGGCGCGCTCGCGACCCGGATCCGGTTCGCGAGGATCGATCGCCGCACCGGTAAGCTGACCCTCGAGCCAGCGACGATTGATTTCACGCGCACCTGGCCGGATGGCTGGCAGGGAAGCGCCATTCCGCATGGCACTGTATTCGGCAATCCCTAAGCTGCGAGCTCAACTCGCCGGTGTTCGCGAGGCCTGAGCGATCCCTAAACACCCTTCACTTCACAGTCCGTGTCCTTCCGGGAGGATTCCATGACCTCAGGTTTGTCCAGCGCGATCGCCGCCACTGCCATTGTCATGTCTGCCGCTGCCGCGCAGGCTGGCGGACTGCACGTCGCCGAGAAGAAAGCGGCACTGTCGCCCGTCCACGAATTCATCGCCGATATGAACAAAGGCGATATGAACTCGGCTGCGGGCCTGTTCACGGCACGGAACGACGTTACTGATGAGTTTGCGCCCTTCCATTGGACCGGTAACGGGTTTGAGGCGTGGGCTGCCGATTACACCAAGATGGTGGCCGCGGGAGGATTCACTGGTGTGACGCTGCACCCGGCCAAGCCCGATGTGACCCTGACTCAGGACCGCGGCTATGTCGTGGTGCCAATGCGCATCACGTGGATGCAACAGGGCAAGAAGGGCGGCGAGGTAGGCGACTTCGTCGTCGTGCTGGCCAAAGAGGGCGCCGAATGGCGCATCACCTCCTGGACTTGGACGCACCGCTGAAGAAGGGCACGTATGGCATTTGGCCGCCGAGCTCGATGATATTGCGCGGCGACGAGCCTGACCAGAGGCGTTTGTATACGGCGATCAGAAAGCGCATGATTTCGGGCAGGAGGCGCGGATTGCAATTGCTGAGCCGACTGATGTTTCCAGCGCTCAACTGCGCTGAATATGCGCACCAGGTCGAAACCGCACGCGGATCGAGCCCGACAGTCGGAACCTGGCTCCTCGCCGAAGGTCAGACATAGTAGGTGATGAGTATGGAAAAAGTCGGGTTCGTAAAACGCCTGGCGAGGATTGGGCTGGTCACTGCGGCATCGCTGCTGATGCTTGGCAGTGGAAGTACGGCATTTGCGCAGCGCAGTGGGGGCTTCCACGGTGGTGGGGGCTTCCACGGTGGCGGTTTCCACGGTGGCGGCTATGGTGGGTTCCACGGTGGCGGCTATGGTGGGTTCCACGGTGGCGGCTATGGTGGGTTCCACGGTGGCGGCTATGGCGGTTTCCGTGGTGGCTATGGCTACCATGGCTTCTATGGCTACCGGGGATCCTACGGTGCGGGTTGGGGTCCTTGGTGGGGGCTAGGGCTGGGACTGTATTTACCGGTGCTGCCCTGGTACTACTCGACCTTCTGGTGGGATGGCGTACCGTACTACTACGTCGAGAACGACTACTACCTCTGGGATCCGGACGCAGACGAATACGAGCAGGTTCAGCCGCCGCCACAGGTAGCTGAGCAGGCGCAGAACGGCGAGCAGGAGCAGAACGGCCAGTTGCCGGAAGCCCCACCGCAGCTGTACGCCTATCCGAAGAAAGGCCAGACGGCGCAGCAGCAGGCAACCGACAAACGCGAGTGCAGCAGCTGGGCCAGCGCCCAGACGGGCCTCAATCCGGCGGCCGATGCGACGGCAGCTGCGCGGATCGCGCCCGGCAATGCAAAGCCTGACCAGGGGGGCGCAGCGGCGAACGCCAATACGCTCGCCACCGCGCAGCAGTGGCAAAACTACCTGCGCGCGGAAGGCGCCTGCTTAGAGGCACGCGGCTATACGGTCGAGTGAAGCTCGCTGGCGCGATGTGCGGACTGAACGCCGCAACATCTCGAGTCGGCACGGAACACCATAAAAATCAAAATGCTAGCGGCCTATGCTAGTGCACTTTCGTACCGACCGCCTCGTTCACCACGGTCCAATGTGCACCCTCGTCGGTCGATGCCTCCAGCCGCGCCAGTTGCCTGTCGGCCGTGCGGAAGAAGAGAGCAGGGATTAGGCATTCTGAACCGTCGCGCCGGCGGTCACAGCAATGAGAAGCACCGCGCCCAGCACGGCCGGTTCCCTGGAAAATGTTCTGGCCACCCGCCTCAGTTTCTCCCCGGCAGTCATGGTAAGGGTTGGTAATCCCGTCAGGGCAGCTTCACTCCCACGGATTCGGACATCAAAGTCCAGGTCCGACCGCCGTCCAGGGAGAACTCGATGCGAGTGATCCGCTTCTCTGGCGTCACAAACTCGTAGGAATCCCTCAGGTCGACCTTCTTCCCGCTCGCACCGGAGAGCTGGTAATTGTAGTGCCAGAGGTTTCCATCAATGCTGATCGGAGTTTCTTCGAGCGTCTTGTAATCCTTACTGATGCCGAGGTGCTTGTAAGCCTTCCCCTCAGCGTCGTAGGCGAAGATCGACAGGTGATTCGAGCGCTCGGCTTGGTTCGGGTCGACTTTTTCGCTCAGGTACTCGCACACCATGTAGCCCCTGTCTGCTGTCCAAGCGCAGGTGACGTGTGCCGGGTGCGACGAGGCATGGCTGATGGCGGTCTCTTTGGTCTCGACGACTTCATGCCAACGCCCTACCCATATATTCAGCCGGTCATTGGGATCCGGAGTAGCCGCGTGACCGAGCGCCGCCACGCTCGCCAATAGGGCAGTGAGTGTCAGGGGCCGAGCCCACGCCGTTGAGCATATTTTAGACACTTGCATCGATTCATCTCCACACTCGACCGGTGGTTATCATGAGCCATGGTAGGGTCGGGGTTATGCCGTGACCAGTCTCATGTGGCAGATTGCCCGTACCGTGGGGTGAGTTGCCGCCGCTTCGGGGCCGCTGGCGACGTGACGAGTGCTATATTTTGGCCCATGGTTCTCAGGGCTGAAAAACTCATGTCGGTGCGCTCACCTAACGCCGAACCTGGCTTCGTTGTCCGGTATGGGAAGTACGAGATCTCCCATCACTTTCTGTTCTGGCCACTGCAATCGGTTGGCTGGCTCGCCTATGGGCTCATGGGGCTCGGTTATGCGTTGGCACGGGAGAGCCCGCTGCAGGCGGGCTTCGATGTCGTAATGCTCGTCGTTACTGGCTACTCGGTCACGCTCATGTATCGGTATCTATTCCGACGCTGGCGGCGCCGACGCACGCCGCCATTACAGCTCGCGGCGCGGGTCATAGTGCTGACCATTGCCGCGATCCCGATCTGGTACGAGTCCCAAGTGCTGATCAGCAGCGTTGCCTACTCCGTGCGCCCGTCGCTGGTGAGCTCGGTCGGGTCGTATGCGGTGATTCCGCGTAGCATTTGGATCACCTATGCATTCGCGCTGTTTGGCTGGTCGCTGTTGTATTTCAGCGTAAACGGCTGGATCAGCCTCGAGCATGAGCGCCGTCGAGCGGCGGCGGCCGAGGGACTGGCGCAATCCGCCAGGCTCCGGGCGCTGCAGTCGCAGCTACAGCCCCATTTTCTTTTCAATACGTTGAACAGCATTTCGGCACTGGTCGTCGACGGGCGGCTCGATGCCGCCATTTCCATGATCTCGAGGCTGAGCGACTTCCTGCGACTCTCCCTGCAGACCTCCGACACGCCGCAGATCCCCGTTGCCAGCGAGATGGTATTCGTCCGCCACTACCTCGATATCCAAAAGATCCGATTCGGCGACCGGCTGACATTCCGACTTGACGTCGCTCCCGCCGCGCTCTCGGCGTTGGTTCCGACTTTGCTGCTGCAGCCTCTCGTCGAAAACGCCGTGCAGCACGGCATATTGCCTCACAGAGAAGGGGGCTCCGTAACCATTACGATACACACGGACGCCCGGACGCTGAAACTGCGAATTGAGGACGATGGCCCCGGCTACAGGGGTTCGCCAACGCCGCCGTTCGGCGTCGGACTTTCCAATACCGCCAGGAGGCTCGATGAGCTCTACGGCAACCAGGCAAAACTGGTTGTCGCCCGCGGCATTGAGGGCGGGGTCGTGGTAAGCATCGAGCTGCCGGTCGTCACCTTGGGCGAACAGACTGTCGGGACCCAGGCTCAGGAGGCAGGGTAGTGCCGATCCGAACCCTACTGGTGGATGACGAGGAGATTGCGCGCCGTGGGCTGCGGGTACGACTCGAACGCGCCAAAGATATCGAGATCATCGGAGAGTGTCAGAACGGCATCGAAGCGATTGAAAGCATCAACCGCCTATCGCCTGACCTTCTATTTCTCGACGTTCAGATGCCGGAGCTCTCCGGCTTCGAAGTTTTGCGCGCAGTACGACCGAAAGCCATGCCGCGTGTGGTCTTTGTGACGGCATTCGACGAGTATGCCGTGCGCGCCTTTGAGGTTCACGCTCTCGACTATCTTCTGAAGCCTATCGACGACGAACGCCTTGCAGCAACATTGCGTCACGTTCGTGAGGTCATGCTCGAGACACGCGGGGGTGCATACGCTCGGCAATTCGCCGAAGCCATTGCGAATCTCACCAAGAGCGGTGCGCTGCCCACCGATCGACTGGGGTCCGACAGGCTCGCGATCCCGGCAGGCGATCGCGTGATGATCATCCGGGTCGCTGACATAGACTGGATCCAGGCGGCGGATAACTATGTGTCGATTCATATAGGCAAGAAATCGTGGCTGCTGCGCGAGACCATCTCAGCACTGGATCAGCGCCTGACGCCCAGAGGCTTCGCGCGGATTCACCGTTCGACAATCGTAAACGCGCAACGCGTTACGGAACTGCGATCGCTGCCAAATGGCGAATTTGCGGTCGTGCTCACCGATGGCACGACCCTTAGAATGAGCAAAAGCTACCGCGCAGCTCTGGACCAATTGGCAGGCAACGCGCGCTAGGGACCGAATGGCTCGTCCTCAGGTAAGATCCCGCAAAACCTTGAGCGAGGAGGGGGTGCGCGATGCTGAGCTGGCAAGTGGGCGGGGTGAAAATCACCCGCATCGTCGAGATGGACTTGCCGGTACCGCTGGGAGTCATGCGGCAGGCCACCGTTGAGGAGCTGCGCAAATCAGCGTGGCTCTATCCGCACTTCGTCGGCGAGGACGGCACCCTGAAGCTCAGTGTCCACGCGCTGCTGGTCGAGGCTCCGGGGTTGAAGCTGATCGTCGACACCTGCGTCGGGAATGACCGGCCGCGCGAGATCACCGGTGGCCTGCCGTTGGCGACGCCGTTCCTGCAGCATTTGCACGAGGCGGGCTGGTCACGCGACGGAGTCGACACCGTGGTGTGCACGCACCTGCACGTCGACCACGTGGGCTGGAACACGATGCTCGAAAACGGCAAGTGGATGCCAACCTTCCCGCAGGCGCGCTACCTCATCAGTCGGCGCGAGTACGACTTCTGGAGCACGTGCAATGACGAGGAGCAGCAGGCGATGCTCGGCGATAGCATCAAGCCGATCTTCGACGCCGGCCTCGTCCACCTGGTGGAGCTGGACCACGTGATCTCACCGGAAATCCGGCTCACGCCTTCCATCGGCCACACGCCGGGTCACGTCAGCGTGATGATCGAGTCCGAGGACAAGCGCGCGGTGATCACCGGCGACATGACCCATCACCCCTGCCAGCTCGCGCACCCCGAATGGGTGCTCGGCGACGACGACCCGAAGGCCGCCGCGCTCACCCGCTCGCGCCTGTTCGCCGAATGGGCCGACCAGCCGATCCTCGTCATCGGCACCCACTTCGCGGCCCCCACGGCCGGCCACGTCCTCCGCGACGGCGCAGCGTTCAAGTTTGCGGTGTGAGCGCGGCGAGCCCCGCGACGCTTGCGGCAGCCGTCTACGGCCCGGCAGTCGCTGCTGTCAGCCAACAGCAACTCGCCGGTATGTATCGGCTATTCTCCGACGACCTGCGCGCGCTGCAGGTTATAGAGCCCCGCAATGAAGGGTTCTGTAGCCTTCTTTGGCGTAACCATCGCTCGCACGCATCAGTGGCCCGATGAGTCTAGGGATTCATCGGGCGCTCCACGTGCCAGCCGCCGATTGAAGGATGACCCGCCGACCTGAAAGCGGGATGTCGGTACGGCGATATTCCTGTGATCGCTGGCACGCAAATTCAAGGGCCTACGATTGAGGGCATTTGCGCCGGGCGAGCGCTAGGCGCATGCTCGAGAGAATAGAGAATACGTTAAACGCTGCACGACCAAGCCTGTGGGCGAGCCCCGAGACGTTCCACCGCTGCCAAGCGCGCCACCGGCGAGTGCTGACCGCGTCCGGCACATCTCGGAAAAGAATTCTCACTCGGTATGGGAGACGATCAAGCACCACAAAGTCGTCGAGTGGACGCTGGCATATGTAGCCTTTGGCTACGCGCTGCTTCACGGCGTGGAGATGGTGAGCAACGCATTCGAGTGGCCCCCGGCGGCCGCCCGGCTCACCATCTTCGTATTGGTACTCGGAATCCCCGTGGTTGCGACGCTTGCCTGGTATCACGGTCACCGGGCCAAGGGTCGGATCAGCGGGCTCGAGTTGGCGATTCTCACCGTTCTTCTGGTGATTGCAGGGAGCGTGCTGTGGCTTGTCTCGCGACAAGGTCACGAGCGCTTCGACGCACAGACCGCCATCGCTCGCGGTACGAGCACGGCGCCTATCCAGCCGGTCTTCTCGCCGCCTCCTCATTCGATTGCCGTGCTCCCATTTACGAATCTGAGCGGCGATCCGAACGAGGAGTACTTCTCCGATGGCGTTTCCGAGGAGTTGATCAACGCGCTCTCGCAGATCGACGCTCTGCAGGTGGCCGCGCGCACGTCTTCGTTCTCCTTCAAGGGGAAGAATGTGGACATCCGCACGATCGGGCGCACGCTCGGCGTCGCGTCGATCCTCGAGGGCAGCATTCGCCGATCCGGCAATGAGGTGCGTGTCACTGCCCAGTTGATCAATGCGGCGAGCGGCTTCCACATCTGGTCGAACGAGTACGACCGCGATCTGAGGAACATCCTCACCTTGCAGACCGATATCGCAAAGAGTGTGGCGCAGCATCTGCAGGCGAGACTGCTGGGAGATGAATCGGCCAAGATCGAGGCGGGCGGCACACGCAATCCGCAAGCCTACGATGCATATCTCCGAGGCCGACAGCGCTACGAGTCCAGCGATGCGACCGACGAAGCAGCGACCCGAGACGCGCTGGCCCGGTTCGATCAGGCGATTTCTCTCGACTCGAACTACGCCGCCGCCTACGCGCAGCGCGCGCGTATGCTGAGCGCACTTGCTCGATTCGAACTGGACGAGCAGGGTCAGGAGCAGAGACAAGAGCTCTTTCGCCAGGCGCGCGATGCGGCCGAGAGAGCAGTCGCGCTTGCGCCGGCATTCGCCGATGGGCACGTGGCTCTGGGGTGGCACGTGCTTCTATTCGGTTACTTCGATTTTCAAGGCGCAGCGCGTGAGATCGAGCGCGCGATGTCGTTGGCACCCGGAAGTGCGTATGTACTATATGTCGACGGCAACTTCCAGTCAGTGCTAGGCCACCAAGAATCTGCAATCTCCACCATCCGGCGCGCGGTGAACCTGGATCCACAGAACTATCTGTATGCTATCGCTCTGTTGAACGCGCTCGATAACGCGCGTCGTTTCAGTGAGGAGCTGGTGGAAGTTCAACGCGTCAGGATATTCAAGCCATACGCGCGTGATATATCCGCATACGAAGCCTCTGCGTATTTCGCGATGGGACACTTGCAGGAAACCCTCGACCTCTGCAGCTCGCAGTCCACGCCATTCAACCCGGACGATCGGCACACTTGCTTGGCCCTGGTCTACCACGCGCTTGGCAGGCGCGCAGAGGCGGAACGGGAGCTCGAGGCGGTTCGAGCCTTGGACGGAGATATCGGTGCCCTCTACTATGCCGGCATCTACGCACAATGGGGACAGTCGGCAGCGGCGCTGCGGTGGCTTGCCACAGCTGAGCGGGCGCGGAATCCATACTTGATTTTTCTCAAGACGTATCGGGCACTCGACCCGATCCGCAACGAACCTGAATTCAAAGCTCTCGAGCGACGGCTCAATTTCCCTTCCTGAAGGCTTTCGCGTCAGGGTTTCGTACTCGCTTCGCGGCGCGGAACGGTGCCACCAGCTCACAAGTCATTGAGGTTCACAAAACCTCTGGGTGACACAATGAGCAGTCGCTGTGATCAGATCCTGAAGGATTGCATCGTCTCCGGCGCGAACAACTCTTCGGGCTCGAGCAGGCGCTTCGACAGCCCCTGATCGTAGTGGTAACGGAGAAATGTGGCCAGCGACGCGCGATTGCATTCGAGTCCGTACGCCCAGAAGTCATCGCCCATGAGCGCGCGCGTCTCCTCGACGTGCGACGTCAGCCACGGCAGCATGGCTTTGAGCGCCGCAGTCATGGAAAGGTCCTCGTACGTACGGCGCTGCGCCTCGACGAACGCCTTGTAGAGTGACTGGGCCACCCACCGGTTCTGCTCGTAGACGTCGCGACGGATCGCGACCGTGTGCATGATGGGAAAAATGCGCGTCTTGCGGTAGTACTCCTGCTCGACTTCCCTGTAGTCTGGAAAGAGTCGCCGCACCGCACCTCCATGCAGGGAGAACGTCGATGGCATGCGCGCGGTATGGAGAGCGTCGATCTCGCCGCGGGCGAGCATGGCCGAGAGCGTCTGCGTCGCGCCGATCGGCTGCACCTTGATGTTCGGCGGCAGGTCGAGCGGGATTTTCTCCGGCCGCCCCGGCTCCTCTTCGCCGCCGGTGCAGTAAGTCACGCTGTCGACGGGAACGCCGTAATGCTCGGACAGGATGCCGCGGATCCAGACCGGCGCGGTCATCTGGTATTCGGGCGTCCCGATCCGTTTGCCGATCAGGTCCTTCGGTGTGCGGATGTTTGCATCTGCGTTGACGTAGATGCATGAGTGCCGGAAGAAACGCGAAGGAAAAACAGGTATCGCGACGAAGGGCCGCATCTCACTGAACAGTGACACGGTGTACGACGAGAGCGACAGCTCCGCGACCTCGAACTCGCGGTAACGCAACATCCGGAAGAAGGTTTCCTCCACCGGCAGCTCGAGGTAGTTGAGATCGATGCCGTCGGGCTGCACGGTCCCGTCGGCCAGCGCGCGCGTCCGGTCGTAATTCCAGCACGCCAGATTGAGCCTCAGCTTGCTCATAAAGCCTCGCGCCGAAAGGCATTGACATTATAGATCGAGAACGTATTATACGATCTCGTACGAATTATCCAAGACCTCAGTCGAGGGGGAGAAATCCGTGGAACCATTACCGCTGTGGGAGGCCGCCAAGCGCGAGATGGAGGAGTACCAGTTCGTCGCCAGTGCGGCGCTGCAGCCGAAGTGGAGTGTGCCGCGCGAGGTCGCGATCAATGTGGCGATATCGGGCCGCTTCGGCGAGGCGGTGGATCGGCCGTCCGGGCATCCGATATCGATCGAGGACTACACGGCGTCGGCCGCCGAGGTCATCGCCGCCGGAGCGTGCGGAATTCACATCGACTTCTCCTTCGTCACCGACCCCAAGGGCCGGCGGCTCGACCGCGATATCCCGTCCGTCGAGGCCTACGGAATGGTGCTCGAGCCGCTGCGCAAGCGCTTCGGCAACGCGTTCGTCACCAACCTCAATGTGCTGCACGGCACGACATTCGACATGTGCGTGGCGCCGGCGCGAGCCGGGCTCGCGGAGGTTGCGCCCTGCGCCCCGGGCCATCCGGAAGCGTTCATGGTTGCAGCGATCCGCGCGCTCGAGGAGTCGGGCGTCAAGCCGGAGCTGGCGGTGCACAGCTCGGGCGAGATCGAGCTCGCCAAGCGGAAGCTGATCGACACCGCCATCCTGCGCCGCCCGTACAACTGGATCGTGCTCTATGGGCTTCCCTTCAATACGGGGCGCACGCTGATCTCGGGCACGTGGGTGCCGAACGCGCAGGACATGGCGCGTCATCTGTTCCTCATGGTCGACCAGATCCGCCAGGTCGACCCCACGTCGGTGATCACCGTTTGCGCGGCCGGGCGCGCGACGCTCTACATGACGACGCTCGCCACGATGATGGGTTTGCATATCCGGGTCGGTGTCGAGGACACCCCCTGGAAATATCCGAACAGCGATGAGCCGCTGCGCGACAACCTCGAGATGTTTGGAATGGCGCGGGACATCGCCGCGCTGCTCGGCCGTCGGCCGGCAACCGCCGACGAGTACCGGCGCCTGATCGGCAAGCCGGCCCGAGGCTGAAATCGCCGGGCGCCGGAGGAGCGCTGTCGCCTCCCGGGTGGAGAGCGAATGGTTGCATGACTTGGGGAACGATCGAGCCAGAGAGGGCACGATCCACGGAAATCGTCTCAACAAGCATTATGAGGGGCAGACGATGAACGTATTCGTATCACTCACGCAGCACCCGGCCGTGGGGCACAAGAGCAAGAACACGGTGCTCACGGCATTCATCGCGGCGATGGTGGCGGGCTCGGCAGCCTCCTTCGGCGATCAGCCGGCGGCGACGAACCCACCGCCGTCGGCGGCAACCTCACCTCCTGAGGTTACGATCCCCCAGCAACTCGCGGAGGTCACCGTTACGGCGACCAAGCGCGTGGAAACGGCAAGCCGAGTCGGCCTCACGATCGCCGCGCTGTCGGCGAACGATCTTGAGGAGGACAATGTGACGAGCGTCGCAGATCTGACCCGACTGGTCCCGGGTCTGACGTACACCCGCAGCGCCTACTCGACGCCGGTCTATACGCTCCGAGGCGTGGGATACTACGACACGTCCCTGGGAGCTTCCCCGGCCGTGAGCGTCTACGTCGACCAGGTGCCGCTTGCCTACCCTGCGCTCACCTCGCATGGGGTTGGACTCGACATGGAACGCGTGGAAGTGCTGAAGGGACCGCAGGGCGTTCTATTCGGAGAGAACTCAACCGGTGGCGCGATCAACTACATCGCCAACAAGCCGACCAGCACACCGGAAGGCGGTGTGGATCTCAGCTACGGTAGATTCAACACCATAGACACGTCCATGTATTTGAGCGGGCCGGTCAGCGACGACCTGACAGCTCGCGTCGCCGTGCGCGCCGTGCATGCCGATCCGTGGCAGCACACTTATTTCGCGGACCCCGGCGATCGCCTCGGCAAGAAACGGGACCTGGAGGCGCGAATACTCCTGGACTGGCGGCCGTCGGACCGCCTGAACCTCCTCCTCAATGTCAACGGCTGGACCGACACCGGCGAGCCGGAGGCGGGGCAGTATTTCCTGTTCACGCAGCGGATTCCGGGAGTAACGCTACCGGCCGCCATGTACAGCTACCCGTATGCGCCGCCGGACGCCCTGGCTGCCGATTGGGATCCGAATAACCGGCCCAGCACGGACGAGCAAATGTACCAGGAGTCCCTGCGAGGCGACCTGAAACTCACGAACGACTTCACGCTGACATCGATCACGGCCTATAGCCGCTACGATCGGGACGACGTCACCGGCGATGACGGCATCGCGCTACAGGACAACGAGCTGTACAAGGCCAGTGGCTATATCCATGACGCCTACCAGGAGTTGCGAGTCGCCAACTCGTCAACCTCGCGGGCGCGCGTGACGCTGGGGGGAAACTATGAATATTCCACGGTATACGAGGACAACTTCAATGAATTCGCGCTCAGCTCCGCATATTTTGCGGTATACCCGGTGAATGATCGCGGGTTCACCCGGGCCGTGGATCACAGTCTGCAGCACATCAACACGGCTGCTGCCTTTGCCGATCTGGAATATGACGTGACTCCGAAGGTGACCCTCGTGG
>Ga0335075_10001599_pt1 | contig 37178 bp, 41 predicted proteins | sample Lox_Sample_24_FD_206723 | JGI IMG/M metagenome (GOLD analysis project Ga0335075, IMG submission 206723) | Soil microbial communities from Loxahatchee National Wildlife Refuge, Florida, United States - Lox_Sample_2.4 | ecosystem: Environmental > Terrestrial > Soil > Wetlands | place: USA... | reverse complement strand
CGATCGAGCATGCCGGCGACCCAGCCGATCCCTCCTTCGGAAAGCACGAGCCCGAGGTTCGCCATGCGGAGGGGGATGCCCGAGTACAGCCAGTCGATCGCAGCCGAGATGGCGCTCAGCTGGAACAACGCGGTCATCGCTTCCAACGGCGAGTCCGACGAAGGAACAGTCGTGACCGAGGAGGATCCGACGTGGAGGTTGACGACTGTTTCGGTTTCTTCGCAGGCGGCGAGGAACGGGTCCCAGTAGCCGGTGTGGATCGACGGCAGGCCGAGCTTTTCGGGGTTCTCGGAGAACGTCACGGCGCGAAAGCCGCGGGCGGCGTTCCGGTGGATCTCGGCGACCGCTTCGTCGATGTCGAGCAGCTGAGGAAGCTGGGACGGAATGAAACGATCCGGGGCGGCTCCGCACCACTCCTCGAGCAGCCAGTCGTTGTAGGCCCGCACACACGCGAGGCCCAAGTCGGGATCGTCGCATTGCGCGAAGCGCCGCCCAGCGAAGCCGAACAGCATCGACGGGAAACACAGCGACGCGGCGATCCCGCAGCGGTCCATGTCGCGCACCCGTTCCACCGGATCCCACACCGCCCGGCGCATCTCGTCGAAGCGAACCTGGCCGATCGTTCCCTCTTCGCGCGACCAGCTGGCCGATCCGTCGCCACCGACGATCGGCAGCCGCCGGCCTTCGATCTCCCAGTACGGCAATCCCAAGTCGTCTTCGACCATCCGCGGCCCGACGCCGTCGAACTTCCTCTCCAGGCGTCCCTCGAACGTGGTCGGCGACTCCAACAGATGATCATCGACCGACACGAGCGGCCACGACACCACCTCATTCGGTGGATCGTCGATCAAACGACGCTCCCGGCGAACCACACCCTGCCGCTGCTGCTCCACATAGGAGGCAAAATCCTGTTCGAGTCCGTTGGTTTCCATAGTTGCCCCTAGCGTGCCCTCGGACGAAATGAAAATAGGCTTCCAGACGACCGCTTGTCAACCGGTTGTCCGATTGATTTCAGACGGCGGTGGGCTGGTCGCCAGCGGTCACCAGCTTCGATCCTCGGCCTTCAAGAGGTGGCTCCGCTCTCGCAGGAGCCCCTGACGAACAGGCCTCAGTTAGCAGGACTTTCCGGTTCGAAGACATCTGTTCCCTGGCGACATCAGAGGTGATCGACCACGGCATCGCCTACTTGGGTGGTACGAATGGGCGCTCCCGGCACGATCGCCTCAACCGCCTTGGTGATCTTCGATGCGGCCTCCTCGGCCCCCAAGAAGTCGAGCATCATCGCCGCAGACTTAATCGCGGCGGTGGGATCAGCCACCCCGGTGCCGGCGATGTCGGGTGCCGAGCCATGCGCCGGCTCGAACATGGAGGGTCCGCTGCGGTCAGGATTGAGGTTCGCGGAAGCTGCCCTGCCGATCCCACCAGCTACCGCCCCTGCTACGTCGGTGGTGATGTCCCCGAAGAGGTTGTCGGTAACCAGCACGTCGAAGCGATCAGGAGATGTGACCAGATGCAGGCACGCCGCGTCAACGTGCTCGTAGGCGGTGCTGACGTCTTCGTATTCGTGTGCGACCGCGTCGAAAGTGCGCTGCCAGAGATCTCCGGCGAAGGTGAGCACGTTGGTCTTGTGCACCAAGGTCAGGTGCCGCCGGGGCCTTCGCCTCGCCAGGGCGAAGGCGAACCGCACGCAGCGCTCGACCCCGAAGCGGGTGTTGACCGATCCCTGCGTGGCGACCTCGGCAAGGGTGCCGTAGCGGAGGAAGCCGCCCTCCCCCGCGTACGACCCTTCGGTGTTCTCCCGGACGACGGCGAGGTCGATCGACCGGCCAGATTCGGTTGCGGAGCCCTTCGTGAAGGGACGCAGGTTCACGTACAGGTCCAACTCGAAACGGAGCCGCAGCAGCAAGCCCCGCTCCAGGATCCCTGGCGGCACCTCGGGGGTGCCGATGGCGCCGAGTAAGATGGCGTCCAACCCCCGCAGCTCGTCCAACACGCTGTTGGGGAGGATCTCTCCAGTGGCCAGATACCGGCGCCCGCCGAGATCGTACTGCGTCGTGTTGAGCTCGGCCCCGACGGCGCGCGCCACCTTGAGAGCCTCAGCAGTAACTTCTACGCCGATCCCGTCACCGGGAATGACGGCGATGTTATATGCAGCCAATTCTCACCTTTCTCCGAGAGGCCAGGTCCGCGGCGTCGTCGAGCTGGCGATCGGGTTGCGCCCACGGTAGAGAGCGGATTCTGATTCTGTCGGACCCTCCCGGCCCGAAGGGCCGCGCCGACCCCGCGAGATCGAGGCTCATGGCCCGCAGGCTGCGGCGGCGACGACCTCCCTCATGGCAGCGTGCAGGACAGACGCGTTCTCCACCGCGGGGCTACTGGCCCAGCAAGGATTGATCACCTCGCCGCCGTAAGGAGCGGCGACCCCGATCTCCTCCAGGCCCCTGACGGTACCGACAACGTCCGCAGCCCCTTGACCTGGCAGGAGCCGATGGGCTGTCTCGGTCAACAGGTCGGGGTACTCGGGAGCCTCCGGGGCGTCGGAGAGCTGGATGACGAATATCTTGCCCGGATCGACCGTCCTGAGGTCGGACAGCGCTCCGCCACTGCGATAGAAGTGCCAGTTGTCGAAGATCAATCCGCCGTTGCTGCGATCAGCCAGCCGCACGATCTCCCAGGCAGTCTGAAGGTCGGCAGGCTGGGTCCAAGGCAGGAACTCGACCTGGCAGCGCACCCCACGGCGCCCGGCCCGGTCGCATATGGCACTGAACGCAACTACAGCAGCGTCCAGACCGAGGTAGGGAGCGTTGAGCGGAGTGCAATTGAGTCCTTCGGCTCCGAGGAGGGACACCAGGTGGACCCCGATCTCCTCTTCCTCGGTCACCTCTCCCGAGAGCCACCTCGACGCGGTGCTCACCTCCGCCACGTACAGGCCCGAGTCGTCAACCGCTGCAGCGAGGTCCAGATCCGAGAACCCTGCGGACCGGATGTCCAGGTACTCCTTGATGGTCAGGGAAATGCCCTCGAAGCCCGCTTGTGCGGCTGCTGCGAGCTTTTCGAGGAACGGACGGGACTGGTCGGTCGTTGAGCAGTAAACGAAGTCGGGATCGCTCCTCACGGCACGACGTCCTGGAGTCGAGACGACATCGGCAAACGAGGTCGCCATGGAGTTGAGTGTCGCAGTAGGCGGCACGGAACAGTTCTGCATCTCACGACAGGTGGGCCGTCCGGTCAGATTCGATTTGGTTGTAGCAGCGAAGCCCGCCCCGTTGCTGGGTGACTCTCTTCACGACCTCCGGGTCAACCTGAGAGCTGTGCATATGGGACATTCCTCAGCACGTCCGCGTAAGAATCCAAGATCGGCAGGACATGATCCCGCGGCTCGCTCGGAAGGTCCAGGAAGACGCGGGCAACCCCGAGGGAGTGGAAGCACTCGAGTCTCCTCCGAAGCTCTTTGCGTCCGATCTCTCCCTGCATGGCATAGATCAGTGGTCCAGGCTCCGGGCGACCCTCGTCGAACCATCTCCGCCTGAGGGATGCGAGGGCCCCCGGCAGGATGTCTACGACGTCGTAACCACCGGGGATCCAGCCGTCTGCCCATTCCACGACCTCACCAAAAGCCCGCTCGCTGGGGGAGGTGCCGAGGAGCACCGGTATCGACGGCTGCTGGACCGGCTTGGGCCAAGCCCAGCTGCGTTCGAGGGTGCTGTGCTTACCGTGGAATTCAGCTTCGGTGTCCTGCCACAGAGAGCGCATCAAGCCCACGTGCTCGCGCACAACGGCGCGACGGTCCTTGAAGCTGACGCCGTGGTCCGCCAGCTCCTCTTTGTTCCACCCGTATCCAACGCCGAGAAAGAAGCGCCCTCCACAGAGCAGGTCGAGAGTAGCGGTGGCCTTGGCCAGAGCCACAGGGTCGTGCTGGGCCACGAGCGATATGCATGTGCCGACCGCCAGGCCGGTCTGCGCGGCGACGAAGGAGAGCGCTATGTAGGGGTCGAGCAAACGCCGGTATCGATCTGGCATCTCCTCCCCCGTCGGGTAGGGCGTGGAGCGCGACACAGGGATGTGGGTGTGCTCGGGCAGGACGAGAGACTCGAAACCTCGCTCGGCTGCCGCGTGGGCGAGGTCCAGGACCGGCATGGAGATGTCGGTGGCTCCATAGTGGATCCCGATCCGCGGGAACGGCGTCTCGTTGCTCACGACGAGCTGGCCTCCGGGGCTGTGAAGTGGAAGATCCGCTCGGCGTTGCCCCTGAAAATCTTCACCAGCTCGTCCTCATCGACGCCCTGCAGCTGGTCCTTGAGCACCTTCTCGCTGTCGGGCCACGTCGAGTCCGCGTGAGGGTAGTCCACCTCCACCATGACGTTGTCCACGCCAATCTCGTAGACCGATCGCGCCCCGTGGGGATCATCGATGAAGCACCCGAAGATGTGGTCCTTAACCAGGGTTGACGGAAGACTGGTAAGACCCGATCCGGTCCATCGGGCGTGGTTCTTGAAGTTGCGGTCGCAGTCCTCGATGACATGGGGCAGCCAACCGATGCCGCCCTCGGAGAAGCAGACCTTCAGCCCGTCGAAACGCTCGAAGACCCCCGAGGTGAGCCAGTCGACGCACGAGATGATGGAGTTGAAGTGGGCCAGTGTCAATTCGGTCATCTGCGGCCTGTCCTCCCGCCACGCCACCACCGTGGAGGAAGAACACATGTGGACGCAGAGGGGCATCTCGGCGTCCTGCGCGGCTGCGAACACCGGGTCCCAGTGGTGGCGCGGGTCGTGCAAGGATGGGAATCCCTGGTTGACCGGATCCTCAGTGAAGGCTATCGCCCGGGCGCCTTTCGCGGCGGTTCTCTGGATCTCCGCCACGGCGAGCGCCGGGTCCCACAGCGGTACGAGTACCATCGGGATGTAGCGCGACGGGGCCGCGGCACACCACTCGTCGATCATGAAGTCGTTGTAAGCCCGGATACAAGCTAGTCCTAGCTCCAAATCTCTTGCGGTGGAGAAGACCGTCCCTGAGAATCCGGGTACCAGAGGGAAATTCAGCGATGCCACCATTCCCGCAGCGTCCATGTCGGCGAGACGGGCAACCGGGTCGTAGCAACCGGGTCTCATTTCGTCATACGTGACCTCTTGCAGCCCGGGATCGAACGATCGACCTATAGCGGCCGCGTTCCCCATTATGGGGTTGACCTGGTCCTCGAACACCCAGGCGTCGCGACCGGGTGGGATCCTCTGGACCCTCGGGCCGCGGTCTGCAAATTTCTTTGGGAGCCAGCGCTCCCAAAGATGCGGCGGCTCGACGAGGTGATCGTCGACCGAGATGATGCCGATGTCCTGCATGTCTGGGCTCCACTACAGCTCGTGTGATGGTCTTTCGGTCATGGGGCCGGCACCGCCGCGGCTCGCACCTCCTCCTCGCTGAGACCCACCGCTTCTAGGAACGCCCGGCGGACGTCGGCCGGCTGACCGGCGTACAGCGGGAACACGTCAGACGGGTCCCGGCTCAGGGCTGCGAGCGCGTGGCGCTGATACCACCTCTGCTTCCACTCGGCCATTGGCCACGACTTCTCGACCTCGGACGGCTCCTCGTGGGGCCAGCGGATCACCTTGTACTTCTCGGGGTCGCGGACGACGCCCATCGGGTCCTCACCGCGGGCCACTGCTTCCATGTCCTTCTGAAGCTGTTGTCGGAGCTTGACAACGCCCACGTCGCTGCGCCCGAGATGCTCCCTGCTTCGGTCCGCGATCGGCCCCTGCCCAACCCAGGCGATCGTGTCCTGATTAGTCGTGTGGGTGGAGATCCACTGCCCCGTGTCGGGGTCGATGATCGGCGCGTGCCAGTGCGGTATGCGTTCCTGCATGTACGGTCTATGTTCGTGGGGCACCGGGTCGAACGACCAGATGACGCTCAGGGTGTTGCGCTCGTCGACGGGAACCCTGTACTCCAGATGGTTGCCGCTCGGCATGAAGACACCGGGCATCAGGTGCAGCCGGGTCCGTTTCCAGAAATCGTGATCTTCATCTGTACCCGTCAGGACTCGTCTGTAGCCGAATCCGAATTCCCACTCTTCCACCTGGATCCGCAGGTGCTCGGGTCCGTACTCACGGGTAGACGTAGCCTGCACAATTGACCAGTTGTTGTGTAGCCATTCGAAATGGATCGGGTCGACGTTGTTCTCCGCACACTGCAGCCAGTTGCAGGGAATGTCCGCGAACACGATCTGCCGGAACCCGTCCTGGTACTCGAACAGCTCCCAGTTGGGACAGAGAGGCGCGGGATCCGGACCAAGGTAGGCGAAGAGCAGCCCGGCCTTCTGTTCAACCTTGTACGCCTTCGCCCGCACGGTCTGCCGGAACCGCGTGACGGGCCCGGCCGTGTCCTCGAAGGGTTGGGCCAGACACCCGCCGCACTCGTCGAAGAGCCATCCGTGGTAGCTGCACCGGAGACCTCTCTGCTCCGGCCAGCCGTAGCTGAGGTCCGCCCCCCGGTGCGGGCAGTGGCGCTCGAGGAGACCGTAACGACCGGAACCGTCGCGGTAGAGGACCAGGTCTTCGGCCAACAGCCGGACAGGCTTGATCGGGTTGGCGTCGAGTTCTGTGACCGCTCCTATCGGGTACCAGTAGCGTCGCAGCAACTCGCCCATCCGGGTCCCCGCAGCGACTTGCGTCAACTCTCGGTTCTTCTCTGCAGATAGCATGCCGTTGTACTCCACGGTTCGACAGGCGCTATTTCGGCAGGAACGACTCCGGCCGACGGTCGTAGGACGGATCATCGCGGTCAAGTCGGGCAAGGAAGGCTCTCGGTGCCAGGACTGCCTCGGCTTCTACCGGCGACACCTCGCCTGGATGGTGGACGAGCTTGCGGTGGACTATCCGCCACTCGCCGTTACGCCGCTCGAACAGGTCTACATAACGGATGATCCCGGCCTTATCAATCCGTGTCCCGTCGTCCTCGCGCAGCCGTATGTGACAGACGCAGTAGGTCTCCGCCCAGGCCTCGTCCCCTTCGATCTCGATGAGCGATTGCCCCAGGTGGTGAAACTTGGACTCGACCTTGGTGTTGTATCCGGTCGACCAGGCGACGAACCCCTCTACGTCCCCGTTGTAGCTGCCATGGGCATCGGTAGCGCCCTCGTGATAGCAGGATCGGAGCAGGTCCATGTCCATGTGGTCGCTTGCCCTGGCGAAACGGGCGATAACCGACCGGATCTCTGATTCGTCGGCCAGTCGCCGTACCAGCTGTTCGAGATCGGCTTGGGTAGCGGTGGCTCCTGACAAATTAGTTCCTCTCGTTGCAGGCTCCCTCGACTGCATGGACAACATGCTCGCCGGCTACGAACCTTATGTCAATCTACCGTCCGATCGAATTTGCCTCAGCGACGGGCGATGTCGAAGATCTGCCTCGTCGCCGAGCCGAGAAGCTCGCCGACCCTCGCCGCTGGGAGGGCGGACAGCTCCTCGCTGATCACTTCGAGCGAGTACGGGCATGAGGCGCCGATCGCGTCCATAATACGGACAAACCGGACGAGATCGACGTCTCCATCACCTGGGAGCCGCCGGTTGTGCATCGTGTCTTCTAGGTAATCGGGACTCTGGCGTGGCACCGCGCAGTCAGACAGCTGTACCCCGATGACTCGATCGCCCGGTAGGTGCTCGAGCTGGGTCCAGTCGTCGGTGCCATTGACCTGGTGGTACGCGTCCACCACCACTCCGCCGTTGTCGCGCCCAGCGGCAAGGACCACCTCCAGGGCGGCTTGCGCGTCGGGCAGTCCGCTGAGCTGCGGAAGGTCCATAAACTCGATCCCGACTCTGGCGCCGTACTGAGCGAAGAGATCGCACATCCATGCGAAACCTGCGGCCAGTTCGTCGGTCGGCACCCCCGGCGAAGCAATTATGTACACTTGCTCCGCTCGGAGAGCGCTGGTGATATGGAGCAGGTAGTCCACGGTCGGCCGGAGTCGTTCCATCTCGGCGGGTCCAGCTAGCCCGATTGCAGTATCCAATTCCGACAGCACAAGTCCATAGGAGGCGAGCATCGCCGCTATGTCCTGGTCGGAGCGACCGAGGCGACGCTCGTTGTCATATATTTGCGGCCCTATCCCCAAGCCGGCGAAACCGCCGGCAGCGGCGGCCACGCAACGGTCCTCCAGCGGCGCCCTGACCACCGACAGCGGAACGCCGGCCGCAGATCCCCGCTCGACACGCGCTAGCGACATGGAGGACAGGACCAGATCCTGCGGGCCGAGAGCCACTGCCGGCAACGTCCCGCTCAGACCCTCAGCGCATCGTTGACGCGCGGGACCATCTCGTAGAATCCGACGGTGAGGATGAGCTCGACGAGGCTGGCCGGGTCGAAGTGATCCTGCAACTTCTTGACCAGGTCGTCCGACACACCCCCGTCGTGCATCGCATCGCTCAGCTCGAGCGCGGTCCGCTCGGCTTCGGAGAAGGTGTCGGCGGTCTGCCAGTCGACGAGGGCTTCGATCTCCTGCTCGGTGACGCCGGCCTCACGCGCGAACTTCTCGTGAGCCTTCCTCTCGAAGTCCGCGTCCTGGAGGATGGTGGTGCGAGTGATGACGAGCTCGCGTAGCCTCCTCGGCGTGACCGCATGGAGCCGCAGGCGCCAGGACAGCTCCACCCAGGGGAGCAGCAGGTCGGGCTGTACTGACATGGACCGATAAGACGCCACCGAGGCGATCTCCGGCGGCGCGCCGAGTTCCTTCAGGCGGCTCGCGACGTTGGGCGGAACAGTCCCCAAGGGGACGGTCGTTTCGGGCATGGGCTTCACCTGGTGATCACTAGATGGATGACGTGTCGCGGGCGAACTTGGCAGCCGAGCGGCCGGCGGCGCGGCCGAACACCACGCAACTGGCCAAGCTGTTGCCACTGCCTACGTAGCGGGGGCCGAGCACTCCCCCGGCGCACTCCCCCGCCGCATAAAGACCGGGGATCTCGGTAGAGCAGTGATCGAGTACCGCACCGGTGGTGTCGATCTCGATCCCGTAGTCGGTGTGACCGAACGCCGCTGGCCTCACCTCGACGCCGTAGAACGGCGGCTCTTTGATCGGACGCAGAAACCTGGGATCCTTGTCGAAGTCTGCATCGCGCCCAGCGGCTGCGGAGCGGTTATATCGCTGAACCGAGCCGGCTACGGCGGCAACCGGCAGCTCCAGCATGAGGGCGAGCTCTTCCACTGTGTCCGCTCGGCGAACCGCTCTCGCATCGACCAGCCTCTCGATCCCGTCCCTGTTCCAGAGCCGGGCGGGCTTGGGCTTGCCAGGAGGGAACTCGACCTTGAACGTCGGTAGGGCGGGCGTCCCGTTGTCGGCGAGCGTCTTCGAGTCGAAGAACCCGAAACCCCTCCCTCCCGCGGCGTTGACCAATCCGTGCAGGTGCCCGTAAGGGATCGTTTCCAGGCAGATGCGACGCCCGTCACGGCCCAGGAGGAGCATCCACGCGGGGAGGAAAGAGTCGAAGTCGCGCGCTCCCCCCAGGTACGGCACCAGCAGCGGAGCGCAGCGGTCGAACCCGACGGTGTTGGCTCCGACCTGTTCCGCCAGGGCCAGGCCGTCTCCGCGAGAGCTTTCCGGGCCGATGAATACCCGCCAATCGCCCTTCTCCGCAAGGGTGGGAAGGTATTTCTCGATCAGCGCCGGGTTGGCGCCGAAGCCGCCGGTGGCCAGCACCACCGCCTCGGCGGGTAGGTCGTCGTTGCCGACAGCGACACCCTTCACCGCCCCGTCCTCGACGATGAGCCGGTCGACTCGTCGGCCCAGGGCGATCTCGATGTCACGCTCTCGGCACTGTCGGGCAAGCACGTCCACGAAGTGCTGACCACCTCCGACCGGACCGTGAGAGCGGGGGCTGCGCTCGTCTATCCCGCCCATCAGGTTGGTGATCTCCACTCCGAGTTCGAGCAGCCAGTCGATGATGCCTGCACCATCTTCTGCCATGCGTCGAACCAGCCCCGGGTTGACGCCGAACTGATTGGCCAGCATGTAGTCGAAAAGGAGGTCGTTGGCGCTGTCCTTGATACCGGCCTTCCGGTGTACGACCGTGTCGGCCGCCATGATCACCCCGCCAGAGAGCCGAGTCGCGCCTCCCACTACCGATTCGGACTCAGCGATTAGGACGGTCGCGCCTTCCTCACGTGCGGTCAGCGCCGCCGTCAGTCCGGCGGCACCGGATCCGACGACGACGACGTTTACTTCGCTCATCGGGAGTGCCTCACGGGAACTGGGCCCGTACTTTCGGGAGGACCTCCTGCGCGAAGAGCCGCATGCTGCGCTCGGCCTTCTCGTAGGGCATGTCCCCGCAGCGGCACAGTGCTATGTACTCCGACGGGTTGACGCTCTCGAGATGTGCGATGAGTTTGTCCACGCACTGCTGCGGGGTTCCGTAGACCCCCTCGGTCATGAACTTCCTGGTGAGGACCCTCCTGGCGTCCTCAGCCGTGCCCTTGCCGAAGTCCGATCCCCGCTCGCCGTGGTAATCTTCGTATCCTTTTGCTGTCCCGAAGCGGTCGGTGCCGATCTCGTACATGTTTTGCACCGCGTCGACGAACTCGAAGAAGTGCTGCTCCGCCGACTCGGTGGCCTCCTGCCCGGACTCAGAGCAGTACATCGGGATCTTGATCACCGGACGGTTGGAGATGCCGTAGCCCTTCTCGACGCGGATCTGGTTGAACTCCTCCATCTCATCCAGGTAGGAGTCGAGCGTCTGGTTGGGAGTGGTGATCGGGTGCAGACCCCGCTCGGCCATGTTGACCTGGCTGGCATGACTGGTCCAAGCACCGAGAGCATCGATCACCACCTGTGGGTCGCGCGGGCGCGGGCGGAGCGAGACGTTCTTGTAGGTGAAGAACTTGCCTTCGTAGGAAAAGATCTCCTTGGTGAACGCCAGCTGCAGCACGTCGAGCACCTCGTTGAAGCGCTCACGCGACTCCTCCATGGGGATGCTCATGGCGTCGAAGTTCCTGGCCGCCGATCCGCGCCCAACACCGAGGAAGTAGCGGCGATCCCCGATCATGTGGCTGAAGACAGAAATCTGCTCGGCGACCCTGAACGGATCGTGCCAGGGCAGAACCGTGATGCTGGAACCGAAGTCGATCTTCTTTGTGCGGCCGGCGAGATAGGCCATGAGCACGTGCGGGTCGGGGCTCATGAGGTACGGAGCACCGTGCTGCTCCTGGGTCCAGAAGGTGTCGAAGCCGAGCTCGTCGGAGAGGACCGCTAGCTCGAGCTCCTCCCGCCAGATCTGCCCGTCGGACACCTCAGGCTCGGGGACTGTCTGGCCCGCTTCGAGGGCGAAGAAACGATCCCAATCCTTGTAGTTGCCGAAAAACAGGCTCGAGCCAAATCTCATATCGCGGCACACTCCTTGTGGTAAATGCCTGGTTGATAGGCAATGTGACGGATCAGCCGGTGTCGGGGTCGTTGAGAGTGATCTGGCGGCGGAAAAAGAGCCACTCGCCATCGACTTTCTGGACGGTGTCGTTCGAATAGCAGCTCCACCGCACCCTGGTCAGGGGGGGCTCGGCGACCTCGGTCACAAAGAAATAGGCCCGGACCTTGCGGCGGTCGTCGTGTCCGTCCTCGTCTGGGTCCACGATGATGTTGGTGACGTGGTGCTGGCGGGTGCGGGCGACCGGCTCGCCCGACCAGGTTTTCGCTGTCTGCCCGGACGTGGCCGGGGGCCTGACCTCGCCGTCGTGGCGAAGGGTGTGGCCGCCGGGGGCAAAGCAGGCCTGCACGCCCTCGGCGTCACCGAAGTTGTGGGCCCAGTACAGGCGGCTGTACAGCTCACGGATCAAGACCCGGTCTTCCATTGTGGGCTTGGCCATCGCTCTGCCCCGTATCGCCTTTCACAGTTGTTTGGTATAGCAAACTAGAGGGTATATATACAAACACTAACGAGGTCCTAGTCCGCTGTCAACACATTCAGCCAAGCGGCTGATCGACAACCGGGATGCTCGGACCGCATAGTCGACGACCGTTCACCGTCAACTCTTGTGAGTCGGACACGGCAGCGTCGGACCGGCGGTTCTGAGCCGGAGAAACGCCGAGCACCCGGAGATCACCGAGCCGGGCCAGTGGACCCGGCAGACCTGCGCTGCTGTCGCCCCTTCGCTGGCCTGGGCTCCTCAGGCAAGAGCATCCTCGCCTATCTGGAGCAGAGCCGCATCAAGGAGACCAGGCGGCCCGCTGGCCGCGCCCCCGGTTCGCAACTTTGCCGATGCCTGGATGGTTGGCGAGCGCGGGCCCGATGAGCGGCCCGTTCCGGGGGATGATCGAGGCGTAGACGCTGATACGCGTGCTAGTGCTGCGTCGCTCCCGCGTCTACCGCCAGCGTGATGCCCGTGATGTAGCGGGCCTCATCCGAAGCGAGAAAGACGAGCGCGTTCGATATGTCCACCGGCTCCACGTAGGGGATTGGTATGGCATGCGACGCCTTCGCGACCTCCTCGAACTGCTCGCGCGTCGCATTGGGAGCCGAGTCCGGGCAGAAGAGGTTGTAGGCGTGCTGGTTGAGCAGCATGTCGGTCCCCACGTTTGTCGGCGCGAGGTTGGTGACGCGGATGTAGTGCTTCCCCAACTCACGCGACATCGACCTCACCAATCCGAGCAGACCGTGCTTGGCTGCCACGTAGTGGCCGACGTTGCCGAGACCCCGGAGGGATGCGAGCGAGCTGGTCACCACTACAGCCCCGCCGCGCCCACCGGCGATGAGGTGCGGCACCGACGCCTTCACCGTGTTCCACGTCCCAGTCAAGGTGACGTCGAGCATCACCTGCCACAGTTCCTCAGGAACCTCGTGGAGCTGGTAGGGCACGTGGGAGATACCGGCCTGGGCCGAGACGATGTCCAGCCGGCCGAACTGCGCCACGCCGCGATCGACCAGTTCTCTGACTGCGGCCGACTCACGGACGTCCGCCTCGGAGGTGACGATCCGGCGTCCGAGCGCCTCAACCTGTCGAGCCGTCTCTCCTAGGTCATGCGGAGTCGATGGAGGGTAAGCATCAACCCCTGCAACGGCCTTGCAGATGTCGAAGGCGATGATGTCTGCCCCCTCCTCCGCCAAGCGCACGCAGTGGCTGCGCCCCTGCCCACGCGCTGCGCCGGAGACCAGAGCCACCTTTCCTTCCAGTCGCCCCACTGTCTTCCTCCTTGAGTCTCAGTGACCCGCCGCAACCGTTGCCCTTGTATCGATGAACGTTGTTGGTCTCATCAAGGCCATCCGGCCCCGGGGACATCGACGGTCGCGAATTCAACTGCGCCTGCCCTTGTCCCGGCTTCTGAATCGGCTCGGCTCACTCCGGTGGTGACGAAGAGTGTCCTCCGGTCCGGCCCACCGAGTGTGCACGAAAGAGCCATGCGGTTGCCGACACCCTTTCTCTCGAGCACTTCCCCGCCCTCTTTGACCCGAAGAAACTGACCGGTTCGGTGGCCGGCAACCCAGATAGCGCCGCTGGTGTCCAATGTCAGGCCGTCTGGGGGCGTGCCCTTCAACTCAGCCCACGTACGTCGCTTGGCCTGGTGCCCGTCTGGCCCGCGATCCCATGCTGTCAACCTCTCGCCCAGTGTCTCGGCTATGACGAGGGTCGCCCCGTCAGGGGTGATGACCATCCCGTTCGGCCCGTCGATCTGCTCGGCCATCACTCGGGCCGTGCGGTCGGTGTCGATGAGGACGACGCTGCCCCGGCGCGACCCGTCTGCCATCTCAGGGCCGATGCCACCTACGTAGGCGCGCCCCTCACTGTCGACGACCATGTCGTTGCATAGGCCAGCGACCGCAGTCGACAAGTCCGCGTATTGGGACAGGTCTCCCCGGTCGTAGCAGAGAATCCGCCTGTCGAGCATGGAGACGATCAACAGTTCGCCGCCTGGCAGGAATCCTAGACCCGACGGCTGGTGGGGCACTTCAGCGACGAGGTCGACCCGGCCTGCCTGATCAACCGCCAAGACCCTCTTCTCGTGCATGTCGGAGAACCACAGCCGACCTTGGTGCCAGCGCGGGCCTTCGGGCAACGACAAGTCCGTTACCAACGTGGCAAAGTCGCCCATCAGACAGAAGCGGGGCGTTTTTGCCCCAGCCGGGTCCCCGGTGTGATAGCTGTGCGCCCCCCGTCAACCGCTATCACCACCCCAGTGACATACGAAGCCTCGTCGGATGCCAGGAAACGGATGAGCGAGGCCACCTCCTCCGAACGCCCAACTCGGCCGAGGGGGGTTTCCGCCACCAGTCGTTCCAGCACGCCACTGGGTACCGGCTCCTCCTGCACAGCAGCTCGGGCGACGCAGTTCACCCGGATGCCGGACGGCGCGAGTTCGTCGGCCATGACGTGGGTGAGGGATACCAGCGCCGCCTTGGACGCCGAGTAAGCCGCGATGTTCGTGTTCCCAAAGGTCCCATCGACCGAGCCGAGGTGGACGATGGCACCACCCCCGGCTTCACGCAACAGCGGGACAAAGGCCTTTGAGCACGCCACCGGGCCGAGGAGGTTCGTGCGCACGACCTCATGCCACTCATCCATGCTGGTGGACTCGACCCCTCCAGCGGCGAGGCCCATGTGGCAGTTAACCAGCACCTTGACCGACGGGGTAGAGCTACGGCACTGCTCCGCGGCGACGGCCAACTCCTCGTACGCGGCGATGTCGGCGACGACCTCGAGCGCTCGCCCGTCGGCTGTCGTGATCGCTCGGCACGTCTCGTGGAGGGCGGCCTCGATTGAGTCGATAGCAACGACGTCAAAGCCATCGCTGGCGAACCGCAGGGCACAGGCCCGCCCGATCCGCCCTCCAGCGCCGACGACTACGGCTGTGCCCACGCTCCGCCGGCGCTCGGCCGACCCAACGGTCACCGACGCCCATCCACGGAAACCCCGGGCGACGAGGATCTGGCTCCTGCGACCACACCTAGGGACACGAGACGTTCCACCTCGGAAGAGTCGAGCCCGAGCACCTGGGTTAGGACGTCAGCGGTGTGCTCGCCGAGACGGGGCGGATAGGTGGCCGACGCTTGAGGCTGCCCGGCGTACTGCACCGGGTTGCCAACGACGCGTACATTCCGCTGGCCGCCAGGGTCGGCCAACTCGAGCACCATGGCGCGACCGGCGCCCTCGGCGTCGTCGAGAGCCTCGAGCACCCCTTTGATCAAGGCGGCGGGAACCTCGGCGCCAACCAGCTGGTCGACCCAGACGTCGGCCGGCTGACGCCGGATCTCCTCCTCGAGGATCTGCCATAGCGCCTGCCGGTTGGCCAGCCTGGCCTTGGCGTCCACAAACCGCGGGTCACCAGTCAGTTCCGGTCGCCCCACGACCTTGCAGAGCGACTGCCACATCCGCTCAGTGTTCGCGGTTACGACGAACTCACGGCCGTCTCCAGCGGTGAAGGATCTGTAGGTCGGGATCGAGTCGTGTGCCCGTCCTTGAGGTTGCGGGTCGCGCCCGCTGAACATGGCGTAGGCCGACTGGTAGGACAGCATGGTCAGCAGCGAGTCGAGCATCGACACATCAACGACCCTCCCTGTGCCGCTCCGGGTACGGTCGGCCAACGCGGCCAGCACCCCGATCACCGAGACCATCCCTGCGGCGAGATCGCCGAGCGGCACGCCGAGCCGGACCGCGGGGCCGCCCGGCTCGCCGGTAAGGCTCATCACACCGGACAGGGCCTGCACGATCATGTCGTAGGCGGGGCGGTCGCTCCATGGACCGGTCTGGCCGAAGCCGCTGATCGACGCCCAGATCAGGACTGGCTTCTGCTTTCGCATGTCGTCCGCCCCGAAACCCAGCCGTTCACATACGCCGGGACGGAAGTTCTCCACCACCACGTCGCTGGCCAGGATGAGATTCCTCAGCAGAGCCGCTCCCTCGGATCTCTTGAGGTCGATGACGATGCTTCGCTTATTGCGGTTGTGCGCCAGGAAGTAGGCGCTGTCGTCCTCGACGAAGTAGGGCGGTATCCACCGGCTCGAGTCGCCTGACGGCGACTCCACCTTGATGACCTCAGCGCCCAGGTCGGCCAGGATCTGGGTGGCGAAAGGACCGGACAGAAAAGTCGTCAGGTCGAGTACGCGTATGCCCCGCAGCGGTGGAGTCCCCCCAGCGCCCACCCGTCAGCTCGCTGCCTCGAAGATGTGGACGGTGCAGGCGCCGTGGTCGAGGTTGGACACACCTCCGCCGGTGACGTGGGTCAGCCCCAGCCGGGCTCCTTGGACCTGACGGTCCCCCGCTTGGCCGGTCAGCTGCCAGAACACTTCGACCACTTGCGCCACTCCGCTGGCCCCGACTGGGTGACCTTTCGAGATCAGCCCGCCGCTCGGGTTGACCACGACATCTCCCCCGTAGGTCGTCGAACCCCGCCGCAAGAAATCCAGCGATTCTCCGGGCGCGCACAATCCCAGCGCCTCGTAGTACACGAGCTCCGCGATGGTGAACGCATCGTGGAGCTCGACGAGGTCGACTTCACTCGTAGGCAGGGCGGCTTGCTCTTGGGCATCGGAGGCGGACTGGTAGGTGATCTCGGGACGCAGCATGTCCCGGAACCCGGCCGTCGGCGTCCCCGAGTGCAGCACCGAGGCACGGATGCGCATCGCAGGCCCGGGAGACCTTCTCCGGTGCCGGTCCGAGGCAAGGACCACCGCCGCAGCGCCGTCACCTGTGGGGCAGCATTGCAGCAGCGTCAACGGGTCGGCGATCATCCGCGACCCGAGTACCTCCTCAACCGTCACCTCTTTGCGGTACTGGGCATAAGGGTTGCGCGCCCCGTGCCGTCTGGCCTTGACGCTCACCTCTGCCAGATCGGCAGGCTTGGCATCGCGCTCGTGCATGTAGCGGCGGGCCCGCATGGCGTAGAGAGCGGGCATGACCATCCCCTGGCTGACCTCCCAGTCTTCGCCCACCAGGGGGAGCGTTCCGCCGCCGAACTGGGTCAGCTTGTCGATGCCCACCACGAGTACGACGTCGTAGTGGCCGTCGGCGATGGCACGGTAGGCCTCGTGGACCGCGCTGGCACCACCGGAGCAAGCGTTGTCGACGTTGAGCACTGGGATACCGCCCATGCCCACGTGCTTGACGATCCGCTGCCCGGTGAGCATCCCGCCGAAGGCGGTCCCGCAGTACACCGCCTCGACGCTCTTGGGCGCAGTCCGGGCAGATGCCAACGCATCCAGCACTGCTGGGACCGCCAGGCCCGCATGGCTCGAGTCGCGGTGACGGCCCATAGGGATCATCGCGGCACCCACCACGTACACGTCGTCGCTCACGAGCTCTCCTCCTCCTGGACAGCTATGAAAGACCAGGAGTGGTCGGACCCGACCGACAACCGGACCCGGACATCGGGTCTCAGGAGGTCCGTGTCACCGGTGATGGTTGCCAGTACCCGCGACCCGGAGTCAAGGTCCACGTAGCCCAAGGTGTAAGGGGTCGGCCGACTGGAAGACACGTGCACCGTGGAGTAGGAGTACAGCGTGCCGCTCGATCCCGCCAGGGCACGTTGCAGTTGACGCGATGCGCACGACGAGCATACGAAGGTCTCCGGCACCATCAATGCGCCGCAGGACCCGCAGCGACTGCCAACGAGTTGAGGACTCCCGTCCGGCTCGACGTCGACCGCCGAGTTCACGGTCCGATCACCCAGGTCCGGCACCGGTTGGGTGATCGGCTGGGCCCCGAGGGACGCAAGCGTCGTGCTGGCCGTGGCGATGGACGAGTCTCCCAACCTGTGCGATCCTCCATCATCTCAAACGGTCGTACGATAGATTTTTACCATAACAGGGAGCTTCCACTCTGTCTACTGGTGCGCCGCGAGGCGCAGCGCTGTATCGCCCGCGCAGCGGCAGAGATGAGAGACGGAATCTGTCTTGCCAGGCGCATGCGCGAACCGCAGGAGCGCGCGCAGCGACGTCACCATCGGCTTCGCCGGACCAGATGCTCCAGTCCCAACCCCGCGGCCGGCCACCTCCCCAGGATTGCCACCCGGGGCAGCCCGCCCGGCCCACGTCTCACGACGCGCCTTTTCAGGTCGAAGTAACGTCGAAGTAACTAAGTGGCACTGCACCCTGTTCACATCCGTTGACAGGAGAGCCCAAGGGCAGTAATTTGCAATAATAGCCAGCGTTTTTACATATCCGAACGAGGTGGCTCGAGTGGCTCGGCCTGCACCCGCCGTCGACCGCGCGGTAGCGGTCCTCAATCACCTTGCCGCCTACCCGGAGCGCACCTTTACTCTTTCGGCCCTGGCTCAGGAACTGGGGATCAACAAGGCTACAGCTCACGCTCTCCTGGCCGCGTTGGTGGATGCCGGCTATCTCATCCGCGATGACGGGACCAAGAACTACACGCTCGGAGCCACCCTGATCGCTCTGGGCAACGCCGCCTCCCTCACCAACCCCGCGGCCCGTCTCGCGCTGCCGTATATGGAGCGGCTGACTGCCGACCTCGACGTGGAATGTGTCGCAAGCACCGCGATCCATGACGAGATAGTGATCCTCACCCGAGCCGGCACACCCCGCCCTTTCAGCCTGAACGCCCACCCAGGTCAGCGCCTTCCGCTGGCGCCACCGCTGGGCGCGGTGTTCGTCGCGTGGGCTAACGCCGAAGCGGTGGAGCGCTGGCTCGCCCACCTCGGCCCCGGTCTTACTGAGGCCGAGCTCAAGCCCTACCGGCGAGCTCTGGAGTTCGTCCGCGAGCGGGGTTACTCGGTGGGTCTCGGGCCCGCGGCCGTGGTCGGCGATGAGGAATATGTGCTCACGGATCTGGTCAAGGCCTCCTACGAGGTGCACCACATCGGAGCACCTGTATTCGACCCCGATGGCCGGGTCGTCCTCGAGCTCATCATGTTCGGGTTCAGGGACACCATTGCCAGAGAAGACATGCCCCGCTACGCCGAGCGTCTGTGCCAAGCGGCCGAGGAGGTGTCCAAGGCCCTGGCCTGATCTGTCACAGCCGGTTCGTGGCCTCCCGGGGCAAGGTCATCGACACGGCGCTCGGACAGGTGACGTTGCGGCGGGTGTGGTATCTCTGCGCCCGAAAGACTGCCGCTAGCGCCGAACTCGGCTGGGAACGCGGCGTCGGCGTATTTCGCCGGGAGCCGCCCTCGAAGACATGCGGTGGCTCGACCACGTGGTCGTCCATGCGCACCAAGACGAGATCTTCAAGTTTCACGATTCAGCCCTCCCAAGGCTCTCCAGTAGCGATGTTTACCCGGGTTCATCGGATCACCGGGGTCGGGTACTGGACCCTCGGCGCGACCCCGAACGTGTCCCTGTACGACGGCGGTTGCCTCCCGTCTTGGTCGGTGATGCCGTACCGCAGGCCCAGCTCGGCGCCGATGAGGGTCTGCCCGCTCAGCTCCATCACTGCGGGGTCGCGGTAGAGCGCCCAGATCAGGTGCCCGGTGTACTCCGTGGTCTCGAGGGTCTCGGCGGCGCCGTCGAAACGCTCAGGCTCGGACGAGATCCGCTGCAGCATCCGCTCGGTCCGCAGCGGGCCCATCCACACCGACACCGAGGCGACGCCGTACGGCTCGAAGTCGACCGCCATGTCGGCGGCGAGCTTGTCCACTCCTGCTTTCTGCGCTCCGTACGCGGGATGGAACACGTAGTGGACCGCTCCCGAGGCGGAGGTGAACACCACCAGGCCGCCGCGGCGGGGGACCATCAGCCGCGCCGCGAGATGGGTTGCCACGTACCCCGAGCGGAGGCCGACGTCAAGCATGTCCGCCACCTCGAGGGGCTTCTCCCAGAATCCGCGAGGACCGCTCTGCTCCTCGTGGAGGGCGCACGCGTTGTTGACCAGGATGTCCAAGCGTCCCTGTTCACGGGAAACCCGGGCGAAGAGCGCTCGCACCTGGTCGTCGTCGGCGTGGTCCACCCGCACTGCGACTCCCGTCCCGCCTACTGCACTCACCGCCTCGGCGGTCTCGTGGATCGTTCCCGACAGGGCCGACTCACCGGGTCGCTCGGTGCGACCGGTGACATAGACGGTGCAGCCGTGGCAGCCGAGCGCCACCGCGATCCCGCGACCGGCGCTGCGGCTGGCCCCGGTGACGACTGCGACGACGGGCTGTTCACCACCTGGAGAGGTCATGTGCCGGCTGCCCCCTCCACCAGCCGGAACCTGGTTCGCTGCGCCACGGTGGGATCGCCCGGCTGCGACCAGGGCACGAACTCGATCTGGCAGCGGGCGCCGCGCAACGCGGCTCGGTCGCAGACGGCTCCGTGTGCTTCCACGGCGGGAGCGAGTCCCCGGTAGGGTGCGGCGAGCAGGGTGCAGTTGAGACCCGCCACCCCGAGCAGCGTGACCAGGTGCAGGCCGATCTCCTCCTCCTCGGAGGGCTGGCCCGAGAGCCATCGAGTGCAGTGCTCACCTCAGCGACGAACAACGTCGAGTCGGGGACCGCGGCGAGCAAGCCGCCGTCGGAGAACCCGGCGTCGCGAAGCCTCATGTACTCCCAGACGGTCAGCGATATCCCCTGAAACCCCGCCGTTGCGGCGGCTTCCAGCTTCTCCAGGAACGGGCGGGACAAGTCGGTCGCCGAGCAGTACACCAGGTCCGCAGACGACCGCCCCGGGAGCTTGTTCACCCGAGACTCAGAACAGGACGACGCCGCGGATGTTCTTGCCCGCGTGCATGTCCTCGTAGCCCTGGGCGACCTGGTCGAGTGTGTAGGTGCTCGTCACCAGCTCGTCGAGCAGGAGTTTGCCGTCGCGGTACATCTCGGTCTGCATGATGATGTCCCAGCTCGGGTTCATCTGGCCGAACAAGGCGCCCTGGATCCGCTTCTGGAAGAAGGTCAGCTCGCTGAGCGACACCGGGATGGTGTCGTCGTACATGCTCCCGACGCCGGTCACGACCACGGTGCCCGCCTTGCGGATGGCGGCAAACGCCTGGCCGACGTGCTCGGGCTTGACCACCCCGACGGTGACGATCGCGCTGTCCGCTCCCTGGCCGTTGGTCTTGGTCTTGGCGAAGGCGTCGGCCTCCTCGATGCTGGCGAACGCGTGGGTAGCGCCGAGCTTCAAAGCGCTCTCCCGCTTGAACGCAACCGGGTCGACGGCGATGACGTTGCTCGCTCCGGCGAGAGCAGCGCCCTGCACGGCGTTGATCCCGATCCCGCCGATGCCCATCACGATGACCGTCTGGCCGGGTCCGGCCTTCGCCGCGTTGACCGCCGAGCCCCAACCGGTGCCGACGCCGCACCCGAGCAGGCAGAGCTTGTCGAGCGGCAGGTCCTTGTCCACCTTGACGGCAGACAGGACGTTGGCCACCGTGTACTGGGAGAAGGTCCCGATGCCGCACAGCTGGGCGACGTCGGTCCCGTCGGTCAGATGGGCGCGGAAGCTGCTGGGGTCGTCAGGGCGACTCCCGAGCATGATCACTGCGCCCGCATCGCAGAGGTTCTGCATGCCCGACGCGCACCAACGGCACCGCCCGCACGCCGCCACAAAAGAAAAGACCACGTGGTCACCCGGCTCGAAGCCGGGCGTGCTGGGCCCGACCTTTTCGACGACACCAGCCCCTTCGTGACCACCGATGATCGGGTAGCGCGCGGCTTGGGCATCACCGGTGGCCACGTGGTCATCGGAGTGGCACAGTCCGGACGCGACCAGCCGCACCAAGATCTCGTTCTGGCGGGGCTCGTCCAAGACGACGTCGACGGTCTCGTAGCGACCGGGCGCCTCGCGGGTGGCGGCTTTGATCATGACCGATGCGCGGCTCTTCATCTGCATGTCTCCCTTGTGATGGGTGTCTCCCTGGTGCTGGTGCTTTCCGAACGGGGTGCTGTGCCGCCCGGACTGCCTTTGCCAGCAGGACTGCTATGACGGCAGGAAGGACTCGGGGCGCCTGTCGTAGGACGGGTCGTCGGTGTCCAGTCGGGCAAGAAAGGCCTTGTGCGCCAAAGCGGCCTCGGTGACGACAGGAGACACCTGACCTGGATGGTGGACGAGCTTGCGGTGCACGATCCGCCACTCGCTGTCGCGCCTCTCGAACAGGTCGACGTAGCGGATGACACCCGCCTGTCCGTCCGTTGCGATCACCTCCTCGCTGTGGGGCGAGACGACCTCGATCACGCTGTCTGACGACGGCGGTAGCCATTGGCCGCCGATGTAGAACGAGTCCCGACTCTTCATGTCGCCTCCTGGCTCAGGCCAGTGAGATGGCTCTTTCTGGGCAGTTCGCCTGCGCGGCTCGCACCTTGTCTTCGAGGTCCACCGGCACCTCGCGGTCGGGCGCGGAGGCAAAACCCTCCTCGTCGACCAGGAAGACCTCGGGGCAGATGCTCGAGCAGCGGCCGTGCCCCTCGCAGCGGGTCGAGTCGACGGCCGCTCTCATCGGCTCGCGCTGAAGGTGAGGGGGACCGACACTGGAGATCTGACGAACGCGGAGTGGTACTCGATGCTGGCTCCCTGTCGGAGCCTGATGTCATCGATCCGCCGCAGGATCTCCTCCAGGGCGACGCGCAGCTGCATCCGCGCCAGGCTGGAGCCGACACAGCGGTGGGGCCCGACGCCGAACGCGAGGTGTCTGCCGCTCCCCCGCTCCAGGTCGAAGCTGTCGCTGTCTGCGTACTGGTCATCGTCGCGGTCCGCGGAGGCCCAGTAGAGGAGGACCTTCTCCCCCTTCTTGATCTGGCGCCCGCCGACTTCGACATCGCAGGTGGTGGTGCGGGTGATGCACACGAACGGGCCGTCCAGTCGCAGCAGCTCTTCTACGGCGTCGGGAATCCGCTCGGGGTTGGCCCGAAGCAAGGCTGGTACCTCCGGCTGCTCGCTGAAGCGGACCATCATGCTCCCCAGGGCCCCGGTGGTCGTCTCCAGCCCACCGAGTATCAGGACCAGGATGATCCCGACCACCTCTTCGTGGGAGATCGGCCGACCGTCGATGTCGGCGTTCAAGATGCCGTCGACGATGTCGTCCATGGCTGGCCGGCCACGCCGGTACTCCACGAAGTCGTTGATCCAGTTGGACAGGTTCATAAAGCATGCACCCGCTTCCGGTTCGGACGGGTTGGAAGCGGTGAAGGACCAAGAGGCCACCTTTTCGACGTCCTCGCCCGGCGCGTTGAGGGTGTACTCGAAGAAAGCGATACTCGGGAAGGGCCGTCCGAACGCCTCCATGAACTCGCACTCGCCTGCGTCGGCGAACTCGTCGACGAGACGCGACGCGAGCGCCCGGGTGCGCGGTTCCCAGGGGTTGACCGCCGCGGGGGCTAGATAGCGGTTGATGAGCCGGCGATAGGTCCGCTGCAGCGGAGGATCGACCTCCACCGGGATCGTCTTCGGCTGCCCGATCGGGCGCGGCAGCCCCACACCGTCGGCAGAGCTGAAGGTCCCCCAGTCTTGCGCGGCGCGTGCCACGTCGTCGTACTTGGTCAGCACCCAGAAACCACCGTGCCGATCACTGTGCGCGACCGGGCACAGTGATCGCATGCGCCGGAGCGAGCCGGAGAGCGTCAACCCCAGCTCCGACGCGGTGTGGTCGAAATGTTGGCCCAACCACTCGTCGGTGATCGGATCAGCGACCTGATGCTTGGAGTCCATCCGGTTCCCCTCTGTGGCCATCCGGCGCTTGAACCCTCGATCGAACTCATCGTCACCTACAATCAACCATACAGCAGTTTGAACTACGGAGCCGGCGAAAATCGGCGACGCCCGGGAAGGACCGATCCAGCAATGACCAGTTACAAGTTCCTCGTCTACACCAACGCTGCTGCCGGGCGCGACGACGAGTTCAACAAATGGTACGAATCCCAGCACCTCGGCGACGTCCTCTCCGTGGACGCGATCAAGTCGGCCAAGAGGTTCCGTCGATCGACACACCCGGGCCAGCCGCCTACCCAGGATCCGGCAGCCGCGTACCAATACCTGACCATCTACGACGTGGAGGCCGACGACCCAACCGAAGTGCTGGCAGCCATCGGAGAGCGAACCAAGGGGCGCATCAGCGACGCTCTCGACGCCGCCCCGCCGTCGGTCATGTGGTTCACCGAGGCCGGCGAGCTCCGCACCTCGTAGGGCACGCTCGGCGCCGACCGTTCAATATATCAAACAGTTGACCGATTGACATCGACTGACGGTCAGGTAAAGCTGAGTCCCTCTATGCGGTCGGGTCGCAACGAGCGCGAGTATCCAAGGGGAAACATGTCTGAAACCACCGACGACGGCTACTGGTACGAGTCGATCGAGATGACACCGCACGAGCGGGCCGCGTTCCTACGTCAAAACCGCGTGGCGCTGTTCAGCACCGTCCGACGTTCGGGCGCGCCGTTCGGGGTCCCGCTCGGCTTCCTGCACGAGGGCGAGGTGTTCGACGAGACGACGCCGGTCTACCTGTCTCTGGGCGGACGCAAGACGCTGCTCAGCCGGATCCGCAAAGATCCGCGGATCTGCATGACTGTCGACGACCGGCAGATTCCTACGAGCGTCATCATCGCCGAAGGAACGGCGCGGGAGGTTCCCGACGACGACGGCAGCCTCATCGACCGCTTCTACCACGGCGCCGGGTTCAAGACCGCCAAGAGCGAGGAGATCGATGACGAGGTCTTCATGCGCAACTCGTTGGCCATCAGTCGCACCGCGGTTCGCATCGACTTCGACCACATCATCAGCTGGGAGAGCCGCAAGTTCCCGGAGTGGCGGACACTGCCGGCGGTCCACGTCGCTTACCGGCGCTAGCCACTCAACTATGGCAGGAGTCCGTCAAGACATTTGGCTCAACCATTGACAAGTACTTCCCGGGTGTTCGTTTCAATGAGAACGAGTTCACCGAGAATGACTTCCAGGCGTGGGTGGCGACGCAGTTGCTGGAGACGGCCGTCAAGGCCGGCGGTCTCACCGCCAGCGCGACCCCAACCCCGGCGGAGGTCTACAAGGGTCTGTACACCCTGCACGGGACGACGCTGGACGGCTTGGCTCCGCCGCTGACCTTCACCCGGGGCAAGGCCAACAACATCAACTGCTGGTTCACCGCCCGCGTCGTCAACGGGGTGCCGACCCTCGAGAACGGTGGCAAGGAGCGCCGAAGAGGACGGAACGTCTTCTTGCACCAGCCACAGGTGGTTGCTTGCCCCAGGCGTCGATGCAAGAACGGCGCTGTAAGCCGCGGCGGTCATCACGTAGGTCGGGTCGTAGCCCTGCTGCTGGCAGTCCTGGATAAACCTCGCCCCGACCGCTGCGACCTCTCCCAGGTACAGAGCAGTGACGTGTTGCTGCTTCGCCGCCACGCATTGCGCGGTGTAATCGGGGGCCGTCGCCGAGATGCTCGCGGTGTAGGTCACCGGCACCCCGACGGTCGTGGCCTGGGCCTTCATCGGGCTCACCAGCTCGGCGCACTGAGGAGCCTCGACGCAGTAGATGATGCCCAGGTTCGTCGCACCGGACTCCTTGGCGAGCAGCGCGACCGCGTAGTACGACGATGCATTGGTCTCCCCTTCGGGGAAGAAGTCCGGGTTGGCGCCTTCCTCGGCCTCCGGAAGCGACGCCCCGACCACGGGAATGTCCGCCGACTGGAGCGTCGGGCCGAACGCCTGGTCGACATTGGACAAGTCCATGACCGCGTCCTCGTGGTCGGCCACCAACGTCTGGGCGTCGGTGAGCGCCGTCGCCGGGTTGGTACCGTCGTCCTCCACGGTCAGCTGAACCGGATGGCCGTCGATGCCTCCACTGGCGTTCACCGCTTCGGCCCAGGCTTTGACCGCGTCCTCGCCGGCGACAACGTCCGAACCGGCAACTGCGGTGGCCGACGTGAACGAACCGAGCAGTCCGATCTTGATCGGCACTGCCGATCCAGCGGCTCCGGTCGGGGACGTTGACTTGGTGCTCGACGAGCACCCGGCAACCACCAGGAGCACTGCAAACAGTCCCGCCAGGACCTTCGAGTTCGGCTTCATGTCAGTACCTCCATCTTCAGCCGGCTGGGGGTCTGCTGGTACGCCGAGCAGTAACCACCACCTGTGACCGTCAAATGACAGTCACAGTCGCCCTGTCAGGAGTTGACGACGCTCTTCTCGATCAGATCCAGCAGGTGTCTGGAGCTCCTGCCACTTGTCTCTCAGCGTCGCCAGCGCGTCCGGGAGCATGTCCACTTGCCGGGTCCAGCTACCGACCTCGGTCCTAAACCCTACCAAACGTCTGTCTGATATAGAAGGGCTCCTCCTCCTCAGACAATGGGGGAAGACCGTGGACTCCGCTGGGTTTGACGTGATCGTGGTGGGCGCGGGTGGCGTCGCTCCTTGACGTACTCGACGGTTGCCGCGACCGCCGCTTCCATCCAGGCCACGCCCATGGCGGCGATGAGCAGTCGTTCCTGGAGCGATCACTGGACGGCCACGTCGCGCTCGTCACCGGGGGCAGCGGCGGGATCGGTCGCGGCATCGCGCTCGCACTAGCCGGTGTCGGCGCGGACCTCGTGCTGGTTGCTCGTAACCTTTCTGCCCTCGAGGCAACACAGGGTGAGGTAGAAGGCCTGGGTAGCCGTGCGCTCATCGCCGTGGCCGACCCGTCTACTCCCTCGGGAGCGGAGGCGGCGGCCGCGGCGGCGCTTGCGCAGTTCCCCGCCGTAGACATCCTCGTCAACAACACCGGCGGAAGTTCGGGCGACGGGTTCGGCCCGGCCCACTGCTCGACCTGGATTCGAACGAACTCGATCGTTACATGGACCTCAACGTCAAGAGCGCCTTTCTGATGAGTCGCCACCTTTTGCCAGCCATGATGGCCCACGGCGACGACTGCATCATCAACATCGCCTCCATGGCCGGCCTGCTGCACAGCGCGCCGGTCGGACTCATGGGGTTCTATCCCATGGCGAAGACGGCGTTGATCGCCCTGACCAGGACCATGGCGGTCGAGTGGGCGCCCGCTATCCGGGTCAACGCCATCGCACCGGGGGTCATCGCCACCCCGCGCGTAGTGGCCCACGGCATGGTCTCATCGGATCCCGACGTGCTCGAGGGTGTTCCGCTGCGACGCCTAGGCACGCCCGCGGACATCGCCGCAGCGGCGCTCTACCTGGCGTCGGGGGGAACGTGGGTGACCGGCACGGTACTCGAGGTCCACGGAGGGCTCTCCCCCGCCGTACGACACGTACGAATCTGACATCCGGCGCGGCAGGCTTCGTGGCGAATGCCTACGCCGACCGTTGGCGGATGTGTAACAGCCAAACTATTCAAACGATCGATCGGTTGGTATCGTGTCTCTGCAGGGGTGCCCGGCGACGTTACGTTCTGGTCTCACCTGGGAGAAGTAGCATGACGAGTATCCAGCCGCGAACGCTCGACGCGGACTTTCGGGATCCGGCCTTCCTATCGGAACCCTACCCCGTATACGAGACGATCCGGCAGGCTGGCAGGGTGGTCTGGAATCCCTTGCTGGGCGCCTGGATGGTCACCGGTTACGACGACTGTGCCGAGGTTCTTGCCGACTCGACGGCCGCGCGATTCCGACAGGTCAGCGACCCTCAGCAGATCTTCTGGTTCGACGCCCCCAACATGATCACCGTCGAGGGCCCAGAACACCAGCGGCTGCGAAGTGGGCTGCAAACGTACTTCACGCGACGGGCGATCGCCAAGCTCGAGGCACGCATCGGTGCTGTGGTTGACGACCTGGTTCGGCCACTTGCGTCGGCCGGTGAATTCGACCTCATCGATTTCACCATGATCCCGACCGTCGTGGTCGCCGAGATGTTCGGCGTTCCGGACGACCGCCTGGAGGACTTCCGGCGCTGGTCCAACGTGGTGACCGGCAACATCGCCTACGGGCACGAGGGAAGCCAGATTCGAGCCGAGATGATGGCCGCGGTCGACGAACTCAACGGATACCTCACCGAGGAGATCGCGCGTCACCGGTCGGGTGAGTTGGACGACCTGCTCTCGGCAATGCTCCGGATGACGGAGATGACCGAAACCGAAATGCGGCTTCCGCGGTCAATATCCTACTCGCTGGCTATGACACGACTGCGAAGCTGATGTCGATGTGCTTGGTGGCCCTCGACCAGCATCCGGAGCAGAAGCGGCTGGTCGCGACCAACCCGAGCCTGATCCCGGCGATGACCGAGGAGGTGCTGCGCTGGTCGACGATCGCGCAGGTGCTCCGGCGACACGTAGTGGTGGATACTGAACTGGCCGGAAGCCGTCTAGCCGCCGGTGACGTCGTCTACCTCGTTTTGGGAGCGGCAAATCGAGATCCGTCGCGATGGCCCGACGCGGACCGCTTCGACATCTCGCGTGCTCCGAAGACTCATCTGGGTTTCGGCCACGGCGCACATCTCTGCCTGGGAATCCATCTGGCCCGTCTGGAGGCCCGCATCGGACTGGAGCGGCTGCTGGCAGTGGCCCCGGACTTCCGCCTCCGCGACGTCAGCTTCCACGGCACCGTGGGCCTGCGCGGACCGGACAGCGGCACAGTCGTGCCCGGAAAGGCCGCTCCAGGTAGCCCATCGTTGGGCGTTTCGGCGCTGAACGCACGTCCACCGTCTAAGGAAAATCCATGACCGGACCCACGCTCGAGGCCACGGCTCGGGCGGCCCAGGCAATCGCGGCCACCACCGAGCCCAAGCGTCTACTGATCGACGGTGAATGGGTGCTCCCCGTTGCCGGCGCGACCTTCGTGACGACGAATCCGAGCTCCGGCCAGACCTTGGCCGACATCTCAGCCGCCACCGAGCACGATGTCGACCTGGCCGTGGCCGCTGCCCGGCGGGCGTTCGAAGGGCCTTATTCACGCTACACGCCGGCCCAGCGCCAGGACGTGATCCTGAAGCTGGCTGACCTTGTGGATCTGCACTTCGAGGAGTTGAGCCTGCTCGATGTTCTCGAGATGGGAGCCCCGATCTCGACTCGGGGCCCAGGCATGCGCGACACAGTCCGCCGGCTGATCCGATACTGTGCCGGCTGGTGCGTCGCACTCCAGGGACAGACCATTCCCACGTCGGTTCCGGGCAACCTCTTCGTGTATACCCGCAGGGAACCGGTCGGCGTCGTCGCCGGAATCATCCCGTGGAACGGACCCCTTCTCGGTAGCCTGTACAAGATTCTGCCGGCCCTGGCCACGGGCTGCACCATAATTCTCAAACCGTCCGAGCAGGCTTCCCTCAGTCCGTTGCGGCTCGGAGAGTTGATCCAGGAACTCGATCTCCCGCCCGGCGTGGTCAACATCGTGACCGGCGATGGCGGTCCGGGAGCGGCACTAGCTCGCCACGCCGGGGTCGACAAGGTGTGCTTCACGGGCTCGAGCGCTACCGGGCAGCGGATCATCCAGGCCGCCGCTGGCAACCTCAAGCGGGTGTCGCTCGAGCTGGGCGGCAAGTCGCCTGACATTGTGTTCGCCGATGCCGACCTCGATGCTGCCGTGGCCGGGGCGGCCATGGGAGTGTTCCGGAACTCGGGGCAGGCCTGTACCGCGGGTACGCGGATCTTCGTCCAACGCCCGGTCTACGAGGCCTTTCTGCAAGGCATCGGCGACTACGCCGCCGCTCTGCGTGTAGGCAACAGCCTCGATCCGACGACGCAGATCGGACCGATCGTGTCCGAGCCACAGCTGAACCGGGTGACCAGCTATATCGGACTCGGACACGATGAGGGAGCCCGAGTCGTGGTTGGAGGCAGCCGACTCACGACGGGTGAACTGGCCAGAGGCTACTTCATGGCCCCGACAATCCTCGCCGACGTCGACGACCGAATGCGCGTGATGCGCGACGAGATCTTCGGACCGGTGGCTGGAGTCATGCCCTTCGACGACGTCACAGAGGTCGTCCGGCGCGCGAACGACACCCAGTTCGGGCTGGCGGCCGGGGTGTGGACACGGGATGTCGGGTTGGCGCACCGCACGGCGGCGGCCATCCGAAGCGGCCTCGTATGGGTGAACACCTATCACCAACAGGACATCGCCGCGCCCTTCGGCGGATACCGGATGAGCGGTTGGGGTCGCGAAGGCGGCGACCAGGGTCTCGACGAGTTCCTGAACCTGAAGACGGTCTGGGCCGACGTCAAGTGATCTCGAGGAGAGGAACGAGATGGAGCGACTGACCGGCCGAGTGGCCCTAGTGACCGGAGCCGCAGGTGGGCGGGGTCGCAGCCACTGCGTGCGCCTCATCATCCAGGCTAGCGAGCCAGGACAGATCGCCAGCCCGGACAGTGCTGGCACATCCTCATAATCCGCCCCTCCGTTGCCCACTCTTCTGTTGCTTGCCTCCCGTTGGACAGTGGCCCTGTCAGCGGGCTCGCTGATAGGGGAATTCTGAAGATGAGCGTCGACGTCGTTGTAGTTGGCGGTGGCTCGGCCGGAAGCATTGTCGCGGCCCGGCTGAGCGAAGATCCGGGGAGGTCCGTGCTTCTGCTCGAGGCGGGGCCGGGGTTCACCGACCTCGACTCGTGCCCGACCGCCCTCCGGTCGGAATACTCGTCAGCCAAGCCGGAGTACCTGTGGCATTACCTGGGTGACGAGGAACGGACCGCCGGGCCGCCGCTGAAAGTCATCCGGGGCAAGTGCCTGGGCGGCTCCAGTTCCGTGAACGGCATGGTGTGGATGCGTGGCCTGCCGGCGGACTACGACGAGTGGCAGGCGGCGGAGTGGACCAACGACGCACTCGCGCCCTATTTCGCGAAGCTCGAGCGCGAGATCGACACGGTCGCTGGCGAGGATGCAAGCACCGGCGGCATGGTGCCCATCTCGCGCCAGCCGCGCTCGGAGTGGGGCCTGATACAGTCCGCTTTCCTCGAGACCGCCATCGCGGCCGGCCACACCGAGCGCGGCCGCATGGTCGTCCCGGGTGCGGGCGTCGGCCCGATAACCCGCAACAGCTTCGAGGGCGTCCGCTTCAACTCGGCTCTGGCCTACCTCTGCCCGGCGCTGGACCGCTCGAATCTCACCGTCCGCTGCGACGCGACCGTGGACAGGCTCGACATCGTCAACGGCAAGGTCATCGGGGTGCACTACACCGCCGACAGCACCGCCGAGTACGTTAGCATCGGCGAAGTGGTGCTCAGCAGCGGCGTCATCGAGTCTCCGCACGTCCTGATGCTGTCGGGCATCGGGCCGGCCGCCAAGCTCGAGAAGGCCGGCATCGACGTGCAGTGCGACCTGCCCGGCGTCGGAGAGAACCTAACCGACCATCCGATCATCAGCCTGACCTTCAACATGGCCGACAAGACGGCCGGGACCGATCCGCGCTACCTCGTCGGCCTGGTCTACTCGACCGCGCAGGGCCCGGACCCGTGTGACGTTCAGGTCCTGGCCCAGTCGTTCTCGATGGCGGCGGCACCAGAAATGCAGGCATTCTCCGGCCTCGCCGGCGAGAGGAGTCAGGGCGGTCCGGGGGTTGCCTTGATTCCGGTAATGCTGTACCGAGAGGCCAGCGTCGGCTCGATCGAGCTGAACCCGCAGGATCCGGCCGCCGGACCGACCATCCGGTACAACTACCTGTCGGCCGACACCGACCGCATCCGGCTTCGCGAATCCGTCCGGATGATCCTGGACCTGGTGGGCCACGAACCCATGGCCTCGGTCATCGACGGTCCGTTCTCGGCGCCCGACGCCGCCATGGCCGCCGACGACCAGAAGCTCGACGCGTGGATCGCGAAGAATCTCGGGACCGCACTGCACGGCTGCGGTACCGCGCGGATCGGCCCGTCCTCCGATACGACCGCGGTTGTCGACCCCCAGGGCCGGGTGCACGGGGTCGAGGGCGTTCGCGTGGCTGACCTGGCGATCGCCCGGCAGAGCCCCCGCGCCGGGACGATGGTGACTGCGATGGTCATCGGCGAGCGGATCGCTGGTTTCTTCGATGCCTGAGTAGTAGCCAGGCCACTTGGGCCCAGCGTGCTTGCCCTTCATCACGCTCGAGGTGCCGACCTTGGGCGGCTGGCCCGGTGTCATCGCCACGTGATCCCAGAACTGCTGCGCGTGTCCTCGATGAGCGTCCCAGCCCTGACTTTGCGGTGCTTGGGTTTCTCTGCTCCCAGTGCCAGTGTCGTCCGTTCTGGCAGCAGACCTAGCCTGCGCAGCTTCCTGCCTGGTTAGCGGCCACTGTCTTTCTCGCGTATCCGGAAATCGTAATAGGCACTGGTCAGACCGACACGGACTACATCGGCCTGGTGGGCTAGCAGCTGGAGGCGCAAGGCCACCTCGCTGCGCTCATGCCGGGGTGCCCGCCCGCGTGCATTCTCATCGATTTGGAGCCGTCCAGATCGCGGAGCCCGGTGAGCAATTCCTCAGCGTCCGCGAGCACCGACTGCAGGTCGATCTTCATGCCTACCACCTCCGGGACGTAGAGGACCAGTCTTGCGCACTCCCGGTCGGAAAGGCTGCGGCGGGACAGCGGCTACCCGCCGAGACTGCGGCTCAGCACGGGTAGCGGTGGCCAGCTCCCGCTGGGCGCCGGCCAGGGCCGGGGTTGAATGCCTCGAGTGCCGCCTCCGCGATGCGCGAGTTCAAGCGGGCCGCCGTCGAGCAGGCCGGCGTCCTGAGTGAATCCGGGACCAGCGGGTGATCTAACTGGTAGCCATCGAAGCCGAGATGACAGCCTGCCCCATCTCGCGCGACGTTGTGATACACCATCACGCGCATGGATGTCTGCTAGCCATGGCTACTCGCGTGCCAGTCGTCCCAGGCTGCCCGCGCGGACGGGTAGGGGCCGCGCCGCGCGTCCGGCCAGCGCAGGAACCACTGACCCTTGTCATCCTCGCCGACGGTGGGAAGCTGGTCCGCTGTATCCGCGCGGCTCACTTCGTGGAGCCGGTCCGTGCGTCCGCAGCACTGGCATTCATCGGTGTGATCGAGGTCTTGGCTGCAGCCGTCCTGGCATTCCGCGAGCATGCCGGTGGCGGCCTGGAAGCAGCCGTCGCATAGCAGTACGGTGCTTTCTGCGCCAGGGCCGTTTTCCGCAGGCACCGGGGTGAGCGTCAGGAACGGCTCGCCGGGCTGCTGGCCGGCGCCGCCGCCGCGGAGCTGGATGACGCCGTTGGCGTCCATGGACACCTGCGGCGCGTTCGGCCAGTCGATCCCCGATTCACCGCCGCCGGAGTAGGTGAGGTAAATCCGGCTGCTGTGGCGTTCTGCTGAACAGCGACTGCGGTGACGGGAATCTGCGGGGCACTGGGATTTCCGGGATGGGCAGGCACCTAGCGATTCGCCAGGCACGACTTGGCTGTGAAAGATGCCCTGGGCAAGGTGCGCGTTGCAAGGGGTTCGTCTACCGCATGCGGAGCGCACCCGGCGGCGGATCTGGCCGTTGCCGTGGCCGGGTCCGCCGCCGGGTGTGGTGCGTTACTCGCTGGGTGCCAGTTCCAGGTCGCCGTACTGGCCGTCGTCGAAGCGGCTGAGGAAGTCTTCGACGGCTTCGGGCGTGCTGGCCGAGACTCCTGGTAGTCGTCCGGGCCGGCAGTGGTGATGCCGATCACCGTCTGCTCCTGAGTCAGGGTTACCGCCACCTGGCAGTCAGGCGCGACGAGCTCGCGTGCCTTTGCGGCGATGTAGCGAGCGCCCGGGCAATCGTGGGCATCGGTGCGGACGCCTTTGATGCCGGCGGTACGCAGCGTGGCGGCGACCTCGTCGGCGGTACTGCCGAGTCCGGTCAGCAGGTTCTGCAGCCACTGCGCGGTCAGTGGGGTAGGGGTGGTCATGCCTGTTCTCCTGTTCGTGCTCGCTCACGCCAGCCAGATGGCGTGACGTGATATCGCCGGTTATGGATGTGCCGGGGCAATCCGGTGACGGGCTGGTGGTCAGGCAGCTTGCAGCGCTAGCGGCTCGCCCAGGGCCCTGGCGAGGGTGTCGAGGGTTTGCTGCTCCAGGTCGTCGGTTCGGCCGGTGACCGCGTTGAGCATGTTCCGCTCGCCACGCTCGGCACCGCGGACGATGCCTTCGTGGTGGGCATAGGTGCTGACGGCCTGCAGCACGCCCCATCCGGTGCCGTGCCAGGGCGCGACCCGCGTCGGCCACCCGCTTCATGACGTCGTAAGGTCATCAGAAACCCGCGGGCCGATGGTCGGAGCCTGGGGCCGGGCTCCCGAGGTGTACCCAGTCCAGCACCTCGGGCACCTCCTGCTCGGCGATCGCCGCAGTGCTGTGCGGTCACGTCCCGCGAAGTGATGTGCGAAGATGGCGCACGTTGTAGATCCGCGGCCGACTGCTAATGGTCGGTGCCGCCGCCAACTGTTCACAGCAGCCGCCGCTCTGGCACCAAGGCTGTGTCAACGATGATCGCTCTGTAGCACCTGCTGCCGCTGCGAGACGGCCAGGTCCGATGACAAATCGATGACAAATGATCAAGGCCCGGCTGCCAAGATCGGCTACCGGGCCTGCGACCTGCTACTTCCTCTGTAGCCCCGACCGGATTTGAACCGGCGCTACCGCCTTGAGAGAGTCGCGTTCCCCCTTCTACATTCCTTGGCCCACGGGGAGCGGTGGAGGCTCGGCCGCCCGGTGGTCACAACCTCGGCTGACGAAGTTCTCCCGGCGCGTAGCAGAGTTGGTAGACACGCATCCCATCGTGATCCCTTCGGTAGACAGTGATCGTCGCCAGGAAGTTCTCCTTGACTTGGTGGATGCGTTTGAGCTGCCGGTCCTCGTTCTCGCTGATCCAAGTCTCGACCCGGTCGGGAAGGCTGAAGGTAAGCCGGTACGCATCTGGCTCGTCGCGCGCTGTAACGACCCATTCTGACTCCTCACTGGAGTCGCTTCGGCGGAGCCGCACGTTGTGCACTGGCCGGAGCTCCGCGAAGGCAAGGAACCGGTCCGTGTCATGTGCAGTGAGCGGGAGGATAAACGGGGCCGCCGGGAACCCGAGCAGCAGCTCTGTCGTTTCGCGGGCACGCAGCCTAGCGGCAAAGGCCTCCAAAACATCAGCGGCCGCGGCCCGAAACCGCGGAGCGTTGGTGGCGAACCGCTCCAGAAATCCATCGGACTCAGGAGCCGTTTCGGCCGCTGACGGCGTGCCGAGACCGGTGCGCAGCACATCCCGCATCCAGCTCACCGGAAAGCGCCTGATGAGATGCTGGTTACGCAGCACATAGAGCTGGGCAGCCGCCTCTGTGATGGGCTCCTTGAGCCAGCCGAACGAGACGCTCGACAGGTCGACGAGCGAGATCTGCTGGGCCAGCCCATAGTCCTGCGCCGGGCGGGTGAACCCGCTGGCCGAGAACAGAGCGTAGACGTACTGGTAGCGCCGCCGCGGCCGAGATCCAGCAGGATGGACGAAGTTCTCGTTGACGTCATGGATGACACCATGAGCATTGCGAACAACCGGCAGCTGACAGGGCGTCGAGTAGTACTTGGCCTCAAGGAACATGCGGATCGGCAACGAGAAGGCCGGGGTGAGCACGAAATTGCCAAGCACATCGACCTGGTGGTCAGCGCCCCGGCCATGTACGACCAGCGCACCGCGGTCCCAGCCAAGCGCCTCGGGGTCCTGGTCCTTGTCGGTGAGCAACTCGTAGCCGGAGTTGCGCAGCAGCCACGCCAGCGCCTCCTCCAGCAGGTAGCCGCGAAGGACAGCGCGGTACGTCATGGCCGCGACGATATCCGGCGGCTTACCGCACATGCCACCGTTGCCGCAACAAATGCCCGGCGTGACCGCTCATCGGCAACTCAAGATCAGGCGACGCCCTGCCGCCCGACGTGTTGACACCTCGACCGGATGATCTTGGCCGACCTGTCACGCAGACATGAGCGAAGACCAGGAGTTGTTCAACACGAGCCACGCCCGCGGCAGCTGGCGTGTCCCTCAAGCCCAATCCGTGACAGCCGCTGCCGCCGGTTGGCGCTCAACTCCGCGGTCAGATGACGGTCAAATGATCTTGGGAGACGCTTAAGGAAGCGGCTGCAGGCCCTACGACCTGCATGTTTGGTCGGGATGGCGGGATTCGAACCCGCGGCCTCCTGCTCCCAAAGCAGGCGCGCTAACCAAGCTGCGCCACATCCCGGTCGGCCAGCCGTAGCCTACCTGCAGCTGGCCGCGCACGCCTGACCGAACACACCGAACCGTGATCATGCAACGCTAGCCGAGAGCGGCGGTCCAGGCGTGAGCGCCCCAGTGCGGGCCGTCCGCCGACCAGGCTGCCACGGAGAGACGGTACGCTACCCGCGTAGTGGCCTCGCCCGGCCGAAAGCTGGCGCGACCACCGCGCGGGCGTAGCTCAATGGCAGAGCCCCAGCCTTCCAAGCTGGTCATGAGGGTTCGATTCCCTTCGCCCGCTCTTGCTGGCCCCGCCCAGGTCAAGGGCATGATCATTCATCTCTGAACGATCCTCACGAAGCACGTTTCCGGCTGCGTGCCCGCTGCGTGCCCGATCGCGGGTCTTGCTCACTCTCCCGCCGGTCCTGCTGTCCTGCCGTGCCTTACGCAGCAGCTCAGCCATGGCCGCCGCGATGGCCTCATCTCGCTCCTGCGTGGCGTGCTGTGAGGCCGTGCTGGGGCTGCGGTGGTTCCGGGACCGCACGGCCGCTGACGCGCTGGCCCGCGATCATGGCATCTCCGTGCCACCGCTTACCGGTCGGGGATCAAGGACCCCGCGAATAGGCGGCCTGATCCGTGGCGTCCGGGCACCGGCAGGCACAGGACAAGCTGAATTGGCCCCGCCGCTCGCTCGGCTACAGCCCGCCAGCGCGGGTTAGAAGTCGTACCAGGTCTGCCCTCCGCTGCCATTGCAGCCGCCGGTGCTCGCCGGTTCCACCATGATCAGCGCAGTCTCGGTCTGGCCGCTCCCGAGTTTATTGGACGACAGACACGTGCCGGCGCCAACGCCGTTGTTTATCTGGTCTTGGGAGGTTATCTCAAAGTCACTGTAAGTCCAGTTTTGCTGCCACTTGTCGATGTCGCAACCTGCCAGGACCACCTCACCGGGACCGGTCACCGGACCGGAATACGCCGCGCACAGCGACGTGCCCTTCGCCCGGAACATGGTGTACTGAATCCCGCCCGCATCCTGTCCTGCGACCTGGCACCACTTGGTGGAGTCGTTCTTGTTGTCGTAAACCTCGTTCCCGGAATCGTAGGGCGAGGCGGTGTACCAGTGGCCGCCGCCGCCGCTGAAAGAGTTGTACGGCGTGGTAGGACTGTGGCATGTGGTAGCGGCGGCAGCAGGGTTGACCTGTCCTGCAATGACTGGCCCGGCGGAGGCAGCGAGCGCCAGCCCGGCGGTCGCTGCGAAGGTGACGATGGTTCGTTTCATCTGCTTCCTTCCGTAACTGCGG
>Ga0335075_10001598_pt1 | contig 37179 bp, 22 predicted proteins | sample Lox_Sample_24_FD_206723 | JGI IMG/M metagenome (GOLD analysis project Ga0335075, IMG submission 206723) | Soil microbial communities from Loxahatchee National Wildlife Refuge, Florida, United States - Lox_Sample_2.4 | ecosystem: Environmental > Terrestrial > Soil > Wetlands | place: USA... | reverse complement strand
ATGGACATTCTCTCCCAGGGTGACGGCGCCCTGCTGGGCGATCCCTCCGCGGATCACGCCCGTCAATTCTTCATCAATAAACCGCGAGCCTTGACCGAGAAGGTCATGACAGTCGCCGAGGCTGTCCGCCGCTTCGTCCACGACGGCGATTACTTCGCCAGCGGCGGGTTCGGCTGCGCGCGCATTCCCACGGCCGTGTTGCATGAGATCCTCCGGCAGCGCCGGCAACACCTGCGTTTCGCCGGCCACACGGCGACCCACGACTTCCAGATCCTGTGCGCCGGCAACGGCCTGCGCCAAGGACACACGCTGGCGGCGGTGGACGTTGCCTATATCGTTGGCCTCGAGGCGCGGGGACTGTCGCCGCATGGACGCCGGGTCATCGAATGCGGCGAGGTTTCCTGCACGGAGTGGACCAATTATACGCTGGCGGCACGCTTCAAGGCTGCGGCAATGGGCGTGCCGTTTCTGCCGGTGCGCTCGCTGCTCGGCACCGATACGTTCCGCCATAGTGCCGCTCGTGTCGTCGCCTGTCCGTTCACAGGGGAGAAGGTGGCGCTGGTTCCGGCCCTCTATCCCGATGTGGCCGCCATCCACGTCCACGAGGCGGACTGTTACGGCAATTGTCGCATTCGCGGCACCACCGTTGCCGACCTCGATGTGGCGCGGGCGGCCAAACGCCTTATCATCACCTGCGAACGTCTCATCCCCGGCGACGATATTCGCCAGGATCCCAGCCGCACCGTCATCCCGTTCTTCTGCGTGGATGCTGTCTGCGAGGTGCCCTATGGCAGTTATCCCGGCAACATGCCCTACGAATATTTCTCCGATGAGGAGCACATCCGAGCCTGGCTGGCGGCCGAAAAGGATGTCGAGGGCTTCCGCGCGTTTCTCCAGACGTACATCTATGGAGTACGTGATTTCGTGGAGTACTGGCAGCGGTGCGGCGGCTTGCCGCGAATGCAGGAATTACGCCGGCAGGAATTTCTTGTGCATCGAGGGGTGTGAGCGATTTGTTTAGCGACGCTTCGCAGAAGCGTCGGGGCGGACGCTTCTACGAAGCGTCGCTAACCGATCCGCCAAGGAGTTAATTGTCCGTGGATACCGCCTACAACGCCATGGAGCTGATGATCTGCTGCGCCGCGCGGCTTCTCGAAGATGAGCGGACGGCGGCGGTCGGCACTGGCGTCCCGTGCGCGGCGGCCATGCTGGCCCAGCGAACGCATGCGCCTCGGCTGGTCATTCTCTTCGAGGCCGGCGGCATCGCGCCGCAGCTGCCGACCATGCCCATTAGTGTCGGCGATTCGCGCTCCTTCCATCGCGCCGTGATGGCCACGAGCATGGCCGACATGATGGAAACCTGTCAGCGCGGCCTCATCGATTACACCTTTCTCGGCGGCGCGCAGATTGATGCCTACGGCAATTTGAATTCGACAATTATCGGCGGCGACTACGTCCGACCGAAAGTGCGCCTCCCCGGCAGCGGCGGAGCGAATGACCTGGCCTCGTTGTGCTGGCGCATTCTTGTCGTCACCAATCACGATCGCCGGCGTTTCGTCGAGAAGCTCGATTTTCTGACGACGCCGGGTTACCTGACCGGCCCCGGCGCGCGCGAGGCAGCGGGATTGCCGCCGGGCAGCGGACCGTATCGCGTTATCACCGACCTGGCCGTGCTCGGCTACCATGAGGAGACGAAACGCATGGAGCTGCACAGCTTACATCCGGGCGTTACCTTGGCGCAGGTTCGCGCCGCCACCGGCTTCGAGCTGGGCGTCCGCGAGCCGCTGGCCGTGACGGAGCCGCCCCCGTCGGCGGAGCTGCGTCTGCTGCGCGAGGAAGTCGATCCCCATCGCTATGTGATCGGAAGGTGTTAATTCTAGTTGTCAGTTGTGAGTTGTCAGAATAGAAGAAAATGCATCTCTGACGACTGACAACTGAATCGGCCTTGTTCCTGCCGGCGCACGCTGAGTATACTCCCCCCGCTCGCGGGGAAGGAGCCTCGCGACAGGCCAGACGCGGTGCGCGCCCGACGCGCTTCCAAGGAGGGATAACGATGGCCCATCAGACCCGGCCGTTCATCGGTATCAACCCCGATTATGTGCCGGCCAGCAAAGTGAATGTTCCGTTCATCCGGCTCAACGCCGGCTACCTCGACAACATCGCCGCGGCCGGCGGGCTGCCCGTGATGGTCCCGCCGCTGGGCAAGGAAATCGATCTGGACGCCTGGCTCGATCGCCTCGATGGCTTCGTCCTGACCGGCAGCAGTCAGGATCTCGATCCGCGCCGGCTCGGCATGGTGTCGCACTCGTCGGTGCAGCCGTTGCCGGAACGCCGCGAGGAAAGCGACCGGCTGCTGGTGCGCCGATTGCTGGAACGCCGGCTGCCGCTGTTGGCCGTCGGCCTGGGCATGCAGCAGGTGAACGTCGCTTGCGGCGGCAGTCTTTACGTGCATCTGCCGCAAGACATGCCGCGCGCCATGCCGCACCGCGATCCGACCGGCGCGCCGCACCGCCATCTCGTGCTCATCGAGCCGAACACACGAATGGAGGAGATTTACGGGGCCGGCGAAATCCGGGTCAACAGCGCCCACCATCAGGCGGTTCGCCAGGTCGGCGCCGGCCTGCGCGTCGGCGCGCGTGCTCCGGACGGCGTCATTGAGTCCATCGAAAGCACCGACGGGCAATGGTTCTGCGTCGGCGTGCAGTGGCATCCGGAATCGGAAACCGCATCGGCGCTGGACTTGCAGCTATTCGAGTGCTTCATCCAGGCGTGTCTGCGTCAGGCCCAGCCGTTGCAGATGGCGGCGTGAAACCAGTAGGCAGTAGGCAGTACGCAGTCGTGTCTTGACTGCCTACTGCCTACTGCCTACTGCTTACTGGAGAGTGACCATGACCTCGCGCTGGCTCATCGGTCTTGCCTCCGGCTCCAGTGCCGACGGCGTGGACGCCGCGCTGATGGAGCTGGAAGGCGTGGGACTGGATCTGCGCGTGCGCCAGGTGCAGGGATTGCACCAGCCGTATGGTCAGGAGCTGCGCGCGCTGGTCCGCCGCGTTAGCACTTCGGCTCCTTGCGAGATGCGCCAAGTCAGTCTCCTGCACCGCTTGCTGGGGGAGACGTTCGCGGCGGCGGCGCGGACGGTGGCCGATCACGCCAGCCTGAGCTTGCAACGTGTGCAGTGTATCGGCTGTCCCGGACACACGATCTGGCACGACTCCGAGGGCCGCTTCCCATCGACGTTGAACCTGGGTATGCCGGCCGTTATTGCGGAACGCTGCGGCGTCACGACGGTCAGCGACTTCCGCTCGCGCGACGTGGCGGCCGGCGGCCAGGGGGTGCCACTGGCGGCGCTAACCGATTACCTTCTCTTCCGGCATCCACGCGAAACCCGCTTGCTCATCCATCTGGGTGGATTGGCACGCGTCGTTCTCGTGCCGGCCGGCTGCCGCATCCATGAGGTGCTCGGCTTCGAGGCCAGTCCGTGCAACGTCCTGCTCGACGCCCTGATGGGTCATCTCACCGGCGGCAAGGCATCCTTCGATCCGGGCGGCAAGCACGCCGTTCAGGGCAAGTGCATCGACGCTCTCTTGCAAAGCTGGCTGCATCATCCGTACTTGCAGCGGCGTCCGCCCAAGAGCTTGCCACGGCACCTGTTCAGCGACGACTTCGCCGCCGCCGCCGTGCAGCAGGTGCGGCAAGCCGGCGGCAGCTTGCACGATCTTCTCTGCACCGCGACGCACTTCGTCGCTCGCGGCATCACCAACGCGGTGCAGCGTTTCCTGCCGTCCGGGCAACGGCTCGATCGCGTTTTGCTGTCCGGCGGCGGCGTCCGCAATGGGCTGTTATGGCGACTGCTGGAGCAGCCGTTTGAAGGCGTACCCTTGCAGCGCACGGATGAGGTGGGTGTGCCGGCGGATGTGCGCAAGGCGTTGTCGTTCGGCATGCTCGCGGCGCTGACGCTCGATGGGGTTCCGGCGAGCGTGCCGTCGGCCACTGGTGCGGCCGGCTCACGTCTGCTCGGCAGCATCACGCCCGGCTCGTCGATCAACTGGGCGCGCTGTCTAGCGTGGATGGCTGCCCAGACCACGCCGCCGTTTTGCCCGGAAATTTAGGACTCGGCGATGGCTTCTTCTTCCGGTTCCAGCCGGACAATGTGCCGTAGCGAGACCACGTCCCATCGGGAATAGGACTCGGGATCTTGCTCCGAAGGATACCCGAGGATAACGGAAGCCAGGCCCGTCATAACGAGATTCGGATGCCGCACTTCATAGATGGTTCCGTCGCTGGTAACGATGCGGAACGGAGTGAAGGGACGGCGGTGTACCAAATGGCGAATATCAGCGGGAGCCATGATTGTTGGCCTCTGTTGGGATAAGCTCGCGGCATTCTTATTTTACGAGCGCGGCGCCGGCAATCACAACAGATGCAATTCGATCTGAGCGGCGGTGCGTGTGCGGCCGTCGCCGGCCTGCAGCCACGCTTCCTGTTTGACCGCATCGCTGCGCGCAGCCCGCAAGCGCTCGATCAATCGAGGTGGCGCGTGGACGAGCAGTCGATGATCGACGCGCTCCAGTCGGCACGCCTCGACCTCGGCCGACGGCAATCGGCGCGGCTGCGACCACGCTTGCCAGGCTTGATGCCACATCTCCGGCGCTGGCTCCGCATCCAAGTCCGGCAGCGCTTCCTCCCAGCTGTCCGCGAGCGCCAGCGACGGCTCCGATGCCAACGTCCAACCCTCTGCGTGAATCGCAAACCCCAGCTTCAGCAGCTCGCCGGACGCCTTCGCCGTGTGGATAAACACGAACGGTCGAGTCTCCACGTTATCGAGAATCACGCGCTGCCAGCTCGCCTCGGTCGGCAAGAGTGCTTCCACATCCATCGGGAAACGAAAACGCGCCTTCCATTCCGGCGATTGGCGAATGCACGCCTCCAGGCAGGCGACATCGAAGGAACAGGCGGTCGCCTCCTGCGCTGGAGCTGCGGGGGGATGAGCCGGAACAAACTCCAGAGGCAGCAAATGCGGCGATCGACCTACGGAAGAATTATCCACGAACACAAAGGTTCGCCGCTCTTCATCGGAGGAGGACAATGTGCCCGTTACCAGCGCGTCCTGTCCTGCGGGGGTCATTTGCCACAGGCCCGAGCCGTTGCAGTGCAGCAGTCCCGTCCCGGTCAGCTCGCGGACAAGCTGACCGAGGAACTGAGGATCCATTTGCAGATCGGTAAAGGATCTTTCCAGCTCGCCGCTACATGGAACGCGCGTACTGGCCAGGTGCAGCAGCGCGCGCTGCCAGCGATCCAGCACGCGGGATCTGCTCACACGGACGGGAGCTTCGATGCGATGGAGAAGAAGCTGACTGATGCGCAGCTGCCGAGGCTTGCGGCTGGCCAGGTCGCGCCACCACCCCAGAAGGACGCGGCTGCCGGGCCAGGACAGGGCGGAGGCAGCGCTCATACGCTGATGCCTTCCCGTATGCGAAAGGCCTCCGGATGAGCTCCATGTCCGTGCAGATACTGCACTAGCTGGCCAATCCAGCTGCTCTCGTGCTGGGCCGCGCTCTCATCGAGGTGGTCCAGCCGGCCGCGCCACTGGCTGCGGCGCATCAGCGTGCCGGGATCGCCGAACAGGATCAGCCCCGAGGAAGCACGCGTTAAAGCCTGGGCAAACGCGTGTGGATGATCGGCGTAGCTGACAGCTCGATGCGTATGGCTGCGAGTCAAGCTCACCAGGGCTAACAGACATTCGCGATGCGAAAACGCCAACGGAAGGCCGACCTCCATGGTGATCGGGGAGCTGCTCAGGGCGGGCGACTGGGCAATCAGATGGCGCAGCAGCTCGACCTGTGCGGGATAAAGGGCCATGACGGCCACGGCGGGAGCATTGTCGGCGCAGGGGCAGGCGCAGGCGGATGGCGATACGCAACCGTGCCCGCAAGGCCAAGGCTGTTGCTGCCGCCACTGGGTGCAGGCGGAAAGGAAGTCGTTGTCTTGAATCAGAGCTTCCAGACGCTGGACCAGGGCGCGTGCCTCGAGATAGTTGGCCAGACCTTGACGCGGGAGGAGCGCGCGGAGCTCGGCGGGCAATTGCGGCAGCGGTCGATCGTCGGCGAGGTCTAGCTCCAGCCCCGCGCCGCCCTTGACGGTGCGCGGACGCGGCGCTCGCACCGACACTCCTCCCGAGCCGCGCTTGGCGGAGATGGGAGCAGTTTCACCGCCGTGATCACGATCCTCGCTATCCAGGTGATACCGTGTCTCTCCGGCGAGCGGGGTGGGCACGGCCACGAACTCCACCGGCGGTAGGGACCACGAAACCTTCGCCGGCGCAGACGGCGGCTGACAGGCTCCCGCAAAAAGCAGGTCGGACAGGAAGCACGCCAGCGACGGATCGAGTCGATAGGGCACCGTCAGCAAAACGGTGCGTCCGGTCGAACGAAGTCCGAGCCGATCGGCAATCCACTCCTCGGCTCGTTGGCGCGTCCATCCGGCGGCCCGAGTAAACTCGAGGGAGCAGGTGTGCCAGCTCCTTCCGCCCCTGACCGGCAATGCAGCGACGCGCTCGCGCACGCCGCTCTCCAGAGCGACCGTCACCGATTCGGCATCCGAAGAAGGGACCAGCTCCAGAATCAGCTCCTCGGCTGTTTCGGTCCAGGACAGGCTCCGGCCGTGCGTTTGCACGGCCAGCTCCTCTAGCTCGTGGAAAAGAAACTGCTTGGCTTCGCCGATACCCATGCAAGACGGGAAGAGGATTTCGACGACCTGCGGCGCCTGTCGCGGCATGGACAAAATTCGCAGCTCGATGTCCGGTCGATCGACAACCGGCTCCGTTTCGATCCACTTTTCCTGGTCCGGGGCGAGCGGCCGCAAACGACAGAGAAGTCGGCCGTCGCGCGTCCTCCAGTTGAAAGGCAGGCAGTGCGGGTCGGTGTGCAGGTTTTGCCACAGACGTTGGAACAAGCTGGGACGAAGAACCGAGGGGCGGACGGCCTTGCGCAGCTCGGCAACCGGCTCGGCGTCGATCTGAGGCTCGCCGATCAAAACCCAACGACGCGCGTGCCGCGCGGCAGTCGCGAGCTGGGATTCCGTGACCTGGTGGGCCTCTTCCAGAATCAGCAGATCAAAGACCGGCGAACCCGCGGTGCCGCCAGACAGAATCCCACCAGCCAGAGACATGGTCGTGGCGGCGATCACATTGGCGGAACCGGCCAGCTTTTCCGGAAGCGTGCGAATGCCGTCCGCAACGGTCTGCAACCATTGCTCGGCGGAGGCCATCCGCTGGGCATCCCGCTCGCGGAGCTTCTCCCATACAGCAAGCCCCTCTTGCATGGCCTGTCGAGACATCTCTGCCGGAGCAGCATCACCGGAAAGACCCTCACGAATGCTTTGCCATTGTTTCCGCAGCGCCTCCTGCTCAGGGGCATCGGCGGCGATGGCGACATCCAGCTCGGCGCGGCGGCGAGCAATCTCATCCTCTCGCAAGCGCCGGCACTCAGCGGCGTGATGGGTTTCGATCTGGGTCCGCTCGCTGCGCCGCGCCGCCAGTTCCTGCTCCAATCGCCGCTGTGCGGCTCGCAGCTCGTCGCGGCGGGCTTCCAGGTCGCAAGCCTGCTCCTTCAGGCCGTTTTGCAGCACCGCACGCCACCACGAGGGGGTCCAGAAACGGCGGCCCTGCCGCGCCTCGGCCAGCGGCCGAATCGCCTGCCATTCGCTGTCGAGATGGTTGAGCTTGCCGGCGATGGTATCCAGCTCTGCCTGCAAGCCGGCCAGCTGACTATCTACCCGCTCCAGCGATTCCGCCCTCGCTCGCTCACACGCTTGCCAGCGCTCGCGAAGCTCGGTAGTCAGCTGCTCCAAGCGCTCGACCTCCGCTGCAACACCGTTCCGACGCTCGGTCAAGCTGCGCAGGCGTTCGGCAAGTTGTTCATGTTGTTCGAGCAATTCTGCCAGACGATCCCAACGCGCACGCTCGCGCAAGCGCTCGGCCAGCGTCCGAGCTACGGCGTCACGGGCAGCGCGAGCTGCGGGCAGGGTTGTTTCTTGATAACAGCGCAGACGCTCCGGCAAAGTCAGACGGGCAATCGCCGCCGGCAAGGATGAGAGCTGTTCGTCCTCGACTAGATAGCGGATCGGGCAGACGGCCGGGTTCGAGCTGAGCCGTTCCAGCACGGTATCGAGGGCGGCGGTGGTCGAAGCGAGGAAGAGAATACGCTCGCCGCGCTGTGCCGCTTGCAGAATGATTTCGCTGAGGAGACGCGATTTGCCGGTGCCGGGAAAGCCCTGAATCAGACAGACATCGGGCGTGGCGACGGCACGTGCCACGGCCTCGCGCTGTGTGCGATCCAGGGTGCAATCGTGGCATTGAACAGCTGGCGGATGGAGCGGCTCCAACTCCTTGACCTGGCCATGGAGCAAACGGGTTAGAAGCGAGCGGGATGGAGAAGCGTTTTGGATCGGAGCGTCCAGCTGGTGCGCATAGAGAACACCTTGCCGGATGGCGCGGAGCAAGGCGTCTTGCTGCTGAGCGGGAGAGGCGCGATGATACCAGTCGGCCCACAGGGACGTTTCGCTTGGCGGAGGCGGTGCCGGGCCGGACGAGGAGTCGGACTCCAACCCGACGACCGGGGGAGGCCGGGTCGCATCGCGGGCAGGCGCTTCAGCGGGGGTGTGCCGTTCCCGGTGAGTCATTCAACTCCTCAGATGCAAACAGTTGGGCGGCCCTGTTCGTGGTTTTCGTGCGGTCGCCGATGCAGCTTCCCGGCTGTTATCATGCGTTTTCCGGCTCGATGCGCCTACGGCTTTTCGCAACAAGAGCTTCGCGGCGGAGGATTCCGAGGCGAGCCGCTAAACCGGCGTCACTCGCCGCCCCACAGTCAAGCCCTCGCCGAACAGGCCGAAGAGAAAAGTCGCTCCAAGGGGTTCGCCTCCGCAGAGGAACGTCGGGTGTCGATACGCTGCGCCGGCGGAGCGTGGGCGCAATCCTCAACCGTTCGTAGTATAGACGGAACAAGCCCGGCAAGCTATGGAATTGCTGTTGCTTTTCTTCGGATTCCCTCCGAGCGGCAGCCGGAAGGGAGCGGTTGCGCACACCGCTCCCCGACAGTCGCTGCTCAGCTGCGTCGTTTGACCATGGTAATCTGATTGCCGATTTCGTTGTGTTCGACCCGATCCATGAACGTCTGAATCAACAGCAGGCCGCGACCGCTGACACGTCCGAGGTTGGCGGGATCGGTCGGATCGGGGAGCAGCTCCCGATCGAACCCCTCGCCCTCGTCGCGGACAACGATGACAGCCTCCTGGCTGTTCAAAACGGCGCTGACGAATACCCGGCGATCGCACCAGGGTTGCCGCGTTCGTCGTTCGGCGATCTGTTGATAATAGGCCTTGTCGTCCGATTCGCGCAAGACGGAGCTGACTCCCAGATTGCCGTGAAGAATGGCATTTGTCAACGCCTCGTGTAGAGCGACACCGACCAGAACCAGTCCACTCGGCTCACAGATACGCATGCGCTCCAGCTGATGCTCCAGATGACCGACCAGCGGGGCGACAAGAGCGATGTCATTGTCCAGGCGATAATGGGTTTCGTGGTGGACCAGAGAATCGAGGATGCGCTGCTCGCGGCGATTGCTCTGGCCGGCGGCGAGCACCCCGTCGAGGGTCTCGGCGAGGTCGCGAGCCAGACTTTTCTTGGGCACGTAGCTGGCCGCTCCCTGGCGCAGCGCCTGAATGGCCAGCTCCTCGCTGCCGTGTGCCGTCATGAGAATGACCGGCACGAAAGCAAACTTGACGCGAATGGCCCTTACCAGCTCCAGACCGTCCATTTCCGGCATGAGCAAGTCGGTGAGGACGACATCGGGCGTGTGCTGGCACAGGACTTCCAGCGCCTCCTTGCCGTCCGAGGCGAACAGGGTTCGCCAGCCGTCGATTTTTTGCACGATGGCGCCGGCCAGGTGACGCTCCGTGGCCGAGTCATCCACGATCAGGATGGTGTGTTCCACTGAGGCCGTCTCGGGCGCCGCCGAAACGACCGGCGATTCCGCGGATAGATTGGGAGAGCTCATCACGACGCCTCCAGAGCGAGCTTGTCTTTCTCTCTGGAGAGTATCCTCCAGAGCGGCAGCTCGCAAGCAGAAAAACACATTCCCTCCAATGCGGCGCACGTCGCGAAGCACTAGGAGGCGTTGTGGCTGCTTGCTCCCCTGCGCGGCGTGCGCGGCTCGGACCAGTCAATCTACTTCTTCTCCGGAGGCACAGCCTGTGGCGGAGGCAGCTCCACGACCGGCAATTCGACGGGGGGAGGAGCCGGCGGTTTCTCTTCCTGCACAACCAAGGTCGGCGGTTGGCCCAGTGCGACGAACAGCTGGAACTGCGCCCGATCGAAGCCGATGAGAGCTGCCAACAACGCCTCGCGAGCCGCTCGCAACCGCTCGCAGTTGTCGAGCACCTCAATGGGCAAAGCGATGCCGCCGAGAATGCTTTTCAAGTCGCGCTGGAAACCCTCGGTTGCCTCCTGGACATTGCGGCGTTCGATCAGGATGGAGCGGAAAGCCTCCGCCGAGCGATTGTAAGCCTCGGAGACCTCCAGTGCGACCTGGTTGAGAACGGCGAGGCGTGCGGCCTGAGCCTGGCCCAGCTCGGCTCGGCGTTGCTTGACGTGGGCGAGGTTGCCCAGGCCCATGTTTTGTAGCGTCCACAAGGCCATGACATCGATATCGAGGCGACCGGCGAAGTTGCCGAAGGTGGGGCTGGTTCGGCCTCCGGGCTGGCCGGCCCCGTCGGTGAGCGACGACGCCGGCACGCCAACAGGATTTTGGATGGCCACGGCTCCGCCCCCGAAGTCGCCGGCGCTGAGGCCGGCCCACAGCAGCGGAATCAACGGCCTGAACGTCTCCTGGCGAACGTGGATCTGACTGGCGCGAATGGTGGCAGCGGCCGCCGTCAATTCCGGACGATTACGAGTGGCAATCTCCAGTAATTTAGGCAGTGGTTCCTTGGGATCGACGAATTGCACGATTTGAATGGGCACGTCGCCCGTCTGCAAGCGGACCGACGGATCAAGGTTGAGCAAGCGGGAGAGGTCGGCGGCGGCGACGGCGACGTCTTCCTGGGCTTTCTGTTCCTGGAATTGCAGCTGCTTGAGGTCGGCGGCGGCTCGGTTGGCGTCGGCATCGCGGAGCAGCGCGATTCCCGGCTTGGCCCAGGCGGCCGTCAACCGCGCCACTTCCTGAAAGTCCGCTTCCGATTGACGGATGACTGCTAAACGCCCCTCGGCGCCCAGCAGGGCAATATAAGCCGTGGAAACGTCCAGCAACACCTGGTTGTTCGTTGCCTGGGCGGCAGCGCGGCGATTGGCGACGACATGGCGCGCCGCCAGCGGCTCAAAGAGGGCGTCGGTCAGCGGGACGTCGATCCATACACCAGGGATGGCCACTGTGCCAGCGACCACCGCATAGGCGCCCAGTCCATAGTAGAGAGCTTGGCGATCGACTTTGCGGATGACGCCGGTGGATCCCTGCAACGTTCCATTGTTCATGTCATAACTGGAACCGGCGTTGATGTTGGGCAGCAAGAGGACACTGGCTTGCAGCAATTGGGCCTGGCTCACGCGGATGGCCTGCCGGGCGATGGCGATGATCGGATTTTGCACGCCGGCCTGGAACAAGGCGGCGGCCAAGCTGATCGGCTGCACTTTCTCCGGCGCCGGAATGGCCGGAGTAACCATACCCTGGGCGGGGCTGGGCAGCGTGCGGTCCACCTGATAAGGGGCTGCGCTGCCGGCCGATTTCCTTCTCTTGTCGCGATCGTCCGTTGTTGAGTCAGCCGCTTTCTCCGCTGGAGGCGCGGCGGCGGCATTGGCGGGCGCGGAGGTCAAGATCAGGCCCGAATCCGAGGCGGAGCCTTCCCCTGCCGCCTGGACGATGCCGGCCGAAGCGGCATTGGAAGGAACATTGTTGACCGCAGTGGCGCGCCACGGCTCAACTGCGCGTTCCAGGACCGGCGGCAGCGGCGGGGGATTGTGGGTGGCATCCGGGTGCGAAGCGAGGCCGTTCCAACGGCAGCCCGTGGAGCTGCTCAATACTTCCAGCGCCGTAATAGCCACTGTCCGCCAGACTCGCCAGCGTCGCCCTCCTGGTTTGCTTTCGGTCGCTCGCATGTTCGTCCTCACTGATTTCCGTGGGAGCGATTATCTTGTGGGATGGATCGCACCGCATCGCGCACCGCGTCTGCGGCGACAGTATCAGCCTGCGTGCCGCTATTGCTGTCGGTGTCGCGACCTTCAGGGAGCGGCAGGATCACCGCTCTCTGAAGGTCGCGGCTCGGGTTTGATCGAAGTCAGGGGCTTTTCGGACAAGCGGTGCAACCTGCGGACGGTCCTTGGTTGGCTGCGCAAGCGGGCAACGGCGGCGCCGGCGGCGGCGGCACCAGTCCCTTGGGCATGTCGCTGGGGATGGCCTTGGCCAGCATGTCCGGCGGCGGCTGGCCCAGCGCCACGAACAGCGAGAACTGGGCCTGATCGTAATCAACGACGGAATCTAGGTAGTCGTGGCGTCCCTGGGCGAGCAGCTTGAAGTTGTTCAGCAGCTCGATGGGCAAACCCTTTACCGTTGTTTTGATACGATCGAAGTCTTCTTCGTAGCCTTTCTGGGCCGTGAACACGATGTTGCGAGCGATGTCGATCTGAGCCCAGCGCGCGTGGATGCCGGCGTAGGCTCGGGCCACGTCGTTGCGCACCATGTTCAGGTCGCGGACAAATTCCAGGTTGGCGATCTGGCGTTCGTTGAGGCGAATGCGGATTTGCGCGAAGTTGCCCACACCCAGGTTTTGCGCCGTCCAGTACATAATGACGTCAACGTCGTCGCGAGGGGCGAAGCTTCCGAAGTATGGTGCCGAGAAGCCGCCGAAGCCGCCCGGCTGGGCCACCAGGTTGCTGCCGCCGCCGAAGGTGCCGGCGCTGAAGCCGGCCCAGACCGTCGGCGACAACGGCAGCACCTGAGCGGCACGGAGCTGCATGGTGGCCACGCGAATGGCGGCGCGCCGCGCGGCCAATTCCGGCCGTTGGTTGATGGCGAACAGCAACAACGTGGCCATCGGCGTCTGCTGCGGCACCAGCGGCGTGGGCACCACCCAGCCATCGATACCGTGCAGCTGAATCGACGGGGGCAGGTTCAGCAGCCGCGCCAGCCGCGCCGACGCCAGCAACATTTGTTTCTCGGCATCTATCACCTGGTTGATGCGAATGGCGTACTCCGAGGCGGCTCGGTTCGCGTCGGCATCGCGGCCTCGGCCATGTTTGGCGCTGACCGCCATCAAGCGAGCCATTTCGTGGGCGTCGTCGCGGTTTTGCAACGCGATCGAGCGATGGGCCTCGGCGCGAAGCAGGTCCAGGTAGCCGTTGGCCACTTGCAGGAAGATTTGATTGCGCACGGCCAAGCTCTCGGCCTCGCGCACGCGAACCGTCTGCCGAACGGCCAGCATCTCAAATAACCCCGCGCCGGGATTGCCGGTCAGCAGAACACCGGGGATGTTTACCGTGCCGGCGGCGATGGCGCCGGCGCCGGCGCCGAGATACAGTGCTTGACGGTTGACTTTGAGGATATTGCCGTCGGACTGTTGCAAGGGGCCGTTGTGATCGTCGTAGTTCAAACCGGCGTTGAGGTTCGGCAGTGCCTGGGCGTAGGCGAACAAGCGCTGGGCAACCGCTACGGCGACGCGCTGCCGGGCGATAAGGAACTCGGGGTTATTGACCCCGGCCAAGCGCAGCACACAGCTAAGATCGATTCCGTTGACGGCGTCCGGACCCGGAAGAATCGACGGCGGCGGCTGCGGCAAACTGGCCTCGATGGCAGGGTCCGGCTTGATGTCCTTGCCGGGCTCGCGGCGCGGCGTCGGCAGCGGCTCTTCTATTTTTGCCCCGGGCTTCCCGGCTGGCGCTTCCGGGCGTTGCGCGGCCGCCGGCAAGACCATACTCCGCCCTCCGCACAAGCAGACCAATCCCAGTCCAATTCGCCACCAGCGCACGCGGTGAGAAGTGTTCATTTTTCTCTCTCGCATTCCGCGGGATTGTCTCGAATCCCGAAACGTAAATGCGGATCCTCTCACCCGCTCTTACGCTTCAGGCTGTCAATGGGATTTATCCGCTGTCTCTAACCGCTTCGTAAGGAAAATCCCTTATCCTCCGCACATCACACTAGCCTTATCGGTAGCTCTGAGTCTCGAGTATCAGGAAAATCCGCATCATTGATTGCATGATTGTTACAAACCTCGTAAATCGTCCCTTCCCGCTCTCAGCGGGTTCCGCGTATAGTTTTCCTCAGTGGGTGTATCTTCTCATCCTCGCGCAGTCCAACCCATGCCCTCGTCCTTCGGGAGCGTAGTGATGTCCCTCTTCCGCAATATTCTGGTGGGCGTCGATGTCACGCAGTATGACGCGGCCACCTTCCAGCCTTCCGCGGTCGCGGAACACGTCGTGCGTCAGGCATTATGGCTGGCCGGCAACACCTCCGCTCGTTTGACTTTCTTTTCCGCCCTCGATCTTGGCATCGAAGCGCTTCCGCATCTGGACGAAACCGACTTCCACTATTTGACGACGGAGGCCGAGCAAACCGCCGCCAAGATCCTGCGCGGCCTGGTGCAGCAGGCGCACGACAAGGGTATCGAGGCCGCGGACAAGCTGGCGCTGGGCAGCGGCTGGTTGGAGCTGGTCCGGGAAGTGCTGCGCGATCACCACGATCTCGTGCTGATCGGCACGCGTGATCGCACCGGGTTGGGGAGGATGTTGTTCGGCAGCACGGCCGTCAAGGTGGTGCGTCGCTGTCCCTGTCCGGTGTGGGTGGCCAAGCCCGACGGCGAGCCGAGTCCGGTAAAGATTCTGGTCGCCAGTGGTCTCGATGCGGTCGCCGAGGAAGGCTTACGTCTGGCTGCCGGGCTGGCGCGCGTCGCGCCGGCGGTGATTCACCTGCTGCACGCCGTGGATTTTCCTCTGGATCGCCACTGGAGCACGGGCCTGCCGGACGCCAAGGAAGAAGCTTATCGCCGCCGCGTCCGCGAGCACGCCGTCATGGAGCTGGAAGGGCAGATCGACCGCGCCGGGGCGCGATCGCTGTCGCCGCGGGTGCAGGTGCATTTGGTCGATGAAGTGGGTGTCTTACCGGATGAGGGGATTCTGAAATTCATCCACCAGCACGCGATCGATTTGCTGGTCATGGGCACCATCGCGCGTAGCGGCATGGCCGGCGTGATGATCGGCAACACGGCGGAGCGGCTGTTGCCCGAGCTGTCCTGCTCGCTCTTGGCCGTCAAGCCGAAGGATTTCGTTTCGCCGGTCCGCTTGTAGTCTGGTTCTCGTTTGTTTAGCCGCGACGCGCAGCGGAGCGCGTTTATGTTTCGCGCGAAACGTAAACGCGCTCCGTAGCCTTCGCCCCCCTCGACGTGATAAAATCAGATCTCCGAACGACGACCTGGGCCACGGACACCTCGAACCATGGCAATCACAATAACCTGCCCCAATTGCAAACGGGGCATGCGGGTGCCGGAAACTATGGCTGGCAAAAAAGGCCGTTGCAAGGCCTGCCAGCATATCCTCACCGTGCCCAAATTGGCTGCCTCCAGCGCGCCGGGAGTCGAAACGGTCAAACCGGAGGCTCCCACCGCTGCCGAGCCGAAAACGCCTGCGCCGCCGCGCGCCGCCGCCGATGTCGAGGCGGAAGCCGCCTCCCTGTTCACCGATGAGACGAAGCCGGCCGGGCCGGTCGAGGTCAAGCTCATTGACCTGAATTGCCCCTACTGCGACGAGCCAATCCAGCTTCCTCTCGACCTTGCCGGTAAACGTGCTCCCTGTCCGGAGTGCAAGCACATCATCAAAGTGCCGGAGCCGGTCAAGAAGGATCCCAAGGACTGGCGCAAGGTCGAGACACGAGGCCCATCCGGTGCTCGTATGCCGGAGCAGCCCGAGCTGGATGGCGCATGGGGCTCGACGACGGCCCGTGGCGTGGCTCGAGACACTCTGGTGAAAGCCGGCGTCATTCCCGAGGAGCAGCGGACGCGGACGCGGTGGCAAAAGGTCCGCTTGCCGGTCCTCGTTACCAGCCTCGTGCTGGTGCTGAGCATCGGCGGCTGGATGGGTTACCGCTGGTGGGCGCACCGCGCCGCCGATCGCGCGCTGGCCGAGGCGCTTGCTTTCGCCGACTCCCCAGAAGCGACCCCTCTCGCAAAGGCAGCCCTGGCGACCGGCGCCGGCGACTATTCTCTGCACAGCCGTGGGAATCGTCCCGGCGCGGAGGCCAACATTCAACTCGGCAAGGCGTTGACCGCGCTGCGCCCGGCTTCCAAGGGCGACGAGCGCGACGGGCTGCTCACGGATCTGGCGCTGGCTTTGATCGAGCTGGGCGGCGACAAGCCGGAGACGGACCAGGAGCTGCGGATGCCCTGGGACGACATCCAAAAGCGGCTGTTCGCGACGCTGGGGGCAATCTCCGATGCCGAGGCGCGTCTCCAGGCGCTTCGCGCCGTCGCTCATCGCCTGGTGGAGCGCGGACAAACCGCTCGTGTTCTTCCGTTGACCAATCAAGTCTACCCTCGCACCGATCCCGAAAAGACCGCCGATCAGGCCGCCGCTCTGACCGTCGTCGGTCTGGAGCTTCTCAAGCTCAAGGATCGCGAATCGGCCGAAAAAGCCGTGAAGGAAGCCTTGAGTCTTTATGAGGGCAAAAAGAAGCCGCCCTTACGCGCCCCGGTTGTCGCCCTGGCCTTGATCCTGGGTCTGGACAAACAAGCACCCACCGCAGGCGAGGCAAAGGACGACAAAGCCAACGAGTATCTCGGCAAGGTCGCGGCGCTGGCGCGGCAAGGGGAGTGGGATAAGGCGCGGGATCGGGTGCGCGTGGACGAGTTCGATAAAGTTGTGCGATTCCGCGCTCAGCTGGCGATCGCGGCCGCCGCGGTGGACGACAAGGTGCCCAACACCACCGACCTTGAGGCCGCGTTCAAGATGGCGGAGGACGGCCTAATCCACAAGGCGGAACTATCGTGGTCCCTCTACCGTCTAATACGGTTAGCGCTAGCGACCTCGTTTCCGCAAGATCGCGTGCAGGCCCTGGCAGACAACATCGGCAATTCGGCGGTGCGCGGCCGGGCACAGCTGGCCATCTTTCGCGCACGACTGGCGCAGCAGAAGCAGCCTGCCGAGGATTCCGCCGCCGACAAGATCGAGGCCAACAGCCTAGCGCGTTCCCTGGCGGCACAGGCGCTGGCTCGACACAACACACGTCTGGGCGTCAATTATGCCGGCGTGGTTCAAGCTTGGCCGCAGCCAATCAAATCCTTTGGGGCCCTCGGCATCGCCCTGGGATTACAAGATCGTGACAAGTGACAAGGTGAGGAGAAACTCTATGAAACGAACAGCATCTTACCTCTGGGTTGCGCCATTCGCGGCGTTTTTTTTCACCTTTTCACCTTTTCACCTTTTCACCTTGTCCTCTTACGGACAGGAGCCGCCCTATGCCGAGGAGCTGCGGTTCGTGCGCGAGCTGCGGAGCCGAGGCTACGGCGACCTGGCTCGCGAGTATCTGGACAAGCTGGCGAAGACAGCTTCGCCCGAGCTGAAAAAAGAGCTGCCGCTGGAACGGGCCTTGACCGAGATGGAGGCGGCCAACGACGAGCCGGACAGCAGCAAACGCATCGCGCTCTATGCCCAGGCGCGCCAGCAGTTTGAGCAGTTCCTGAAGGCCAACCCCACGCACCCGCGCGCCGCCGAGACCCGGCTTGACATCGCCCGCGCCACCACCATGCAGGGCAAGACGCAGCTGAGCCGCGCCCTGCTTGAGGAGGATCTGCCGGCCCGCATCGCCGCCGGAGACAAGGCACGCCAAACGCTCAACGCCGCCTTCGAGGATCTCAAAAAGCTGCCGAAAACGCCGCAGACCCAGCTGGAAATGGCCCTGAATCTGCTCGATCAGTCCGAGACCTATCTGAACACCGGCAACGAAGCGGCAACCGGGAACAGCATCAAGCGCATCCAGGAAGCGCGCGAGATCCTTGAGCAAATTGCCGAGGGCGAAGCGACGAACAAGATCACCTGGACAGCGCGGGCCTGGGCGGGACGCTGTGAGGAGATGCTCGACGATCCCAAGAAAGCGATCGAAAAGTATACAAGCATTCTCGCCGCCACCGGCGTGGCGCCTGTGGATGGCAAGCGTCTGGCTCTTTACTTCGAGATGCTGGCCCGCAAAAAGCTCAAGGAAGCCCCTGATCCCAAAAAACCGCTCGAAGCTTATCTCATCAGTCAGGCCAGAGGCTGGCTCAGGCTTTATCCACATTACACCCGCACTCCCGAAGGCTTCGGCGTTCAATACTTGTTGGCCAGGTTGCTGCTTGATAAAGCGGACGATCCCAAGGTCATCAAGACCACGCAAGCCCAATACGCCACCGAGGCCCGCAAGTATCTGAGCAATATCGAACACACCGAGAACGAGTTCACCGACCGCGCCAAGCGACTGAAGATCGCGGCCATGGACAAGCAGGGCACGTTCAAGCAGGACATCGACAGGCTGCGCACCTTCGAGGATTGTTTCGTGCGGGCGCAGTACGAGCAGATGAAAATCGCCGAGGACGTTAAAGAAGCCAAAGATGACAAGGACAAGGCCGAGAAGGCGCGCAAGCAGCGCACTGCCAACATCATCAAGTCGCTTCAGGCCGCGTTCAAGAAGCCCGACGTCAAGGATTTCCCCATCGAAGTCAACACCGCGCGGGCGCTGTTGACCTTCTATCTGCTTCAGGAGAACAATTGCAAGCAAGCTATCGATGTCGGCGAGTCGTTCGCCCGCAACGATAAGAATGCCTCCAGTCAGGCGGCCCTGGCGGCGATTTACGCCCTGATGGCTCATGGACAATTGTTGGCCGAGCGCGAAAGAAAGGCGCCCGACGCCAAGGAGCTACAGCAGGATCCGGCATACAAGGACGAAAAGGCCCGCATGCTGTCGCTGGCCCACTTCATGGCCGAGCGATGGCCCAAGGAACGCGCCGGCGACCTCGCGCGTCACGAGATCGCCCTGCACCTGCTGCGCGAGGAAAAGAAACCCGAGGCCATCAAGGAATTAGCCGCCATCACAGACGCTTATCCGTCCTACATTCGCACCCAGTATCTTCTCGCCAGTGTTGAGCTTCAGCAGGCCGACCAGGACAAGGCCAAGGGCGATCCGCAAGGCTACTACAAGCTCGCGCTGGCCGCCCTGCGTAAGCTGCCCAATCCATCGGCGACGGCCGACGTCGAAACCAATAAGGCCTACGTTCAAGCCAAGCTGTTGCTTGCCCTGGAGCTGGTGAAAACCAAGAAGCTCAAGGAGGTCGATGCCCTCGTCGCCGCACTGACCCCCAAGCTGGATACCTTGAACGTGGACGCCGATGCCGAAAAGGAGGCGGCGAAACGGAAGGAGTTCCAGAATGGACTTGTCCAGCTGTCGCTGTACTCCGCGGTCTTGCAGGCCGACGCCGATTTCAAGGCCGCCAAGTACAAAGCGGTTGTGGACCGGCTCAATCCGCTGGTGGAAAAGTTCAACAAAAACGAGCTGCCGCAGCTCAAGGACAGCGGAATGGCGCCGGGTCTGGTTGGCATGGCTCTGCGGGCGAACGTGCAGCTCAACAATTTGGATGCTGCCTCCACCGCCATCGAGGCACTGAAAGCGCTGCAAACAGACAAGGGCGACAGCACCACGACCATCCTCGCACAGCTGGTCAGCCTCATCACGCAACAGGTCGAGGAGCTGCGCAAGAAGGGCGACCAGGCAAACCTCAAGAAAGCGCAGGCCGGCTTCACCACCATTCTCAATAAAGTGGTCGGAAGCCAGGACAAGAAGAAGCCGGATCCCAAGCTGGGGTTCATGCTGGCTCGCTGTTATGCCGGCATGCAGGAACATAAGAAGGCTGTCGAGCTGCTCAAGACCATCGCCGCCAAGGTAGACGCCAAAGATGCGCCGCTGCAACACGCCGCTCAGCTGTTGTTGGTCCGGGAATATCGCCAGCTGAAGGAAACCGCCAAGGCTCGCGAGCTGCTCGATTCGCTCCTCACATTCAAAGACGAGAATGGCAAACCGGGCTGGGCTGCCAAGAGCATCGATGCGCAGAAAGCGAACGTCATGCTGATGGAGGACGAGGAACAGTATGTTGCCGCCGCCAAGCTTTGTAATCGATACGTCACTCAGCTGGTTCGCCGGCTAGATGACAACAAGCTAAAAGAATACTATTTTGAGTTCTATTATCACCTTGTGTACTGCATCCTCAAGCACGGACAGGTTCTTGACAACGCCCAGGCCAAGGCCAAGGCCGTCAAGGACGCCGCTTCCCGCATCGTCAAGCTGGAGAAGGCGCAGCCGGGCTTCGGCAGCGAGGAGTCGAAGAAGCGCTTTGACGAGTTGCTGGCCAAGGAAGCCGAGCTTCGCGAACAGTACAACACCCTCAAGGGCGGCAACTGACCGCCCCGTCGCTGGATTTTTCCTTCGATAGCATCCACCGCATCAGGAGCGATTACTATGAAGCGCGTTGCCTCGACCTTCGTTCTCGCCGGATTCGTGCTCTTGGGCAGCCACGCTTTTGGGGCCAAAGACGATACCGTGTTTTTCCGCGAGCCGGGCAAGAAAATGGACCAGAAGATCATCGGGAAGATCCTGGAAGAGTCGCCTTCGGGCATCAAGGTGAAGCCGCTAAAAGGTGAGGACAAGAAGATTTCGCCTCTCGACATTACGCAGATTGAGTATGGCGCGGCTTCGGAGAGCTCGGCAGGCAACGTAGCGGCAACCGACTTCCGCTCGCCGGACGGAAAGCTCGTTCGCGCGCTGGCGGAGCCGCCGGGGGGTGCCAAACGAGCAGATGGCTTGCGAGCGGCGTTGCTGGGCTTTCAAACACTGGATGCCAAGGAGAGCTTACAACGGCTGGCTCCGGTCCATCGCTATTTACAGTTCCGCATCGCCCAGACCCTGTACTACCAGGCTCTTGCGGATGCGAGTCGCCTCGATGCCGCAATCACCGCGTTGAAGGATTACAAGTCGAAATATGCCGATGGGTGGGAGATCGTGCCGGCCCTGCAATCGTTGGCGTCCTTGCAGGAAGGAAAGGGCGACATCGACGCCGCCAGCCAGACCTACACCGATCTCGCCGCATTGGACGGCATCAATCCCGCCATGAAATTGCAGAGCCAGCTCAAGGGCGCTCGCCTGATGATGCTCGTCAACAAGTTCGCCGACGCCGAGAAGCAGCTGAAAGATGTCGCGAATGGACTTTCCGCCAACGACCCGCAACGCACCTTCGTCGAAGCCTACCTGATCCAGTCGCGCATCGCCCAGAAAGGCAATCTGGACGGCGTCGATACGAAGCTGCAACAAATTCTCCGTAGCAGCAAGGATGCCAGTCTGCTGGCGCTGGTCCACAACTCCCTCGGCGATCTCTATCGCAGCAAGGGCAATTTCGACCAGGCGTTCTGGGAGTATTGCAAAGTCGATATGCTGTACAACCAGGACAAGGAGGAACACGCCAAGGCGCTCTTTTACCTGTCGAAATTCTCCAGTTCTCGGCGCGCCAAAATCGCCGGTGAAGCGTTGACGCGGCTGAAAACCACGCAATTCGACGGCACTCTGTTTCAACGCCAGGCGATGGCCGAGAAAAAATCAGCGGAGTGAAGGCTGCTCGGGGCGATTCACTGCGAAATGCGCCTTGCTGGCGACGTGAGGGAATCTCTATAATCCCTCCATCTCGCTGTGGTTAGGGGCCGTAGCTCAACTGGGAGAGCGCAGCGTTCGCAATGCTGAGGTTACGGGTTCGATCCCCGTCGGCTCCACTTTCAACGTAGCCTAAACCCTGCCGACAACGGGGAGGGTTTTTCCTTTTTCCTCAATTATTTCAAGCATTTACGTCGATTCTTGGGCCACTCCCAATTACGCAGCGGGCACGAGCAAGGCGAGCACGTCGCCGACTCCCACTTATTGGCGGGCGCAACAGGCGCTGACCTTGGAAGGGCTGGCCATTATGCGGTACCCGCTTGCAGCTCGGACAGCAATTTCTCCAGGGCGGCAGGGTCCACGGGCTTGACCATGTGAACGTCGAACCCCGCCTCCTTCGACAGCCTCTTGTCGTCCTCCTGGCCCCAGCCCGTTTGTGCCACCAGCAAGACGTTGCTCCCCCACGGCTGTTGCCGGATGCGGCGGGCCGTCTCGTACCCGTTCAGCTTCGGCATCCCGATGTCCAGGAGGATCACGTCGGGCCGGAACGACGCAGCCACTTCCAGCACTTCGAGGCCGTCGTGGACCGTCTGTGTGTTGTTACCCATGATGTTGAGCAGTAGTGCCAGGCTGTCCGCTGAGTCCCGGTTGTCGTCCGCCACCAGGATTCGGCGGCGGGCCTTCGGAGTGGTCGGTTGCCGGTCGGCTTCATCGCGCCGCTGCTCGCCGGCGAGGGCCAGCAGCACCGGTAGCCGCACTACAAACTCGCTGCCCATGCCGTGGCCGGCGCTCCTCGCCTCGACGCTGCCCCCATGCATCTCGACCATTCCTTTGACCAGTGAAAGGCCGATCCCCAACCCGCCCTGCGACCGCTCCAGCGAGTGGTCAACCTGCGTGAACAGCTCGAACACCTTGGGCAGCATCTGAGCCGGAATGCCGACGCCGGTATCCCGTACGCTGACCACGGCATCGCTCCCCTGCTGCTCGACCCGCAAGGTGATGCGCCCGCCCCGCTCGGTGTACTTGGCGGCGTTGTTCAGCAGGTTGGCGAACGCCTGCGCCAGCCGGGTCAGGTCGCCGTTCACGACAATCGGCATGGGCGGCATGTCGAGCGTCAGGTGGTGCCCCATCGCCTCGATGAGCGGCCGGCTCGTCTCGACGGCCTGCTGCACGACCTTCGCCAGCTCCACCTGCTCCTTGCGCAGCTCTACCTTGCCACGGGTGATACGGCTTACGTCCATCAGGTCGTCCACCAGTCGTACCATCTGCCTAAGCTGCCGTTCCATCAGGGTGCGGGCATGCTCCCTGGCCTCCCGGTTGGGCGAGAGCCGGATGATTTGCAGGGCGTTGCGGATCGGGGCCAGCGGGTTGCGAAGCTCGTGGGCCAACGTCGCCAGGAACTCATTCTTGCGCCGGTCGGCTTCGGATAGGTCCGAGGCCAGCTTCCGCAGGTTGTCCTCCAGCCGTCGGCGCTCGGTGACATCCTGGCTGACCGTCGCCAGGCCGACCGGCCGCCCAGCGGCGTCGGTCAGCGTCAACACTTTGTAGGCCATCCACCGGGCTTCCCCGGTCCTGAAGTGGCGAAACCGGACATCCATTTCACCGTGGCCCGTTTCCAGAACGGACGGAAAAAACTCGTCCATGATCCGAGCCTGGTCTTCGGGGAAGAAGAAGTCCCGGATGGGGGTGTGGCGGGCCTGCTCGATCCCGTGCAGACCGACCATCTCCAACCCGGCCCGGTTGACAAAGAATGGGATGCCCGCCAAGTCACATATGGCGATGAAATCGGTGCTATTCTCGATCAGGGTGACAAACTTCTGCCGGTCGGCCTCGGCTCGCTTGCGGTCGGTGATGTCCGTCCCGGTCGAAGCCAGGAACAAGACCCGGCCCGTCTCGTCTTTGATGGGCACCAGGATGAAATCTACCACCCTCTCACTTCCGTCGGCGACGTAGTAGGGCAGCTCGGCCCGGAACAGCTCGCCCGCCGCTGTCTGAGCCGACGCTGCCTTGATCGTCTCGATTAGTTCCGGCGACGGACTCCACCAGGCGCACTCCCAAAACTTCTTGCCGATAACTTGTTCCTTGCTATACCCGCACGCCTCCAGGGAAAGTCGGTTCGCTTCGAGAAGCGTGCCGTCCAGGGCCATGACGCCAGTGAACAACGGCCCCTGGTCGAAGAAGGCCCGAAACTTGGCGTTCGCCGTCGCTGCTTCCGCCAACAGCCGCCGCTCCCGCTCTTCGGCGCGGCGCTGGCCGGTGATGTCCCGTGCGATCTTGGATGCACCGATGACCCGGCTCGCCTCGTCCTTGACGGGCGAGATGGTCAGCGAAACCAAAACGGGCTGGCCGTCGCTGCGCAGCCGCACCGTGTCGAAGTGGTCGATCCGCTGCCCGGTTTTCAGGGTCGCTATAATCCCGGCCTCCTCGTCGGTGCGATCGGGGGGGATGATGAGGGAGATGTGACGCCCCACGGCCTGCTCGGCGGTGTAGCCGAACAGCCGCTCGGCGGCGGCGTTCCAGGTCTGGATGATGCCGTCCAGGGACTTGCTGACGATGGCGTCGTCCGACGACTCGACAATCGCTGCCAATAGGCTGGCGGCACGAAGTCGGTCGGCATTCTCCTGCTCCAAACGCCGTCGCTCGCGGATGTCCCGGAACACCAGCACGCAGCCGACGACTAGCCCCTGCCCGTCCAGGACGGGGGCGGCGCTGTCGTCGATGGGCCGCTCCGTACCGTCCTTCCGGATGAGGACGGTGTGGTTTGCCAGCCCGACGACGACGCCCCGTCGCAACACCCTCTTCGCCGGGTTCTCGCCCGGCTTCCGGGTCTCCTCGTTGACGATGCGGAATACAGCGTCCAGCGGCTGGCCCACCGCCTCGGCGTTCGTCCAGCCGGTCAGCGACTCGGCCACGCCGTTGAGGAAGGTGATGCGGCCCTCGGTGTCCGTGGTGATGACGGCATCTCCGATGCTGGCGAGCGTGACCCGTAGACGGTCCCGCTCCTGTTGCAGCTCCTTCTCGGCCCGCTTGCGGGCGGTCACGTCGCTGGCCGCCCCGAGCCACTCGACAATCTCACCGTCCCTGCCCAGGAGCGGGACGGCACGGGAGAAGGCCCAGCCCACCGTGCCATCAAGCCGCACGACCCGATGCTCCAGCTCAAAAACGCTCTTGCCGTGAATGGCCTCCCCGATGGCTTTCATGACCTGGGGCTGGTCGTCCGGGTGGATGTACTCTTGAAGCCAGGTGCGGCTCGGCGCGTGTGTGTCGCCGATGAGCCCCCGCCCCCGCAGGAAGCGCATCTCGGACCAATCCGCATTCATGCGGTACACCACATCCGAGCTGGCGCTGACGAAGGCACGGAAGCGCTCTTCGCTCTCCCGCACGGCCCGTTCGGACTCCCGCCGCAGCCGGGCCATTTGCAGGTGGGCCGACACACGGGCCAGCAGCTCTCTCGCACCGAACGGCTTTACCAGGTAGTCGTCGGCCCCGGCCTCCATACCCTCGACCCGGCTCTCTTCGCCTGCACGAGCCGACAGGAGGATAACCGGTAGTCCGCTCAGCTCCGGGTCGGCACGGATTTCCCGCAGGAGACCGAACCCGTCGAGCCGGGGCATCATCACGTCCGCAAGGATCAGGTCGGGACGCTGGCGACGCGCTGCCGCCAGTGCTGCCTCACCGTCTGCCGCGGTCTCGGTGCGGTATGCTTCGGCCAGGAGGCGAGTGACGTATTTCCGCATGTCGGCGTTGTCGTCTGCCACCAGCACACGGGGTCGGTCGGCGCCGTCCGGCTGCGCTCGGCGGTAAGGGGTGGGCAGTGGTTCCTGATAGGTGGGAAGCTCGGAGCGGTCTTCTTGCTCGTCCCGTGTGTCGTCGGGAAGCCACCGCAGCGCCTCCTGGATGTAAGGGGTGGCCCCCGTCCCGGTCAGGGCGGAGCTGCGGCCATCGCCGATCTGGTCGGGCGGCAGGTGGGCCGAACCCAGCGGGACGGTCACGGTGAACGTCGTCCCTTTGCCTTCGACGCTCTCCGCGGCGATGGATCCGCCGTGCAGCCGGACCAGATCTTGCACCAGGGCCAGCCCGATCCCTGAGCCTTCGTGAGTGCGGCCTCGTGCGTTGTGGACCCGGTGGAAGCGCTCGAACAGCCGGGGCATTTCCTCCGCTGGGATGCCGGTACCGGTGTCGCTCACCCGCAGCTCGGCGGCATCCCCCACCCGCTTCAGGGTGACGGCGATCTCACCGTCGAAGGTAAACTTGAAGGCGTTGGACAGCAGGTTGAGGACGATCTTCTCCCACATCTCCGGGTCCACGAAAACCGGCTCGCCCAGCGGCGGGCAATCAATCGACAGTCGCAGGCCGGCCTTCTCGACGGCTGCCCGGAACACGCTGGCGAGGTCGGCGGTAAAGGCGGCGAGGTCGGTCGGCTGGTACACGGCGCGGACGCGACCCGCCTCAATCCGGGAAAAGTCCAACAGCGTGTTCACCAGGCGTAGCAGCCGCTGCCCGTTGCGATTCACGACCTCAAGCTGGTCAGCGGCTGCGGGCGACAGGTCCGTGCGGCTGCGGGCCAGCAAGTCCCCAACCGGGCCGAGCATCAAAGTCAGCGGCGTGCGGAACTCATGACTGACGTTCGAGAAAAACATCGTCTTGGCTCGGTCGATTTCGGCCAGTGCCTCGGCCCTGCGTTTCTCCTCCTCGTAGGCCCGTGCGTTGGTGATGGCGGTGGCGATGTGCCCGGCCAGCAGGTCGGTGAAGCCCCGGTAGTCGTCGTCGAAAACCCGTCGGGGGCTGATCCCGGCGACCAGAAACCCTGCCAGCCGGTCCTGGCCGGAATGCATGATGGGCAGGACAATGGCCGATTGCGGCGGGTCCGGCCAGGCGCCGCAGCGCAGGCGACCGCAGCGGGCCTCCAGGCCCACCACCAGCTCGGCTCGACCCGTGGCTGCAACCCGGTCCAGCGGCCAGCAAGCAGCCCCAGCGTCCGAAGACCTCAGGTCAATGGACGCTGGGTGGGCGGGTGAATCGTCCGCCAGTCCCGTCGTTCCAGCCAACCGTGCGAGCTGGCCTTGGTCGTCCAGAAGGTAGATGAGAGCGAACGGCAGGTCATGAGCGTTTTGGGCCAGGCTGTCCGTGGCGGCTCGACAGGCTTGTTCGACCGTCCGCGCCCCTGTGGTCTTGGCGGACAGCTCCCGCAAGGTGCGCAGCCGCCGCTGGCCGAGGATTCGCTGCGTGTCTTCGGTGAGAGCGCAGAAAATGCCGCCAACCCCTCCATCATCAGCGGGCACCGGGCTATAGGAGAAGGTGAAGTAGGCCTCTTCCGGGTAGCCGTTGCGCTCCAGGACGAGCAGCCGCTCCTCGTTCCAGCTGGCCTGGCCCTCGGAGAGAACGGCGTCCGCCTGCGGCCCAATGGTGTCCCAAATCTCCGACCAGATGACGGCGGCGGGCTTGCCCAGGGCCGCGGGATGCCGCTGGCCGAGCACGGGGAGGTAACCGTCGTTGTAGAGGTTGACGAGCTGTCGCCCCCACCAGATAAACAGGGGGTAGCGGGAACCGAGAATGATGCGCACGGCGGTCTTAAGGCTTTGCGGCCAGCCGGAAACTGGGCCGAGCGGGGTGGCCGACCAGTCGTGCGTCCGCATCAGCCGCCCCATCTCTCCACCCCCGGTGAGGAAGGCCAGGGGGTCCGCTTCCGAACCCTGCTTCTGGTTGTGATTCACGTCAATCCTCCACGCCTCGGCCTACTGCACGATGTTTCAGACTTCAGCTCCCCCCGGATTCTCGCCAAGGCCACTCCTCCGGGAGGCGGATCATCAGCTCGTGCTCCTGGGACTCGATTAGGGGCTGTGCCGTCTCGACCGCACGGGCAACGATGGAGGCCAGCTCCACCGCTTCCTTGCGGAGATTCACATTGCCCCGCATGACACGGGACACGTCGAGCAGGCTGCGGACGCCGGTGGCGTGCGGATCGTCCGGGGTTGTCGGAAAAGACCTCGAAGAGGCCTCGGCCCAAGATGGCCTGTCGATCCGTCAACGTCGCCTTGAGGTAGCCGTCGCTGACGGCGACAATCTTGAGGTCCGGCGTCGAGACGAGGTACAACTCCGGAGCGGACTCGAAGAGCGCCCGGAAGTCGAGTGGGGGCATTCGCAAGGGGCCGAGCTGTCCGTGCGTCGCCTGCTCGCTCATGGTTGTTCGGTTCCGCCCTAGGAGGAGGGTCCGTGCCCGCCGCTCCCTTCACTTCCCCATGCCGAGAAGGACCGCCCGATGTCGCCGGAATAATGCCGAGTGAGGCACTCCCGGCACTGGAGCGCGGAGCCAGGGGTATCCAGCCTCTTACGCCCCGGTCATGGAGGGAAGCATTTATCGTACCAGGCCAGCCATCGGCGAAGTCTTCGACAGCGGCACAGTCGATCAGCCAGTATTCTACCGGACGGTCGGGACGCAAGCAGAACGCTTGTTGAGCCGGCTTTGCGGTCTACCCTGTCGTCGGAAAAAGTGCCTGGGGGGGCACAAACAAAAATCGAAAAGCTCCTGCACGATCTGGCGGAAAAACAGCCAGCCCTTTCCGCGGAGGACATCCTTCACGTCCGTGCCATTCAAGCGTTGGAGCAGCTTGGCACGAAGCAAGCCCGGCAGCTGAGACGAGTCCACGAAAACGCGCGGCGGTTGAGGCGCAGGGGCGTATGAACACGCATTAAGCTCTATGTCCAGAGTCTCATCATGGGCCGTCGTCGCGTACGCAATCCCTGGCGACGGCTGAAACACCACTGTTCCGAGGGAGGCACGACGTGGATGATGCATGCGGAGCGCAAATCTACCCGTAAGCGCGCCGCCCGGATATCGAGAGCCGCTTCGCCGTTGACCGCTCCCGAGAGTACATCACTGCCAATTCATTCATTGGCGGCAGGGACACCGCGCGAACGTCAATCCGCTAACTCGATTTCTTCGGCCATAAAGATGGTAGGCCCGCTACCGGCGTCATGGTCCATCTGCACGATATAGTAATCCCCACCATGCGGTGCGGGGTAAGGGCCCTCTTTGATGGTTCCCGTATCGCCTGGCTCGTAGCTGGGCATCGCGTTGGCGCGGGTAACACGCACACGCGCTCCTCGTTTGAGACTGCGGATCATGGTTCTTCGTCGCTCCCGGAACCCCAGCTCCTCGCCGCGCGGTCCTTGGTAACGTCTGGTTTTCGGAGTGCTGATGCGTCAGGATGGCACTGTTTTCGCTCACACGGCCGGCTCGATTTCATCGGCGGCGAAAATCGAGCTGGTCGTGGAGGTGCTTGCTTTGTCTATGGCCACGATGTAATAGGGTTTCCCGCCTCCGCGCAAGATGGGGCCTACCAGCACGGTTCCTTCTTCGCCCGGCGGATGGCCTGGCACCCTGGAGGCCGTGGTGACGCGGACGCGATCTCCGATTTTCAGGTCGTGAGTCATGGGTTGTCTGTGGCCCCCGATTCTGCGATCTTGCTCCCTGCTGCTCTCAAGCGCGACGCTCGGTTGGTAACATGGTCTCCTCGATCGTGTAGACCAGTTCGAGGAGATCATGGCTGGCCGAGCCTGGTGGGCGGATAATCATGCTGCCCTCCTGGCGGCAGCGGACCCACAAGAGAGGCACTCGGCGCAACAACGCTTCCATAAGGCGGAGCTGCGCTTGCAGCTGCTCCAACCGTTCGCTCTCTTCTGTCATGAACAATCCTCAGGAACGAAGAACCAAGAAGACGCTCATCGATCCTGCGTCTCCCGTCCTACTCGCATTCCTTCCGAGCGCTCCTGCGGCCAAAAGTCCACTCCGATCCAAAAGGACAAACCGCTTCCAGCAGACTGGGGGCGGAACGCAGGCACCGCAACCGTTTTTCACTCGCGTCCATCTCTGCAAGGGTTGGATGGGGCCACGGCGGTCGGAGACGGAGGGTGCTAAGACGACCGGTGGTCGTCGAGAGACCGGTTAGCCTTACCTACCTAATCGAGATTTCCATGCAAAAGTGGACAAAAAAAATCGACGTTCCGGATTTTTTTGTGCGGCCGTCGGAAACGCGAAGGGCAGAGAGCCTGACATTTTGTTCTTGAAGAGTAAATGTTTCCGCTTTACAACCGTATTCTCAAGACCCATAACTGCGTAGGATTTCCTTACACAAGGAGCATTTTGTTGGAAGCTCTCCGTTGGCCCATGCTGGACCACGAGGACGGACGCTTCCATTTGATGCAGAAGAAGGAGGGGAGTAGCTAGACGGATGTCTACATTCGCTCGGGTAGATCAACGATGAGGCCAACGAGATTGTCAACGGACGCCTCTGTACAGTTGTCCCGAGGGGGCAGCAGGCAGCTCCGCCATCGGTAAGGACTTTCTGAGCCAGTCCGCGGAGCGTGAAGGGAGGAGAATAGGCGGATGAGAGGAGGCCCACGCAGCACCCCGCCAGGGCAGCATCGCGCGGTGATGCTTGAGGAAGTGCTGCGCGCTCTCAACGTGCAGCCGGGCGCGGTGGTTGTCGATGCGACCGTCGGCTGGGCCGGTCACGCAGTGGAATTACTTCGCCGAGTGGGGCCGGGCGGACAGCTCCTCGGGCTTGATCTCGACGCCGAGAATTTGCCGCGAGCCCGCGAGCGGCTGAGTGAGACCGGCCTGCTTTTCCATCTCTACCACAGCAATTTTGCGGCCCTACCGGCGATTCTAGCGAAGCAGGGCATCGCCGCGGTGCCGGCTGTCCTTGCCGACCTGGGCATGTCGAGTATGCAGGTGGATGACGCGGAGCGAGGCTTTTCCTATGTCCGCGAAGGCCCGCTCGATATGCGGATGGATCGCTCGCGCGGTCGTACCGCTGCCCAGCTGCTGGAAGCTCTCTCGGAGCAAGAGCTGTCCCGAGCGCTGCGTGAGCTGGGTGATGAGCCGGAGGCCGAGTGTATCGCCGCAGCCCTGGTGGCGGCGCGGCAACAGGGGCCACTGGAACGCACCAGCGAGGTGACGCGGATAATTCAGGAAGCGACGCAGCCGGGCGGAGCGAGAGGTCGTTGGCGGCTGCATCCGTCGCCGGACCGCTGGAACCTGCATCCGGCCGCACGGACGTTTCAAGTGTTGCGCATCCTCGTCAACCGCGAGCTGGCCAATCTGGAACAGCTGCTGCGCGTGTTGCCGATTGTACTGGCTCCGGGCGGCGTGGCGGCCATCATCAGTTTTCACAGCGGCGAAGATCGTCTCGTCAAGGCCGCCTTTCGCGACGGCCTGCGCGCCGGCGTTTACAGGGAGGTCGCCGAAGACCCTCTTCGCGCCTCCCCGGAGGAACGACGGGACAATCCCCGCTCGCGTTCGGCCAAGCTCCGCTGGGCGCGACGCAGTTAGCGGGAAGGAGGGAGGCATCAGCCAATCGCTCACCGGCAAGCAGCCGCATCCGTTCACACAGCGCTTCCAGGAATCGGTGTTGTCAAGAAAAGAGCTGCACGGGATGATCGCTGCTTTGGCGGCCCGTTGATGGACCATCGCACGTCGAGAGTGTCGTCACGAACGGGCCTGCGCTGTTACGCACAATCCATCGCACAAGAGCTGTCGGTGCAGAAGGGTCTTGGACCGACGCCGTTGTACCCGGCTTTCCTTCTCAAAATGGAGGCTTCGCGTTTGCTAATGGCAAACCACGTTCTATCTTTGAGCAACGAGAGAGCGTCGGCGACTGGGCAGCGAATACCCCCGCCGATTCACCCAAACTCCGGCATCTCCCCGCAGGAATTCGGAGCTAACGCATGCTTGAGGCAGGCTCGCAACCGATTCCGGGTCACCGGCTCACCCAACATCTGGGAGCCGGGGCTTCCGGCGAGGTCTGGGAGGCTCACGACAGCGACGGTAAACGCGTCGCCCTCAAATTCATCAATTGCCGTACGTCTTCTAGCTCTCTGATAAGCAGCGAAATCCGCATCCTGCGCGGTCTGAGCGAGCTGCACCATCCTCATTTCATTCAGATGTTCGGCGTCCATGCCACCACCCACCATCTCGTCCTTAGCATGGAGCGGGCCGACGGCAACCTGGACGATTTGCGGCAGGTGTACCAGGAAGAGACCGGAAAAAACATTCCCGCCGACCATCTCCTGGATCTACTGGAGCAGGCGGCGGTCGGCCTGGATTTCCTGTCCGAGCTGAAGCTTGCCGGCGTCAATCCGTCCTCGCGCGGCCTCCAGCACTGCGACATCAAGCCGAGCAATCTACTGTTGGTCGGCGATTGCCTGAAGATCGCCGATTTCGGCTTGTGCGCCGGCACCAGCTGGCAAACGCACCGCAACAGCTGGCGCGGCACGCCTCCCTATGCCGCCCCCGAATTATTCAATGGCCAGGCCACCGTCGGCACGGATCAATACGCCCTTTGCATCACGTTCTTGCGGCTGTGTGCTGGCGATCGACCTTTCTGGAAGAGTCAGCCGTTGGACGCGCCGCCTTGCGGTCTGCCGGTCGATTTGACAAAAGTGCGCGAACGGGAGCTGCCCATCCTCACACGCGCACTGCATCCCCAGCCGGGATCGCGCTGGCCCAGCTGTCGCGCCTTCATCCAGGCGTTGCGCGAAGTCAACCAGAAGAGCGGCTCGACGATTCGCTTTCCCTCGCGCGATACTCGTCCGACCCTCCAGACAACCAGCCACGGATGAACACAAACAACGCGTCTCCCGCAATTAGGCGAAGAAAGATACACAGCTATTCGTAAAGACACTCCTCAAACCGCGTTTTCTGTCTGAAAACACGGCTAAGGATCCTCACAGCTGCCGCATGAAAGCCACCAGCGACTTCTTCTCCTGCGCAGTCAGCTTGAGCTCGAGCACGAGGTTGAAGAACTCGACGGTGTCCTCCAGGGTCAGGAGCCGTCCGTCGTGGAAGTAAGGCGGCGATTCTTTGATGCCGCGAAGGGTGAACGTCTTGATCGGCCCCTGGGCTGTGGCCACCAAGCCGTTGTGCGTCTGCGTCTTGAAGAATCGTTCGACCTTCAGATCGTGCATCAAGTTATCGGTGTAGAACGGGGCGGGGTGGCAGGTGGCGCACAGTGCCTTGCCGAAGAAGAGCTTTTGACCCTGCATCGCCGGGGAGTCCGGCCCGAGCTTCCGTGGATCGAGCTTGCCGTCCCAGCCGAGTCCCGGAGCCGGCGGGAAGTCGAGCAGCTCCTGGACCTCGGCCATGAAGTGGACCTGGCTGCCGCGCTCCAGGGGGTTAATCCCCTTCGCCGACGCCGAGACCTGATCGCCGTCAAAGTACGCCGCCCGCTGCTCGAACTCCGTGAAGTCCTCGACGCTCTTCAGCGCACGCTGCGATCCGAATAGCCGTTGAATGTAGACGCCGCGAAGGCTTGTCGTGTCAATGCGGCGGCGGTGCGACTGCGGGCGGATGTCGCCTACCAGGTGGGTCGCCCCCGAGGTATGGCCATTGACGTGACAGTCAAAACAGGCCACGCCTTGCATCCCAGCCGGATTCTCGGTCTTGCGGTCCGCAGTGGCGTTAAACTGCTGTTGCGGGAACTGTGTCACCAACAGGCGCATGCCTTCCAGATCCTTGGAATTGAGGATGCCGCCCAGGATGTCCTGGAAGTTCTCCACGGTTAGCATCTTGCCTTGCGAGACGTCTCCCAGGTCGGGGCGTGTCGTCAGGTAAATCGCCGGCGGAAACTCCGGCAGAAACTGTTCGGGCAAGTCAAACTCGACGTCGAATCGCTGTAGGCGGGACAGCAGCTTGATCTCCATCTGCGGGAAAACCATGCCGCCCGCCTCGTGCTTGGGATGAGGCAAAGGAAGAAATCCCTTGGGAAACAGCCCTTTGTCTCGAATCGCCGTACTGGACATCGCGGCGAGGCTCTCCCAGGTCATCCCCTTCGGCAGCTTCACCGTCGGGCCGACCGGAATGGGTTTGCCGCGAGACATGGTGACTTTGGTATCGGGCCGTGGAGTGAGATCGTAGCGTGCTTCCAGGAGCTTCCGCTGGCGGGCTGTAACCGCCTCTTTGTCCCCCTTATCCCTGGCCAGCACGGACTGGAAGCTCTCCTTCCCCAACAGAACGGGTGCGATCTGATCGTAGCTCGATGAACGGGCTTCTTTGGGTTTGTCTTCTTCCGCCCTGGTCGGATGCCGAGTCAGTGACGGGAGCGCCAACGACGCCAGGCCGATCAGAACCACCAGCCACGGCATCCAGCGCCAGGATCGTCCTCTGTACTGCGTTAGCATGGGCCGTTCCTCCAACAAGTTTCCGCGCGCCAGGAGCCACACGCTCTCGCCGCGCGTTCCCCGTGCGAAGAGTGATCGCGGTTTATCTGCCCACGAGACATTCTATGCCATGCCCAGGCAAGGATCGCGCCGTGAGAGCTGCGAGGCTCCGTTGAGCGAACAATGCCATCATGAGGAGTCTGTTCCAAAAGCCGCTTGCGGCTTAGCGGGACTAGCAAAACGCTAAGCCGCAAGCGGCTTTTGGAACAGACTAAGAGGAACAATGCAATCATGAAGAGATTTGAGCCTGCGATTAGCGGCGAGCTGCCGCGGCGACGCGCTCCGCCGCGATCTCGCGCGGGTGCTGTCGCTCGGCCCGGCGCGGCAGCGACGTGAGCACGACGCAAATGGTTTCGCTCGCCGGATCGGCCCAGCAGAGCGTACCTGTCGAGCCGGTATGGCCGAAGGTCCGCTCCGAACATCCAGGGCTGCCGGCCCCTTTGCCTACGGCAAACCCCAATCCTCGCGGTGTGAATCCTTTTGGATTGTGGTTCCGGATCATCAGCCGCGCTGTCTCGGGCTTAACGACTTTGCCGCGAGCCGCCAGGAACTCGCCTAGAAACCTGCCGATGTCCGGCGCGGAAGCATGCGTTCCACCCCAGGGAGCGCCCAGCTTCCGCCAATAAGCGCTGTTCCAATCCCACTCCTTGGCCTCTGGATCGCCGCTCCCCGACTCGGGCGCGGCGCCTTTCATCTGGCAGACGACCATATCTTCGAGCTTGAACCGTCCAAGTCCCTGAGCCGAGTGCTTCATGCCCAGGAGCTGAAAGACGTTGCGATCGACGAGCGTGCGAATGTCCGCCCCGCTGATGACTTCCGCAATCCGTGTAGCTAGCAAGATCCCCATGCTCGAGTATTGGTATCGGGAGCCGGGGACAAACTCGAGGCCTGTGCGAATGGCCTGTTTGACGAGCTGCGTCAGCGGCGCATGCTGCTTGCGCAGCTCGTTGTTATTGGCCAGCTGATCGGGCAGGCCGGAAACGTGCGTCAGCAGATGACGAATCGTCACATCGTCCCGCCCCTCGCCCTTGAAGGCGGGCAAAAACTTCTTGACGCGATCATCGAGCTGAAACTTCCGTTGGTCGAACAGCGTCATGACAGCCGTGACGTTGATCGGCTTGGAAATGGAGCCGAGCAGGAACATCGCGTCGTCCGAGGCCGCCTTGCCGAAGTGGTGCGTGAACGATTGGTCTTTTTGGACCACATGCAGCACTGCGGCATCCACTTGCTTTCCCGCCGTGGCGCGCTCAAGCACTCCCGCGGCATCATCCCACCGCTTGCCGCGCAGGGCAGCGAATAAGGGAGAAGCCGTTGCCAAGGTCAGGGCTGTCCCAAGAAACGTGCGTCGCTGCATCACACCAGCTCCTCCGCGGCAGACCAATGAATTTGAAGCCATCAGGAACAGAGGTTCGCCCGCATGCCTAATCCCAATAATCCCCATCCTATGCAAATCGCACTGGGGTGCAACCGAGCAGGCCGATTCGGAACGGATAGAAAGGCTCAACAAACGGGATCGAAAGGAATACGGAGTGGTTTCGCTTCGACAAGTCGCCGATCATGCGCTATAGATAATTGGTTGCGCTTCGTAAGACCGACGGTTTCGGAGAGACTCCGTGGACACCGAGAGCATCCTTCATCCCCCTACCTCGAAGGATGAGGGCCGCATTCGTTTTCTCGGCATCTTCGCATCTCCCGCCGTTGAGCGTACATTCCGCGAGCAGCACTTCCGCGATGACCTTTGGCTGAGCAGGTTCCTCGTCGCCGCTGGGATGCTCCGCGTTTCGCTGCTCCTCGCGGCAGATTACCAGCACTTCGGGATAGGCCCGGCTTTCTGGCTGCTGTTTTCCGGCCGCCTTCTCTTTCTCTTGGTTTCGGCCTGGGTTTTCGTCTCCCTGCGGCGCGCCGCCTCCGCCTCCGCCATCGATCGGCTTTTCTTCCGTTGGGGCTTTCTCATCGTTGCCATGACCGTCTGCGCGATTTCCGCCCGCCCGCTCAGCAACAACGGACTACTGTTCATGAGCTTCGGCCTGATCCTCGGCACCTACTGCCTCGCTCCCCTAACTCTCTCGCGCCAGGCGACACTCGCGCTGACCTACAGCGCCGCAGCCATCTACTTCTGCCGGCATGTCGATGGCGCAACCCTTGCTACGGTCGGAGCGACCCATGCCATGGCCCATCTCACCGGGATGGTCACATCATGGCGGCTGAGCCATCGGCGTCGGGAGACGTTCCTCGCCGACCTGCGCGAGGCCGAGCTGAGGGCCAATCTTGAAGCGGCGATAGCGGAGGTCCGAACGCTGCGGGGGATGCTGTGCATGTGCGCATGGTGCAAGCGGATACGCGACGAGGCCGAGGTCTGGGAATCGGTGGACAGGTACGTTCAGAGCCGAACCCACGCCTCGTTCAGCCACGGAATCTGCCCGGACTGCCTGCAATCTCAGGTAGGGGAAACCGCCTGATCGCATCCTGGATCGTCGATTTCGGCGCAATCCTCATCGAAAACGCGCGCGGCTCCCGGTCAGTCTCCTTTCTCCGACGACTCGCGCACTGCCAAGTCAGCCAGAATTGTCTCCAGCACTTTTGGCTCGACCGGCTTGATAAGGTGGCGGTCGAACCCGGCCTCCTGCGACCGCCGCCGGTCTTCCTCTTGCCCCCATCCGGTGAGCGCCACCAGCAGCACGTTCTCCAGGCCCGCTTGACGGCGTAGCCGCCGTGCCACTTCATAGCCATCCATACCCGGCATTCCGATGTCCAGGAACACCAGGTCAGGCCGGAACGCTTCGGCCTGGGTCAGCGCCGAAAGGCCATCATATGTGGCCCGCACATCCTGACTTGACAGCTGCAAGAGCAGGGCGAGGCTGTCGGCGGCATCCGGTTTATCGTCCACCACCAGGATACGCCGGCAGGGCAGCTGGGAGGCGTTGTCCTGTTCGGCCATTCCTGCCTTCTTGACGGGGCGCTCGTCGGATAAGGCCGGAAGACTGACTATAAACTCGCTGCCCCGCCCAAGCCCGGCGCTGACCGCTTCGATTCGACCGCCATGCAGCTCGACCAGCTTCTTCACCAGAGTCAGGCCGATGCCGACGCCGCCCTGAGATCGGTCCAGCCGTCGCTCGGCCTGCACGAACAGATCGAAGATTGGTAATCGGCGCGCAAAAGGGACCCATCCTCCGGGCTGAGATCGGCAAGTAAAATGGACCCACCCCAGCCGCATCCGTTGCAATAGGACCCGTCGCTCAAGGGACCATTTCAACGGAGGCAAGGA
>Ga0335075_10001597_pt1 | contig 37215 bp, 30 predicted proteins | sample Lox_Sample_24_FD_206723 | JGI IMG/M metagenome (GOLD analysis project Ga0335075, IMG submission 206723) | Soil microbial communities from Loxahatchee National Wildlife Refuge, Florida, United States - Lox_Sample_2.4 | ecosystem: Environmental > Terrestrial > Soil > Wetlands | place: USA... | reverse complement strand
GCGTCGACGGCTCGATCGTCGTCGGCAAGCTGCTCGAGAGTACCGATACCAATCGCGGCTACGATGCGCAGAGCGGCGACTACGTCGACATGCTGAAAACAGGCATCATCGATCCGACCAAGGTCGTCCGGCTCGCGCTCCAGGATGCGACGTCGGTGGCCGGACTGCTCGTCACGACGGAGGCGATGGTCGCGGAGAAACCGGAGAAGAAGCCGGCGCCTGCCATGCCGCCGGGCGGCGGGATGGGCGATATGGATTTCTAGAAGACGTCGGGGGCGGCGGTGGGGACCGCGCCTGCGGTCCCCACCGTCTCTGCTTCCCGTTAGCGCGACCCTGAAGTGCTATAACGTAGAGCGAGCGGCGACAAGGCTTGAACACCGTAGCGGACGGCGTCAGGTCTGCTTCGTGATCATTTGCAGACTTTCAGCGGGCGGCAGATCACGTCAGGGTCGTGCCATTCGGCGCCGGCAGCGCGACCACCCGGAAGATGCGCGGGCTGACGCGCTCTGTCATGGCTTTGATCGTACCGCCCTTGCCGGCCCCATCGCGCCCTTCGAAGATGATGCAGACCTTGAGACCTTTGTGGACCACCCATTGCTGAAGCTTGACGAACTCGACATGCAGGCGCGCCAGTTCCTTCTCGTATTCCTTCCGCTTCAGCTTGCCTCTTCCTTCATGTTCATCGTTCTTGTCGTGGGCCATAGGTTTCACTCACAGGGCTCGGTGGCGTCTCTCCACGCTCTACCCCGAGGGTGGGTCGGTAAATCGGGGTTGTCACGTAGATGAACCGCTCGAATACTGTAGCGGCCGCCCAAGCGGCGCACCGCTGTTCGATGCTGTGGCCCCTGGGCGCGATACCGCAACGGTTCTTTTCGCCGCCAAGTGGGCCGGCCGCCATTCCCCTGCGCCTCATCAATCTCCGGAAGTATGTCGGCGGGGTGCGCCGAACCCTTGCCGATCTTCCTTCGACGCCTGCAGTCTCTCTTCACTGTCGGCGAACGATCGTGCGATCGAGGCTTTCAATTGTGCGTCCCAGTATTGCAGGGCTGGATGGCGTTTTTCCGGCAACGCCAGAATCAGTTCAGCGACGAGCGCATTCATGCGCCGCATGACCTGCGTCCTCGTGGCGCCGCACGAGCGAATCTCGTCGAACGAAAGCCCAAGGAGCTCATCCCACTCAGGAAATGGAACCACCAGCCGCGATTTGCCGTCGCTGTCGCAAAACACTCCGATTTCCAATTGGCCGCTCCCCAGACGGAGCAGCAGGTCCTGGATCTGGTCGAGCGCTTGAACCGCCTACGTGGCGGTGGAGGAGCCGTCCACAGCATCACAAGCCGACGTGCGGCTCTTTCGTCGCCATCTTGACCGGATGGTTCAAGGAGCATGATCTAGATCAACGAAGCGCATTCTTTCGCGTGGTGTACTGGGCTCGCACGATGCGCAATGGAGCCGTGCCATGTTGGGGATCAAATCAGTCTTGAGCGTACCGGATACGGCTGCCCCTCCGGCCATCAGGCAACGGCAAGCTACTACGTCCGACGACGAAGCGCAGAGGGTCGGTCGCTTCGCCCGCGATCAGGCGCATGACTTCGGGAATTTGTTGATTGGCATCACCTTTTGTCTGAAGCGGTTGCGCGGGTGCCAGCGCACGGAGGAATTGGAGGAGTTCGTTGAACAGGCCCTTCAAGCCGCCGACCATGGGGTGGAAGCGGGTCGCGCGTTGCTCCAGGCGACACATATGCTGATGCGGAAGATGGCAGCTAAAAAGCCTGGTCGCGCCACAACATAGCCGGCGCAGCGGCTGCGGACTCGTTTCGGGGCCGATGGGACTGGCCGGCCGTCGTCTGAATTTCGTCGGCCCGCATACGCCACGCTTTGATCCGACTCCACGCGTGGGGGCCCGCGATTTGCTTAGCAGCTCTTGGACGATCCGGCGCACATTCTCGCTCAGAGGTTCGGTGGGGGTGGAGGCGTTCCGCTCGCAGGAGGAGAGGTGTAGGCGTCTCGCCAAATCCATCTACAACATCCAGGTGGCAGCCGATCCGGAAGCTCATGCGCAGCATCTAGATCTGTGATCTGTGCGCAACGGCTCTGGAGGTTTGCGCACGTCCCAACTTTCGCAAGACGCGTGAACAGCACACCAGACTTCGCTGATGCTATCCGACAGACGAGGTTGCCGCGATGAGCGATGCCCTCGATCCGCTCGCCGATCGTATCGTCGCGGGCCTTCCGGCACCCACGGAGCGGCCGGTCGTGCCGACCACGTGACCCCATCGGAAGGCACGCTGAATCCGGATGGGCGCATGCAATGAATCAACCGGAGACTACCTCGGAAACACGAACGTCACTGTGAATTGCAGGAGCCACGTATCGTTTCCGGAAGTCGGCCGTATGGCGTTGTAATAGCATTCGAGGGCAGCCTTTAGAGGCTGCGCGCCGAGCTCGAGCGTTTTGCTGAAGCTGCCGCCGACGGGGACGGTCCGTTTGGCGCCGCTTGCGATCCAGTTGCTGGTGATGTTCGGCGACGATCCGACCGCCCAGCCGTCGCCGAAATGATAGCTGACGATCGGATTGAGCAGCAGGCTATTGGTTCTGTTGCCGCCGGTGGGCGGACCGCCGATGGACCAGATGTTGTTGATGACGGCGCCGACCACCCAGGGACTCTCGTCCTTCTTGAGAAAGGCCACCGACGGGCCGGAGCCCCATTTGGTGACGCCGACCGCCGAATTCGTCGCGGGATAATAGAGAAGCGGCCCGGCGCCCCAGTAGAATCCGCTGCCATACGCCGGCGACAGAAAGAACGTCGTATAGCCGTTGCCGAGCCCCGTCGCCCATTGATCGCCGTTTTTCCGCGGCGGCTGGACGATCACCGGCAACTTGGTTCGCGTGATCAGCGCCCAGTCCGCGCTCAAGCCGAACGGCACCACGGCCTGACTGATCTGGAATTGATCCTTGGTTGCTTTATCCTGTCCGTTGCGAAAATCCGCCTCGTAGCGCAGCGGCAGCATGATCAGCCGCGTCACGGGATTCTGTGCGTCCTTCGAGAGCTCGGTGTCGGATAGCTCGGCGGCGCTTGTCGGCGCCGCCGTCTGTGCCAGCGATTGAGCGCTCCAGAGGGTCGCGGTTGCCAGAAGGGCGGCTTTGCAGCTCTTGGTCACTTGCGCCCAGCCGTGGGGTTGTCACGCAATCATGCCACATTCGAACAGCTTGTTGGCGATCGGCGCGGCGACGCGGTTCGAGAACTCGCGGCGCATCTGCGGATCTTCGTGCAGCAGGCATACGAAGCGCTGCTCCTCTTCCGCTTTCTGCGGCGGTGGACGCCGGCCCCGCTCCGCCGCGAGCTGGCCGCAGGACGAGGTTTGGTATTTCCGTACGAGCCTGTCCGCGACGCGGTCCTGCATCGGATATTGCTGTGCGCGCAAACCGACGATGCCGAGGCAAAGCAGCGCGGTCGCCAACGCGAGCCTAGCAAGATGTCCCTTCATGACGCGTTCCTCCGTCCTCGAATGGCATGCCATCACCTCGGTCAAGCCGGCTTCCAGATCGAATCGGGATCGAAGAGTTTCATGGTTTCGGCGCGCTCGGTGGTGGTGTGCGGCCCAAGATCCTTTTGATAAACGACGCCGTCGTGATTGACGATGAAGGTCATAACGCCCGACCTGAGACGATGTAGCTAGGCGCCCTCTCGGTCATGCAACTCGCTGGGCTTCCACACCGGCCGCCACTCTCGGCAGGCAATGGTCGGCGAGTTCAGGTCGAGCACAATCGGGCGGCCTACCGAGCCAAGCGACGGAAAACCTGCAGAAGCTGCACCTCGCAGATAGGACATCGGGGACCGCGGTATCAGCTTCGGGTCAATGATCATTAGCTCCATATCTGCCTTACTTCCGCTGAGCAGCCAAATCGCGCGGCGACATATGATTGTCGTGGAGCCAAGCGTGTGGCCGGCGCCAGTACGCCGCACAGGATGGTCTGAGTAAGTCTCCGACCCGACGTTTAGGCCCTCTCATCGGATCGAACTAACATTTCGGGTATTGAAAACATGACTTCGACGAACTCGGCCATCGTGTCTCTTACGCGATTGCGCAGGACAAGGCCATTCCGGCGAGTGAGGCGAACGATCCGCTCGGGGCGAACCGTCCGCCAGTACTCCCAAATCGAAATGCCAAGCGCAAGGACGCTCGATGACATCCGTGCGAGCCCCAGGTATTGCGGCACCCTTGAACACTCCGGGCAGCTGTTGCATGCGCTCGAAGAACTGGACATATCCGGGCCTCACGGAAAAGCCGGCGACGGCGTCAAAGTCTGCGCCGCGGAAAGGCCGGCTGCGCCCGCGGTGATCGGGCCCGGGCCGGCGAGATCTACAGGAAACACCTGATTTACCGCTGCGATCCGCCCTCCGACGATCGCCGAGATTGCGCGCGTGCCCTCGCGCAGGTGCGGATCCTTGCGGACGCATCGGATGACGGATTTGGGCGACGTCGGCGGCGCAAAGGCTCTCGGCTGCCACCGGGCTGGTTCGCATCCGACGCCGAAGTGCATCAAGTGCAACGGCACAATGGAGCCGAACATGAAGGCGAGCTACGATTTGCCGGCGGAGCGCCGCAAGCACATCCGGTCAGCGCTGTCGCCGTTCGCGATCGTCGCCGCCATGATCGCCATCGCCCCTTGTCCCGCTGCGGCGCAGGACGCGAGCGGGCAGACTGGGCTGCAGCTGCTGGTCACGCCCTATCTTTGGTTCCCGCACATCGAGAGCCGCGTCAAAACGCCCATACCGCAAGAGCCCAGCGTGACCCAGACGATCGATTACGACCAGATCTTCAACCATCTCAGCTGGGTCCCCTTCATGGGCTCGGTCGAGGCTCGCGACGACCGCTACGGTGTCTTCGTCGACTATTTGCACGTGCCGGTGCGAAGCGGATTTTCCACCCGCGATGTGCTCTTCAGCGGTGGCAGCGCCGACCTGGTCTTGGATGTGGCGACGGTGGATTTCTTCTATCGGCCGATTGCGCAGCCACAGCAACATCTTGACGTCGGAGTCGGGGTGCGGCCATGGGGGGTTGCGACCAACCTGTCATTCAATGCCGGGCTATTGCCTGGGCAGTCCGTCCAGCCGGGCGGCAGCTGGGCCGATCCGCTGATCGCGGCGCGCTATCATCGCGAATTGGGGAGCGGGTTCGCCTTCACCGTCTATGGCGATGTCGGGGGGTTCGGACTCGCCGCCCATACCGATTGGCAGGTGGTCGGCACGATCGACTACGCTCTCCGCTCCTCGATCGATCTGCATCTCGGCTATCGCAGTCTCAACGTCAATTACAGCCTTAATAATCGTCCCATCGGGTTCAATGAGAACCTGAACGGACCGATCATCGCCGGCACCTTCCGCTTCTGATCGACGCGCGCAGACACCGCTTGCTCCGCCGGCCTTTCAACCCCGATCGCCGAAGTCTCACCTCCGCTGGATTCACGGCCCGAACCGGACGTAGTGTCGAGTGCGACTTGCATCGAACTCGTCGATGATTTTGTCATCGCCGGCGACCAACCAAGCCCTTGATGTGAGCGCTCATCCCGATCCAAAGGGCGTGGTTGGTTCATCGCGATACCCTTAACGCGTTGGTACGGTTGCCGGGATGATGCAGCGGAAGCCGATATGGCAGGTGCCGGTGTCGATCATCTGCGGATGCCGCGCCGCCGGGCGGTAGCGCCGGCAGTAATTCGGCGCGCAGAGATAGGATCCGCCCTTGATCACCTTGCGCGGGACGTGGATCTGGGGCTGCGTCCGGTCGTAGCTCGGCGCCTCGGCGCCGCCCCGCGGATCGCGGGGCACGCAGCAGGGCGACTCCGCTTCTGACGGATGCCGGTCGGAATACCAGTCGGCGGTCCATTGCCAGACATTGCCGGCCATGTCGTAGAGGCCGTAGCCGTTCGGCGGAAAGGAGCCGACCGGCGCGCGGCCGGCGAAGCCGTCGGCGCCTTCGTCCCGAAACGGAAAGCGGCCCTGCCAGGTATTCGCCATGAAGCGTCCGCCCGGCATGAATTCGTCGCCCCAGCAGAACATGGCGCCATCGAGTCCGCCGCGTGCTGCAAACTCCCATTCGGCTTCGGTCGGCAGCGCCTTGCCGGCCCAGGCGGCATAAGCCTCGGCATCCTCGAAGGCAACGTGGACGACCGGCTCGCGCGCGCGCCCCTCGAGCGAGCTGGCGGGACCTTCGGGATGGCGCCAATCGGCGCCCGGCACATAGGCCCAGCGCGAGCGCACATCATTCATACTCACCGGGCCGCGCGGCATGAAGAAGACGGCGGAACCGGGCTTCAACAGCATGGGATCGGCGCCGGGATAAAGCGCAGGATCGAGCGGGCGCTCGGCGACGGTGCGATAGCCGGTTGCGGCGACGAAAGCCGCGAACGCCTCATTGGTGACGGTGTGCTCGTCCATCCAGAAGCCGCTCACCGTCACGGCATGCGCGGGCGCCTCCTCGGGATAGGCTTGATCGGCACCCATGCGGAAAGTCCCGCCGCCGATCCACCACATGCCCGGCGGGTCTCGAGAGGCTTCAGCGTCACGGCGTTGATGCGGCATGCGCGGTTTCTCGCCCTCTTGCCGTGTCGTTCGTCAGTCCCGCAGCTTCAGTGGGCGCCAGAGCCTTCTCAATCCGGCGCAACCCCGAGAAGTGTTCGACGAGGACCTGTAGGTCCAGGTGCTTGAGGTCATCGCCGGGTTTCCGTTTTGCGGAGGTGCCCGCCGTCGGCCTTGAACCAGGCACTCGGTCGGACGCTTCTAGGAAGAGCCCGATCGTCTGTCCCTGGTTACTGCACGGCCATCATCGCCTCCGCCAATGCCTCGCGCAATCGTTGTTGTTCGGCCTCGCTGAGCTTCATCGGTTCGAGGACCACGGCAAGTTTCTTGAGCGTGCCGGAGAAACGGAACGGCATTTTGTCGGCGTACTCTTCCAGTACCGGGGTTCCCGTATCCTCTCCGACGTCGAAGGTCTCGTCGAGAGAGAAGCGAACGCCGATGGTCTGCGCGATCCGGCCTTCTGCAACTGGTTTTTCATCGACCAGCAGCGTCGCCATGGCACCTTTGCCGATGCCGCCGCCGTCATACACGAAGCGGACGCGCAGGATATGGTTGCCGGGCGCCAGACGCTGATCGGCAGCGACGCGGAATTTGTGCTCCGGCTGGTTTGAATAGGCATAGGCGAATTCCGGCTTGCCATCCAGCAGCAGCAGGGCCCAGCCGCCGTAGCGCCCTCCGATCGTCGCCAAGACCCCGTTCGCACCGCCGTCGGGAACGGTCAATTCCGCCGCGACGGTCCATGATTTGTTCTTGAAGTCCGGCGCCGAACCCTCCGGGATGCGGATCATTCCCGGATAGTAGACGAACTCGCTGCGGCCTCGCGTGAGGCTCGGCCGAATCGCCGGATCGGCGCGCGATGCGAAGCTGGAGTCGAGGGGATAGACATTGTACTTCTTCGCCTCGACATCGAACGCGTCCTGGAGCTCCTTGAGCTTCTCCGGCTGCTGCGCGACCAGGTTGTTCGCCTGGCTGAAATCTTCATTGATGTTGTAGAGCTCCCACTTGAAGTCGTCGGGGCTGGGTTCGTATCCGCTCGTCACCCATGGCAGGCGAAGCGGCGTGGTGCTCGCCATCCAGCCGTCCTTGTAGATCGCGCGGTTGCCGAGCATTTCGAAGTATTGGGTGTCGTGGCGCGTCTGCGCGCTCGCGTTGTCGAAGCTGTAGACAAGGCTCACCCCCTCGATCGGCTTCTGCTTCACGCCGTCCAAGATGGTCGGGGGCGTGATTTTCGTTGCCTCGTAGATGGTCGGCACGATGTCGATCACGTGGCAAAACTGAGATCGCAAGCCACCCTTGTCCTTGATGCGGGCCGGCCATGAGATCACCATGCCGTTGCGCGTCCCGCCGAAATGCGAGGCAATCTGTTTCGTCCATTGCATCGGCGCGTCCATGGCATGCGCCCAGCCGACGGGATAATGATTGTAGGTTTTCGGTCCGCCCAGCTCGTCGATCATCGAGAGCAGGTAGGGCAGGCTCTCCTTGACGCCGTTTGCAGCCGTGCCGACCTCGTTCGTCGTTCCCTGCAAGGTCCCTTCGGCGCTCGCCCCGTTATCGCCCATCATGAAAACGACCAGCGTGTTCTCCAACTGGCCCGATTGCTCCACCGCGTCGAGCAGGCGACCGATCTGATGATCGGCGTGTGACAAGGCGCCGGCATAAACCTCCATCATCCGCGCGTAGAGACGCTTCTGATCCGCCGACAAGGTATCCCAGGCCGGAATCTGCTCCGGCCGTTTCGTCAGCTGCGTATGAGGTGGAACGACACCAAGCTTGATCTGCCGCGCAAGCGTCTCCTCGCGGACCTTGTCCCAGCCTTGGTCGAATTGTCCTTTATATTTCGCGATCCACTCTTTGGGCGCGTGATGCGGCGCGTGCGCCGTGCCGGTGGCGTAGTAGAGGAGCCACGGCTTGCTGGGCGCGAGCGCATGCTGCATGCGCATCCAGGCAATCGCTTTGTCGGCGAGATCGCGGTCGAGGATGTAGGTTGGATCCCCGAGATACGGCTCGATCGGTCTGGAGTTCTCGTATAACGCAGGGTGCCACTGGTCGCTGTCGCCCCCGAGGAACCCGTAGAAGTACTCGAATCCGAGGCCGGTCGGCCACAAATCAAAGGGGCCTGCCTGGCTCGACATCCAGTCCGGCACATTGTGCATTTTGCCGAACCATGACGTGTTGTAGCCGTTGTCCCTGAGCACGGCGCCCACCGATCCGGCACTTCTTGGCACCAGCGAATCATAGCCCGGATAGCCGGTTGCGAACTCGGTGATGACACCGCTCGCGACAGAATGATGGTTTCGTCCGGTGATCAGCGCCGCCCGCGTCGGCGAACAGAGCGCGGTGGTGTGCCACATGTTGTAGCGAAGCCCGTTATCGGCGAGCCGTTGGAAGGTCGGCGTTTGGATCGGCCCGCCAAAGGTGCTGGCCGCTCCGAAGCCAACATCATCCGTAATTATCAAGAGGATGTTCGGCGCCCCTGCGGGAGCCTCGACGCCCTTGGGAAAGTCGGGGATCGAACCCTTCACCGTGCGTTCGATCTTGCCGTGAAACGGAGGCTCGGGCCTCGGCAATATCTCGTCCTCGGGCGCCGCGCCGGCGGCGCCTGGCAGTGCGGTCGATGCGAGGGCCGATGCGGCGACGAGCGAAGTGGAGCCGAGCAATAGGTGGCGCCGCTTGATCTCGAGACTTTCCGTTGGGGAAGGATTCTTGGACTTTTTGTCCGAATTGTCTTCGCTCATGGCCTCCTCCGGCGCGATTCACATGTCCGAACCCGACTTGGCTTGCGGAGACATCGCTGGGCGCCGGCTGACGTGCTGCTGCCGAACGCGAGCGGTACCCGCAATTCGCCACGACGAGGCCTCTCGGCGCCGCGTGCCATACCCATCAACGCAAAGCCCGATGCCTCAGTGAGAGTGCGCCGCCCCGTGCACCTTCGCCTATCGGGGTTTCATCCGAGGCGGCCCGGAATCTTCACGGCCGCGAGACCTTGATTGACCCCCATGACTGCCGCTACTTGGGGTGCTCGAGGAGAGGCGCGCGCTCCGGAACCGGTCAGGTGTCTATGACCTTGTTGCGGATCGCATAGCGGACGAGCTCGGCGATCGAGCCGTTGCCGAGCTTTTTCATGATGGCGGCGCGGTGCCTCTGGACCGTCTTGACGCTGATGCAGAGCGGCGCCGAAACCGCCTAATCGCTGTGGCTACGCGCCGCCGCGCGAGATGAGCGCTTTGAACCATCACCAGCTCCGCTACGCATCGGCTCCGGTGCCGCCCGCACTGAAATGCGGGATTCTCCCGGTTGCCGCCGCGTGAATGCTCTGCTGTCGTGTCCTCTTTGACCAGTCCGGCGCGCGCTCTCCGAGCGTCTTTGCCCGCAGCGCCGGGGTTCGCCGCGTCCGGCCGACGCGGGAAAACGCAGCCGTCCGGAGGATCTGCGGTGAATACGTTCGCGATTTCAGGCCCCGCCGAGGAGACCGTCACCCTGACGGTCAGCGGCGACTGGTCGATAGGGCAGGGTCTTCCGTCGATTGGCCCCCTGCGGCAGCGCCTCGCCGAAGTGTCGAACGTCCATCGGATGCTCATCGGCAGCACCGATCTCGGCGAGTGGGAGAGCGCCCTCCTCACTTTTGTCCTGATGGTCGACGCGCTCTGCGGCGAGAAGAGCATCGGCGTCGACACATCGATGCTTTCCCGGGGACTGCGCAAGCTGATCGAGCTGGCGAATGCGACTCCGGCGCGGACGCAGCAAAAAAAGCCGCGACCGCCGCTCTTGGCGCGAATTGGCACCAGCACGCTGCAAGAGGGAGGTCGTATCGCTCAAAATGTCGCTGGTCTCCCTCCGAGATCAGCGGCGGCATGAAAAAGCGCCCGGGGCTGCCCCGCGCCATCGCGCTCGATCCGGATATCCTGTTTTTTGACGAGCCTTCGGCGGGTCTCGACCCCTTGAGCTCGAAGCGGCTCGACGACCTCATTCTCGAGCTGCGCGCCGAGCTCGGCGCCACGGTCATCATCGTCACGCATGAGCTGCCGAGCATCTTCGCCATCGCCGACAATTCGATGTTCCTCGACGCCGAGATACGTACCGCCATCGCCCATGGAAATCCGCACCAATTGCTGCACGACTCCGAGAACGAGAAGGTGCACAAATTCCTCGGCCGCGGCGAGCCCGAATAGGTATCCGCCGACCGAAAGAGAAGGAGAGCCGTTGTGAGCAGAAAGGCAAATCCCACCGCCATCGGCATCTTCGTTCTCGGTGCGATCGCGCTGTTGGTGGGCGCGCTGGCCGTTTTCGGCAGCGGCAAGTTCTTTACGCATCAAGTCCGCATCGTCTCGTTCTTCCGGGGCAATATCCAGGGTCTCAATGTCGGCTCGGCGGTGACGCTGCGCGGCGTGGAGGTCGGGACCGTGACCGCCGTTCAGCTGCACTACGATGTCGACACCGCGCGACTCCTCATCCCGGTCTACATGGAACTCGACCCGGAGCGCCTCCAGTTCAGCGAACCGATCTCTGCCGCAGAGCGCGCGACGCGGAAACCGCTGAAGGACGCGATCGCCAAAGGCCTGCATGCGCGCCTTGCGACGCAGAGCCTGGTCACCGGCCAGCTGCTCGTCGAGCTCAATTTCGATCCCAACGAGCCGAGCACCCTGACCGGCGCCGATCCCTCCACCGTCGAGATCCCGACCGCCCAGTCGGATATCGAGAAGCTGAAGGGAGCGTTGTCGCGGCTCCCGCTCGACGAGATCGCGGCGTCGGCTTTGAAGCTGATGCAGGACAGCGACCGTCTCGTGACGTCGCCGGACGTGGCAAAGATGCTGAACTCCCTCGTCGCAGCGAGCGACAACGTGGATCAGCTGATTACCGCCGTGCGCGGCAATCTTCCTGCGCTCATCTCTGATCTGCACGAGACCTCCGGAGCCGGCCACGACGCGCTGGTCTCGGCCCAGGACGCCATGAAAGAGCTCCGGACCACGCTGACCACGGCGCGGCAGCAGCTGCTGGCGACCGATGTGCCGGGCGCGACGAAAGCCGCTATCGCCACGCTGCAACAGGCGCAAAAGACGCTGGCCGAGGCCAGCGGCCTGATCGCCGTGAATTCGCCACAGCGCTACGACATCGATCAGGCGCTGCGCAATCTCTCCGCCGCCACCCGCTCGCTGCGGGTCTTCGCCGACGATCTCGAGCGACGCCCGAACGCGGTCATCGTCGGGAAATAGGCGGATGCAAGGAGGTCGCTCGATATGATTGGTTCACTTGTCGGCGTCCCGCTGCAGCTCCTGCAGGTCTGGCAAGAGCATTTGAAGCCGTTGGGCTTCCGCATGAGCGCCGAAGTGCTCGACTATCCCGGAGGAATGCCCGGCGATGTCCGGCTCTTCCGTCGCTGGTGAAGGCTGCGACCGCGCCACGCACCACCAGCCCGTGAACTACGTCGCACCCGTCAGCGGACATAACGGCATCGAACGCAGGTCGCCGGGATCCTGCAAACCCCGATGTGCTCTTTGGCACCGAACCTCAAACGCAACCGCCTCCACGCATGGTATGTCCCTTTGGAGTCAACCGCCGACATCGCACCCCTACACGGCCGGCTAAGCGGACCGGCCGGGGAGCTGCGCGGGCCGCTCCGCGGCATCTCGGACGAGCCCCTTAGCGATTGCGAGCTTATGCAAGGGGTTCAAGGATTCGACTTGACCTGAGTAGATTTCATTTCGGAAATACGGTCTTCGCCCGATAGAGGGTTGAGGTTCCAAGAACGCACACTGGTCTTCGTCTCGGCCGGGAACCTTGTGCGGAAGATTTGCGCCGTTCACCGAGCGGGGCCCACCCCAATCCATCGAGATTTGGCCGCAGCAACAGATCACAACGAGGCCTGCACGCTCATGTCGCGCGCAACACTCTCCCGTCGCGAGGTTCTGGCCGGTTCGGTGGCGGTCGGCGCCACCATCGTCTTGTCCGGAGATCTAGCCGCCGCAGCGGATGGAAAGAAGACCTTCACCATTCTGCACACCAATGACATGCACTCCAACCTTATCGGGTTAGGCCCAGCCTCGGACTACACGCCGTTCACGCTCAACGACGACCAGACCCTCGGCGGGTACGCGCGCTTGGCCAGGTTGATCGCGCAGCGCAAGGAGGCGCGTAGGAACGAGGGACCTGTGCTGGTGGTCGACGCGGGCGACTACACCATGGGTACCGCGTTCGGCGCCGCCACTCGCGAGACCGGCGGCGAGCTTCAACTCATGTCCCGGATGGGGTACGACGCCACTACCTTCGGCAATCATGAGTTCGATCTGGGGCCCGACGGTCTCGGCGAGTCTATCAACGTCGCTGCCAAAGCCGGCCGGATCCCGGCGGTGCTCGCCTCCAATGCAAACTTCGTAGGGACAGACGCTGAGCTGGCCGATCTCCAGCGCCTGGCCAAGGATGGCGTGATCCGCCGCCACGTCGTGATCGAGCGCGGCGCCATTCGCTTCGGCATCTTCGGCGTGCTCGGCAAGGAGGCCATTTTCTACACCACCGCGGGAGCTGCTTCGTTCTCCGACGCCGCCGAAACCGCCAAGGAGATGGTGAAGATCCTCCGCGAGACGGAGAGGGTCGATGTGGTCATCTGTCTCAGCCATGGCGGCTTGGAGAAGGATAAGGACGGCCGCTTCACCGACGGCGATGACGTGCGTCTGGCGAGGGCCGTACCGGGCATCGACGTGGTGATCGGCGGCCACAGCCATACCGAGCTCCATGAGGCGATCATCGTCAACGACCACACGCCCGTGGTCCAGACCGGGAAGTATGGCGAGAACCTCGGCGAGCTCGTGGTCACGGTGGACGGCGGCAAGCTCACGGTCGAGTCCTACCGGCTCTACCGGGTCGACGACTCCGTGGGCGGCGATCGGGCCATCGCCGACGAGGTCGACGCGCTCAAGAAGCAAGTCACCGCGGACGTATTCGCTTCGCGCGGCTACCGCATCGATCAGCCACTGGCGGTGGTGCCGCAGGACATCCTCAACACCTTCACCGACATCGCCGCCGGCACTCTCCTCGCCAATCTCGTCACCGACGCCTTCAGAGAGGCCACAGGGGCGGACATCGGTTTCACCGCCAATGGGATGATGCGCGCTCCTTTGACACGCGGGAAGTCGGGCGTGCAAACCGTCTACGATGTGTTCACCGTAGCGCCCCTCGGCGCGGGCGTCGTGGATAGGACGGCCGGCAGCGCGCTCGTGACGGGCTACTTCACGGGCCGGGAACTGAAGCATGTGCTCGAGTTCTTGCTCGTGGATAACCCGGCCCATCCCGGCGAGTATTTCCCCCGCTCCTCCGGCATGCGGTTCCGCTACGATCCGTCGCGCCCGAAATTCGACGTCGTGACCGCCATCGAATTGGGAGATCTCGACCGCGACTACCGCGCGATCGACATCGGCGGGAGGGACGAGCGGCTCTACAGCCTCACCTGCCCCCTCTATCTCGGCATCATTCTCGTGGCCATACCAAAATACACGAAGGGCCAGCTGACGCTGGTACCCAAGAACAAGCAGGGCCAGCCGCTCACCTCGAGGGTCGAGGCGCTCGATGCTCCTCGCAGCGACGAGACGCCCTACCTGCTGCCGCCGCCGGGCACGGTGGACAAGAGCAGTATCGCCACCGGGACGGGGAATGGCGCTGTTCGGGAGATCAAGGAATGGCAGGCGATCATGGATCATCTCCGCCGTCTGCCGATCAAGAGCCCGGGCGAATTACCGACGATCCCTGTCGATGCACGGGCCGCAGAGGTTCGAGCGATCAGAGCGAGCTGACGGCTCCGCGTGAACTCCGGCCGCCTTCAACCTGGATGAAGTCCTTCAGAAGCTGAAAGAAACGGAGAAAGACTAAGCGCGTTTAGCCCCGTTACGAGCCAATTGAGGCCGCCCAGTGCTGCGGGCGGCCGCAGCGGCGATGCGCGGGGGACGCCATCGGAGGTCATCGACGGAGAGGTTAACCGACCATGACAGCAGCTCGCTTCCTCCGCATGGGCCCTTTGCCATTCGTCTGGGGTGTCTGTTTTTCTGTTCTGCTCCAAAGCGCACCTCTTCGCGCGCAACAGTCCACGAGCGACCTGGCGGTCAAGGCGCAGAATCCGATCGCGGCGATGTACAGCTTGCCATTTCAGAACAACACATATGGCGACGCCGGGCCGTTCCACGATAAGACGGCGAATGTGCTCAATATCGAACCGGTGCTGCCGTTCGCCATCGGCGGCTGGAACATCATCAGCCGTACCATTGCCCCACTCATCTATCTGCCAGCTATCGGGCCAGGTATCGGGGGCGAGGGCGGGTTCGACGACACCCTGACCAGTACCACATCCACATCCGGTATCGGCTCCACCTTCGGCCTGGGCGACATCAACCAGACCTTTTACTTTTCTCCCGCTGACGCGAAAGAATTCATTTGGGGCGTCGGACCATCCGTCACCCTGCCGACCGCCACCACGCATATTATTGGGTCCGGAAAATTCAGCATCGGGCCCGGGGCCGTCGCCTTGGTGATGCCGAAACCCTGGGTGATCGGCACGCTTGTGCGCCAGCTCTGGTCGGTTGCCGGTCCGAGTGGCCGAAACGACGTGAATCAGACGCTGGTGCAGCCCTTCCTAAACTATAATCTATCGAAGGGCTGGTACTTGGCCAGTTCACCGATCATCACCGCCAATTGGGAGGCGGCTTCTTCCCAGCGGTGGACTGTTCCCGTCGGTGGCGGCGTCGGCAAGATCATGAGCATCGGAGGTCAGCCGATGAACGTGATCCTTCAGGCGTTCGACTACGTCGAACGTCCGAGCATAGGCCCGAAGTGGGCGGTTCGCTTCCAGATACAGTTCCTCTTCCCGAAGGCGCACGAGTAGGCAGCGGGCCGCGATGAAAGGCAAGGATGGAACGTCGGATCTTTCCAAGCTGGGATCGCACCATTATGCGTTACAAGAGTCGCATGCGCGGGTGGGGAATTTGGGGAATACCTGCGTTGTATGCAGCAGCCGCAATTGCCGCCGGGCTGACGTTCCCACGATTTGAAAACCGCATCTTTCCAGAGCTCGTCTCCCAGCTGAGCGGCGCTACACTGATCGCGATCTGCTCCGCAGTCGCCTCCGGCATGATAGCTTTGACCGGTTTCGTATTTTCGTTGATCTTCCTGATGGTTCAATTCAGCGCGACTGCCTATTCACCGCGCCTGGTGCTGTGGATGGCTCGCGATCCCGTAGTGTCGCATGCTCTTGGGATATTTACGGCCACCTTTCTCTACGCGATCTGCGCGCCTACAGGGATAGACCTGGGCGTTCCCGGGCAGGTTCCGTTTTTCAGCCCTTGGCTGGTAGGCGTCCTGCTGGTGGCGAGCGTGGGCATGTTCATCGCCCTCATTCAGCGGATCGGTTTGCTGCAGGTCAACCGCATGCTGATCTTCACGGGCGACCAAGGACGGAAGGTGATAGCGACCACCTATCCGTCACTGGCATCGATGGCGCCGGCCGCTCGACCGGAGGGTCTTCGTGCATTGCCTCGCACCCAGACACTCATTCATCATGGACGACCTCGCACAGTACAAGCGGTCGACATAGGCGCTCTGGTGAACTTGGCCAGAACATCCGGCGGGGTCATCGAAGTGGCTGTGGCGGTCGGTGATACGGTCGTGGAGTTGACGCCGCTGTTGCATGTCTGCGGCGCTCGCGAGCCCATCGATGAGCGGCGGCTGCGGAACGGAATTGAACTGGGTGGGGAACGTACATTCGAGCAAGATCCCAAATATGCGATCCGGTTGCTGGTCGATATTGCGATCAAGGCCCTTTCGCCGGCAATCAACGACCCGACAACGGCGGTTCAAGCGCTCGACCAGATCCAAGACCTGCTGCTCCGTCTGGGGAGTCGCCAATTGGAAATCGGAGTGTTTTGCGACAGCGACGGCAAATCGCGGCTGGTGGTTCCATTTCCTGAGTGGGATGAGCTCCTTGGGCTTTCGTTCGACGAGATTCGCTCGTGCGGCGCCACGAGCACGCAGGTCATGCGGCGCATGAATGCGCTCGTCGCTGAACTGATTCTGGCGTTGCCGGAAAAACGCCATCCCGCCCTGCAATACTGGGACGAACAATTGAAAGCCTCGATCGCGCGGTCGTTCGCCGACAATGAAGAGAGACAACAGGCGTCGAAGGAAGATCGGCAAGGGCTCGGCGCACCCCGCCGACATTCTTCGGCGGTTGACGGATCTTGTTTTTGATGGCCGCCTTGTTTGTTCATGGGCGCCGCAGAATGAGGTTCGGCGTTGCCTTGGTAGTCCCGGCATAGGCGCTCGCCGCCAATGCTTGATATGCCACTCCAGCTGCTTGTCCGCCGGGTCGAACTTTCCTGCAGCATGGGCGATCCAGATGGGAAGTACCAAGCCGATAGCGACTGACAGAACGGAGCCGCGGCGGGAATCGCCGCAGGGAGAGCGGCCCAGCAGGCAGGGGCAATTCATTTCAGAAATACGGTCTCCACCCGGTAGAGGGTTGAGGTCCTGAGGAGGCACACTAGCCTGCATGTCTCCTGTTCCCCGCCTTGTTGAAGGGCGCGGAAGGGGTAGCCTTGCGGAGCGGGTCCGCGTCGCGAGCCATCGATCGGAATATCGCAGGTTCAAGCCCCGCATGAACGCCTTGAACCGAAGCGACGGCCTTGTGTCTTGATAATTGCCGGCAATCTGCCCCGGTCTTGTGCAACGCGCAGACGCTCTTCATGGAGACGACGCAATGAAACATCTGATCGGCCTGATCGCGGCCTCGATGCTTTTATGGAGCCTGCCTGCGGGCGCGCAGCAACAAAAGCCCAACATCGTCGTCATCATGGGTGATGACATCGGCATAACGAACATCGGCGTTTATGGCCACGGCATGATGGCCGGCAAGACGCCGAACCTCGACCAGCTGGCCAAGGAGGGCATGCTGTTCACCGACTATTACGCCGAGGCGAGCTGCACGGCGGGTCGCGCAGCCTTCATTACCGGCGAACTGCCCATCCGCACCGGCATGACCACGGTCGGCCAGGCTGGCGCGTCGGTGGGCCTGCCCGCCGAGGCGATGACAATGGCCACCGCGCTCAAATCCATGGGCTATGCCACCGGCCAGTTCGGCAAGAACCACCTCGGCGACAAGAATGAATTCCTGCCCACCGTCCACGGGTTCGATGAATTCTTCGGCTATCTGTATCACCTGGACGCGATGGAAGATCCGTTCCACCCCGCATATCCGCAAGCGCTAGTGAACCAAGTCGGCCCGCGCAACCTGGTTCATTCCTGGGCGACGGATGTTGACGATCCCACCGAGATGCCGCGCTGGGGCAAAATCGGCAAGCAGAAGATCGAAGACGCAGGACCGCTACCGCCGCATCCCATGACCGGCATCAAATACAACATGGAGACGGTGGACGAGGAATTTGTGAGCGCTTCGATTGCGTTCATGGACAAGGCCAAAGCCGCCAACAAGCCGTTCTTCCTGTGGCTCAATCCGACCCGCATGCATGTGGTGACGCATCTCTCGCCGAAATATGAAGGCATGCGTAACTCGGAAAATGGCTGGACGGAACAGGAAGCCGGCATGGCCGAGCTGGACGACGAGGTCGGCACGGTAATGAAGTATCTCAAGGACAAGGGCTTGGCCGACAACACCATACTCCTGTTCACCTCCGACAACGGTCCCGAGCAATTCACCTGGCCCGATGGCGGGCAGACGCCGTTTGCCATGTCTAAGGGGACGGTCCTGGAAGGTGGCTTCCGCGTGCCGTGCCTCCTGCGCTGGCCCGGCCACGTCCCGGCGGACTCCATTCAGAATGGCATTTTCTCCGGCTTGGACTGGTTGCCCACTTTCGTCGCGGCAGCGGGCAATCCGAACATCACCGAAGAACTGCTGCAGGGCAAGAAGATCGGCGACCTGACCTACAAGAACCACCTGGATGGGTACGACCAGACCGCTGCCATCACCGGCAAGGGCCCATCCGCGCGTCATGAAATCCTCTACTTCGGCGAAAGCACCCTCGGCGCAGTGCGGATCGACGACTTCAAGTATCGCTTCATTGACCAACCCAGCGGGTGGGTCGGTGAAAAGACTCGCCCGGACATGCCCATCCTGACCAATCTGCGCTTGGATCCGTTCGAGCGCACCGGCTGGTCAGGAGACGGGGTGGCGAAAGGCTCGGTGCAATATTGGGACTGGTTCAAGTACGAATTCTGGCGCTTCGTGTTCGTTCAGCAGATGCTGGCCAAGGAAATCCAGACCTTCCTCGATTATCCGCCGATGCAGCGGGCCGCGAGCTTCAACCTCGACGCCCTGAAAGCGGAGATGGGGAAAAAGATGGAGGAGGCCGCGGCGGCGGCCAAAGGACGAGACTAAGACGCTCTTCATGGAGTAGACCCGGTGAAATATCTGATAGGCCTCATCGCAGCCTCGATGCTGAAGCTTCAACGTGGATGAGGTCCTGCAGAAGCTGAAGGAATCGGCGAAGGACTTTGCCCGGTCAGTCCCGTCACGAACGAGTTGCGGCCGGCCCAGTCCTGTGGCCGGCCGTAGCGGCGATGCGCTCGGGAACGCCATCTCTGAACGGCGTGGGACCGCTCGAACGCCAAGCGCCCGTTTCAGTTCGCCCAGGACGGCGGCGTGAAACTGCGAGGACTTGAAGGAGCGTCTTACTTGTCACGGTCTCGACGCCGCAAGAAAGGTCATCGGCCCCCAAAGCAAACCACGATCGAACGCCGCGAACCGGAGGTCAGGACACGGGGTTCCATGCCCCGACGCTGGAACAGCCCGATCACGATCGCCATAGCGGTTGTCGCGATGGTCGTGCTCGCCGGCGGAATATGGTGGAACTTCATCGCCGGCCCGCGCGGCGACTCTTCAGTCCGTACCGCGGGTGGATCCGCCGCGAGGGCGGCCTTCGTCGGCAGCGTGACCTGCGCCGGATGCCATCAAAGAGAGACGCAGCTTTGGCGAGGTTCGCACCACGAGCATGCGATGGACCACGCCACCGAAAAATCCGTGCTCGGCGATTTCGCCAATGCGACCTTCGACTATTACGGCGTGAAATCCCGGTTCTTTCGCAAGGACGACAAATACTATGTCGAGACGGACGGCGCCGACGGCAAGCTCGCCACGTTCGAAGTGAAATATACCTTTGGCCTCGCTCCGCTGCAGCAGTATCTGGTCGAATTTCCCGACGGTAGGATTCAGGCCTTGTCGCTGGCTTGGGACACCCGGCCGAAGGAGGCGGGCGGCCAACGCTGGTTCCACCTTTATCCCGATGAGGACATTCGCCACGACGACGTGCTGCACTGGACGAAGCTGAATCAGAACTGGAACTTCATGTGCGCCGAGTGCCACTCGACGGGCATACGCAAGAACTATGATGCCGCGAAGGATCGCTTCGCCACGAGCTGGGCGGAAATCAGCGTTGGCTGCGAGGCGTGTCACGGCCAGGGCTCGGAGCACGTCGCCTGGGCCCGACAGCGTCGGAGCTGGTGGCCATTCGGCCGCCGCGACGATCCGTCGATGGGATTGATCGTGCGGTTCGACGAACGCGAGGGCGTCACCTGGCATTCAAATGCAAAGACGGGCGAGCCTGAACGCAGCGCCGCGCCGGCGATCCTGCGCAAGGAAGTCGAGACCTGCGGTCTATGCCATGCCCGGCGCAGCGAGTTCTCCGAGGACTGGGTTCCCGGCCGGTGGCTTTCGGATACCCATCTGGTGTCGCCGCTCGCTCGCGGGCTCTATCAGCCCGACGGGCAGATGCTCGACGAGGTCTATAATTACGGCTCCTTCAAGCAGAGCAGGATGTTCGCCGTCGGAGTCACGTGCAGCGATTGCCACGAGCCGCACAGCGCGAAGCTGCGTGTTCCCGGCGATGGCGTCTGTCTCCAGTGCCATTCTTCCGACAAGTACGAAGCCGCGGCTCACCGTCGCCACGAGGGAGTAACTCCGCCAGTCGCGTGTGCATCCTGTCACATGCCGACCCGCACTTACATGGTCGTCGATCCCCGGCACGACCACAGCTTGCGAGTCCCGCGACCGGATCTCTCGGCCAAGTTCGGCACGTCCAATGCCTGCAATGAGTGCCATACCGACAAATCGTCGGACTGGGCAAGTTCGGCGATCGAGCAATGGCATGGACCGGACAGAAAAGGCTTTCAGAATTACGCCGGCGCGTTCCATGCCGCCTGGTCCGGCGAAGCGGACGCCGCAGCGCTGCTTGCTGCGGTCGCGTCGGATCGCACTGCCCCCGCGTTCGCGCGCGCGGGCGCGCTGACCGAGCTTGGATCGCGGGTCTCGCCATCGAACATTGGATTGGCGCAGGCCGGGTTGACGGATCCCGATCCGATGGTGCGCATCAGCGCACTCGACATGCTCGACATTGTGCCGCCCGCACAGCTTTGGTCGCGCGTCTCTCCGCTGCTTTCCGATCCCGTCCGCGGCGTGCGGATCAAGGCCGCTTCGCTGCTCGCCGCGGTGCCGACGGCGAGCCAACCTCCCGGCGATCGCGCAAGCTTCGAGCGAGCCGCGGCCGAATTCATCGCCGCTCAGCGCCTCAATGCCGATCGACCCGAAGCACGCTCGGCGCTCGGACATTTCCTTCCACGGCGCGGCCTTATGGCCGAGGCCGAAGCCGAATTCAAAGCGGCACGGCGGCTCAGCCCGCAATATGCGCCAGCGGCGATCAACCTCGCCGATCTCTACCGGCAGCTCGGCCGGGACGCTGAGGCGGAAAGCGCGTTGCGTGCAGCGATCGCTACGTCACCGCAAGATGCGGGGCTGCACCATGCGCTGGGATTGACGCTGGTACGGCTGAAGCGCGTTGACGAGGCCTTGGACGAGCTGCGCCGCGCCGTCGAATTCGACCCCGATCGGGCGAGATACGCCTATGTCTATGCGGTCGGGCTTCACTCTGCCGGGCGCAATGCCGACGCCATGACGGTTCTCAAGGCGACGCTCGCCAGGCATCCAGACGACCGCGACATCCTGCTGGCGCTGGTCACCATGAGCCGCGATGCCGGAGACACCGGCTCCGCCCTCGACTACGCCGAGCGATTGGTCCGCATCGTACCGAACGATCCCGGTTTGGCTGACCTCATCCAGGAGCTTCGGCGTCAAACCACAACGCCGCGCGCGCAATGACCGTCGACGGGTGAGCAGCGAGGACAGATCGACCATGACCCCTCTGTTGACGTCCTTGATTGCGTTTGTCGTTATCTTTGGCGGCACATTTCTCGGCACGTTCGTTCGCAACAGACTGCCGAGGCACCATTTGAGTGGCGATACCAAGGACGTCGTGCGGCTGGGGACGGGGTTGATCGGGACGATTGCCGCTCTGGTCCTCGGGTTGCTGATCTCCTCGGCAAACAGTACCTATGAAGCCCAGAACGCAGAGGTCAAACAACTCGTCACCGGCATCGTGCGTCTGGACCGCACCCTGGCGCTGTACGGGCCGGAGACGGATTCGATCCGGATCCAGCTGCGGCAGATCGTCGGCGCTGTGGCCGATCGGATTTGGTACGAAAACAGTGCCGGTTCCGGCAAGGCGCCGCCCTTCGTGGAGAACGCCTCGACCATATTATTCTACAACGAGATCCTAAAACTGTCGCCGCAGGACGAAGCCCATCGCTCTCTCCGAGCCTTGGCCATCGACGTCGGCAGTGATGTGGTAAAAGCGCGCCTGCTGCTGTTCGCCAAGGCAGGCGGGGCGATCCCCATGCCTTTCCTCGTGATATTGATTTCGTGGCTCACCATCCTCTTTGCCAGCTTCAGCCTCTTCGCCGACAACAACGCGACCACGATTACGGCATTTTTCGTCTTCGCGCTGTCGGCGGCGGCTTCGCTCTTCCTGATTCTCGAACTCAGTCAACCGTTCACGGGCCTCATGCAGATTTCCAGCGAGCCACTGCGTGGCGCGCTAGCGCCCCTTGGATCCTGACACGAATAGCCCCGCGGGCCGCGACAAAACGTGGCTAGACCAGTCGCGCCGTCCCCGCCGTTGCGCCGGAGCGCTCAATCGCTTTTATCACTGTCATGATCTCAGGCGACTTCTTGATTTGTTCCTGGCCGGCGGCGGCGAGCGCATCGACGTCGGGATCGTCTATGGTGAGGCCGGTCGGAATTTTCTCCAGCCGCTCGCGCGTCTGTGCGTCCTCGATGCCCGCCAGAGACAGATGCACGACATCGCCCTCGACGTCACCGCAGGGATACCCGTCGATGACACGGCGGTTCCACAGCGGACCTTCTTGAGACGCCCCACGAAGTCCGCGAGCTTGAGGCGCGCAAGGCTCAATGTCTCGAAATTGTATCGGTCGATCTGCGCTCCCGACACCGCTCCAAAGATCGTGCCCACGCCTCCAACTGAATCTTTCATCGCAACGCTCGTGTCTTGCGCCGCCTCGCCATCGACGCTGACAAAAAGAATGCGCCGCAATCGCGCGGTGCCGCGGCTGTGCAGGAATCGCACGTCGGATTCGAAGAAAGTCAGCTGGTTGATCAGGCCGCGCATCGCGAGGTGTCGGTGATCCCACCATCGGCGAGATGAATGTAGCGTGTCCGCGAGGTATCTATATAGGCCTCCGCCGATTGCTCCAGGACCTGTCGACGCAGCATCGTATCCTCGTCCAGTGCCACCCGCTCCCGATCCATTCCGGGCGCCACCGCATTGGTCGGCATGGTTCTTCAGGTTTATGGATGAGAACAGGACGGGGAATCCGTTCGATGCCGCGATCGCTCGCGCCAGCGGAAAATTTGAGAGGTCGGTGCAGAGGATATCGAAGAGGTGAAGATGAGACCGTAGGAGATGTCGGTCGCGCCGATCCAAATGACCGGTGGGCCGTTCTTGACCAGCTCGGCGTAAGTGGCGCCGTGAAACGTTGACCGTGCGAGCGTGCGCTAGAAAAAGACTGGCAGACCGATACGCTGACCTTAGGGAGCCACCGACATCGTCACGGGAGCGGTTTTCAGGTACCAGCGGAAGCCTCGCCGGTAGGTCAGGGGAAATCGAAACTGCGTTGACTTAGATCAACGCCGTGCGGGTATGCGCGGCTAACCTAATCAACCGGCCCAAGGGATTGGTCAGCCCAGATCGATCGATGATGGCCACAGACGAGCGTCACATGGCGAAGACAGCGAGACACCTGCCGAAGCTGAAGCTTCCCACCTTCGAACAGCGTTACGACGCGGGCAAGGCATTACGAGAGAAGTGCCCGCGATCATCCCACGGGAAGGTCGTTCTGGGGCGGGACGGAAAGCGCGACATCGTCGCGCTGATCGAAGCTTCGAACAAGGATCGGCTGGAGAATCTGGTTCCCGTTCGCCATGGGCGTATGCTCCAGTCCGCGTTCGCGTACTTTCGCGGCACCGCCGGGATACAGGCGCGCGATCTTGCCGGCACGCCGGCGAGCGGCATAAACGTTCATTCCTGCGGCGACTGTCATCTGCTGAACTTCGGCGGCTTCGCCACGCCGGAGCGAACCCTTGTCTTCGATATCAACGATTTCGACGAGACTCTGCCCGCGCCCTTTGAATGGGATCTGAAGCGGCTCGCCGCGAGCTTCGTCATCGCTGCGCAGTGGCGTGGCTTCCGGCGTGATCAAGCAAGGGACATGGCGGTCACTGCCGTATCATCATATCGGGAATCGATGCGAGCACGTGCCCCGACGGGCGTTCTCGAGGCTTGGTACTCTAAGGTCACCATGGACGATGCGCTTGCGATCGCCGGTAAAGAGGTCGTAAGCGGCCGCGTCAAAAAGAAGGTCGCCGAGGCGCGCGGCCAGACCAGCGAGCAGGTGTTCCATAAGCTCACCACCCCGGCCAGGGGCCTGCCGCGCATCGTCGACCAGCCTCCGCTCATCTACCACTACGGTACACGGATAGTGAACCAACGCGCCGTCGCGGCCTTTTTGGAACGCTATCGCAAGACCCTCCCGGAAGAGCGTCGCATGCTGTTCGATCGGTTCCAATTCGTCGACGCGGCGCTGAAAGTCGTGGGCGTCGGGAGCGTGGGGACGCGCTGCTTCGTCGTGTTGCTTCTTGCCGCCCCCGATGATCCCTTGTTCCTCCAGGTCAAGGAAGCGCGCCCCTCGGTGCTCCAGCGCTACACTGGGCATCCGCCTGTGACGCATAACGGCCAACGCGTCGTTGTCGGACAGCGCCTGATGCAGTCCGCGAGCGATATCTTCCTGGGCTGGTCGAGGGGTCCCGAAGGCCGCGACTTCTATATCCGCCAATTGCGTGACATGAAGGTTGCAGCCGATGTCGATAAGCAGACCCCGCGAGCTATGCGCGCATATGCCAAGATCTGCGGCATGACGTTGGCCCGAGCGCACGACAAAGCCGGGGATGCAGCCATGATCGCGGGGTATATGGGCAGCACCGATAGTTTTGACGAGGCCATGGGAGACTATGCCGTCGCCTATGCTGATCAGGTCGAGCGTGACTATGCGACCTTCATCGCGGCGGTCAAAGGCGGCCGCCTCAAGACCGACCTGAGCCCAAGTCGTCTGGAAACCATGCTGCGATAGGTTCGGAACCGGTATTCAGAACCGCTCTCACCGCGGGGCACAAGATAGGTGTCGATGGCAGAGCGTGCCGTCGTGACCAATTACGGCGACCGCTCGCGGCTTCGTAGTGCCGGATGATGTCGCGCATCAGCCGCACGAAAGCGAGATTGATCGAATGCTCGAGGCGTCCTCGATTGTGGGCGTTTCGTGATCCTCGGATCGTCCGAAATTGTGGAAGACTTGCACGCCGCCGCCGGTGAAGAACGCTTCGGCCGGGCTCGCGGAATAGCGGCGCTCCATCGCCGCCCCGAGCATCGCGTTGAGATCGCGCCTGGCGGGTGGCGCGGCGGCCGCAGGCTCTAAGCCGGCGTCATCATAAGCGGCCGGCGGCCGCAGTAGAACAACTCCCTACGGGAGCTTGTAGTGAAGTTCGCGGGCCTCGAGGCTCCCGGTTCCTTCCTCTTTGGCCGGTCCGTTCCGCATCGGAGTGATCTCCCGAGAGTCCGGCCGGACCATCACTTTTCCGCCGCCGGAGATTCCCTCGAACCTCTTCGTTCCGCCTGTCAATTTCAGATCGCCGTTGCAACCGACCATGTAGACGCCGCTGCATTCGATATCCGCGTAGATCTGCGCGCCGTCCTGTGCGGTGATGGTGCAGCGGCCCCGAGCTTGCTCCTTCCCGTCCTCAAGTCCGAGTTCGAGGATGGCCGGGCAGGTCATCAGCCCAGACCGGATCAGCCCATTCTCCGTATCGACGTACACCGGGCCGGACAGGGATCCAACGAAAGTCGCCTGATGCGGACCGGTCAGGAGGGTACGGCCCTCCCCTTGCCAGATGACGAAAACCTTGACCGTCGCTTCTTCGCTCGCCTGCGTCCGAGCGTGCCCGGCCACGATCATCACGATCGCAGCGGCCAAGCATAACGCTGTCCTCAGAGCCCTCATGGCATCCCTCGCCGAAGCCCCGTTTCTGCCGCTCAGTGCTCCCTTCGCGTCGCCGTCTCAAATGTCGTCAATCAAAGTTGATGTACACGGCGTCCCCTCCGAGAGACAAAGCCAATCCCTGACGTTCAGCCTTGAGCTCGAGCACGACTCCGTTGCTGTTTTTGAGCCAAAGCTTGCCTGCGCTGGCCTCGCCCACGGCGTACCCGTAGCGCCCCTGAACATAAGCGCCGGGGAAGAAGCGCGCGTCGGTGAGGTTGTAAACGTTGCCGACGGCCGTGATTTTTGAAACGCCGAACCCGCCGATCCCCAGCCCGCCGATGGAGAATTTGTAGCTTTTGCCCTGAAACTGCAGAGTTCCCCCGCCGAGATTGCCGCTGCCGATGAACGCAAGCTGAACCTGCTCGATGCGGACCGATCCGGACTTGACCATCGTCTCATCCGCGGTCGCGCTGCCATAACAGATGGCGAGCATCGTTCCGCCAAACGCGATGAAGCGAAGCCCAACCAGTGCTTGGAGGGTCGTCGCCCATCCGGGGGGCTTCCATCGCCGTACCATTGCCAGATCTCCCGCGCGTTTTTTGGTCGGCAGCGAGGCCGCCTGGACTGTCACGCGCTCGACGCCCAACGGGCTGGGCGGTACCCTGTTAATGGTTGATCCCAGCAGACCAGACCCCCTCTGTCCGGGCAACCCGGTGAAACCCGGAGATTTGCGAAAATGACACCTGCTGCGCGGATGAGGCCGAGCAAAAGAGCGCGACTTCGCCTCAGGCGTGGCGTGAATTGAGAAATCCGGTAGGTTCGCCGAGCGCTAGACGCGGCGTTTGAGCGCGGCACTTGATTGCGTGACGACGCGCAGACGAGCCGCACCTGACGACGCGCGCTGCCACGACGACAGATGCGTCTTCGCACAACTTGCCGATGTTGCTACGCGGCCACGCTGCGAGATTTTGTTGATTGCAAATCCACGGACTGCATGTTCCCGGTGTTTTACGCAGGTGTGTTCGCAGGTGAGAGGAAGGGGACATGCCATAATCTTCTCGGGGTGCGCAATCATCGCCCTCTCGGCGCCCGCAGCGGCGCAGTGGGCGTCACAAGCACAATCAGCGGACGGGGCACCATTTGCAGTGCTTACCCGGTAAAGTACCTAGGATCGCAGCGCGAAATCGGTAGATTACTGGATCGCTAGGCTGCGTCCAATTCCGCTAGTCTTTGCTTGAGATGGAGGGGGCGCATCGCAGGGGAGAGGCACTCGGCTGATCCTGCGAACCGCGTCCGGCACCATCCAATGTCATCCAGCGGGGCTGCGCACTCCATCTTCCGCGGGCTGCCGCCACAGGAGGTGGTCGTGAAGAAAGCCTTTGTCGCGCTGTGCGTGGTCGCGTTGTCCGCCTGCTCGGTCACGCAGCAGGATAAGCCGGAATCCGGCAGTTCCGTTCCGACTTCGGGCTTTCTCGGCGACTATTCGCAGCTTCACCCGGGAGCGAAGGATCAGGCCCTTCTCGTTTATTTCAACCCGAACGCCAACTGGGGCCAATACAACGCGGTCATGATCGACAAGGTGACCATCGGGTTCGCGCCCGAGCGCCAGGTCAGCGAGCAAGATCAAGAAACGCTAGCCAGCTATTATCACAATAAGCTGCAAGAGGATCTTTCGAAAAACTTTGCCATTGTGGATCAGCCTGGGCCGAATGTGATGACGCTGAGGGTTGCGCTGACCGATGCGACGACGGCGACTCCCGTGCTGCGGACGGTCTCGGTGGTCATTCCGCAAGCGCGTCTTCTCAACAGCGTCAAGAACCTCGCGAGCGGCACCCATGCCTTTGTCGGCTCGGTACGCAGCGAAGGTGAAGTGCTGGACTCCGTGACGGGCGTAAGGCTGGCGGCCGCGGTCGACCAGCGTTCGGGCGGCCTCAACATCAAGAACGCCGCTGTTTAACAATGGGGCGACGCCGAGAACGCCATGGATTATTGGGCGCAACGTACAGCCGACCGCCTCACCCAACTGCACAATGGGCAGCCCGTGGTCTCGCAACGTTGAGGATCAGGCGCCGGCCGCACTGGAGGAACGACATGCGTCATCTCTCGATCGCAGTAGCCTTGGCCGTATTTCTGATGGGGATCGCTCACGCCGCGGCCCCGTTTGATGGACAGTGGAAGGGCAGCTGGAGCGGCGTATCGAACCTTGGCACCGGGAACTACGGATGCCAGAGCTACATTGGCAATGTCAACATGACCGTAGCCAATGGCAGCGTCAACGGGTCCACCACGGGGCAATACGAGGGGACAATCGCCGGCACGGTTGCAAAAGACGGCAAGTTCAAAGGCAAAATCGGTGCCTATGACATGTCAGGCAGCTTTTCGGGGAAGCGCTTCAAGGGCCGTTTTACGACGGATAAATGCGTGATGAGTGTGAGCGCCAAACCGACTGCCCGCTGAAGCGCGTATCGTGCCACGATGGGCACGAGCTTCGGCTGATGAATTTTCCGCTCGTTCCCCGACCCGAGACCAGAGGTCGGCCGCATCCCGGGCAGGGTAAGTATTGATAGCCTTGCGACACAGGATGACTTCCGCAGGCGGGCCGCGCTCACACCCGCCGCCGGCGTATATCGTGGCGGCTCATTTCTGTCCGGGGGCCGGGAGTTCCGTGAGAAGTCGCGCTATGGCAGGGTTGCCCCGCGCAAGACGTGCCAGCATCTCGGCATAGCGCCGCGCGGCGACATTGTCGCCAGCCTCGCGATTGAGGCTTACCAATGCCATGAGCGTCTCGCGGTCCGCCTGATGCCGCAGGTGGTTGTCCTCCAGCACGCGCAGGGCCTTGTCTCGCTCGCCAGTCGCGTTCAGCGCGATGGCATAGACATAGGCATAGCGGGATTGCTGCGGGTCCAGCGCGGCCGCCTTCGCAAGCATGGCCAAGGCTTCGGGCATGCGGTGCTCTCGCGCCAGCACAAGGCCGAGCGCGTGGTGTGCCGCGGCGTTGTCGGGCGCGATGGCCAAGGCCTGCGGCAGCACTGTCTCTCCCTCCCGATCACGCCCGAGGGCGCGATAGAGGTCCGCGACGTCCACATAGGCCCGGATGAAGCGCGGCTCAAGCTTTATCGCTGCCTGATATTCGGCTTCGGCCTCCGCGGTTTCTCCGCGTTGCGCGAAGAATGCACCAAGGGTGACGCGCGATTCGGGGCGATCGGCATTGAAGCGCTGGACTTGGATATACTCCTGCGTGGCGCGCTCGAAATGCTGGCGATCTTCCAGCGACAGGCGATCCGTCGGTGTTGCCGCCAGAAACGATGTTGCCTCGATGCGCACGGCGCGTACGGGATCGGACAGCAGCGGTCCAGCCAAGGGCCAACGCCGATTGGGGCTCACACCCTCGAGCCCGCGCAAAGCGCCGAGGCGGATCAAGGGATCCGAGTCGGCAAGCCCGCGCCGCAATTCGGCGACGAGGTCCGGCGCGAGGTAGGGCGCCATTTCGGCATAGGCGGTGGCCCGGGCGATCCCCGGCGTCTCAGGGGCGGTGACAACCCGTGCAAGGAGATCGCGGGCCTCCGGCAGTTCCTGCCGCGCCGAATGCAGCGCCTCGCCGAACGCTTGGAAGCCTTCGCGCGTCGAGCCATACCAGCGCTCCACCGCCGCTGCCGCCCATTGCGGCGATTTATCCTTATGGCAATCGTTGCAAGCGTTGGGCGTGCCGAGAGTCACTGACCGATCGGGTCGAGGCACGCGGAAGCTGTGGTCGTGCCTGACATGGACCTGCATTACGATCCCGCCATGATCCAGAAGCTCATCGACGTCCACCGCACCTATTACAATTGGGTGCAGGTCGGGAAGGACGGCCTCACGCGCGCGCAGCGCTTTGGCCTCGCTAAGGGCAAGCTTCGCCACCAGGACGTAATCTACCACCGCTGATTTCCGCGGAATCCCCTAAGCGGTACCGCCAGACCTGGGTCTGGGTACACAACCACGGTCGCGGAAATGCGGGTTTCTCCCGGTTGCTGGCCTGGGTGGCTCGGTGATTCTCTTTTCCATCACCAGTTTTCTCCGAGCCCTAGGCTCGCCGATCAGCCCATTCGGGAGGGGTCCTCTATGACCGCCGAACACGTCCGCCTTGACGAGGCGCGCGCGCAGAAAGCGCCCTGGAAGAAATGGGGCCCCTACCTCAGCGAACGGCAATGGGGCACGGTGCGCGAGGATTACAGCGAGTCAGGCGATGCCTGGAACTACTTCACCCATGACCAGGCGCGCTCGCGGGCCTATCGCTGGGGCGAGGACGGGCTCGCGGGGATTTCGGACGAGCGCCAACGTCTCTGCTTCGCGCTGGCGCTGTGGAACGGCAAGGATCCGATCCTCAAGGAACGCCTCTTCGGCTTGACCAATAGCGAGGGCAATCACGGCGAAGACGTCAAGGAGTACTACTTCTATCTCGATTCGACACCGACCCACTCTTACATGAAGTACCTCTACAAATACCCGCAGTCGCCCTATCCCTACTCCGACCTCGTCGAGACCAACAAGAGGCGCGGCCGGCATGAGCTCGAATACGAGCTGCTCGACACCGGCGTCTTCGAGGACGACCGCTATTTCGACGTGTTCGTCGAATACGCCAAAGCGTCCCCGGACGACATCCTGATCCAGATCACCGTCGAGAACCGCGGCCCCGAGCCGGCGATGCTGCACGTGCTGCCGACGCTCTGGTTCCGCAACACCTGGTCATGGGGGGGCGATGCGCCCCGACCGGGGCTCCGGCAGGTCACCGGCGATGTAATCGCGGCCACGCATGCGGATATTGGAAAGCGGTTCCTCTCCTGTGAGGGCGCCGGCGAGCTCCTCTTCACCGAAAACGAGACCAATGCCGAGCGGCTTTTCGGCAGTCTCAGCCGGACGCGCTACGTGAAAGACGGGATCGATAACTATATCGTCCACGGCCGCCGCGACGCGGTGAACCCCGAAAAAACGGGGACTAAGGCCTCGGCCCATTATGCGCTCACCGTGGGAGCAAGAGAATCGCGGACCGTGCGACTGCGGCTTCACGACGTTCGCTCGATCGGTCCCTTTGGCAGCGCCTTCGACGCCGTGATGGAGGCTCGCCGCAGGGAAGCGGACGAGTTCTACGCCACCGTCATCCCACGGTCGCTGAGCGTCGACGCCGCCAATGTGATGCGCCAGGCGCTCGCGGGCATGCTCTGGTCAAAGCAGTTCTACTATTACGACGTCGACCGCTGGCTCGAGGAGCATGGCGCCGATCCCTTCAAGCCGAAGCGGCGGGCCGCCCCTCGTAACGAGCATTGGCAACATCTCTATAACGCCGACATCCTCTCGATGCCGGATAAGTGGGAATACCCATGGTATGCGGCGTGGGACCTGGCCTTTCACGTCCTCGCCCTAACCTTGGTCGACGAGGATTTCGGCAAGCAGCAACTCGACCTGATGCTCCAGAGCCCCTATCTGCATCCCAGCGGCCAGCTTCCCGCCTATGAATGGAACTTCGGCGACGTCAATCCGCCGGTCCATGCCTGGTCCACCGTCTTCACCTACGCTCTGGGCCGGATCCGGCAGGGCGAGGGCGATCTCGACTGGCTCGAAGCCACCTTCCAAAAATTGGCGCTCAACTTCACGTGGTGGGTGAACCGCAAGGACCGTTCCGGCGACAACGCCTTCGAGGGCGGCTTCCTGGGTCTCGACAATATCGGGGTTTTCGACCGCAGTGCGCCGCTGCCGACCGGCGGGTACCTGGAGCAGTCCGACGGCACCGCCTGGATGGCGCTCTTCTGCCAGAACATGGTCGAGATCGCCGCCGCGCTCGCGATGAGCAAGCCGGCCTACGCGGGCATGGCGCTCAAGTTCATCGAGCATTTCCTGTGGATCACAACGGGCCTAATGAACGCCGGCGGCGGCATAGGGATGTGGGATGAGGAGGACGGATTCTTCTACCACGTGCTCCGGCTGCCCGATGGCCGCGCTGAGCGGCTGAAGGTACGTTCCATCGTGGGCTTGCTTCCGTTGTGTGCGGTCACCGTTTTTGACGGGAAGATATTGGAAACGCTCCCGGAATTGAGGCATCGCTTTTACAGGTTCCTCGAGGCGCGTCCGGAGCTGAGGGCCTTCATTCACGATCCGATCAAAGTCGGCCATTCGGGCCGGCGGCTCGGCGCGGTCTTGGATGAGACCAAGCTCCGCCGGGTGCTCACGACGATGCTCGACGAGAAGGAGTTCCTGAGCCCCTACGGCATCCGGGCGCTCTCGCGCTATCACGCCGAGCACCCCTACGTCTTCCGGGTGGGTAACCAGGAGTACCGGGTGTCGTACCTGCCGGCGGAGTCCGACAGCGGGATGTTTGGCGGCAATTCGAACTGGCGCGGCCCGATTTGGATGCCTGTGAACGGGCTGATTATCCGAGCGCTGCTGCAGTACTACGTCTACTACGGCAATGAATTCACCATCGAGTGCCCGACGGGCTCCGGGCATCGCATGACTCTCTATCAGGTTGCGGAGGAGATCGCGCGCCGGCTGGCCAGCATCTTCCTTCCAGATGATGACGGGCGCCGGCCCGTCTACGGCGGAACCCGAAAGTTCCAGCAGGATCCGCATTGGCGTGATTACGTGCTGTTCTACGAGTATTTCCACGGCGACAACGGGGCCGGCCTCGGCGCGAGCCACCAGACCGGCTGGACCGGGATCATCGCCCGCGTCATGCATCTGTTCGCGACCAGCACTGCTGAGCAGTTCCTCGAGTTGGGCAAAGCTGCCGGTGTCGTGGAAGTCGAGCACGTGGAAAGTCTAGAAGCTGCGGGCATGGCACCGCGCGGCCCGCGCTGACATGCGCGAACCGCTCTATCCGTCGCTCTAGCGCCGGGAGGCGATGACGGTGCTGGCGCGACTGCGCGAGTGGCGCTTGCTCGGATGCGCGCCAGCCGTGGGACAGCAATTGACCGTCATCTCAGAGGCATCGCGTCTCGGCTCTCTGCTAGAAGCCAAGTGACCGAATGCATGAAAATGCCGAGTGCGACTTCCGCTGAGACGCCGGCGATGACGCCGAAAGAGACGCTGACCCGCGCGACTCTACGAACGCCCAAGGCCGCCGCGATTGCCGGCATTCTCTTTTCCGTGCTGATGACGACAGCCTTGCTGTTGCTTCGGGCCTCGGTGCCGGCGGATCCGCTGGAGCAGGGGGCCTGGCTCAACACCAACGCGCGTGTCGTCGCTTTCGCCCTTAACCTGATTCCCTTTGCCGGCATCGCCTTCCTGTGGTTCATCGGCGTGCTGCGGGATCGGCTGGGCGGGCGTGAAGATCGCTTCTTCGCCACCGTGTTTCTCGGCAGCGGTCTCTTGTTCCTGGCGATGCTCTTTGTCGGCGCGGCGGTGGCCGGCGCGATGATCGTGGGCTTCGCCAATCGACCCGAAGAGCTGGTCGGATCTGCCACGTTCCACCTTGGCCGCGCTGTCGCGTACATCATCGTGAACATCTACGCGATCAAGATGGCCGGCGTGTTCATAATCACGACGTCGACGCTGGCGCTCTACACCGGCTTTGCGCCGCGCTGGATCGCGTTCCTCGGCTATGGCTTGGCGGTGGTGCTCCTGCTCGGCAGCTCGTATATCTTCGGCATCCTCGTCGTCTTCCCGATCTGGGTTTTCCTGCTCAGCGTCTACATCCTGGTCGAGAATCTTCGGCAGCCTTCTCAGGTGGAGGCCAGTCGGCCTGAAGATGCCAAACCCACGCCTTAGCTTAACCGGGGATGTATTCGAATTTGCGCCAAGCTCCGTCACTTTGTGTCTCAGGCGCATTGCGGGTCAAACGGCGGCGGCTCCTCCTCCGAGAAAGCGAGCGGCATTCAACGTCATACGACGCCGGGCTGAACCCGATCAACGGCTCAGCCTATGCGCGCTTCGACGCGGCGGCGTGCCGTCGGCATGCGTGTTGACGACATGATGACCACAGCGGGCCGAAAGCAAAAGCTCATGGGCGCCGGAGTTCTTCGTCTCCGCGCACGAATGGCACCTTCCTCGAAGAGCGCCTGAAGCCGCCACCAGACGCACGTGATGTCTGTTCCTGGCACGAAGCGGCCTTAAGCTCCGGCATAGAAACACGTCTGCTCTTTAGCATAAAGCTGACTGTCGGCGAAGCTCACTGTGACCGCCGCTCCTGACCCACACCATGGGGCTGGACCGATCTCATGGCATAGCCTTTGGCGGCACGACAGAAAATGAGCTTTCCTACACCTGGGCGGCTGAGCTAAGAGCGTTCTGGGGTCGGCAGTTCGAGCAGCGAGGTGCGCGAATGCAGCGGCGGCGTCTCTTGGCGCTCGGTGCGAGCCTAGCAGCATGACCGCGGATAGCTCGCGCGCAGCATGCGCGCCGCATCGGCTTTTTGCGCCTCGGGACACCGCCCGAGAGTAATATCGCTGCGTTCGAGGGCGGGCTCCGCGCGCTCGGGTACCGTTTGGGCAGCGACCTCATCATTGAGCAGAGCCTGACCGATGACGCCAATGCTCTCCCGGCACTTGTCGGCGCATTGGTGCGTTCCGGGGTCGACGTCATCGTAGCCTCGAGCACGCTTGCTGCGCTTGCGGCGAAGCAGGCGACGAGCACGATCCCGATCGCCAAAAGGACCTTGCCTTTGCCGGCTGCATCTTCCGAGTCGTGCCATTAGCGGATGTGGCTGACCTCATTCGATCACCTCGTCGGCTTGCGCCAGGATGGCGGGGGGATCGTAAGGCCGAGCGCCTTTGCCGCTTCGAGGTTGATAACGAACTCGAGCCTAGTCGTATTCATGTGCGGCCTCGGGGTGAGTCGCGGGATCGATGGGACTTGACGTAAGGAGTGCTACACCTTTGTCCATCCGATTATTTTCAGACTGCGAACCGATGGCGCGCAGCCTCCTGTTAATGGCCTGGCCTCGCCCGTGTGGCGAGACCAAACACTTTTTGCCCCGTTCTTGCCTCCGTAGGGCCGGCGCGGGGCTTCTTCCATGCGGCGGAGGCCATGCTGTGAGGCTGGCCAAGCGCAAGGGGAGACGGCAGTGACTAACCGGCGCACCGCGCTCGCTGTGGTGCTTGATAATTAGGCGCCGTTGATCGCCCGATAAGCAACTCGAAAGAAAAACCCCGCCGACCAGCGGCGGGGCAGGTTAAGGAGGAAACGCTGAGTCCCCTTGCAATTGCGGTGCCAGCGGCATGCTGCGCCAACGGTTGGAGATGTTGTCGGAACTTAAGCGGCTATCACTCCCGGGGACCTGCACTTCCGTGTCGGTAGAGTCGAGGATGGGCGCGGTAGCTTGGGGCCGATGGCCAACGCCCCGTTTCCCATCCCACCGGGTCACCGGAGGCGGTCGCCCGCCTCCGGTTCCCACAGAACGTGGCGTGCGGCTTTACCGCACCACGCTCTTCGGCAGTTGGTTCACAGCACTGCAAGAGCCTGCAGCTCCCGGTAAGGGAGGCACAGTTTGGGTCGCAGCAGCGGTGTCCGTTCTTTGAGTTGGTTGAACGCGTCCCAGGTCAGGCGTCGGCCGGCCCAGCTGCGGCTGCACAACATCTTGCGCCAGTAACACGCCACGACCCGATAGACCTTCAACAGGGCCGGGAGATTCCCGGCGACGCCGTAGTAGGCATAGTGGCCGCGTAGGACGGCGTTTATTTCGCTGACCTGATCGCTGATCGCATGATGTCGTATTCGCCGCATCAGCTCCTGCAGAGACAAAAGGCTGCGCCGCAAACGAGATTTCTCGGTGCGCATCCCCACCTTGAAGTTGCCTTTTTGGTTTCGCGTGCAATACAGCGTCAGGCCCAGGAAATAGATCGTTTCCGGGCGGTTCCTGCCGCGTTTGCCCGCGTGTCGCTGCGCGAACCGACCAAACTCGACCAACTTGGTCTTGGTCGGCTCTAGAGTAAGGCCGAACTTCCCCAACCGAAGACGCAAGGCGTCCTGTACGCGTAGGGCGTCCGATCGATATTGGAAACAGACCACAAAGTCGTCGATATAGCGCACCAGATGGGCCTCGCCCCGCAGCCGGCCCTTGACCACGCGCTCGAACCAAAGGTCGAGCACGTAGTGCAGGTACAGGTTGCTCAACAGCACGCTGATCGATCCGCCTTGTGGGGTTCCCTGTTCGCTCGGATGAACCGCTCCGTCTTCCAGAACACCCGCCTTCAACCAGCGTCGGATCAAGCTGATCAGACGCGGATCACCGACTCGATGCTCGACAAACTGGAGAACCCACTCGTGATTGAGACTCCCGAAGAAGTTCTTCAAATCCGCCTCCAGCACCCAGCCCGTCAGGCCGCCGGCGATGACCTCGTTGAGGGTCGCCAGAGCATGATGAGCGCTGAGCTTTGGCCTGCCGCCGAACGAGCAGGGCAAGAAGTCCTGCTCGTAGATGGCGGACAGCACCTCAGCCGTGCTGCGCTGGAGCGCCCGGTCAGCGACAGTTGGAACGCCGAGAGGGCGCTTCTCCGTCTTGCCGGGCTTGGGGATATAGACCCGCCGAATATTCGGCGCTCGGTATCCTTGGCGGTGGATGGATTGGAGCATCGGCTCGATCCATCCGTCAAAGCTCTCCTTCGCCGCCTCCACCGTCTGTCCATCCACCCCGGCGGCGGAGCGCTTTGGAATCTGTGATAGATTCTTCTGCACCCGGTCGCGCGTGATGTGATGGGCCAGCGAGGTAAAGCGGAGGTTCGGTTCACACCGAGCTTTCGCTGCTATTTGTTCAAGTTTCGTTTCCATGGTCAGCTGATCTTCTCTTTGCATAGAAGGCCGTGTCTCCCGTTGCATGGAGCCCATGTCGCCCAAGAACAATTCAACTACCGCTGACCGCTTCCCCTTGTGGCCGGCTCTCCCGTCCTCGGAGTACTATCAGTCAGTCTGACTTCCACCCGACCATCAGCCCCTTCTCACCTCCTCGGCTTGGCAGGACTTACAAGCTTGCGCTTGAAGCGGATGGATCTCCCTTGTTCACGTTGATCCCTTTGGTTGCATGCTGGCGGTACGAACCCCGGGAGCACCTCAGACCGCTCGCGATGACGCGGCCTCCGATTCCGCCTTCCCCATTGAGCGACAGGGTCGGCTACTCCGATCACGTTCGATTTCGGGGCCATCTTCCCGTTCACTGTCGTTCCGGCCTACAACCTCCCTGTCTACGCTTCGCAGCGGCCGTTACCGGACGCCACGCAAGACTTGGTACACGGCTGCTCGCTAGGCTT
>Ga0335075_10001596_pt1 | contig 37228 bp, 27 predicted proteins | sample Lox_Sample_24_FD_206723 | JGI IMG/M metagenome (GOLD analysis project Ga0335075, IMG submission 206723) | Soil microbial communities from Loxahatchee National Wildlife Refuge, Florida, United States - Lox_Sample_2.4 | ecosystem: Environmental > Terrestrial > Soil > Wetlands | place: USA... | reverse complement strand
GCCGCCCCCCGGGCCATCCCCCTGCTCCAGCCGGGCGGTCGTCCGCATACCGCCGGGAATGTCTGATCCGCCGCCCGGCTCGGTCAGGCCAAACGCGGCCAGCCGCTCGCCCCGGCAGAGGTCAGGCAGCCAGCGAGCGCGCTGCCCGGCGTCGCCGAACCGGTAGATCGGCATCGCGCCGAGAGCCACCCCGGCTTCGAGCGTGATGGCCACCGACGAGTCGACCCGGCCCAGTTCGTGCAGCGCGAGGCAGAAGGCGAAGAAGTCGCCGCCCATCCCGCCGTACTCCTCGGGGAACGGCAGGCCGAACAGGCCGAGCTTGCCCATCCGCGCGACGATCTCGTAGGGGAACTCACGGCGCTCGTAGAAGTCCCCGATCACCGGCGCGACCACGTCGCGCGCGAACTCGGCAACGGTCAGCCGGAGCTCCTCATGCTCGTCACTCAGCCGAAAGCTGATCATCTCTGCCCCTTTGCAGATGGATGGCCTCATCAGTGGCATGCCCGATGCCAGCGATGCTACTGGTGGAGCCACAGACCGGCATGAGACAACATGGAGCCAGGGACAGACCCGCGAGCCCGGGCCCAGCTGGCCACCGGGGCCTGTCCCGCAACCCACGGCTCGTCAAGTCGGTGGCGCGCGTTACGCTCTCGTGCGTAACGACTGTTATCCAGATCAAATAGCTGTCCCGGAGGGACGTCGAAGTGACCCTGACCTGCCCCACCTGCGCAGCCGAAGTCAGGCCGGAGGACCTTATCTGCTTTACCTGCGGCGCTAATCTGCCGCGAAGAAAGCCCGATGAGGACCCCCCGGCACCCGCGACCGTCATGCAGGAATACCTGAGGCGGGATGAGGGGACGGGCCCCATATCCCCGGCTGTGCTCCGGCTGGCGTTCCCGACCGGGAATGTGGAGATTCCGGCCGGTACTTCCCTGCTGCTCGGCCGTGACCCGGCGGAATCCCTGGTCGCCGCGGCGTTCTCCCAGTTCGAGAACGTCTCGAGGCGGCACGCGACCGTCACCGTCGATGACGCGGGGCACGCGAGCATCCGCGACGAGCACTCCACGAACGGGACGTTCGTCAACGGCGACCGGGTGCTGCCCGGGACCGCCGTGCGCCTGGCCGACGGTGACACCGTGCGGCTCGGGGCCGACGTCAGCGCCGAGGTCCTGCTGCCGCGCCAGGAGCCCGACCCGTCCTCGTTCAGCCGCGAGCGCAGCCAGAACGGCCAGGTTGGCCCGGCCTAGCCGGGATCGGGGCGAACCAGGGCCCTGCTGATTTGCCGGCGGTGAAATAGGGCCGGTATGGCTCGTGCCGCTGCGTCCCGCTTGCACGATGATTGAGCGCGGCTGACCAATGTCCACCGTAATTCACGGCTATTTCCGTTCCGCCTGACGTGGGATCATCGCGGTAACAATGACCCCGCAGGCAACGGAGGCAGCGATGGCCGAGAACCCCGGACTCCGGCGGGATGCGATCGGCCTTCGCGAGGTCTTGTTCCAGAGCATCACGGACATGGCGCCTGGCGCCGCCATCGCCGCGTCGATTCCGGCCGGGGTCGCGTACGCTGGCGGGTCGCTGCCGCTGTCGGTGATCTTCGCCCTGGTCGCCTGCCTGCTCTGCGCCTGGTGCATCGGCCTGCTGAGCCGCGAGATCCCCGCCGCCGGGTCGCTGGCCACCTATGCCGCCCGCGGCATCCACCCGGCCGCCGGGTTCCTGGTGGCCTGGGGGTACGTGCTGGTCGGCTGGCTGATACCGCCCCTGGTGCTGCTGCAGCTTGGCTTCACCACCGCGGCCACGCTCAACGCGGAGGTCTCCGGGTACCCGGCCACCCTGTGGTGGCCGTGGTCGATCCTGGGCGCGCTGATCGTGCTGGCCGCGGGCTACTACGGCATCAGGACCTCGGCCCGGCTCGGCACCATTCTCGGCCTGTTCGAGATCGGCGTGTTCCTGGTCCTCGCCGTGTTCCTGATCGCGCACGCGGGCCACCACAACACCTGGTCGGTGTTTGGCACCGGATACACCCCGAGCGGCTTCCGCGGCATCTCCGGGGTGATCGGCGGCTCGGTGTTTACCCTGCTCGCGTTCGGCGGCTTCGAGGGCGCCGCGCCCCTGGCCGAGGAGGCCAGAAACCCGCGCCGCACCATCCAGCGGGCCGTGCTGCTGGCTACGCTGCTGATCGGCGCGCTCTATGTGTTCACGACGTACGCGGTCGACGTAGCGTTCGGGCCCAAAGGTTTCGCCGGCTTTACGACCGGGACCGGCAGCGCGTCCTGGGAGGGCCTGGCCCGCTCCCTCTACGGGATCTTCTGGTTCTTTGTGTTCCTGGCCATCGTGAACTCGACGATCGCGAACGCGAACGCCGGGGTCAACGTGTCCAGCCGCACCTCGTACGCGATGGGCCGGATCGGCGCCTTCCCGCGCTTCTTCGAGCTGGTCAGCCCCAAGCACCGCTCGCCGGTGAACAGCATCCTGGCCGCGTTCGTGGTCACGATCGCGGTCACCCTGGGCCTGGGCTTCGGTTACACCCCGACCATGGCGTTCGCGATGGTCGGGACCGGCATCGTGATCGTGCTGGTCGCCATCTACATCTTCATGAACGCCGCGTGCATCGGCTTCTTCGCCCGGCGCGGCGGCTTCAACGTGCTGTCCCACCTGGTCATCCCGCTGCTCGGGATCGCCGCCTTCGTGCCCGCCTGGCTGACCGCCGCGGGCATTAAGGTGTTCTCGTTCGTGGCCCGGCTCACGCCTCCGTACTCCTACATGGGCCCGGCCGTGGCCGTGTGGATGGTCATCGGAGTGATCTACCTGATCTACCTGTACAACCGCCATCCGCGGCGGGTCACCGCGGTAGGACTGGTCCACCTGGACGCTGAGGTGCACCCCGTCCCGGGGGCGGCGAGCCGTTTCTAGGCCGGCCGCCGGCCCGGCCCGCATCATGCCCCGGGATGATCAGAAGTGCCCCAGGGCCAGGCGGAGTGCCCTGAACCGGAACGCCGCCGTGGCGGCCCGGTTGCTCTCGATGCGCCAGTCCTGGTGATAGAGACCGTCGTGCTGGGCGATGTCGAACCACACCAGCCCGAGCGTCTGGTACTGGCGCGCCCCGGCGAACAGCCCCGGGATCTTCGTCGACTGGCCGGCCCGTTGCCCCACGGCGGTCTCGGACAGCAGCACCGGCTTGCCGGTGAACTGCCGTACCTGGGCGATGGTCTTGCCGAACACGCTGGCAAAGGTGTCGGTTTGACGGTAGTAGTAGCCGTCAATGCCGACCCAGGTGACGTACGCGGAGCCCGGCCACCAGTTGGCAATCGGCCCCGTGGTCCGGAAGTCGGCGTTGATCGTCCACAGCCAGGTGACGTTGTCAGCGCCCTGACGGCGGAAAACGGTGACGATGTGCCGCCAGGCCGCCACGAACACTCGCGCCGGCACGTGTTTGTAGCCCCACGGGTACCAGGTGGCGTTCATCTCATGCCCGAAGCCGATGATGACCGGCTGACCGAAATTTCGGACACTATCAGCATATGAGCGAAGATAAACGTCATAATTTCCGGCAGCAATCTCCGAGATTGAGGCGCCAGTGGGATCCATCTGCAGGATCGTGACCGCACCGTGCCGGTGGACGGTCTGCGCGAACGATGTCGCGAACCGCTGCCCCCAGCCGCTGTAGTAGCCGACCAGGTTCGGCTGCTTGCCGATGGCCCGGGCGAACTCCGCGACCGGCTGATAGGTATGCGGCGTCCCCTTCTCATAGACGCCCAGGTAAGAAGCCAGGTCGGTGGGCAGGGACGCGTGCGCGGCGATGGGCTTGGCCGGGACGGCGGGCCTGGCCGAGGAGGAGGGGCCGAACCGGATGATCGCATAGGCAACCGCGGAGACGGCGACCACCACCGCCGCAACCATCACCACGCGGGATCTCATGGCGTCTTTCTACCGGAAAGCTGACTCGGCCGCTGCGGCCACCGGTCAGCACGCGGGGGGGAAGCGGGCGCATCTGGCTTCGATGACTAGGGTTCTGGAACTCATCGGCGGCTGCCGTGCCGGTTCAGCGTACTGGATCCAGCACTCCCAGCGCAGAGCCGTGGAGGTTAGTTCTGTTCCGAAATTAGCGAACTGGCTATCCTTCGGGCGATATAGCAGTACCTTATGTTTTTATCAACGTGGTCCTGTAGGGGGGGTTCGCCACGATGCGTATTCACATAAGTACGTTACGTGAAAGCGCGGAGGCGCCGGGGTATCCCGCTGCGCCCTTCATCGCGGTCAGAGGCTGTCCACGGACGGCTGGACGGCGACAGCCGGCTGGCCGGCGGAGAGTACCGCCCCGGCCTGACCGGCATCTGCGCTGCCTGGCGGGGTGCCACGACCGGCGCTCCCGCAGCCTGCCGGTGGCTCCACCCCCGGTCTTTCGTGTGCCCACCGAACCGGAATCCACATTTCGTTCGGACTTATATGTCAATGTAAATTGAATCTGGGGGGGTCAAACATGCCATTGCCTTGCCAGCGCGCGCTCCGATTCACCCTCGGCGCGCATCGCCAAGGGGTGGTCGATTGAGCGTAGAAGGGGCAGGCTCCCCGCGCTTGCCTACGGTTTCGGTCATTATCGCGGCGTTCTCAATGCAACGCTGGGATAACCTGTGCGAGGCAGTTGCCTCGGTTCAGGCGCAGACCGTGCCGGTGCTGGAAACAATCGTTGTCATCGACCACCATCCAGATTTGCTGGCCCGGGCGCGTGGCAAGCTGCATGGCGTCACACTCGTCGAAAATGGTGGCGACCGCGGTGCGTCCGCGGCCCGCAACACCGGGGTCAAAGCATCCCACGGGGAGATAGTCGCGTTTCTCGACGACGACGCCATCGCCTCGCCCCGCTGGCTGGAAGCTCTACTCAGGCACTTCGCCGACGATGGCGTCGTGGGCGTTGGAGGCCGACTCGACCCGCTATGGGCAACCTCCCGTCCGGGGTGGTTTCCTGCCGAGTTCGACTGGGTCGTGGGCGCGTCATACCGGGGAATGCCGAAGGATGCGGAACCGGTGCGCAACGTCTGGAGCAACAACATGGCCATCCGCAGGCAGGTATTTGATTCGGTCGGCGGATTCCGGGATGACTTCGGTAAGGTGGGAATACGGCCACGCCCGGAAGACACAGACTTGTGCTTGCGCACGACCGGGGAGAATGGCGCGGGGATCTGGATATACGAGCCAACGGCGGCGGCACAGCATCGAGTCAGTACGGAGCGCACCACTGTCCGCTATTTTACCTACCGATGTTTTAACGAAGGGTGGGGAAAGGCCGAACTGGCCGCGCTCAATGGTATCAGCAAAAGCACCTCTGCCGAGCTCAAGTACACCAGGCACGTACTGCCAGCGGCCCTGACCAGAGGCCTGCGCGAGGCTTACCACGGGGACGGGGCGGGGATTTCAAGGAACCTGGCCATCGTAGCGGGGTTCAGTACGGTGATGATCGGTTATCTTGCTAGTCACATAGCATTGACTTTCCGGATAACCCGCGTGCGGCGCCACCACCTGGAGATGGTTACCGAAAAAGTGACGGACGAGCGCCGGACATTGAACGACGAGGCGCGCCAGACTGATCCGAAGGGCGGCCATCGGGTCGATACTTCCCCGGTCTCCTACGGAGCGCAGCGCCCTTGATCACATGAGGCGAACACTCAGGATCCTGCAGGTCACCGACCTCTTCGAGCCGTTCATCGGGGGCGTGGAACAGCATGTCAAGACGCTTTCGCGCAGGCTCGTGCGGCGCGGTCATGAGGTAATGGTTGCGACCGCCCAGTTGCCCGGTACGCCGGCCGACGAGACTGTCGACGGGGTCAGGATCAGGAGAATAGCTGGCTGGTCCAGCCGGGCCTTGCCCGGCTGGTACGAGACGGCGCAGGCGCCGTTCCACCCGCCGGTACCGGACCCCGGCGTGGTGGCCGCGCTGAAACGGGTCGTCGACGATTTCCGCCCCGACGTCGTTCACGCCCAAGGGTGGATCTCCTATTCGTGCCTGGCGATCGCGAAGCGCCGGCCGCTCCGGCTGGTTATAACCCTGCACGATCACAGCTTCGCGTGCGTACGTAAAACACTGATGCACCATGGTCTCGAGGCGTGTCCCGGTCCGCGGCTCGGCCTATGCCTGCGCTGCGCCCCCGGCCAGTACGGCATCCTGAAGGGCACAGCCCTCACGATGGGACTGCGCTCGGTCCGGCCGCTGCACGATCGAGCCGAGTCCTGGGTGGCGATCAGCCAGTTCGTCGCGGATTCCAGCCGCAGCGCCCTACCGCGTGGCCGCGCGATCAGCGTGATTCCGCCCACCTCAGAGCCACCGCCGCCATCGGGGCACCGGCCGGCCTGGCTGCCTGCCGATGGCTACGCCTTGTTCGTCGGGGCACTGGGGCCGCACAAGGGGCTCAACTGGCTGCTCGACGCTTATGCGAGCGGCGGGTTCAAGCGGCCACTGCTGGTCATCGGCACTACCCGGCACGACACCCCGCGAACCTGGCCCACCGGGATGACGGTGCGCACCGACGTCCCGCACCAGGAAGTCCTGGAGGCGTGGCGCCACGCCGGAATCGGCCTCGTTCCCAGCCTCTGGCCTGAGCCGTTCGGGCTGGTCGCGGTCGAGGCCATGCGCGCGGGTGTCCCGGTCGTGGCGTCCCGGGTCGGCGCGCTGCCTGGGATCGTGGCCGACGGCATCACCGGGATCCTCGTGACGCCGGCCAGCACGACCGAATTGCAGGCGGCCATCCGGCGGCTCGACGAGCCAGGACTGCGCCGGGCGATGGGCGCCGCCGCAGTGACCCATGCCGAGCAGTTCAGCGCCGAAAATGTAACGAGCCTGTATGAGGAGCATTACTTTCGGCTCCTATCCGGGCAGCCTGAAGTGGGCTCCGGCTCGCCCAGGCCGGCCGCGGGGAGCCAACGGTGAATTCCCAGACCGCAACCGGCCCGGCCGGAGGCGCTCTGGGACGACCGCTGGCCCCGGAGCACCTGAGGCCCCTGGCCCGGACACCGTTCTACGCGGCGCGCGGCGCCCGGGCGCGAGTCATGGCCCGGGTGCGGCTGAAGCCCGGTCCGGATATTCACCGGCCGATCTTCATCATCGGCTGCGGACGATCAGGCACCACCCTGCTCGGGAAACTGTTCGCGTCGCATCCGGCGGTCCGGTACCTCTATGAGCCGTATCACCGCTGGGCCGCAATGGAGCCGGCCACCGATTTCCTGCGGCTCTACTCGCGCGGGGAACCTCACTGCCTGCTCGGCGCCGACTCGGTCACCGATACGGCACGGCGCCGGTTCAGGCGCCTGATGACGGCCCCGCCGGGTGTCACTTTTGTGGAGAAGAGCCCAATCAACGCTCTGCGCATTGGGTACGTCGACGCACTGGCCCCCGACGCGCGCTTCGTGCACATCGTGCGTGACGGAGCCGCCGTCGTCCGCTCGATCGAGCAGGTGGCTGCGGTTACCAGAAGAATGGCGTTCCGTCCGCCCCTGAACGAATGGTGGGGCGTCGGCGACGTGAAGTGGGCCGCACTGGAACAGGACGGGCGGGCGGGCGGCTACTACCCAGACGAGGTGGGCCGGCTGAGAACGGACGCCCAGCGAGGCGCCTACGAGTGGCTGCTTTCGCTGCATCAGGTGCAGCACTGGCGGGCGCGCCTGGGATCGCGGCTCGTCGAACTCCGCTACCAGGACCTCGTCGAGGACCCCCGGGCAACGCTCGAGGCGGTCATGGACTCGCTGGGGCTACCCTGCCCGGACTGGTTTCTGGAGCAGGCCGCGGCCCGGGTGAACCCGGCCAGCAACCCGAACAGCAAATCCCTGGCCTTGCCCGCAAAGATGTGTGAAGACTTCAACCGGCTCCAGGCCAGTTTTGGGTTCAAGGGGCGGGCGACCGTCGAGGATTCGTGACGACCAGTCTGGCGGTGGCGATGACCCAGGATCAGTCCGGCGAGCGGTCGATGCGAGTCGCTCTGGTCACCCCGCGGTACCTGCCCGATATCGGGGGCCTCGAGGTCCATGTCGGCCATCTCGCCCGGCGCCTGGCCGCTGCTGGCCACCGGGTGGACGTGCTGACCCAGGCCAGGCCGGCCGCTTCGCGCCTCGTTCGGGCCGATGGAGCGACGGTCCGCCGGTTCCCGATCCGGCTAGGCGGCCAGACCTACCCTTTTGCACCTGGCCTGTGGGCATACCTCGCCAGGCATGCCCGCGACTACGACGTGGTCCACATGCACGGTTACCACGCCACGCCCACCATCCCGGCCGCCCTCGCGCCGGTACAGCGTCTCGTCTTCACCCCGCATTACCTGGGCGAGGGGCGCTCGGCGATCGCCCGGATGGCCCACCGGCCTTACCGGTCAGTCGGCCGGGTCCTGTTCCGCCGGGCTGACCACGTCGTGTGCACCACGACCGCCGAAGCCCAGCTGGTCGCCTCCGATTTCCCGAATGCCGGCCCCAAGACGACCGTGATCCCAAACGGAATAGATGTCGACGTCATCAACGGCGCCAAACCCCAGCAGTGCGCGAGACCGATGATTCTGTGCGCCGGCCGGCTCGAGACGTACAAGAACATTCACCTCGTCGTGCAAGCCCTTCCGTTCCTCAATGACGGCATGAGGCTCGTAATCGTGGGCGAAGGCCCGGCGGCCAGGGATCTCGCTCGTCTCGCCGCCCATCTCGGAGTGGCTTCACGGGTGGAACTCGTCGGAGCTGTGCCCTGGCCCGATGTTTACCGGTGGTTCCGGGCCGCCGATGTCTTTGTCACCATGTCGGCCCGGGAGTCCTTCGGGATGACGGTTCTGGAGGCCCACGTGGCCGGTGCTCGGCTGGTGGCGTCTGATATCCCACCCCACCGCGAAGTGACCGCCACGGTCGGTCCCGACATTGCGCTAGTTCCGCTCACGGCCACGCCCGCCGAACTGGCCGCCGTCATCCGCACCGCGGCCGCGGCTGATGGACCGGTGATCCACAAAGTTCCTTCTTGGGATGACCACGTCGATTCGCTTCTTCGCCTGTACCGCGAGAACGACGGTCAGGGCAACTGACCCACAGTAGGCGGTCACGCTGCGCCGGCCAGCCACTGGTGCTATCCGGGCCGAATCCAGCGGCTCTTCGCTAAGCAGCGCTAAAATGCAGAGTTCGTCTGATTTCCCATATTCACAGGTAAGCTGGGGTGACCAGGCCTACCGGAGGGGGGAACGCCTGGCATGCCCAAAGTCGTCCTCCCGCGTGCTGCGGAACCAGCACCCGTGGAGCCAGATTGACCGCCGCATCGTATCACCGCCAGTTGGACCCGGCGGAGCAGTCCCTGCCGGATCACCCGTCGCACCCGCCACCTTCAGTTCCGGACCACCGAGGCAGACGATACCTCTGGGGCGCCGTAGGCTTTGCGGTCTGCGAGTTGGCTGGCATGTCGGCGGTGGTGCACAGCTACATCATCGCTCAGTCGACGCTCAGCAACGAGCCGGAATTCGTATGGTTCTGGGCGGGAATGTGCCTGCTCGAACTGCCGATAGCCGGGCTGGTGGCGCGCCGGAGCACATCGCACGCCACGAGGGCGGCGCTGCTCGCCCTGTACGGGCTCATCAGCTATGGCCCTAAGCTCCTGCGTAACCCGACATCGCCCATATATCATGACGAATTTGCCCACTGGCGGGCAACATATGAAATTCTAGCTACCGGCCGGCTCTTTCAGCCGAACCCGATCATCCCGATCATTGCCCGATATCCGGGATTGCACGCGGCAACAGCCGCCCTCGTTAACGCTACCGGGCTCACCATCTGGCAGGCGGCCACGCTGCTGCTGATATTCCTCCACGTCATGCTGGTGCTGGGGATAGCCACGCTGGCCCAGAGCCTGGGCTTGAGCAACCGCACCGCCTCGGTCATAGCCATCCTGTATTGCCTGAACTCGTCGTTCATGTACTTCGACACGCAGTATGCCTATGAGTCGATGGCCATCACGCTGGTCGTGTGGGCTCTCGTCGGCTACGTTCGGGCGATCCGCTCCCAGTCCGGGCAGGGAAGGGCTGGATGGGGTGTGCTGACCGTGGTGCTCGGCGCCGGCACGGTCGTCACCCATCACCTGTCAACCCTCGTGCTCCTGCTCATCATGGCGCTCGTGGCGCTGGCCCTGAGCGTGCCCAGCCTGGCCAGGACGGACGGCTGGGCCAGGACCGCCCGGACAGCCTGGTGCCTGACCCTGGTCACAGCGCTGACGGCGGGCGCCTGGGTTCACTTCGTCGCGCCCGGCACTCTGTCCTATTTGTCGCCCTTTTTTGGGCAAGCCCTGTCCGAACTGACGAAGGTTCTTCAGGGCTCCGGCGCTGCCCGCCAGCTCTTCGGGGCATCGCTAAGTCCCTGGTGGGAGCAGGACTCCGCGTTCCTGGTGCCGGTATTTGCCCTCGCCCTGTCGGCAGGTGGCCTGCTCCTGTTCCGTGGCCAGATCCGGGACGGACACCTACGGCGAGGCCCCCGTCGGGCACTACTGCTCGCGTTCGTAGTCCTGGGCCTCGTCTATTTTCCGTCGACCATCTTTATTCTTTCCCCCTCCGGCGCTGAAGGCGCTCGTCGTTCATGGGCCTTCACCTGGATCGGGTTGTGCATGCTCCTCGGTATAGCGGCGGTGTGGCTCATCGATTGGGTCAGGCGCGGTAGTCAGCAATGGTGGCGTGTTGGCCTGCGCTCGGGGCTATTCGCCGCGCTGGCTCTTGCCTTGATTGGCGGGACAGCCGCGGGCCTGGACGCTTCGTACCGTTTCCCGGGCCCGTTCCTTTACGGCTCCGACGCACGTTCGATCACGCCTGAGCTGCTCGCGGCGAGCGAGTGGTTCTCAGCCCGCTTCGGCACCGGCAACAATATTATTACGGACCGTAATACGGCATTGGTCTTCGGGTCATTCGGTTTGCAGGACCCCGCCACCCCTTCCGCTGGTTTCCCGGTTTATAACCTCTACTCGGCCAAGCCTCGCGCTCGCATCAAGCCTGCCGTACTTCTCTACGAACTGACCGCCTCCAGATACCTCTATCTGATCGTGGACGAACGCATGGCATACGAAGTCCCGGAGACCGGTGTCTACTTCGTACCCGACGAGCCCAATTTTCTTAGCAAATCTGGCAAGCCAATTTTCTTTGGCCGGCTGGCGAAATTTAATACGATACCGTGGATGATCAAGGTTTTCCAGTCCGATAACTACAGCATCTACCGGCTCACCGCGCCCGCCAGCAAGATCAGCTATCAGTCACATGCGCCGAAGCTGCCGGATGACTCGGGAAGGCTGTCGGTGACCCGGTGAGCCGCACCCACGGTTTCCTGCGCGAGGCCAGGCTCTTGTGGCTGGCCTACTGGCCATTGTGGGCGCTGGTCGTTTTCGCGGGCCTCGCGATCACACGCTTGCTCCCTCAGGGCTACGCCCGGGCCGCCGTGGCCGTGCCGATCATGCTGCTGGTCCCCGGGTCGCTCACGCTCGGCGCAGCCTTCAGCCAGCGCCACCGCCCTCGGGCCGCAACATACCTCTGCTACGCAATGCTGGTGAGCGCGATCTGGTGGGTTTTCGCGGACTTGCTGCTTTACGGACTTAATATAAAAATCACCGCCGATAGCAGCTATTTCGCACTGCTCGCTGTGTCGGCCGCGCTGGCGATCGTGATCGGGGCGCGGCGCCTGCTGGGCAGCCCGGGAAGAGGTCGCCGGGTCGCCCTCAAAGCCGACGTCCCGGCGCCCGACCTGTCCGCCGCCGAAGCCGAGGGAGCCAAGATACCGAAGGCGGTCAGGGGATCGCCCTACAACGGCATCGCCGCCGCCGTCGCCGGGGTGGCCCTTCTGGCCGGCGGGCTGTACGCCTACGACCACCTGCCGCACCCGGCTCCCATTGGCTACACCTGGATAGCCTGGACCGGGCCGCACCTGGCCGGCGCCGTCGCGGTCGGCCCGGCCGGCACCGATCTGCGCTTCCAGGTAATCCACCACCAGGCGGACCCGGCCACCTTCCGGCTGAGCGCGACGTGGCTGGGTATCCCGTCGAGACCGCTGGCGAAGCCCCTGACCGTGAGGATCGGCCCAGACCGGACTTTCCGCGGCACACTGTTCGTCCCGACGCCGCCCGACGGCTGTACCTACCGCATCGCGGTGACACTGACCGCTGACAAGCAGATCTCGCCGACCAAGCAGCCGCAGTCCTGGACGATCAATGCTGACGTTCATGATCCGGGCAAGTCGTTGAAGACGTGCCAGTGATGGCCCAGCTCTCACTGCCCATCCGATGGCTTCCCCGCTACCTCCAGCGCGCGAGGTCGGACAGCCTGGTCCGCAACAGCCTCTACCTCATGGCATCCACGGTAATAACCGCGGCCCTGGGCTACGTGTTCTGGGTGGTCGCCGCGCACAGGTTCACCCACCAGCAAGTGGGCATCGCCGGTGCGGTAGTCTCGCTGTGCTCCACCGTGGCGCTGCTCACGTATGTGGGCCCCTTCGCGATGCTGATCGAACGGCTTCCGGCCAACGAGTTCTCCTCGGCCTGGACCGTTGTCCTGGTCCGGGCGTGTTTGGCCACGGCCACGGTGACCGCCCTGGTGACCGCGGTTGCCGTGCCACTATTGCGAGGATCACCCGACTACCGCGCATTCTTCAACGGCGCCGCACCGATCATTATCGCGATTGCCGGTGCTGCAGCATGGACGCTCGTCAACCTGCTCGGCGCGGCGTTTATCGCCGCCCGCCGCGCCGACCGGCTGCTGCTGATTCAGACCTTGGTCAGCGTGATCAAGGTGCTCCTCGTTTTTCCGCTCGCGGCGGCCGGGGCCGCGGGCCTGATCAAGGCGTGGGTTGTGAGCGCCCTGCTCGGCGTTGGCCTCGGAGCCTCGTGGCTGGTGCCCGGGATGGGACTCGGCCGGCGGCCTGGCCCTCGTCCGCGACGCCGGGCCACCGTGGCCACCGGCGGCCGCCAGAGTTCAGACCGGCAATCCCGTCACCGGCGGCCTTCCGCTCCGCCGAGCGCAAGCTTCCTGCGGCGCCTGGCTGGCCAGCACCTGACCAGTGTTGGCGGCGCCGTGACGCCCCTGGTTCTCCCTGTCCTGGTGGTTCTCAAGCTGGGGGTCACGCAGAACGCCTATTTCTATATCACCTGGATGCTCGGCGGGATCTTCTTCATGGTCAGCCCGGCGGTCGCCTCGGCCACCTTCGCCGAGGGCGTGCGAGCCCATTCTGATCTGCGCGCCGTGGTGGCCAAGGCTTTGCGCGTGATCGTCGTGATGCTGGCCCCGGCGATGGCCATAATGATCGTGGCTGGCCGGTTCATCCTGGGGCTGTTCGGGGCGCCGTACGCGGCCGCTGGCTATGGCTTGCTGATCTTGCTGGCCATCTCGGCACTGCCGGATGCGGTATCCAATGTCGCCGTTGCGGTCTTCCGGGTTACGCACCGGCTGAGCTACTCAGCGGCGCTCAACCTCGGCATCCTGGTGGTAACTCTGGGCGGCGCGTGGGTCCTCATGCGCCCGCTGGGAATCGCGGGCGTGGGCATAGCCTGGCTCGGGGCTCAGATCCTGGGGGCGATCGCCAGCCTGCCGGCCTATGTGCTGATCCGTAAGCCGCTAACGCTGGCCCCTGACCAGGCCCAAGAGCCGGCGGACGACGCTGAGCGGGACGCCGGGGTCGGGGTGCTGATCGACCTGGCCAAGCAACAGTCGCTGGACCGGCTCGGCAGCCGCATCCCCTAGTGCCGGAGCGCCGGTGCCCGGGTCCTCATAAATGTCTTGGCGTCCTGCCGGAACGCGGCGAAGGCCTCAGGGGTACTGATGCGCCACACTCGGCCCTGGGTGTTCTGATCGAACCATACGAACCCGAGCAGCCCGTACGCGCTAACACCAGCGAAGAGGTCGTTGATCTTCGCTGGCTGGCCCGTGCTTGGCTCCGCAGCCGTCTCGGCGAGGATGATCGGGTCACTGGTCAGGGCGCGCACATCAACGATGGTGGGCCCGAATATCTGGGCGAACACCTCGGACGACTGGTAATAGTAGCCGTCGATCCCGACCCAGTTCACGTAGGACCGGCCGGGCCACCAGGGACCCGGGGCGCGGATGGGAGGGTTGCTGTCGACGATGTTGATTGTCCACAGCCAGATCACATTCCGTGCACCGGCCTGGCGGAACACGGTGACGATGTGCCGCCAGGCGGCCACGAATACCTGCGCGGGTGTGTGCGCATAACCCCAGGAGTACCAGCGGCCGTTCATCTCGTGGCCAAAAGACAGGACCACCGGGCCAGCAAATTGTTTGACCGCGGCAGCGTAGGAGCGCAGATAGGCGTCATACTGGCCGTCGGCGATGCTGGCCACCGAAACATTCCTCGGGTTCATCTGCACGATAGTCAGCGCCCCATGCGCGGCGGCCGAACTGGCGAAGCTGGCCTGGAAGGGCCAGTTCCACGGGCTGTAATAGGAGACGAGGTTCGGCTGTCTCCCGATGGCCTGCGCGAACTGCTCCACGCCCGCGTAGGAGATCGGGGCGTCCGGCTGGTATACACCGAGGTAACGCAAGGGCGTCGACGGATCGCGACCGGTCACCCGCGGCTGGGTCAATGCCACTGTGAGTGCGGCTGCCGCACCGATGATGACCACGGCACACGCAGCAAAGCCCAGCCGTTTCTTGGCTTTGCTCCGCCTCAGCCGGGTGCTCAAGTGAACGGCGGATCTGGTGTTCGGCGGCGTCATTCCAGGCTCCCTACGGGAGGCGAGATCGCCGGCTGATAGCTAGCTCGGATCTCCGCAAGTGCCGCCATTCTACGGCGGTGACCGCGGTCGGAGGGGCTTGCCTCTCCAGGTACCCGGCGCCGTTTGCGGGCGCGCCGGTACCCGAACACTGGGTGGCCATTCATTCGGCAGGCCTGTAGTAGGTCTTGGCGCTTTTACGAAACGCGGCTAGAGCCGCCGGGCTGGTGAGACGCCAGTCCTCGACGTTGACAGAGTCAAACCAGACGAAACCCAGCAGTCCATAGAGCCGGACGCCGGCGAACAGGTCGGCGATCTTCGCCGGCTGGCCTGCGGCTGGCGCCACGGCCGTCTCGGAGATCAGTATCGGGTCGCTGGTCAGCCCGCGCACGGCAGCAATCGTCGGCCCGAATAGCGGCGCGAAGGTCGTGGACGAGTAGTCGTAGTAGCCGTCGATCCCCACCCAGGTCACGTACGAACTGCCCGGCCACCAGGGCCCTGGTGAGGGAACGTTGGCCCGGGTGTGGATGGTGTTCACCGTCCACATCCAGGTCACATTCCGGGCTCCCCGCGCACGGAACAGGGTGACAATGTGCCGCCAGGCAGCCACGAACACCGCCGGTGACGTGTGCCGGTAGCCCCAGGAGTACCAGTAACCGTTCATCTCGTGGCCGAAACTCAGGATGACCGGGTGGTGGTAGGCGCGAACGGCCTCAGCGAAGGTGCGCAGGTAGCCGTCGTACTGCCCGGCTGCGATCCCGGCAATGCTGATGCCAGTCGGGTCCATCTGCACAAGCGGTACCGCGCCGTCGTGGGCGGCCGCCATGGCGAAGCTGGCCTGGAAGGGCTCCAGCCATCCGCTGTAGTAGAGGACCACGTCTGGCTTGACTCCGGTAGCCGAGGTGAAGGCTGCCACCCCGGCGTAGGACGCTGGGGCCCCATTCGCAAACAGCCCGACATACGAGCCCGAAGCGGTTGACAGAGTGCTGCCCCCGTTGTGGACGGCGCCTCGTGGTGCAGGCCGTGACGCGGGCCGCGGCGCGGAAGATACCGGCTGTGCCGGACCCCCTATCCGTTGCACCGCCACGACCAGGACGACCGCCGCGGCCGCAGCCACGGCAGCCATCACCGCGGCTAGCCTCCGCCAGCGGCGGCGGGGCTGGATGCCTGGTCTTGGCGGCCGGGCCTGACGGTGCCGCCCCGTTCGCTGAGTGTCAGCCGAAACCGTAGCGCCCCCCACTGCTCGTGCGGCCCAGGGCAGTGACCCGCGGCGAGCGGTTCATGACCCAGGCCTCGTGTACGTGCTGGCGCCCTTGCGGAACGCGGAGATAGCTGCCGGGCTGTTGATGCCGAACCCCTGGCCGACGGAGTTGGTGGAGTCGAACCATACGAACCCGAGCAGCCCGTACTGGCGGATGCCGCCGAACAGATCGGTAATCTTCGCCGGCTGGCCCGCGGCAGGCACCGCGCCCGTCTCAGCGATGAGTATCGGGTCGAGGGTCAGCGCGCGCACGGCCGAGATGGTCGGGCCGAACAAGGGGGCGAACTTCCAGGACGACTTGAGGTAATAGCCGTCGATGCCAACCCAGTTCACATACGCGCCGCCGGGCCACCATTTGGCCGGGCGCGGGATCATGCCACGCGACGTGTCGTTGATGATGTTGACGGTCCAGAGCCAGGTGACGTTGTCGGCCCCGAGCTCGCGGAACAATTTGACGATGTGCCGCCAGGCGGCCACGAACACAGCCGGGGACGTATTCTTGTACCCCCAGGAGTACCAGTCACCGTTCATCTCATGGCCGAAGCTCAAGATGACCGGATGGCCATAGGCGCGAACGGCCTCCGCGTAAGCGCTCAGATAACCGTCATACTGCCCGGAAGCAATCGCGGCGATTTTGACGCCGCTCGGGTCCATCTGCACGAGCGGCGCCGCGCCTTCATTGGCCACGGTCGCCGCGAACTTCGCCGGAAACGGAACATACCAGCCGCTATAGTACATAACCACGTCTGGCCTGGTCCCGATGGCTTTCGTGAACGCTGTCACTCCGCGGTACGAATCGGGGACACCGTTGGCGAATACCCCGAGGTAGGAATTTGTCGCGGTGGGCAGATGATCGGGCAGTGGCCCGACCGGCGGATCCGAGGATTTGTTGTAGATGACGACACCGGCAGCGATCGCCACCGCAGCCAGCACCGCTACTGCGGAGGTGACGATCCGCCCACGTCGCCTTGACCGCCTTCTCGGCTGCCCTCTCCTGCCCTGTTCTCTCATCGGATGGCTCCTTCTGCGATCCGGGCGCGAGCCCAACACCATCCCGGCGCGTCTCATGCTTGTGCCTCCTCCGGCTGGGCCTGCCTCCAGACACCCTTGCTGCGAGCCAGCAACGGCGCCATCAAGTAAAGTTGCGTGCCGGCCAGGACCTCGGTCGCCCAGTACGGATGCCAGCCGTACTGGTGCACGCGCAGCGCCAGGCCCGACCAGAGCAGACCCTGGACGACCACAATCCAGGTGCAGAGAATCCGGTTCACCATCACCGGGACCTGTCCCCCGTCGGGCGACGCGCCGGTGGGGACCCACTCGGCGACGCGCCCCCTGATCGCGTACCACACCGCATAGACGTGACAGCAAGCATTGATCATGCAGACCCGCCAGATCGTCGGCCTCCAGCCGCGGCTCAGGAACGGGAAAGCGAAGAAGGTGGCGGCCAGCGCCGGGAGGATCGGCAGGTAATTGTGCGGGTAAATGCGCTGCGGATAGAACCAGATCATTGTCAGCGTCGGAAACGGCCCGGTGAGCAGCAACGCGGCCGATGACATGTAATAGAGGAACGCCGCCCAGAAAGCGGCTCGCTGCTTCCAGGTGAACGGAGCCTCCTGGAAATGCTTCTCGATCATCAGCATCATCGAGGAACGGCACCAGCGGGCCTGCTGATTGGCGAGGGAGGCGAAGTCGGTGGGCGCCACTCCCTTGGCCAGGCAGAGAGGGACGTAGCGGGTCTCGTACCCGGCCCACCACAGCTTCACTCCCGAGTGCACGTCCTCGCCGATCGGCACCTGCGCGAAGCCGCCCGCGGCCACGACGGCCTCGCGCCGGTATACCAGATTGGTGCCCGCGCAGATTGCCGCCTTATAACGGTCCCTGGCCGGCTGGATGAACCGGAAGAAGATTTCCTGGAGGGCCCCTGCATAGCGCTGGATGTACGAGAAGGACGGATTGCTGACGTCGAAGTACTGCGCTGTCTGGACAATGCCCGTCTTTGGGTCAGAGAAGTAGGGCATGGTCTCGTAGAGGAACTCCGGACGCACCGCGAAGTCGGCATCGATGACAGCGATGAAGTCACCTGAACTGATGCCAAAAGCGTAGGTGAGGTTGCCGGCCTTCTTCATCTCACCCGGGTTGGGGCGCACGATATACCGGAAGCCGTAACGGCCGGCCAGGTCGCGTACCTTCTCACGGGCCGAGTCATCGAGGACGTACACGGTCTTGGGCCCACCCCAGTTCAATGCGCTCACATAATGGAAGGTGTTGTTGAGCACCGGCAGCGGCTCGCCGCAGCTGGGCAGGAACACATCCACCGTCTCGCCATGCTCGTGGTAGCTGGCCACGTTGGCCTGGTGCTCGGCCAGAGTCAGTCTCGGACGCCCGATCCGCAGCCAGAAGTTGATCACCACCGGTGGCACCATGACCATGAGCAGCAGCCACATCAACGGGGAGACAAGCCAGGCATGCTGGGCCACGTGGATGTAGCCGTAGAGAACCCCGATGGAGGCGATGAGCAGCCAGACGAACACCCAGCGGCGTTGCCGGCCGAAGTACTCGTACTTTTCCCGTTCGTCGGGCGGTTGCGGCAGGTACATCCCTGGCGCCTGCTGCGCGGCCGACGGCTCAGACATGGGCATGGTTCCCCCCGGATTGGCGCGCTGGCCCTGACTCCCGCGATGCCCAGATGGTGAACCGCCCCGCGCGGGCCAGGACGTAGTAGCCGCCCGCGTGACGCATGTCCGCGGTGATCTGCCGATCGGTAGCCGCGGTATCCCCGAAACACAGGATCACGAGCGAGAAGTAATGGCTGTCGATCGCCTCCCGGTAAGAGGGTGCGCCAGGCAGTCCTCCCAGGTAGCGGAAGTAGTAGGTGCTCGACCACCGCTCCCACGGGACATCGGAGCGCAGGTAGTAGGCCTCAACGTCGTAGTCCTCGGCCAGGTAGTTGCCCGGGTGAGAGTGGATCTCCTCGCGCAGGGCGGTGACCACGGCGGCGGAGTTTGGCCAGACGTGGTACAGGGCGGCCGCCTGCCCCATCGAGCCGAACAGTGTCGACGCGGCAATGGGCAGCGCCATCACCGCCGCCCATCCGCGGCCAGGGTCGACCCGGCTGAGGCGGGCCATCGCGTAGCCGGCCGCGATCGCGGCGAACCAGGCACCGAACACCACGTGCTTCTGCAGGCTGACCGTGGTATGCAGCCGGGCTTGCTCGGCCGGTGCCAGCAGTGCGGCGGCGAGCAGGATGGCGGGCAGGAGCTTCCCGCGCGCTTCGCCGCGGGCGGCCAGCACCGCGCCAAGGACGGCGAGAACCAGGATCAGGCTGATCCATACGTACGAGCGCTGCAGAACGGCCGTCACGGCCACATCCGACTGCGGCCGGTCAAGGGTGCTGGTGGTGATGCCCAGCCAGTAATCGTGGCCGCCGGCCACGATCGCCGCGGCGACCAGCGTGAGCCACGAGCACCCCGCCACCAGGCCTGCGGCCAGTCCCGCGCGGACCCCGCGCTGTCGGCACACCGCCACGGCCACGACAACGAGCACCACCGGGGTGAACAAGCCGGTGGCGTACTTCACCGCGTCCGCGGCGGCCAGCGCGGCCCCGGCCGTGACGAGAAGAGCCATCCGTGCCCGGGGCTGGCAGTCAGCCGACCGGACGCCCAGCCACGCGGCCAAGGCCAGCAGGAACAACGCCATCGCGTCGAATGTCGCGAACGCGCCAAGGAACTGCGTTCCGGCCAGGGTGGCGAACAAGCCCGTGGCCAGGAGGGCCGCCCGCTGTCCATACAGCCGGCGGGCCGTGGCCCACAGCAGGCTGGTGACCCCGAGCATGAGGCACAACGACAGGATGCGCGCGGCGGCCAGGCCGCCGATGCTGTCCGCCAGGGCGCCGATGGGCGGGTAGATGACCGGCGCGCCAGAGAAGTACGAAGGAAAGTCGGGGATCGGCGTTCCGTGCAGCCACCGAGCCCATTCCAGGTGCCCAGCCCTCAGGTACAGGGCCTCGTCCTGGAAAGCCGTGTTCGACCACACGAGCCGTAGCGACAGCGCCGTCTGCACGATCAGGACGGCCAGCAGCGGCCGTCGCAGGCCGGGCCTTCGGCTCTTACCCGGCCAGCCGCTCGATGGGCCCGCCTGGCCGAGCGGTGCGCTACCTGATATCGGTACGCGAACCACCATCGGCGCCGCGGGCTCGGCCAGCGAAGTGAGCGAATTGAGAGCGCGCTCAGCCGACGGCTCAGGATCAGGCCTGCGAGCCGTCTGGGACCGGCTTGGCCAGTCCACTGGCACCGGGTCGTGGCCAGCGCTCACGGGGACGGCTCACAACCCAGCTGCGCCGTTATGTCCGCAGGCAGCACGTAAGCCTCCGCCGCTTGCGGGATCGTTGCGCCATAGTTCATAGAGGCACCCTGTCGGCAATCACGCACGTGCCAGGGCGCCTCTGCTCCCCCCCACGCCACCCACGTACTGCATGGGCAGCTCACGTGCCGTGGCGATACCCTCCCTGATACGAATACCGCATATGAAAAACTACAGTCCGATTCCCGGCGGGGCAGGGTGATTGACCGATTTCCGGACGGTGAGTACCCGCACTGCATAATGTGACCGTCTCACTACATTAGGTGGTACCTGAAAACTGGCCGCCCGCCGGTCCGCCACCTGGCTAATGAGGCCGCGTTGACACAAGCGTGAGACCCGATACCCCAAGCCGGAACGCTGCCTCGGCCAGCGGATCGCCTTCGATCCGCCAATCCTGATGTTCGGGCTGCTTCATTTGATCCTTGTCGAACCACACCAGGCCGAGGGTCTTATACTTGGTCATGCCTTCGAACAGGTTAACGATATTGCCGTACTGATCGGCGCGGCGTGTTACGGCGGTCTCGGACAGCAGCACCGGCCTGTTCGTGAAGCCCCGGACCTGATCGATGGTCTTGACGAAGACGCGGTCGAAGGTGTCGGACGGACTGTTGTAGTAGCCGTCGATGCCGACCCAGTTGACATAACTCGCGCCGGGCCACCAGTCGGCGGCCGGCCCGGTGCCCGGGCCGTCAGCCTCGATCGTCCACAGCCAGGTGACGTTGTCGGCGCCCTGACGGCGGAACAGCGTCACGATGTGCTGCCAGGCCGCCACGAACGTCGACGCCGGAACCCTCCCGTAACCCCAGGAGTACCAATTGGCGTTCATCTCATGCCCGAAGCCGATGACCACCTGATGACCGTATTCGACGACACTCTCAGCATACGAATTCAGGTAATCGTCGTACGCACCGTCGGCGATCGCCGAAACGTCGGCGTAAGTCGGGTCGATCTGCACGAAGGGAATAACGCCGTGCCGGTGGACCATGTCCGCGAATGAGTTCGGGAAGGGCTCCGCCCAGCCGCTGTAGTACCCAATGAGGTTCGGCTCCCGGCCCACCGCACTGGCGAACTGCTCGATCGGCGCATACGACGGCGGCGCTCCCGGCTCAAAGATGCCCAGATAGGAGGCAGGCTTGGGTGGCAGCGAATCGTGAACGGCCGGGGTAGGGGCAGGAAGTATGGTGAACCGGGCGCCGGTGAAGCCGATGGCCACGGCAGCGATCACAAAAGCCAGGAGCATCACGACACGAGGTCTCATGCTGGCTCGCCTCCGGGAAAGATCACGCGGCCCACGACGGCGAGGTTGAGCAGGCCGAAGGACAGTAGAACGGCGAATTTCAGGGAACCTAGCGTCATTGTCCGCCAGGCGGCCAGTATTAGCCACAGGAGCGCCATACCGCCGCTCCACCAGGTGACCCCGAGCCGGAAACGCCGCAGCGAGCTGCCTGGCGTACGGGTCGGATGCCAGCCCATCGACTTGCCCCGGGCGCCATCCCAGATCGCGAACACGTGTGCCCATCCCCGGGCGATCCCTAGCGGCCAGACCGAAGGCCCATACCTGGAGCGATGCCACAAGGGATACAGGACGAATCCGGTGAGCATGGCGGGCAGCAGGATAACGAAGTTCCGCAGCCGGATCTGGCCCGGAAGGAAGGCCAGCAGGACGACGGGAATGATGGGGCCGAAGAAGATAAGCAGGGCCGTATAGGCGTAGTAGAAGAACCCGGAGATGTAAGCCAGCCGGGCCGGGATGCTCATCGGTATCGACCACAGCCGGCTGGAGAAGACGATGCCCACGTTCCCGGAGCACCAACGGTACTGCTGGCGCACGAAAGCGTCGAGATTGTCTGGGCAGATCCCGGTCGAGAGCACGATCGGCAGATAGGCCATGGACCAGCCGGCCCGCCGCACGTCGAGCCCGGTGTGCACGTCCTCGGCGTAGGGAATGAGCGTCGGCCCGCCCTGTGGCTCCAGCGCGGTCCGCCGGTACACCGCGGAGGTCCCGCAGCAGATGGCCGCGTCGAACCGGTCCCTGGCCACCTGGACCGTTCGGTAGAACACTTCCTGAACCGGGCCGGCGGCCCTCTCGACCCATGTCTGCGCGGCGTTGCTCCGGAAGAACTGGGGCGTCTGAACGATCGCCATCCGGGGATCGTCCATGTAGGGAAGCGTCTCGGCCAGGAAGTCGCGGCGCGGGGCAAAGTCTGCATCCAGGATGACCAGGTATTCGGCGTCAGTCCTGGCAAAGGCGTGGCGGAGATTGCCAGCCTTCTTGAAGGCGGGCAGATCGGGCCGGCGGATGTAGGCGAAGCCGAAGGATTGAGATACCGCGCGCGCCTCGTCGGACGGCCCGTCGTCAAGGACGTAGGCCCGGGCCACCCCACCGTAGTTCTCGACCAGGCCGGAGACGGCCGTCCAGGTATTGCGCAGCAACTCGATCGGCTCACCGCAGATGGGCAGGAAAATGTCGACGCGCGGGTAGGAGTCCGGGTGCCATGCCTGGATGCGCGCCTCGTGAGCAGCCAGGTCGAAGCCGCGGCCAGCGAAGTTCACCGGCAGACTGATCAGCTGGTAGATGACGTACGTGGCGGTGAAGGCCAGGAACGGCAACAGCACCAGGTCGTGCAGCTCGAATCTGACCTGGCTGACGATCAGGCACGAGGCGCCGATGACCAGAGCCGTGGCCAGGTAGGGCAGGTTCCTCTGGACGTAAGCGTATTTCTCCTCGTCATCCGGGGGCTCAGGAAGTACCAGGCTGGCCTGGCGGTGCCGTACTTTGGCAGTGGCGACGATGCTCACCTGTGGGGCTCGTATTTCCAGATCACGTACGTGCCCGTGGCCATGGACGGCTCCCCATACGGTACGACCTCGATCAAGTGGTAGTCGGGGTTGCGACGGAGGTCGGAGCGGATCTGGTGGTCCAGAGCTGTCGTGTCCGCGAAGTTCAGCGCTACGACGGAGAAGTAATGAGCGTCGATGAACTCGGCGAAGACTCCTGGATTGCCAGCAGCGACGACTCCCGCGTGCTGGTCTGGGCCACCGGTGCTGGCCCCCGACCGGTTGACGATGTTCCGGGTGCTCGACCATCGCTGCCACTGACTGCCCGACGGCAGGTAATACTCGGCGATAGTTCCGTCCTCGACCAGCATGCGTCCGTTGCTGTTGTCGGCTAGCGGCCGCAGTATCGCGATGAAGGCGGTCGAGTTGGGCCAGCTAGTGGAGAACGTCCACGACTGCCTGGCGCCCAGCGCGACCGGAAAGACCAGAGCGACCACGCAAGCCGCGCAGGTGAAGACGCGCGCCCGCTTTTCGGGGGACGCCGCCGCTACGAACCTGTCCGCCGCATAACCCGCGGCGATGGCTGCGAACCAGGCACCGAGACCCACGTGCTTGTTCAGCGAGTCCGCGGTATGCAGCTGCGCTTGCTCCAGCGGGCCCAGGATCGCCGCGATGGTCACGACGGCCAGCAGCCACGTCCGCGCGCGCCCCTGCCGGGCGACAATGCTCGCGACGACCCCGCATACGGCCAGGACCACAATCAGGCCGGCCCAGTACCAGGAGTCGCCCAGCACGGTAAGCGGGGAGGCCGCCCCGGAAGCCCGCTCCAGCGTCGTCCGCTCGAAACCGCCGAGGTAGGAGCTTCCGCCGGCCAGCAACCCGGCTAGCAACAGCACCACCAGCACAACCAGGAAGATCGCGATCCGCCGGAGGGCGACCTTGCCGCCCGGCTTCGGGACCGCGGTAAGCACCACGAGCAGCAGCACGATCGGGTCGAAGAGAGCAGACGAATACGCGGTGGCATTGGCCAGGGCCAGAATGGCTCCGGCCGCGACCATCCGGCCAGTCGCGTCCCCACTGTCCCCGGCCCGGATGATCAGCCACGAGGCGAGGGCGACCAGGAATAGCGACATGGCGTCATAGGTGGCGAACGCCCCCAGGTGCAGGGTCGGCCCGAGGACGGCGAACAGCGCGGCGGCGAAGAAGGCGGCCTGGCGTCCGCACAGCCAGCTGGTGGCGCCCCACACCAGCATGGTGGCTCCGAGCATGAAGAGCAGAGACAGGATGCGGGCGGCCGTCAGCCCTCCGATGCTGTCGGCCAGTGCCCCGATCGGTGGGTAGATGATCGGAGCGCCCGAGAAGTAATTCGAGAACGGCGGGATCGGTGTGCCGTGCAGCCAGTGCGCCCACTGCAGATGCCCGGCCCAAAGATACGTGGCCTCATCCTCGAACGCCGTGTCCGCCCGGACCAGCCGGAGCGAAAGGGCGGTCTGAACAACAAGCACCGCCGCCAGCGGCCACCAACGCGGAGCGTGGCGCTCGAGAACCCGCCCTTTCCGGTGGGAACCCTCCGCGGGAGCTGCGGGGGCAGCGTCCAGCGCGGAAGTGTCGGAGGCCTCCGTCGCCTGGCTCGTAGTTATGCCGTATTCCATAGGCCGCACCTGCCCCTGCCTGCCCTCACGGGCGTGCCAGGAAGAGCGCCTCGGCTCCCCCCCGGCAGCCCACCTGCTGTGCTGGTGGCGTCACACGCCGTGGCGATATCCCCGCGGGCAGGAATACCCCCATACGAGAAGGTACTGTCCGATCACCGCTCAGGAGGGACGTTTGCTCAATCTCCTATCGACGGCCGCCAGGGGAACTACTCCGCAGACTCACGGCGCACTTGTCTCCTCACTTGTCTCCTAACTTGTCCCTGTCACTTGTCCCTGTCACTTGTCCCTGGTATGAGCTGACCGTCCAGTGGCGCGAGGGGTTCACGTCCGCTAAAGGGTCTTCGCCGGTAACCGGGGCCGCTAGCCGACCCAGTCTTTAAAACGCACACATAACTATTTCGTGACAATAGGTCATTTGACTTGTGTGCGGGGTCGTCCTGTGCTGCGCTATCCTCCGGGGGATCGCGTCATCCTGTCTGCGTGCCCCCGGGGGGTTATGGCCGCATGGGCGATGAGAGCCGCAAACCGCCGCCATTGACGCGGCGCGTACCAGGCGCAACACGAGCCGCGCCGGTGGATCCGGAACGGCGAGAGCTGCCGGAACTGCCCGAGGAGGTCCGGCAGAGAATCCAGGCCGTGGTCAGTGCCGCACATGCGCAAGCGGCACGGGAGCAAGAAGCCCAGAACGAGGGGGAAGCCGGGCCCGGGCAACTGCAACCGGATCAGCCAGTTCGTCGCAAACGGCCAGGAAAGCTATCCCGGCGACTGCCCAACGCGGTGAATGGGGCGGTCCCGCCAGAAGGGATGCTGCCGCCGGAGCGGCCCAGCGCACAGCCACGAGAGCACTGGTCAGATGTGGACGCGGAATTCGATACCGCGCCGCTGGCCCGCCTGACCGCCTCCGGGGCCGTTGCCAGTCCAGAAGTCAAGAACGTCAGCCCACAGCCGGCTGTTACTGCGGCGCCTAACGGCGCAGTAAAGCCAGACTTGGCCGACAAGCAACAACACGTCGCCAGGCAGGAGCAAGAGCGGGCCCGCCAAGAGCAAGAACGCGCCACCCAAGAACAGGCCCGGCTTAAGCAAGAACGTGCCGAGCAGGAGCGGGAACGCCAGAAGCAGGAAAGTCTCGCCCGGCAGGAACGCAAGCGCGCCACCAAGCTGGAGCGCACGGCCCAGCGCGAGCGCGCCACGGAGCGCAGGCGCGAGGTCAAGCTGGAGCGCGAACGCGCCGCCCAAGAGCTCATAGAGCAGAAGCGCGCAGCCGAGGAGCGGGCCCGCCAAGAGCAGGAACGCGCGGCCGAAGAACTAGCCCGCCAACTGGAAGATCTCGCCGCCAAGGAACGCATCCGCCAGGAACAGGATCGCGAGGACCGGGAGTGGGCCGCGGCCAGACGCGCCCGCCTGGAGCGAGAGCGCGAAGAAGCCGAAGAAGCCGGGGAAGGCGCGGCCACGCCGGACGGCGCAGCACGGCCGGCCGAACCACTCCCCGTCCCGAACTCGAACGGCACGGGGCAGCCGGCACTGCACCGGCTCGCCTCCTTTACGCCCACCGCCGCCGGGCCGGCCCGGGTGGGCTCACTGGCTCAGCCGCAACCCCGCGGGCCGGAGGTATCGGGCCGTCGCCGCTATCGCATGCCAGCCCTCGTCGCCGTGGTGGCTGTTGTCCTGGCCACCGGGTCCCTGGTCGGTACGAAGCTGGCTACCTCCGGGCACAACACGGCCGGCGATATTGTCGGCACGCCGACCATGAACAAGGCGGCTGTCTGGGTCGCCCAGCAGGTCAGCGCCGTGGTGTCCTGTGATCCGACCATGTGCCTGGTGCTCAAGGCGCACGGGGTCCCAACGTACGACCTGCTGGCGTTCGAGCCGAAGACGCGTAACCGGTTCGGCAGCGCCCAGATCGTCGTCGCCACGCCAGCCATCCAGCACTACGTCGGCAGCCGCCTCAGCTCCGCCTACGCGCCGGCGGTGCTGGCCAGCTTTGGCTCAGGAAAATCCCGGATCGACATCCGGGTGATCGCGCCCGACGGAGCCCGGGCGTATCTCTCTCAGCTCAAGGCGGACCAGCAAGACAGGAAGACGAACGGGGCCCTGCTACTGGGGACGAACCGCATCGCGACGTCGGCCACGGCGCGGGCCCAACTCCGCGCCGGCCAGGTCGATTCACGGCTGATGATCGTGATTTCGTCTCTGGCGGCGGTGGTCAATCAGATCAACGTGACCGGGTTCGGCGACGCCGGCCCGGGCGCCACCGCGGGCATGCCCCTCCGGTCGGCCACCCTGACCGGCAGCCGGGCCAGCTTGCGGTCCATCGCTGCGTACCTGCGCACACCAGAGGCCCCCTACCGCCCCACGCACGTTGCGATGACGCAGCCGGGCGGAAAGCCGACGCTGGTGATCGAGTTCGCCGCGCCCATCCCGCTGAACCTGTTCGACAACCCCAGCCAGTGACCAAAGACCGCGAAGCGGAGCCGATCAAGCACCCGGCGTCCCGCTGCGGCTAGGTCCTTTCGCTGTCCAGCGCGGCCATCTGTCCCGGCTCGTAACGATCACCGGCTACCTGGGCAGAGGGTATCGCCGTCTCCAGGGCGGCCAGGTCCGCGGGACTGAGCTGCAGGGTGAGGGCACCGAGCGCCTCCGCGAGCCGGTCCCGCCGCTTGGTGCCGATCAGCGGCACGATGTCGGCGCCGCGGGACAGGACCCAGGCGATGGCCAGCTGCGCGGTGGTGACGCCGTGGGACTGCGCGATCTTCTCCAGCGCGGCCAGCAGGTCCAGATTGCGCTCCAGGTTCTCGGCCTGGAACCGGGGGAACCTGGACCGCGGGTCGCCCGGTCCGATCTCGCGGGCGCTGGCGGTCGAGAGCAGGCCGCGGGACAGCACTCCGTAGGCGGTCACGCCGATGCCCAGTTCGCGGACCGTCGGCAAGATCTCCGCCTCGATCCCGCGGCTCATCAGCGAGTACTCGATCTGCAGTGCGGTGACCGGGTGCACGGCGTGCGCGCGGCGGATGGTGGCGGCGCCCATCTCGGACAGGCCGAGGTACCGGACGAAGCCGGCCTCGATCATCTCCACGATCGCGCCCACCGTGTCCTCGATCGGAACGCGCGGGTCCAGCCGGGCCGGCTGGTACAGGTCGACGTAGTCGGTGCCCAGGCGCTGCAGCGAGTAGGCCAGCGAGGTCTTGACCATGTTGGGGCTGGCATCGTGCCCGATGAACGCGCCGCGAGGATCGCGCTGGCCACCGAACTTGACCTGGATGAACACGCTGTCGCGGTTCACGCCGCGCAGGGCGTCGCGCAGCAGCATCTCGTTGTGGCCCATGCCGTAGAAATCGCCGGTGTCGAGCAGCGTGACCCCGGCATCGACGGCCGCGCGGATGGTGGCAATGCTTTCCGTCTCGTCGGCAGGCCCGTAGACCCCGGACATGCCCATCAGGCCCAGGCCGGCCCTCGAGACCTGAGGTCCGCCCCGGCCCAGCTGGATCGACTCCATCCATTCCTCCAGCGCCAGTCGCGTTTGCTTACTTTATTACGGACCTTACCGGCCGAGCGGTTAGCGCTGCGCCGCGTAGACCCGTTCCCCGGCCACGTAGGTGAGCGCAACCGACGTGCTGGCGATCTCGTCCGGCGGGCCGCCGAACGGGTCCCGGTCGAGCACGATCAGGTCCGCCAGTTTGCCCACCGCGACCGCGCCGGTCTCGTCGAGATGATTGACGTACGCCGAACCGCTGGTGTACGCGGCCAGGGCCTCGGCCAGGCTGAGACCCTGCTCGGGCAGCAGCGGCTCGACCCCGGCCCCGGCCGCTCCCGGCAGCGTCCTGTTCACCGCAACGTGGACCGCGCGCAACGGGTTCGCGCTGCTGACCGCCCAGTCGCTGCCCGCCGCCAGGCGCGCCCCCGACCGGAGCAGGTCGCCGAACAGATACTGCCGCGCGGCTCGTTCTGGCCCTATGAACGGGATCGTCAGCTCGTCCATCTGCGCCTCGTGCGCGGCCCACAGGGCCTGCATGTTCGCGGTCACGCCCAGCGCGGCGAACCTCGGAACGTCATCGGGGTGCATCACCTGCAGGTGGGCGATGTGGTGCCGGTGGTCGTTGGCGCCGTTCGCGCGGCGCGCGGCTTCGATGGCGTCGAGCGACTCCCGCACCGCCCGGTCACCGATCGCGTGCAGGTGCACCTGGAAACCCTGGTCATCGAGGAGGGTCACGTACTCCCGCAGTTCGGCCGGGTCCACGTGGGACAGGCCCCGGTTGGCGCTCTGGCAGCCGCAGGAATCCAGGTAGGGCTCGATCATGCCGGCCGTGAAGCTTTCCGCGACCCCGTCCTGCATGATCTTGACGGTGTTCGCGCGGAACCGGCCCGCCTGGCCCTGCTCCCGCCGGCCCAGGATCTCCGGCAGTTGCTCGGCGCCCCGGCCGCGGTCCCACCACAGGGCGCCCTGGACCCGCGCGGTCAGCTTCCCGGCGCTGGCGGCGGCCAGGTAGACCGGCAGCGGGTCACCCGAGCCGAGGTAGTCCCCGATGATCGCGTCCTGCCAGGCGGTGATGCCGCGCGCGTGCAGATGCTCCTGGGCCAGCAGCAGACCGCTGAGCCGCTCCTCGGGCGTGATCGGCGGCACGCACCGCCCGACCAGGGTGGCGGCCCCCTCGTGCAGGGTGCCCTGGGGCGAGCCGTCGGCGTTGCGCTCGATCCGGCCGTCCGGCGGGTCAGGCGTCCGCGCGTCGATGCCCACCAACTCGAGCGCGCGGGTGCTGACCCAGGCGCCGTGGCCGTCCCGGTTGGTCAGGTAGGCGGGCCGGCCGCCGGTGACCTGGTCCAGAAGCTCGCGGCTGGGCGTTCCGTGATCGAACCAGTCCATCCGCCAGCCGCTGCCCGCGATCCATTCCCGGTCGGCGTGGCTGGTCACGTAGGCGCGGATCCGGTTGAGGGCCTCGTCCAGCGTGGCGGTCCCGATCAGGTTGCAGCCGTTCATCGTCACGCCCGCCCAGGCGGGGTGCACGTGAGCGTCCTGGAACCCGGGCAGCAGGGCCCGGCCGCGCAGGTCGACCACCTCGGTCCGCGGGCCGGCCAGATCGGCGAAGCCGCGGCCGGCGGCATCGCCGACCGCGATGACCCGGTCCCCGCGCACCGCGACCGCCTGCGGCGGCGGGCCGGCCAGGACCAGCCGGCGCCCCGACGGGTCCGGGGTGTAGACCGGCCCGCCAGTGAAGATCACATCCGCCTGCCCGCTCATGCGCTGTCCTTCCTTTCCCGCCCGGGCCCGCCCTTTGTCCCGCCCGGCCCGCCCTTGTCCCGCCTTTGCCCCGCCCGGCCCGCGCTGCCCGGCCTAGCCTAAATCTCGGCGAGGTGGCAAAGTGCGGCCATGGGACCGACTGTGATCACCCGCCACGGCACGATACGTGGCCAGGTGCGCGAGGGCGTGGCCAGCTTCCTCGGCATCCCCTATGCGGCCAGCCCGACCGGCCCGCTGCGGTTCCGGCCGCCCGCCCCGCCCGCGGCCTGGGACGGCGTCCGCGACGCGGACCGGTTCGGCGCCACCCCGCCGAAACCGGACTACCCGGCGCCGTTCGACGTGCTGCTGCCGGAGCCGAGCATCCCGGGCGACGACTGGCTCACCGTGAACGTGTGGACGCCCGACCCGGCCGGGGCGGGCCTGCCGGTCATGGTCTGGATCCATGGCGGCGCGTTCAGCAACGGCAACTCGGCCGTGCCCAGCTACGACGGTCACGCGTTCGCGCGCGACGGCGTGGTGCTGGTCACCCTCAACTACCGGCTGGGGGTCGACGGCTTCGCGCTGCTGCCCGACGTCCCGGCCAACCGGGGCCTGCTCGATCAGATCGCGGCGCTGGAGTGGGTGCAGGACAACATCAGGGCGTTCGGCGGCGACCCGGGCAACGTCACGGTCTTCGGCGAGTCCGCCGGAGCCATGAGCGTGACCACGCTGCTCTCGCTGCCCCGCGCGCAGGGCCTGTTCGCCCGGGCCATCACGCAGAGCGGCTCGGTCCAGGCGGCCGCCGACCCGGCCGACGCCGCCCTGGTGACCAAGGAACTCGGCCTGGCGCTGGGCCGGGAGGCGACCGCGGCGAGCCTGGCCGAGGTCGGGCTGCCCGAGCTCATCGGGGCCCAGATCACGGTGCGCGACGCGCTCTCCGTCCAGCCCGATCCCGCGCGCTTTGGCGCGAGCATCGTGGCCAGCACGATGGCATTCATCCCGGTCGTCGACGGCGACCTGGTCGCGGCCCGCCCGCTGGACGCGATCGCGGCTGGCGCCGGTTCCGGCGTCACGCTGCTGACCGGCACGAACACCGACGAGTACCGGCTCTTCCTGGTCCCGACCGGCCTGGCCGACCTGATCACCGAGGAGGCCCTGGGCGGCCTGCTGGCCCTGCTCGGCGCCGGCCCGGCCGTGGCCGACTGCTACCGGGCCAACCGGCCGGGGGCGTCAGCCGGTGATCTGCTGGCGGCCGTGCTGACCGACCAGTTCTTCCGCCTGCCCGCGCTGGCCGTGGCCGAGGCCCGCACGGCCGGGCCCGCGCCGACCTATGCCTACGAATTTGCCTGGCCGAGCCAGGTGAGCGGGCTCGGCGCGTGCCATTCGCTGGAGATCCCGTTTGTGTTCGACAACCTGTCCGCCGAGGGCGCGGAGCTTGCCCTCGGCCAGGCACCACCGGCCGGGCTAGCCGACCGGATGCACGCGGCCTGGATTACGTTCGCCCGCAACGGCGACCCAGGATGGCGTTCCTTCGATGACACCTACCCCGTGATGATCTTTGATTCAGCGGGTGGCGGCCTTCAGGCCGACCCGCGTGGCGACGAGCGCAGGATCTGGGCGCATGGTCGCTGAGTGCACGGTGACCGAGCGCCTGCCGCGCTGGGCGGCACCGTGCAAGCTTGTGCCGTGCCCGGCCATAGCCGGGCATGACAGCAACTGCGCACGGCACCGCCGTGCACCCTGGTGGCCTTGCGGCCCTGGCATCGCAGCGCCAGACCGTCCTAGGCCGCACACTCCCGGCACACAAGCCGCCCGTTCCGGGTTTCCGCGAGCTGGCTCCTGTGGTGCACGAGGAAACAACTTGAGCATGTGAACTCGTCAGCCTGGCGCGGGATCACGCGGAACGAGAGCTCCTCGTTCGACAGATCCGCCCCGGGCAGTTCCAGCGACTCCGCGACATCGTCAGGGTCGATGTCGATGGCCGTCGACGACCTGTCCTGGCGACGCGCCTGCAACTCCTGCAGGCTGTCCTCGGTCAGCTCGTCCTCGGTCTTCCTCGGGCTGTCGTAGTCGGTAGCCATATGGCCCTAACCCCTCCATCTTCTTCACCTATCGCGCGGGTGTAACGCTCGGGAAGCCTCGGTTGTGCCCGAATCCGGCGGGGAATTCTGTCACGTCCCAGCGCCCTGGTACACGTAACAGAGATACACGGCGGTTCGTGTCGTAGCCGACCCCTCCCCCGAAGATCGCCGTAACCGCTCCGTTACCTCGCATTCCATCTAAAATCTCGGGTGATGTTACGCGATCAGCGCCGGTAGCAAGCACAAGTGCGTATGGTACGAACCGGCGCATCGTGTCCAGCCTGCATGACCCTGCGGAGACGGTTTATGCCCCACGTGACGCCGCTGCATGCCGACGACCCCAGTCACGTCGGCCGCTACCGGCTGTCCGGGCGCATCACCGGGATGCCGAGCGCCGGCCCGGTCTACCTCGGCCGGGGCGTCGACGGCGGCGACGTGACCATCACGCTGCTCGGCGGCGACTGGACCAGGGATCCCGCCGAGCGGGACCGGTTCACCGCAGAGGCGAACGCGGCCTCCCGGGTCGCGCCGTTCTGCGCGGCGCGGATTCTGGGGGCCGGATTCGAGGGCAAGCAGGCGTTCCTGGTCAGCGAGCATGTGGCCGGCCCCTCGCTGTCCGAGCTGGTCACCGAGGAAGGGCCGTGGGACGGCCCTGATCTCGAGGCGCTGGCCATCGGGACCGCGACCGGGCTGGCCGCCGTGCACCAGGCCGGGCTGGTACACGGGGACTTCGGCCCCGAGTACGTGGTACTCGGCCCGAACGGGCCGCGGGTCGTCGAGTTCGGTATCACTCCGCCCTACGGCTCGGCCACCCCGGGCGCCGACATGCGCGCCTGGGCGCAAACCGTGCTTTTCGCGGCGACCGGAGGGCCGGCCGGCCCCTCCGCCGAGAACCTGGCCCTGCTGCCCGAGCCGTTGCGTACGCTGGCCCACCGGTGCCTGTTCGGGGGTGCGGGTGACCAGCCGTCCGCCCGGTCCGCCGTGGTCGAACTGCTCGGCGACGGGAACCCGCCCGCCGGCGTGCTCGGTGAGGGGTCGAGGCGCGCGGCGGGCGCCGCCGCGCCCCCCGCACCGCCGCCTGCCCCGGGCGATAGTCCCGAAGCGCCGCGCCGGAACCGGACCCGCCGGGTGGCGGCGATCTGGTGGGTCGCCGGGGTCGTGATCTGCATCCTGGCCATCGCCGTGGCCATCGCGATCGCCCAGAGCCAGAGCAACCAGCCCAGCCGGCCGGCCGACGCGGCCACGCCGACGCCGCACGCCAGCCAGGCGACACGGCCGGCCCGGCCGGCCACCGTCCCCGCCTCCGTGGCAGGCACCTGGACCGGCCAGGTCAGGCAGAACAGCCCGTCCGGTGCGTTCAGCGCCAGCGTCCAGGTGACCCTGACCGCCGGCGCCTCGGGCGGAACCGTCCATTACTCGGGCCCGTTTTCGTGTGCCGATAACCTCAGCGCGGTCTCCGATACCTCCGGCACCCTGAGGATGGACCAGGCCGTCGTCAGCGGCCCGTGCCAGCCTGGCGTGGTCACGCTCGTCCCGGTCTCGGGCACCACCATGCGGTTCAGCTTCAAGGGCAAGGGAGCGCCCGCCGCGACCGGCACGCTGGCCAAGGTTAGCTAGCCTCAGCCGTCCCGCTCCGGGTCCATGCTGGCCAGCAGGTCATGCAGTTCGGCCAGGAGCGGCGGCGCCGCCGCCATGGTCATCGACGGGCCGGCTGGCCGACCGTGCAGCCCGGTCACCCGGGCGCCGGCCTCAGACGCGATCAGGGCGCCCGCGGCGATGTCCCACAGGTTGACGCCCCGCTCGTAGTAGGCATCCACGCTGCCCGAGGCCACCGAGCACAGGTCCACGGCGGCCGACCCGCCACGCCGGATGTCCCGCACCCGGGGCAGCACGCCCGCCACCACCTCGCCCTGGACCAGGCGCCGCCCGGCCTCGTACCCGAAGCCCGTCGCCACCAGCGCCCGGTCGAGCGGCACGTCCGCGTTGCAGGCCAGCTTGGCCGGCCCCGCCGCGTCCTCGCCGCGCCAGTCCAGGGCGCCCGAGCTCAGCCAGGCACCGCCGCCGAGCCCGGCGCTGTACAGCTCATCGCGCCGCGGCACGAACACCGCGCCGGCCACGACGGTGCCGTCCACTTCGGCGGCGACGCTGACCGCCCAGTCGGCCAGCCCGTACAGGTAGTTGACCGTGCCGTCCAGCGGATCCACGATCCAGCGGACCCCGGACCCGGAGCCGGTCTCGCCGCCCTCCTCGCCGAGTATCCGGTCGCCGGGCCGAACGTCGCCGATCAGATCCCTGATCAGCGCCTCGGCAGCGCGATCGGCCTCGGTCACCACATCGGTCGGGCTCGACTTGGTGGCCACCACCTCCGGGCGGCCGCCGCGGCCGATCAGCAGCCGGCCCGCCGCCACCGCGACCCGGCAGGCCAGCTCGAGCAGGTCGCCCGGGTTGCCCGGGTTGCCCGGGTGGCTCGCTCCGCCACGGCCCACGCCGTCCCCGGCGCCTGGCTCGCTCATTGCGAAGCTCGCGGGCGCCCGGTGCCGCAGCAGCCGCTGCCGCACACATCGAGCGCAGGCCCCAGGTCGCCCAGGGCCCGCGGCGCCAGTCCGTCCCGCCGCTCGGCCACCAGTTCGGTGATCATCGCGACGAACCGGGGGTCGGTGCTTGGCGTGGCCGCCCGGGCCAGCGGAAGGCCGAGCTGCTCGGCGGCCTGCGCCGCCTCCACGTCGAGGTCGAAGACGACCTCCATATGGTCGGAAATGAAGCCGACCGGGACGAGGACCACCGCCCGGGAGCCGGACTTGGCCAGGTCGGCCAGGCAGTCGCCGATATCGGGGCCCAGCCACGGCACCGACGGCGGGCCGCTGCGGCTCTGGTAGGCGAGCCGCCACGAGCCGGCCCGCCCGGCCCGCCCGGCCCGCTCGGCGACCAGCCGCGACGCCTCGGTCAGCTGCCTGGAATACGCCCCCCCGGATGGCCCGCTCGCTTCGGCCATCGCCTCGGGGATGCTGTGTGCGGTGAAGACCAGGTCATAATCATCTTGAACGGCGAGCGGCAGCGATGCGGCAGCGACGCGCGCGGCATCGGCGAGGGGCTCAACGAAGCCCGGGTGGTTGAAGTAGGGCCGCAGCTTGTCGATCCGCGGGGCGTCCGGCACCGCCGCCCTGGCCCGCTCGATGTCCTCCAGGTACTGCCGGCAACTGGAGTACGAACTGTAGGCCGAGGTCACGAACGCGATCGCGTGCCGCCTGCCGTCGGCGGCCATGGCCGCCACGGTCTGGTCCAGCAGCGGATCCCAGTTCCGGTTGCCCCAGTAGACGGGCAGGTCGACGCCGCTGGCCGCGAAGTCTTTCTCGACCGCGCCCAGCAGTTCGCGGCATCGCTGGTTGATCGGGCTGACCCCGCCGAACCGGTAGTAGTGCTCGGCCACCCGCTCCAGCCGCTCCCGCGGCACACCGCGGCCACGGGTGACGTTCTCCAGGAACGGGATCACGTCGTCTCGGCCCTCCGGACCGCCGAAGGACACCAGCAGGAAGGAGTCGTAGCTGGGCATGTCACCATCCAACCAGCATGCGCGGGTGGGCTAGCCGGTCAGGAGTAGTCGTGCGCGTACTCCGCGGCCAGCGCGAGCACCTCGCTGACGTACCAGTTGGCGTGGTTGTAGTCGAAGATGGCGTCGGACAGGGACGCGCCGCCGGCCGCCGCCCCGTCGGCGCACAGCAGCCGGGCCGCCGACGGCACCGCGTCGTAGGGGTTCATGATGTTCGGCGTGCCGGTCTGGCCGAACCCGTCGATGCCCCAGATTGCCCAGGTGGACGGCAGGAACTGCATCGGCCCGAGCGCACCGGCCGAGGACGGCCCCTCGTTGGTTCCGTCAGCGCTCTCGATCTGGCCGATCGCGGCCAGCACGGTCCAGGACAGCCCGGGGCAGTACCTGGCCGCCGACTCCTGGAACAGCTGCAGGTACGTGCTGGGCAGCTGGTTGGACGCGGTCTCGGACGTGGGTACGGAGGTGGGCTGTGAGTCCGGAAGCTGCTGCTGGCGCAGGTTGACGACCGTGCCCGATGGCCCGAGCACCGCCTTGACCTTCGCAATCAGCCCGGTCAGGCCGACGCCGGGCGCGCTGATCAGCGCGGCGACCCGGTGCACCAGCCCGAGTTTGGCGGAGACCTGGCTGTCCACCAGCAGGTCGACTCCCTCAATGCCGAGCGTGGCCGAGGCACCGAACCGCACCGTCCGGCTGGTGCTGCCGGTCAGCCGGTAGTAGGCGCCGGAGTGCAGCTTGAGGTCGGTCCGCGCGGCCTGCGAGGCAACGAACTCCCCGCCCGCCAGGGCGGTCCAGAAGGGCTGGTCGGAGGCGGTTTGCAGCGGCACCCAGGACCGGAACTGAGCCGGGTTCACGCCGATCACGCTGACCGCCTGGCGGCCGGCCTTGATCTCCGCGCCGTCGAAGGCGATCATGTTCCGGACGCTCTTGATCTTGGCCAGGCTGGTCAGCTGCTGGCTGGTGAGCCCGGTCGGCAGCACGATCAGCAGGTCCGGCAGGATGATCTGCCGGAACGAGGTGGCAGCGTCTGACGCCGCCTTAGGCGGCACGACCGGGGCCTGATCCGACCCGGGGGCGGGCCGGATGATCCCGGCGTACGTGCCCACGCCAACCAGGACGAGCGCGCCGCAGCCTGCCATCCCGCGGAGCATGAGCGAGCCGGAAACGGTCGCGCGCGGTCCTTTGTGTTTGACCAGCCAGTGCCGGATCAGCCGTCCCATCATCGGCATATACCCTAACCCGGCCCCCCGCCACTCCGAAAAGGGCATTGCCGATGTTCCTGGTGAGAGGCACCGCAACCGGTGAAGAAAACGTGGCCGCCCGATGTACGGATCATGACGGAGGGGCAGGCGCGCCGGTCCCGGGCCGACCGCGGCCGGCCCGGGCAGCTGGCCGGGCCGATAACCACTGGTGAAACGCGGCGGCCCCTGATATACGTTCATGGGGGAGGTTGCCGTACATTGACGCAGGTCAGCGAGCGTGGCCAGCGCCGCGGCAATCCATTCGCCGAAGTGCTGTCCCGGCCGGGCGCGCTGCGCATGTCCGCGGCCGGGTTCATTGGCCGGATGCCGATGTCGATGTTTGGCCTCGGCACGCTGCTGCTGATCGCGTCGTTCACCGGCCGCTACGGGGTGGCCGGGCTGGTT